>Ga0247727_10000721_pt1 | contig 81140 bp, 73 predicted proteins | sample WisWelCaveWW1625_FD_202498 | JGI IMG/M metagenome (GOLD analysis project Ga0247727, IMG submission 202498) | Biofilm microbial communities from Wishing Well Cave, Virginia, United States - WW16-25 | ecosystem: Environmental > Aquatic > Deep subsurface > Groundwater > Cave microbial mat | place...
TCTTGTGCGCTCGTGCCGTCAAGGTTGGCGCGTCGAATTTTGTCCGGGCTGCTTTGGATGAAATAGATTTTGCCCTGGGCAAGAGCGGGCGGCGCGACGCAGAGGAGAAGGGCGAGCGCAAAAGTTGGAAGTATTAGCCAGGAGCGCAACGTCGTTGCTAGCAACATTCCACGAACTGTCATCCAGAAGGGAACCTTTTCAGCGCTGGCGACGCTCTCATGTGCTTGGGCTTCTTCCGAGCGCGCAAAAAGTTTCCTACTGAATGACACGCTAGCCGGGGTGTTCTTCGCAGCTCCCAAACTTGTCATCCCGCAAGGAACCTCCCCGGAACTTGCGACGAGTGCATGAAGCAAAGCGAGCGAAGTCCGACTCGGGCAAAAGAGCTTTTGGTGTTTACGAAAATCGTCTTGCCCAAGTCGGACTTCACTTGTTGTTTGTTGATACTTTTTCATGACAGCCTCCATGAGCTGAAGAGTGAAGGAATAATCCTTCGTCATCGAGGCGAATGTCTCGCAAACGCGGGGCAACGTCGCGGTGGCGGAGGGAGGGAATTGCCGCAACAAATGAAACGGGCCAGTCCGGCTTGGGCAAAAAATCTTGGGTGTTGACGAAAAGTGTCTTGCCCAAGAAATAGGCGAAGTCCGACTTGGGCAAAAGGGTCTTGGGTGTTTATGAAAAACGTTTTTGCCCAAGTCGGACTTCACTTGTACGCCTAACCCAAAGAGGTGAGAACTGCCGCTACGAGAGGTAATTCAAGAAGGAGATAGGGCGAGTATGCGCTCATCGCCGTCCGAAAAAGCATGCGCAAGCGCGCTCCTGCGCGGCGTTGCTATAGCAATTTTTGCCGAAAGATGCAACGGAATTTTCACCCGCCTGGGGCGGGCTGCAGCGACGAAGGGTAGCGCAGGCATCTTGCCCAATGTCACTAACTTTTGAAGAAAGATATGACAGAAAAATGGAGGGCAGAAAAATATATACGTTTTTTGCTGCACGACGACGAGCATTTTTTGATGAAAACCAGCCCGCATATTTCTGCCCGTCATTTTTCTGTCATTGTTTTTGAATGGTTTTGCCGGCGATCGTTTTGCCTTTTTGAAAAGTTAGCAGCATTGGGCATCTTGCCTGCAGGCGAGGACGCCTGCGCTACGTTTTCCAGCAAATCGGTCATTGGAAAATTTGCATTGCGGACGCGATTTACTTATATTGAAAGTGTGATTCATAGGAATCTTTTCGGGCGATAACTTTTCAAGGGACCAAACATGGAAACCTATACTTTACCTCGCGAAGCCTTCAATGTGTTCGAACAGACCTTGGGCGGCAAACAAAACGCCGAGATTTTGGCCCGAACCTTGGAAACCGCCATTGGCGCCATTCAACAACGAACCAAGGAAGAAATCCTCGAGCAAAAGCAGTTTCTGAAAGTCGTGCTCAAAGATGAGCTGGTAAAAGAACTCGTGACACGAGACCTCTTTGAAGAACGCTTCAAAGTTATTGAAGAACGCTTCAACAGCGTGGATGAAAAATTTAAGAGTCTCCACTTCAAGATGAATCTCTTCATCGCCATCGCGCTTATTGCGCTCACCTTCGCCAACCCCGCCTTCGTAGAATTGCTCAAAAAGATCTTTTAAAAATGTGAAGAGCGAAGGATGAATAGTGACGGTGCGCCCTTCGCCTTTCGCCCTTCAAAACCTTATTTCACCAACACGACCTGCCGCGTCAAACTCTGCCGGTTGCCGTTTGCCGCCGCGAACGTCACGCGCACAAGATAAACGCCGCTGTGTACGCTTTGCCCGAGGCCGTTCGTTCCGTCCCAATGTAGCGCATGTTGCCCTGCAGCGAAATGACCCGCGGCGAGTCGCTGCACTTCCTGGCCGGTGAGATTATAAACCACGGCTTGCACTTGACCCGTTTCCGGCAATTCTACGCGCAGTTGCGTTGCCCTTCCCTCGCTGTGCGAGAAAGGATTGGGAAAGCCATGCGACAATGCGAATGCGGTGGGCAGCGCGTGCATAGACTCGGCGACATGCTCGGTCTCGGATGATTTTGTTAACGCGCCCGTGCTGCTTGTGATGCTGAAATCATCCACAGTCATCACGCCTTTGACGCTCGTGCGCGCTGCGGAAAGCTCATAATAGAACGTATTGTCCAACGTGTAGCCGGGCAACGCGAAGGTTTCGTTGTAGGCGTCGAGCCACGTTTGGCCGTCCAATGAAGCTTCGAAATGAATGCTGCTGTTGTCCATGCGCATCCGCAAATGGACCGCGCCATTCACCACAAGATTGCCGGTCACGTCGAGGCCGTTGACGACGCCGTTCTTGCTCCATTGCGCGTAGAGCAAATACGGCCCGCTGCTTTGATTGCGATACATATAGAAACGATACCAATTCGGCTCGTTGTAAATGCCGTTCGTCGCGGCCGGTTTATAAGTCGGACTCATGCCGAGATCGCCGTCGTCATTCGGCTGCGCGACTTTCACCGCGACGGTAGTATTGCGGCCGGCATAAGCCTGCTTGGTGACCAGCCATGCCGATTGCGTGCTGTTCGAGCGCAGTTCCAGCGCATTGTTCACGGCCGCAGCTTGATTGCCGCTGTTGGCGCCTTTCACCCATTTGTTGGCGTCGAGGCTAGTCGCATTGAAATTATCCGAGAAGAGCGTCGTCGTGCCGCCGTTCGCCGGCGTGGTGAAAGTAAAATCGTTGCTCGTCGCGAGATTGCCGGCAGCATCGCGCGAGCGCACGCGATAATGATACGTGGCATTCGCGCTCAAGCCCGAGAGAATGACCGAATGACCAATGACCAATGACGCATCCAGCGCAGTCGAGTTGCCATAGCTCGTCGTAAGGCCATACTCCACTTGCGAATCGCTCGGCTCGTCCGTGCTCCACGTGATGGTTGCGGCATTCGTCGCGGGCGCGGTGTTGACGTTGCTGATGATCGGCGCTTGCGTGTCCGGCGTCGAAGAGGAACCGGTGATGGAAAAATCATCCGCGAGCAACACGCCTTTTATACTCGTGCGCGAAGCCGCAAGCTCATGGAAGAATTTCGAGTCCAACGTATAACCTGGCAGCGCAAACGCCTCGTTGTAAGTGTTCGTCCAATTCACGCCGTTGAGCGAGGCTTCGAAATGAATCTTCACGTCGTCCATGCGCAAGCGCAAATACACCGCGTTGGTGATGGCCAAACTTCCGGTCACATCTAACCCGCCTGCCACGCCCGCTTTGAGCCATTGCGCGAACAAACGGTAATTCCCCGGGCCGTCGCGATAAACATAAAAACGATACCAGTTCTCTTCCCCATAAATGCCGTTCGTTGAGGCGGCATTATAAGTCGGCGACATGCCGAGATCGCCGTCATCATTGGGCTGCGCGATTTTCACGGCAACGGTTGTGTTGCGCGCAGCATAAGCTTGCTTGGTAACGAGCCACGCCGATTGCGTGCTGTTCGAGCGCAGTTCCAGCGCATTGTTCACGGCCGCAGCTTGATTGCCGCTGTTCGTGCCTTTCTGCCATTTGTTGGCGTCGAGGCTAGTCGCATTGAAATTATCCGAGAAGAGCGTCGTCGTGCCGCCGTTCGCCGGCGTGGTGAAAGTGAAATCTCCGCTCGTGCCGAGGTTGCCCGCGGCGTCGCGCGATTTGACGCGATAATGATACGTGGTATTCGCGCTCAAGCCCGAGAGAATGACCGAATGACTCATGACCAATGACGCATCCAGCGCAGTCGAGTTGCCATAGTTCGTGGTCAGGCCATATTCCACTTGCGAATCGCTCGCTTCATTCGTGCTCCAAGTGATCGCAGCTGAAGTCATCGTGATCGACGAAGCCGCGACTTGCGAAATCACGGGCCGGGTCACGTCGCTCGGGGCATTCGAAGTGAGGCTGAAGTCATCAACAATCCAAACACCCTTGGTGGGTGTGTTGTATGCGGCTAATTCGAAAGTGAAGAGATCGTTCAGCGTGTAGCCGGGCAGGCCGAAGGTTTCGCTATACGCCGTGGTCCACGTGCTGTTATTGAACGAATATTCAAAATAGATTTTGGCGCTGTCCGTGCGCAGGCGCAAATAGAAATTGCTCGTGAACGTCACGCTTGTAGCCACGTCGAGTCCATTCACCGCGCCGTTCTTGCTCCATTGCACAAAAAGTTTGTACGGCCCGCTGCTGCCGGAGCGATAGTTATAGAAGCGATACCAATTCGGCTCCGTGAAGACGCCGGTGAGGCTGGAAGTCGTGACCGTGGGGGACATGCCGAGCGCGCCGTCGTTGTTGGGTTGCACGACTTTTATCTGAACAGTTTTATTGCTCGCATTGAATTTGTTTTTGGTGTGAATCCATCCGCTCGTGCCGCTGGCAGAAGTTTGCAAACGCAGCGCGCCGCTTTGCACGATAGAGGTGTTGCCGCTATGACTGCCCTTGGTCCATTTGTTGGGATCGAGACTCGCAGCGCTGAAATCATCGGCCAAGAGCACGACTTGATTCGTGGTTGTAAAAGTGAAATCATTGCTCGCCGCAAGATTGCCGGAAGCATCTTTCGAGTGTACGCGAAAATGATACGTCGTGTTCAACGCGAGGCCGTTGAGATTGACGGAGTGATTCAGCACGCGCGCCGCATCGAGCGGAGTCACGTTGCCATAGCTCGTGGTCAAGCCATATTCCACTTGCGAGTCCGAAGCTTCGTTCGTGCTCCACGTGATCGTCGCCGTGCTGCCGGTAACGTTGGAGGAGATCACGTTCGCAATGACCGGCGGATCGTTGTCGTTCGGAGGCGTATCGCCGTAGCTGCCTTCTTGAATGGTAAGAAATTGATTCGCGGCAACGTTGGTCAACACGTCGCGTTCGCCCGAAGGCCAAATCACCTCGACGCGCGAGGCATTGTTGTTATTCGCCAAGCCGAAGTGAAAAGTCAAATCATTGCCGCCGGAAACCATGGCAAAGCCGGAGAGCAATTGCTGCGTCTGTTGCAAGCCGCCGCCGGTCACGAGTACGCGCGCGCCGATGCCGTTGCGATTGCTGTTCACGCCGCGCAGCGCGAGCTTGAGCCACTTGTTGCTCGCGGAAGTGGTATTGCGCAAGAGATTGCTGTTCTGCCCGGAGTTGCTGAAATAAATGTCGAGCATTCCGTCGCCGTCGTAATCCATCACCACGCTGCCGTAGCCGCGATCGGAGTTATCCGCGCCCGAGCCGCTCGTCACCTCATCAAAAGTTCCGTTGCCGTTGTTGCGATAAAGACGATTGGTGCCGAAGTTGATCACATAAAGATCAAGCCAGCCGTCGTTGTTGAAATCCGCAAAGTGGCACCCGAGGCTGCGGCTATTGTCGGCAACGCCGGCTTGCGAGGCCGTTTCGTTGAACGTTCCGTTGTCGTTGCGATAAAGCCGGTTCGGACCGCGATCGTCGCACATATAAACGTCGAGATCGCCGTCGTTGTCATAATCGCCAACAGTGATGCCTTGCGCGTGCGGCGCCGGATCGTCGAGGTTACGGCTCGCGCTTTCTTCGTCGAACGCGCCGTTGCCGCGATTGACGAACAGCCGATTCGGCAAGCCCGCGCCGCGCCCCACGAAAATGTCGAGATCGTTGTCGAGATCGAAATCAAAGAGCACGGCTTGCACGCTTTCGGCTGCGCCGTCGAGCCCGGCAGAAGAAGAAACTTCGGTGAAAGTGTGATTGTTGTTTTGGCGATAGAGCTTGTAAGCGTTATCGTAGCTGCACAAGAAGAGATCGAGGTCGCCGTCGTTGTCGTAATCGCCCCACGACACGCCCTGGCCTTGCAAGCCGTAGTCTGATAACCCGGCGCCGTAAGTTTCATCGGAGAAGCTGCCGTTGCCGTCGTTGCGATAGAGAATCTTGTTCGCGCCGGCCGCGGTTGCAATGTAAATGTCGAGGTCGCCGTCGTTGTCGTAATCCGCCGCGGCCACGCCGCGATCCGGCAGGGCCGTCGACTGCGCGACCCCGGCGGAAAACGCGGCATCGTTAAACGTGCCGTTGCCGTTGTTGAGGAAGAGGGCATTATAGGCGGTGTAATTGACGACGTAGATATCGGGCCGGCCGTCGTTGTTGAAATCGCCGGCGGCGACGCCGTGGCCGAAGCCGTTCGGATCATTCGGCGTGGCAACGCGCGCGCTATTGGTGACGTCTTGAAAGCGGAGAGATTGCGCGAGCGCCGTGAAGGCGGGCAAACAGAAGAGTGCAAGAGCAAACAAGAAACACTTCTGCCGGGAACGTATCGAGAAACGCAACATGGAGTACCCTTTCAAATAGCCGGTTACCGGTTGTCATGTTTGTCTCGACCATCCGTGGCGAGGGAAAGAATTTCGGATTGTTGGAGTGATGTAATTTTGGAGTGATGGAGCTATAACGTTAAGTCGATCACGCCCTCTCATTGTCATTCTGGAAGAACCTTCCCTCGCGCTGGACACACCTCTTAAAGCAGGCTGTGTGTCGAGAGCTAGGAAAGGTTCTTCCAGAATGACACCCTCGGGGGGAGCCGCCGACTTATCATTGTAGTACTCCTCATCACTCCACAACTCCATCAATCCAACCCTTCATTTCAAATGCACGAGCCGCTGCGTGAGCATTTTCGGCGCGCTCGTCTCATTGACGCGATAACGCAAAACCGCGAAGTAAACGCCCGCTGCAATTTTCCTCCGCGCCTGATCAAGGCCGTTCCAACTCACCTCGAATCGCCCTGCAGTTTTTTTATCCCCCAAAAGATTTGCAACCTCGCGGCCTTGCACGTCAAAAATTTTGAGCGCGATTTCTCCGGCTTCCGGCAATGCGATTTCAAAGCGCGTGTAATCCCGAAAGGGATTGGGATGTTGCCGCATCTCAAAGTGCGTGGGCCTTTCCGCTTCGTGCGCAAGCTGCACGCCGGTCGCGCTTTCGCCGCTTTGCGTTGTGAACACGATCAACTCGGGCTGCGCATTCGTGGATTCGCGCGAGTCGAATGCCACGGTGCGTTTGCCGGTGCCAATCAAAGCAAAACTATAATTGCCGTTTTTCATGATCATGGAATCAAGCCGGGTTTCGTGCCAAGAACCGGCTTCGACGCGCGTGAAGCGGCCAAGCTCCGTGCCGAAACGCGTGGGTTTCGTGAGCCACGTCACGTTGTTCTCCTCCCATAGGCCGGGCAACACCCGCAAGACGCCGCCGCTGAATCCGCTCTGTCTGCCGTGCAAGCGCAACGTTGCGTGCGCGAACGGCTCGTTCACGCCCGCGACATTGAAACGCAGATACGCCTCGCGGCCCGCGCTCAAAATCAAACTCATGAAACCGAAGTTGGCGTGGTCGCGCGTCTCCGCGTTCACGCCCGCGTCTTCGACAAAAGTATCGGCGGCCGGCTTGAAAAGATAAACGCCGCCGGTCCGTGTGGTGAAAACGTGATTCCGTGAAAATGCCGTCTTGCGGCCTTCATCCAACGCCACGATGCGAAAACGATACGTCTGCCCCGGTTTCAGATTCGCCAGCGTTGCGCTGAAGCTCGTGGCCGATGCACCGAGCACGGGCGTGCGTTCGCCGTATTGTACCGTCGTGCCATATTCCATGTAGCACACGCTCGGCTCACTTGTTTGCCAAGTAATGCGTGCGGCATTCGCATAAAGGTCGCCGACCGTTACGGCCGCGATTTCCGGCGCGTACACGTTCAACGGAGAAAGTATTTCTTGCACGACGAGGTTCGAGAAAATCGGGCCGCCGAGCGCAGGATATTGGTTATTCATAAAATTGGTGATGAGGTCCCCGCTGATCGTGCGGTCGCGCCCGAGAAACAAATAGCGCAGCGCCATTTCCGCGGAGTGCGTGTGCGTAGTTTGCAATTCGTCATCGATGAAGAATTGCACCTGCTTGCCGCGCCAAGTGATTTTGAAACGGTACGTGCGATTGGCATTCCAGGACTTCGTTGTCGCCGTGGTTTGCTCGTTTTCATCGTAGGTCCACGAGAGCATTTTTACGCCGGGTTGATACGCATAACCCGCGTGCAAATCCCAAACGGTTTCGGTATTCTCAATGGGATGATGATTGCCCCACGGATTGCGAAACATGCTCATGAGATGATGGCGGGTGAAAAAGTTTTGCGTCTGCGGATGAAAGCCGCTCACGTCCACTTCGAAAGCGCCGTGCTCGAGGTAACGCCCGAGATCGTAAACGATCATGTTGTCGGGATCGGTCACTTGCCATCCGCCTTCGCGCACGAAACGTCCGCCGGTGCGCTCGCCCTTGCTCTGGCCATCAAGCGAATCAAGCAACACGATATTCGTAACCGTGAGCGTCTCCGCCGGCGCCGTGCGCGTTTTGAGCACGACCTCGGCGCTCATCGCAACGTTGCCGCCGGCATCGGCCGCGAGCGCACGCAAGTGATACGTGGTATCGGGCATCAAGCCGTTGATGACGGCTTCATGCGAAGTATTGAAACCGGCTTGATATTCTGCAAGCGCACCGTATTTATCCGTGAGGCCGTATTCTACTTGCGCCGTCGCCGGTTCGTTCGTTTGCCAGGTGAGGTGCGCCGTTGTTCCGCTCAAGAGTTTTGCTTGCAATGCCAGAATCGCCGGCGGCGTGATATCCGCGCGCGGCGTAAGGTAGGCAACGCTTCCCGCTGCCGGCGGCGTGATGGTGAAGCGCGCACGCGCATTGCCGCCGAACGTTGCGCCCCAACGGCCGGTCTTTGTATTAAACCACTGTCCAAAAACATTGCCGCTGAGATCGGTGAGATCAATCGTAAATGCGCCCAATGTGTCCGCATAGACGACGTATTCCGCGCCGCGTTTGCCCGCCAAGAAACGACGAGGGCCGACTTCCTCGAAACGGTCAAACTGCCACCACTTGATTTCATGCTTGCCGGTGTTCGTCCAAAAATTTTTGAGCACGTTCATGAACGCCGCGCCCGGCGAGTATAAATTTTTCGGCGTCATCACTGCGCTGGCGTGAAACGTGTTGGTATCGCCATAAACAAAGAAGCCGCCCCGCATCACGATCTCCCACGCATCTTGCCGCACTTCTTCCGGAGTTTGATCGCCTTCATAACCGAACTCGGAATTGATCACGGGTTTGTTGTATCGGCGATCGGGCGTGACTTGGCGCGCGTGAAAAATCTGTTGGTAGATGGTGGTTTGCCATGCGGCCGCGCCAAACTCCGTCGCGCTGGTGTGAACCGTGTGAATCGTGCGTGGATGTTGGTAAGGATCATTGCGGCGCAAATATTCACCGATGCCTGCGTGTCCGCCCGGCGGCGCGGACTCTTCATATTCGCCGGCCACGATCCAAAACACGTTATAGGCCGCGTAGCGATTGATGACGTATTGCACGTAGCGCTCGACTTGCGCGCGCGTCGAAAAATATTTCCACGCATCGTCGGCCCACCCCAACATCAATCCTGCGACCATGCCTTTCTCGTTCATATGTGCGACGCGTTGATCGAACGCGCGCCAGAAACCGGGGTTCAAGCTGTCGACGTTGTGCGCGTAAAAAGGCAGACCGCCCTCGTTTGCCGCATTGCCCGGCGGCCAAATTTGATAGATCACGCCGTGAATGTAGTTGAAGCCTTGCTCCGCGCGCGCCTCGACGTAAGTTTGAAACTCATTCGGCCATGTTATCGCCGAGGTACTGAACGACCATTGCGTGTCGCCCAAAAGAAAGAACGGCGTGCCGTCTTCGTGCGCAAAAGTAAAAGGATTCGCTTGCGCTTCACGCACGTGGCCGGCCGCGGAAATATGGCCAGCCGCGAGCTTGCCCGCGCAAACGAGCGTGCCGAATCTATCGTGCAAGCCGGTATCCGTTGAAACGGAACGCCACTGCCACGTGCCTTCCGCGGGCGGCGAGAAACGCACGCGAAACGTTTGGCCGCCCTCCCAAAAACCTTGCACGGTCACGGTTCTGCCGAGCGCGGCTCCGGCCATGCCCGTGAAAGTTACCGCCACACCGAGGCCGTTGCGATAAGGATTGCGCCGCGCCACGGCTGCGCGCAGTGCAAGCTCGTAAATGCCGTGCCGGGGAATCGCGCGCCGGCCTTCCGCGAAGCCCGCGACAGCGCCGTTGCGGTTCGGCGCGAGCGCGTTGGAACGAATCTCTGTTTGGGAAAGTTCTTCGGCGCGCTCTTGCGTAAAGCCGGTGTGCGCTATTAAAAAAAACGCCGCCGCTGCCGCCAACACTCGACAAAGATTGCGGTCGTGCATCATTATCAAATTCTCTTCGTGCATGAAATGAGCTGCAACTGCAAACTCCGGCGCGGGCCGAAACGAGCCGGAGTCGCAGTGTGTTGATGATTGTTTGAGGTAACGAATGGTGTGCAAGGCCGGCCAGCCGTTCTTGGACGCTGAAAAAAAACCATCAAGCCTTGTGGGAAAAAGAGGTGGCGCTCATGGCGCAAATATTACCCGCGGAGAGGGGATGGTGCAGAAGGGAAAACGGGAAAGTCTATTAACGAGGAGGCAAAATAATTTAAGATCATTCAAATTCGCGCGGCGTGCCGAAGGCGGGAGCGCGGCGCCGAGTTCTTACATTTTTTGCTTACACGTCTTCTGTATACAAAGCGCATTGTTAAGCCGATTCCCGAATGATCAACTCGGTTTTGAATTTGCGGATCTCGTGCGGCCGGTCGCGCGTTTCGATGCGGCGCAGCAATAATTCGATGGCGGCATCGGCCATTTTATCGAGCGGCTGCCGCACCGTCGTCAATTGCGGATAGAGAAACGAAAACAGCTCGAGGCCGTCGAACCCGACCAGCGCAATGTCCTCGGGAATTTTATACCTCAGCTTTCGAATCTGCGACATGAAGCCGTAAGCAACATAATCTCCCGCGATCACGAAAATCGCCGTCGGTTTGAGCGGCAGGCTGTGAAAATAATCCGCCGCCTCGACACCCTCTTGCGCCGAGAACGCCCGCGTCTTGTAAAAGTGTTGCGCCTCGAACAGCAATCCGGATTCTTGCAATGCCCTCTTCGCGCCCTCGACGCGCGCATTGATCACCTGGCCGGCCATTTCACAACCCAGCAATCCGATTCTTTTATGGCCCTGGTTGATCAAATACTGCGTCGCATTGTACGCGCCCTCTTCGTTGTCCACGGCGACGCAATCCACCCAGCTCAATTCGTTTTCAAAAACCACCATGGGCACGTGCAACGACTCGAGGCGTTTGATATCGCATTCCGCCATTTCCAGCGCTTTGTGGATGATGCCGTCGACCCGGCCTTCGTAACTGATGCGATGATAGAGCGTGTCTTCCCAATTCGGCGCGGCAAAAACGTCGTAGAGCACGAGCCGATACCCGGACGGCATCACACTGTTGGAAATCGCCCGCAATATCGCGGCATTGAAGGGCTCCACCAAATCCGGCATGATGATGCCGATCGCATGCGTGCGCGATTTTACCAGCCCGCGCGCTGCAATATTGGGAACGTAATGGTGCTCTTGCGCGAGCGCCAAAACTTTTCGGCGCGTGGCCTCGCTGATGTTGGTCTTGCCGTTCAACACCATCGACACCGTCGCGGCCGTGACGTTCGCCATGCGCGCGAGATCTTTGATCGTGATTCTTTTCTCCATGCTCGGCCTCGCATTCGTTGTGAAGGCATGCCCGCGGATTTATGCCTTTGGGCTTTACATCTTAGTCAATCAAAAGGTAAATCACAAGGCCGGAAGTTATTCTATAAAAAGCAAAAAGCTTTACTAAACTTGTAAAGTTTAGTAAAGCTATGATTAGGATGAAACTTCTTCAAATGTGCTTGCCGCGAAAATCGCCCCAGAGAAACAGCTTTTGCTCACGCAGCGTGTCGAAAAACTTTTTCGTCAGCTCGCCGTGTACGAGCACTTGATCGCCTTTGTGATCGATCTTGATGCTGTTCAAAGCATCGACCGCAGCGCGATCATTCGAGACTTGCAGTTTGGCGGCCGCCAATCCGCCTTTGAGCAAATCCACCATGAGCTTGCTGTTTTCTTCATTGTCGCATTGCACGCGGCCTTCGAACTCCACGCCCTGGCCGGCGCGGGCAGAGAAGACGGCATCTTTGACCGCCTCGAATTTCGGGAAGTTTTCACGCAGCTCGCGGCCGAGGCTATGGCCGCCCATCTGTTCCGCATCGAGCGCGAGGCTCAACCAGAATTGCTCGGCATACCGCAGCGATTTTTCCGCGGCGGTGAATGCTTGCGGCAACGCCGGCGTAGTTTTGCCTTCCAACACTTCCGTGAGCCAATCGCGCTTGCCGAGGTAAAGGGTGCTCGCGTTCACAAAACAAACGCCAAAATCACGGCGGCGCTCGCCGAAATAAACTTGCCGGCCCGCAATCGTTTCTTCCTGCCAGGGCATGTTCTTTTCGTGTTTCGATGCTTCATCTTTTATAAACGCAACGATGCGTTGCTCGTCAAACTGCCCGTGAATGATCACCGCGGCGCTTTCGCCGTTACGCTCGCCTTCTTTGGCGCCGACGAGAATACTGTGAAAATCTTTTTTGGGATCAAAGCCCGTGGCCTCTTTGAATCTCACAAAGTCGCTGTCGTTCATCTCTCTGCGCATTTCGTTTTCCACGCGCGCGATGATGTCCGTCGCCAATTCGCTTTGCGAAATTTTTTGCACGTCGCCATACATCACCATCGCGGATTCATCGGGCAGCAACGCGACTTCGTCGCGCACGGCTTTCGACACCGCACCGCGCTCGCTGCGATCACAAGCAACCACCGTCGCAAGCATGACCGCGAACAACAACAGGGATTTTTTCATGACAGGCTCCTTTTAAAAATTTTTGCGTTTGAGTAAAAGCACTGCCGCGCTGAAGAACAACACGCCCAGCGCCATCGAATGCCAAATCGGCGCCCAACTCGCGATCGGCTCCAGCAACACCGTGTCCTTCACCATCGCGCCGACTTCGAAGGTGCGCGGGGTGAGGTAATAAATGACGTCGAGCAGCCATTGCCAAATTTTGCTCGACAGCAACGCGTAAATGCGATCGCGCTGCACGAGCATGGGGCTGAAAAACATAATGAGATACGCGCCCATAATCGCCACCGCCGAGTTCTGCACCGACACGCCGAGGAACACCATGAACGCATAAATCACGGCAAAGATGGCAATGATGAGCACGCCCGAGAGCAGAAACGGAAAATGCCACACGCCGGTTTTCAGCGAGAGAATGAGCCACGCGCCGGCGATGAGATAGAACACATTGAATGCGACCACCATCAAACCGCCGAGATAACGGCCCACGAGCAAGCCTTCGCGCGAGATCGGTTTCGCCAGCAGCCAATCGATGTTGCCTTTGTCCAACATGTTCGGCACGAGGCTCGCGGTTGCGAAGATCGAGAAGAACAAGCCCGCAGTGAAGAGCGCGGTGGCAAGCCCGACTTCGATGTTGATGACGAGCTTTTCCAATTCGATTTCAAGCCCGCGCGCTTCTTTGCCGAATACGCTCAAGCCGGCCATGGCGCCGTCCACCGCGTCGATGTTGATCGCCAACAATAGAATAGCGAGCACGATGGAAGAGATGATAAAAAAACCGATGAAGGTTTTGCGCGCGAGCGACTCGCGGAAGGTGTAATAACTCACGGCCCAAATTTTATTCATACATTCGCCTCCTGCTCCGCTTTATTGACATCGAATAACGCGTTCAAATCCGAAGCGTCCGTGCCTTGAATGGTTTGGAAGAAACTGTCTTCGAGCGATTGTTTATGAGGCATAATGGCTTGAATCAAAACCTGATGCTGCCGCAGCAGGTCGATGACGTCGTTCAACGATTGCACGTTCGAAACCACCACGTCAAGGTGGCCGTTCTGCGCTTCCGCGGCGGAAACGCGGCTGCGAACTTGCTGCAACAACTCCGCATCGCCGACATGGGCGTGCAAGCGATAACGTTTGTCGGAAGTCGTCAGTTCGTGTACCGTGCCTTGCCGCAGCAATTGCCCTTTGTGGAGAATGGCGACTTCATCGCAAATCATTTCCACTTCGGAGAGCAAGTGCGAATTGAGGAAGATCGTCTTGCCTTGTTGTTTGAGCTCGAGTAATAGGTCGCGAATCTCTTTGCGTCCGATGGGGTCAACGCCGTCGGTGGGTTCATCGAGGAAGATCAATTGCGGATCGTGCAGCAACGCTTGCGCGAGGCCGAGGCGCTGCACCATGCCTTTGCTGTATTTCTTCGTGCGCGTATTGCGCCATTCCCACATCTTCACGCGCTTGAGCAAAACCTCCGCGCGCTGCAAACGTTTTTGTTTATCGCGCATGCCGCTCAAACGGCCGCAGTAATCCAGCAAAGCTGCGCCGGTGAGAAATTCCGGGAAGCGATGGTTCTCGGGAAGGTAGCCGACTTGCGCGCGCGCGCCGGGATCGTTTACCGGAATGCCGAATAGAGTCGCGGTGCCGTTATCTGGCCGCTGCAACCCCAGCAGAATTTTGATGAAGGTCGTTTTTCCTGCGCCGTTCGGACCGAGCAAACCGAAAATTTTGCCGGCTTCGCTGCGCAGGCTCACGCCTTGTAACGCCTTGACGCGGCCGCGATTGTAATGCCGCGTCAAGTTTTGTGTTGCGATAATTTCATTCATGTCTACTCCGATTTTGGGCAACACATGTACGAATCGAGGGGGATAAGGTTACAGGGAGATTGAGATAGTTCTTTGCAACTTCCGCACTTTGCAATTTGTGAGGGTATCTCCACGGCACAATTTTCACTCACAACCATCGCATCCGTTTCTGCCAATTGATTCAAAATCTCGAGGGGAAGCCCCCACTTTTAATCAACCATATTTCCGTCTGTGAATGACTCGCAGACGCGTCGACATTACCTCGAGGAGATTTCCATGCGCAAGCTTTTTGCGATCGCGCTGATCGTCACGTTGGCATTGAGCGCCAACGGCTGTTACACTATGAAGTACAACGCCCCCGCGAAAACTCCGGTTGCCTTGATTTCCGAAGGCAAGCGCGCTTCTTTCAAACAATCTAAAAAAGTATGGTTCGCGCTCTGGGGCGCCGTGCCGATTTCCGACAACTCTTCCGCAAAGATCATCGCTGAGAACAATCTCAAGCAAGTGCGCGTGACCACGAAGATTTCGTTTGTGGATTATTTGATCGGCTCGGTCACGGGCATTGTGAGCATCGTGCCCGCGACGATGACGGTGGAGGGGAATGAATAGACGAACGTTTGCAGCGTAACTTTTGCGACCTCATTTGTCATTCTGCAAGAATCTTTTTGAGCACTAGACTCAAACTCCGAAGCGAGTTGTTGTCCTCGTGCTTAAAAAGATTCCTTCAAATGACATGCAAATTTGGATGCAGAAGAATTACTTCGGTTTGAGCACGCTATCCGGTGTGGAAGAAGTTATTTCTGCTTCGCGATCCGGAAAGTCCAATTCTTCGGGGAAAGGTTCTGAAGAGGTTGATGAAGAGGTGCTATCTCGAGGAGTAGGTTCGACGACCGGCGCCGATGTGCCAGGCAGCCAGATCGCCGACGGCCCGGCGGCTTGCGCTTGTTCGGCAGTGATCACACGGCTCAACGCCATCAAATCGAGCACGCGCTTTTGCATGCGGCCGCAGGTCTTCATGCGCTTGTAGGGGTTGAAGTAAATCGGATTCGGCAACATCGCAGCGAGCAAAGAAGCTTCGGCGAGAGTGAGTTGTGAAGCCGGTTTATCGAAATAAAATCGCGCCGCGGCTTCGGCCCCATAAATGCCTTCCCCCAATTCCACGATATTCAAATACATTTCCAAAATCTGTTTCTTCGTCAACGCTTCTTCAATTCGGCGTGTCAACACAATCTCGCGCAGCTTGCGGACGAGGGTTTTGCGTTTGTGGAGAAACGCATTGCGTGCGAGCTGCATGGTAATCGTGCTCGCGCCGCGCACGTAGCGCTTCTTTTCCAAGTTCACACGAAAGGCTTCTTTCATCATCGGAATGTTGAAGCCGTTGTGTTGATAAAACAAATCGTCTTCGCTGATCACCACGGCCTGCTGCAACAGCGGCGAGATTTTCGCAAGCGGCACATAAATGCGGATCGAGTCCGTGCTGCGCTTGTTCCAATTCATGCGCCCGGCCTTCACCGTCGAGTGCGGTTTGAAGGCTTTGATCTCTTCCACGCTCGGCAAGCCTGCGAAGAGAATGAGCCAGCCGGAGAGGAGTAGAGTGAAAAAAACTCCGAGCATGGTGCTCGTTTTGGGATGTGCGCGCAGCCATTTTTTTATTCGCATCGGCCAAGTTGTTGGCGTCGATTGCTCAGGCATGAGGGCAGGGTTCGTGAGTGCAAGAAAGGATTGAGGAGAAACAACTTTTACCCCGGCGTACTCTTTTGGAAAATCTTTTTTATTTCTCGTCACCAAGTAATCGGCATGCGCCTCCACAGCGCATGCGAGCACGGCATTATCGTTGGGGGCAGCGCAGACTTCCAAGCTGATTTTCGGCTCAACCCGCTCTGAAAAAATTCGTATACCCCGCAAGTGCCGTTCGATGGCCTCATCGGAATACTGATAGCGTTTTCGCAAACGTGGAGAGTGCAGTGTGTTTTTTACTTCGGCGAGAATGTATGAGGAGACACAGACGGTATGAGCTCGCGCGCGACGTAAAACTTCTGTGCTTTCCCCTTCAGGCGTAAGCAATACGCTCACGAGGAGGTTGGAATCAAGAACGATAGTGAGCATTGTATTGGCGCTTCAATGTGGATGCCGCAACTCTCGGATTGCGGCGTCCACATCCGCTTCCACTTCGGTGGCTGTGTAGCCGGCATTCAACGCATGCACTTCACTGAGATTCTCAAAAAAATCATCCCATGCGCGCTCTTTCACGGTTCTCATACGTTGCAACAGCGCCAAATCGGCGATTGAAAGCAATGCCGCTTCGGGTTGACCATTGTGTTTGAGGATAAATTGAGCGCCCGTATTGCGAACGCGCGATAGTATCTGGCGCAGTTCGTTCATGTCAGTCAACGACTTTACCTCGAGTTCTTGCACCATGAGAATGTCTCCATTGTTTAGATGCTGATCATCTCGCAATCAAAGTAGCGCGTTCGCCGGAGAAAAGCAAGCTTGCAGAACGGGCGAAGTCGGACTTGCGCTCGACGGCTTTTATTCACAAAGAAAAACTCAGTGCGCAAGTCCGACTTCACAAAATCACGGCAAAAACTCTTTCGGTACAGGATTACCCGGCCTTTCGTCGTCCCATATGGCTGCGGTGATCCACCAACGTGCGCCGTCGAAATAGAGCTGCAGGCCGTTGATGCCGCGTGCGATGATCTGGCCCTCCGCGGTGTTGCGCGCTTCGTACGTGCTGAACACTTGCACCATATTGCCGAAACGATGCGTGACGCGATGAATCTCTTTTTCAAAGAAACCGTTTTTGATAAAAAAATCGTTCGAGCTTTCGACGTATTCTTGATGGCTCATAATGTCCGCAACGGGCTTGCCTTCTTTCATGCTGAGTGAGATGAGGCGAATGCTCCACATGAATGGGCTGCGCAATTTGTGCGGAGAGTTCAAGCGAGAAAGCGGTGAGTGCAGCCACGAGTACGTTGCGTTGCAGAGTTTTGAGGTGCATAGGCCTCTCCGGTTTTTTTTACACGAACATTTTTATCTTATTGAACACCCCCTCGCAATGTCATCTGTAAGAACCTTCCCTCGCACCAGGCACTTTACTCGTGTCTAGGGAAGTTCCTTACAGGATGACAGTGCGGGGGGCACACCTAGAACTTTCTTGTGCTATTGAAAACCGACAAACAAGCAGAGCATCGCTTATTACAACGAGAAGAGGTTACTCTTCCGCCTCTGCCTGCCGCTTCTTCATGCTTGCGCGTTTATCGCTGTTCAACTCCATCTTGCGCAAACGAATGCTCTGCGGGGTGATTTCAACCAATTCATCTTCATCGATGAACTCGATGGCTTGATCCAACGTCAAAATTCTCGGCGGGCGCAACGTCACGGTCGTGTCCGAAGTGGAACTGCGCATGTTCGTGAGCTTCTTCTCTTTGGTGATGTTCACATCGAGGTCCCCGCTGCGATTGCGGTCGCCCACGATCATGCCTTCATACACTTCGGTATTGATCTCCACGAACAACTCGCCACGATCTTCCATGCCCATGCTCGCGTACGGCGTAACGCGGCCTGCGCGATCGGCCACCAGCGCGCCGGACATGCGCTGCGGAATCGCGCCGTGCCATGGGGCATAGCCATCGAACAAAGTATTGAGCACGCCCATACCCTTCGTGTCCGTCAAGAAGTCGCTGCGATAGCCGATCAGCCCGCGCGAAGGAATGCGAAATTCCAAATTGACGCGGCCGCTGCCGTGATTCACCATGTTGGTCATGCGGCCTTTGCGCACCGAAAGCTTTTCCGTGACCACGCCGATGTATTGCTCCGGCACGTCGATGTACACGTGCTCCATCGGCTCCATCACTTTGCCGTTCTCCTCGTGCGTGAGCACGCGCGGCTTCGAGGCCATCAATTCAAAACCTTCGCGCCGCATGGTTTCGATCAAAATGCCGAGCTGCAATTCCCCACGGCCGCAGACTTCAAACCCATCCGCGCGTTCGGTCGGCTTCACGCGCAGCGCAACGTTGCGCAAAATTTCTTTCTCCAAACGCTCGCGCAAATGGCGCGAGGTGAGATACTTCCCTTCACGTCCCGCAAGCGGACTGTTGTTGACCGAGAAGATCATTGCGACCGTCGGCTCATCCACTTTGATGCGCGGCAACGGCTGCGGATTTTCGAAGCCCGTCACGGTATCGCCGATGCGCACGTCTGCAATGCCTGCGACTACGATAATGTCGCCGGCTTCCACGTTCTCAACCGGCACGCGCTGCAAGCCTTTGAAGGAATACAGCGCCGAAAACTTCACGGGCTTTGTATCACCATCTTCCGTACACAAACCGTAAGTCTTTCCCATCTGCATCGTGCCTTGACGCAAGCGTCCGACGCCGAGTTGGCCGACGTAGTCATCATAATCCAAATTGGTCACGAGAAATTGCGGCACACCTTCGTCGTGCGCCTCCGGTCCGGGAATGGCTTGCAGAATCGCTTCGAACAGCGGCTCCAAACTCGTGGACCCGTCGTCGAGCTTGCGATGCGCTACGGCTTTCTTGGCGTTCGTGTAAATGATCGGGAAACCGATTTGATCGTCGTTCGCGCCGAGGTCGATGTACAAATCATAAATCTCGTTGATCACCTCTTGAATACGCGCGTCGCTGCGATCGATCTTGTTGATGACCACGACGGTGGGCAAGTGCGCGGCCAGGGCTTTTTTCAACACAAAACGCGTTTGCGGCAACGGGCCTTCGCTGGCATCGACCAGCAAAATCGCGCCATCAACCATGGTCATGCCGCGCTCCACTTCGCCTCCAAAGTCCGCGTGCCCAGGCGTGTCGATGATGTTGATCTTCACGCCGTGATACCAAATCGCCGTGTTCTTCGCCATGATGGTGATGCCGCGCTCGCGCTCCAAATCCATGCTATCCATCACGCGGTCCATCATCACTTGATTGTCGCGGAACGTGCCGCTTTGGCGGAGCATGCCGTCCACGAGCGTGGTCTTGCCGTGATCGACGTGGGCTATGATTGCGATGTTGCGAAAATTTTCTTTAGACATGAACTGCTACTTCTCCTTCAACGAATTAAAAGCAAACGCGGTATAAAACAACGAAAGCTGTTCTCATTCATGAATTGGCATCCCGCTGCCGGAATTTTCCACGCCGTAAAAACGCGCAGGCAAAGCTTCGAAGCGCTTTCCGTTCCGGGAATATTCGAATCTGCTCTGGAAGCCGTGCAACAGGCAGGTTGCGATAGAAGCGGGGATCAACGCCACCCAAACGATGTGAGCCGTGGGCTTTCATTTCGGGGCGTAAAATAAGGCATGAGAGCGAGCTTTGCAAGGGGAAAGTCGGGGGAATCCCTCAATTATTGGTGAAGAACGTAGCGCAGACCTCTTGTCTGCAGGCAGGATGCCTGCGCTACTCCACAGGTAACTGAGGGATTACGGAAAAATAGGATGCCGCAGTTGTCCGTGGAACTGCAAAGCTTTCACCTCACCACGAGCAGTTTGCGCATTTGGCGATATTGCACGCGGCCGTTTTCCGTAACGGTGAGGCGATAAAAATAAATGCCCGAGGTTTCGAAGCGCGCTTCGAGTTTCACTTCGTGACGGCCTGCTGTAAAAGTGCGCTCGACAATCTGCGCGACTCTTGCTCCCAAGACGTTGAAGATTTCGATAGCAACCCGGCCCGTGCGCGGCAGCTCGAAGCGGAGCCGCGTGGCACCATGAAAAGGATTGGGATAGTTCGGCAGCAGCGCAAAGCCGGAAGGTAGACTTTCAGGCTCTGCATGCTCATCTACTGTTGTTGACGTTTCTTCGAAATCCTGCGAGAGCAAAGTTTGCAAAGTAAACTCGGCGTCCTCTTCTTTCATAAAATAAAGCGGGAACCCGAGCACCGCAACTCTGTAGTCCTCGGAAATATATTTGAGGCCCACGGGCCGCCCGTGAAATTCATACTGCGGGTCGTGCGCGCCGAAAGTGAAAATCGTTTGCGCCTCCGCGTCGTGTGCGAAAATTTGCGCATCGCGCAAGCGGCCGTTCCACGATGCAATCGGCACGCGCGCGGAATCGATGCGAAGCGTGCGATAAGGCGCAACGAAACTTTCTGCGGCAACGAATTCCGGCAAGCCTGCATTCCAGAGCGTGTCGATATGAAAATATTTGGCAATAAAATCTTCCGGCCCGAAAACCTTTGGATTCGCCCCGCCCATGAAAGAATTTAAAACTCTCCAGCCCGTGAACAGCAGCTTGCCGCCGGCCTCGAGATAGTCGGATAAGAACGCGGTCCGCAATACCGCGGAATTGACGAAACCGACATCGCTGTACCAAATCAACATCGAATACGTGCCGAGCGTATCATCCGGTACGCTGGCGGTGCGCAAATCGTGTTCGTGAAAATGAACGTCCGTAAGCAAGCGCCGATAAAAGCCATCGACCTGCGCATCCGAGGGCGAAGCAATACTGCCGTTGCCGTCGCGCGTTTCATCGATCAACAGAATGCGCTTTTGCAGCGTGATGGGGCGATGCGCCAAGAGCGCCGAAGCCGAGCTTTCCAAGCCGGTCACATCAACGGCAGTCACATAATAAAAATACCTTCCCGCCGCCAGCCCGGCATCAACGTAGGAAGTATCGTTGAGCAATGCCGCGTTCAACTTTTGAAAACCGCTCTGCGCGTTCGTGCCGCGATAAAGATTGTAGCCGGCCAAATCGAGATCGGCATTCGCGCGCCATCGCAGTGTGGCGCTGAACCTGCCGTGGCGCGTGGCAAAGACTTGCGGCGCTTTCGGCAAGCTGCTCGGCGTGAAGCGGATTTCGCGGGCGGGCATGCTGCGACGATCATCTTCGTCGATTGCCACCACCGTGATATAACTGGCCACGCCGTCTTGCAGATTCGCTATCGTGGCCGTGAGATTTAAACCGGCGTCAAGAGAATCGGTATAAACGCGCGACGCCGTGCCGTGATAGACCATGAATTTCTCGAGCGGCGCGCTGCAAGTTCGCGCGACCTCCCAATTGAGTACCGCCGAGTTGCCCGTGCCCGGCTCCATAGCCGTAAGATTCACGGGCGGATCGGGAGCGCCGGCCGCATCGCGCACGAGCTTAGAGACTGCGGAAACGCCGCCGTCTGCGATCGTGAGAAAAACTTCCTGCTGCGTTGAAGCCTTCAGCATCCACGCATTGCTGTTCGGCGTTAAGCCGCGTTGAATCGCGCACCACGACGCGCCGCGATCGGTGGAATAAAAAATTTGCCCGGCCGTGAAGAAAAAACCGCCGGCATAAAGCGTGTTGGGATTGCGCGGGTCGAGCGTGAACGCCCAAATATCCAAGTTGTACAAATCGGTGGGCTGCCACGTGTCGCCGCCATCGGTGCTCTTGATCACGCCGTAATCATCTGTGATGTTGCCAAACACCGTCGCATAAACGTTGTTCGGATCGATGGGATCGAAGGCGATGAATGGAATTTCCTGAGAGTTGCGATCCGTAACCACGCGCCAGGTTTTGCCATAGTCCGTCGATTTGCTGACGTTGCCGTTGCCGATCGTCGTGCCGCCGAGCAGAACGTTGGGTTGATCCGGTCGAATTGCCAAACAACAAAAGAAGCGCACCGAATCATTGGCGAGAAACCAATTTTCGCCGCGATCGAAGCTGCTGTAAAAACCTTCGCCCAGGCTGGCGAAGTGCAGCGTGTCGGGGTGAAGAGGATCGACGACCATGGATTCGCCGTTGAACGAACCATTCTCCACAACTTTCCTCCAACTCTGTCCGGCGTCTTGAGATTTCCAAACGCCTGGCGCGGAGCCGGCGATGAGCACGGTGTTGGTGTCAATCGGGTGTATGACGATCATGCGCACGTCCACCGCATCGAGAGGCAATGCCGAGGTTTGCCAGGTTTCGCCGTGATCGCGGCTCACCGCAAATCGTTCCGAGCCGGCAAAAACCGTGTTGGGGTTCTTGGGGTTGATCGACACGGCGCTGGCAGAGCTGGCGCCGAGAGCGAGCTTTTGCTCCCAACGAAACTGCGCGAAAGCATCGGCGGCGATGACACAGAATACGAACAACAGGCGGGCGGTGAAGCGGGATTGCAACGAAGGCATGCTTGATCTCCTTTGCTCCGGTCAAATAGCGTGATGGCAGCGTCTTCCATCGAATGTGCTGGAACGCAGTGTTGCTGCAATAAAAATGCGAATGACCATTTGAAATAGACAAAAGCCCAAAGCCATTAGTCAAAATGATTTGAGTCAAAATCATTCAAAAGTTTCTAATCATTTTGACTACAATGATTTTGACTTTATCGCTTCTACTGGTCATTTATATTAAAACTATGGCCAAGCCCTAGTTGAGCGATTGGAAAACTCAAAAAATAAAACCACGGCCTAGCTGTGGTTGAATGTGCAACAAACGCCGCCAACGGGGCATCACGCAATATCACTGCAAGAGCAAGAGGCGGCGCACGCGCTGGAAGCGTTCGGTTTGCACGCGGCAAAAATATAAACCGGCAGGCACGAGACGGCCAATATCATCGCGGCCGTTCCACGTGCGTTCATGCCTTCCGCGCGGAAAATTTTCTGCGGAGAGCGTGCGCACGCGTTGCCCGAGCGTGTTGTAAATTTCAAGGCGCACGTGTTCGGCGCGCGGCAATGTAAAAGCGATCTGCGTGGTTGTGGTGAAAGGATTGGGATGATTGCTCAAAAGGGCGTGCGTGAGAGGAAGATTTTCGGAAGCAGATACGCTGGTTTGTGTTCTCGTGAAAATGATTGCGCGAAACGCGCTCGCGCTTTGCAAGCTGCCGTCGGAAGCGTATACGCGATGATAGAGCTCGATGCGTTTTTCATTCTCATGGCCGGCTTGCGCCAACAGGCTGTCAAGCTCAGAGAGCGGCACGTTCAAAGCCGCGCTCGCGCCCGCACTCATGTTGATGATAAAGCCCGGCGCTGTGGTGTCGGCGAGCAATTGCCAGAGATAGACGAGCGCGTTGCCGTCGGGATCGTTCGAGTGCGTCCACGTGATTTCAAGCGCTGCACAGCCCGTGTCTTCCAACGAAAAAGCCGCGCCTTCCTCGGGCGAGAGCAGCGCGGGAAAGTTCGGAAAATGATTCGGCACGGGCAGCAATTGGCCGCGCAATTCGCCGCCCGGAAAAGCCGCGCTGGGAATATTGATATAAAACTTGCCTTCGTGCAAAGCAACGGCTTGCTCGTCCGTGAGCGTGAAAGTGTTGTCGCGCAGCTCGAAAACGCCGCTTGCGCTATCTGGGCTCGATATGGCGGCCAGCATGATTTCAGCCGGGCCGTTTTCGTCAACTGCTCCGCGTTGCATCGCAGCAAGATTAGGATTAAAAGCAGCGTGAAGCGCGTTGAACGAACCGGACACGGTGAGACGAGGGCCGGTCAATGATGCGAAGCAAGTTCCCCGGCCCGAACTCGCGACGGGCGACACAAGATTGTTCGCCGATAAATTCGCGCTGAAAAAGGCATTGGCTTCGGGAAGAATTTGGCCGCGCAATTCGCCCGCAGGATATTTTGCCGTGAGCAGATTGAGATAAAGCCCGCCGGTTTTCAGTGCGCGCAATTGCTCCGCTATCAATGTGAAAGTGTTGCCGCGCGCTTCAAAGATTCCGCTGCGGCGATCCGTTTCCAATTGCGGATCGAGCGCGATTGTCATTGCGCCTTCTTCACCGGCATCGCCGAAATACAAAGCCGCGCTTGCCGTTGTGTTCGATAAAGCGGAAGACAAATTATAAAACGAGCCCGTGAGTGTGAGCTGCGCGCCGGATAATTCCACGAGCACGAGGCCTTGCGCCGAAGTTGCCACCGGAACCGCTTGATGCGCGCCGGCCAAGCGCGCGAGAAAATAACTCTCTGCCAGCGGTGCCAGCTGGCCGCGCAATTCGCCGAACGGAAAAGCGTTGGAGAGAATATTCACGTGCAGCTTGCGCTCGCTCAACGCCGCCACCTGCTCCGGCGCGAGCTGGAATTGATTCTGTTGCGCGAAGAAAACGCCGCCGCGCGCGTCTTCGTTCAACAGCGCTTCCAGCGCCAAAACGAATTCACCCTCTTGCCCGGCGGCGCCGTTTTTCAAGTGCGCGCCGCCTTCCAAATCCACAAAAAAATCATCGGTGAGATTTTCAAACGCGCCGGAGAGCGTGAGCAGATCGCCGCGCAATTCTGCGAGCAGCGCGCCGCTCGCCGGAGAATTGCCCGCCGGTTCGGTGTTCGCGCCCGCAAGATAGACGCGAAAAAATTGTTCGGCTTGCGGTGTGAGTGTGCCCGCCAATTCGCCCGTTGGAAAAGCCGTCGAAGCCATGATGAGAACGCCGTGCCGCGTTTGCAACGCTTGCACCTGTTCGCGTGTGAGCGCGAAAGTATTGTGCGCGGCTTCGAACGCGCCGCCGCGCCGATCGGCGTGCAAAGCGGGACGCAATGTCATCGCATTCGCGCTGTCCTGCCCGATCACTTTGAAATGAAGCGTCGCGTTCTCGAATACATTCGAGGGCGGCTCTTCATTGAGAAGGGAGAACTCGCCAGTGAGTTCGAGCGTGGTGTCTTGCAGCGTCGCGATGAGGTTGCCCCTCGCCCTGCTCACAATCGGCGGCGCAACATTGCTGCCGTGCAGTTGCGCAACGAAAGTAGTCATCGGATAACTCGCCGCATCTCCGGGAATCGTGACCGCGGCGCGATCACCCGGCGCCGGGTCCCCGATTTTCCACGCACCTTCCGCGTCTTGCAATTCTTCGCCGTTCGTGGCAGCGTCGCCGTCGGAATCTCTGCGCGCCAAATCCGCGCCCCAGAGCACGTGCCCGTTCGGGCCGGGAACGCTCAAAAAACTTTTTTCGATCGTGTCGCCGAAATCATTGCGCAAGCCGCCGGTGGGAGAGAGGTGGCAATTGCGGCAAGTATTCACCCCGCCGTTGGGAATTTCACTGACGCGAAAGCCGCGGCCGAGCAGCAGCGCAGAGGCGAGCCCGGAGACCAGCGCCGCGAACAAGAAGTATTTTTGCCGTGCCGGTTTTCTCATCATCAACATACTAAAGCCCACGCCCCTATTTGTCAAGAGGATTTTACGGCTGCGAGGAAGGCCTCAGTTATCGGCGAAGAAACGTAGCGCAGACCTCTTGTCTGCCGGCAGGATGCCTGCGCTACTCCACACGTAACTGAGGGATTCGGTTGCGAGGAAGTGCAGGGCATGAGTTATCCGGCTTCCGCAACTTTCTCATTGTATTTTTTCCTTCCTCGTTTAATTTAGACCCTGCGAGTCATTCTGTGCGCTCGACCCGCTTTATTGCAAGTGAACTCGTTGCCAAAAAAGCAAAAGCTTTCACGCAAAGACGCGAAGGCGCAAAGATTTCGCAAAGAAAAGCTTTGCGTGTGCTTTTGTTTTTGGGTGTGGCTTGGCGATGTTGCCAAGTATTAAAAAAAAAGCGACGGCTTGAGCCTCTAAACTTGAAAGCACGTTATCACCTTGAAAGATTCCTTTTTGCAACGCTTGCGCAAGGACGCGCCATTGAACTTCGCGCATCGCGGCGCGCGCAATCATGCGCCGGAAAATACGTTGGCGGCGTTTGAACAAGCATTGGCACACGGCGCAGATGGCATCGAGTTGGACATTCGTCTCTGCAAAACCGGCGAATGGGTGGTGCTGCACGATGCCACGCTCAAACGCACGACGAACGGCCGCGGCTACGTGCGCCGAACCCCGCTCGAAACTCTGCGCAGCTTGGATGCCGGCCTGTACTTTAGCGAAGCATTTCGCGACGAGCCCGTGCCGACATTGGCGGAGGTTTTGAAGCAGACGCATGGCCGTTGCTTGCTCAATATCGAGATCAAAGCTTTGCCCACTTTGCAGGAACGTTATGTCGATGAGCTCATCCAACTCTTGCACCGTTATCACGCGGCTCATCGTTGCATCATCTCTTCGTTCAATCCCATCGTGTTGCGCCGTTTTGAGCGGCTTGATTCCCGCATCCCGACGGGCTTGCTGCTCACGGCCAATCTCTCGCGTCAAAGCCCCAAACGCCTATTGCACAAATTCACCAACGTGGCCGCGATTCATCTGCACACACGCGTGATGACGCGAAAATTGTTCGATACGATCAAAGCGTTGGGGCTCTTCGTGATGGTGTGGGGCGCGGATACGCCGCCGGCCATGCGCGAGATGATCGACCTGGGCGTGGACGGCATTATCACCGATGAGCCTTTGGAACTCAGCAAAATTTTAGGAAGGTACCGCACGGCATGAAAAATTCGTTTTGCACATTGCGCCTGAACAAATTCAAACTTGATAAAAGAATCAAAAGCTTTCCCGCAAAGACGCAAAGACGCAAAGGACCGCAAAGCAAGGGCTTTGCGAATTCTTTGCGTCTTTGCGTCTTTGCGTGCGCTTTTATTTTTAACTCTGCTTCGGCCCAGGAATATCTTTGGCCGACGGATGCGAGCCGCTTCATGACTTCCTCGTTCGGCGAATCGCGGCCACGGCGGTTTCATGCGGCCATCGACATCAAAACATGGAATCGCACGGGCTATAAAGTTTTCGCCACGCGCAGCGGCTATGTCGAACGCATCAGCGTGTCACCGTTCGGTTATGGCCGCGCGCTCTATTTACGTTTGGATACCGGCGAGACCGTGGTGTATGCGCATTTGGAGCGCTTCAATGATCGTTTGCAAGAAATCGTCGAACGCGAACAGGAACGCCAGGGCGCATATCGCATCGAAAAATATTTCAATGCGGATGAGTTACCGGTGCAGCAAGGCGCGTTAGTGGGTTTCACGGGACAAAGCGGCATCGGCGTTCCGCATTTGCACTTCGAGATGCGCGATGCGCAAAGCCGCCCCATCAACCCATTGCGCAAAAAATTCGGCCTCGTAGATAAAGCTGCGCCCTCGGTCAAAGAGATCGCGGTGTCGCCTCTGACTGCGGGCGCGATGGTTGACGGAGACTTCGTGCCGCGTTCTTATAGCCCTGTGCTCCTCAACGGCCGCTTGACGATTCCACAGCCGATTCGTGTGAGCGGCAAAATCGGATTCGCAGTGGATGCGTTCGATCGCACCACGGGCGTCAACAATCAATTCGCGGTGTATCGTTATCAGTTGTTCATTGACGGCAGCTTGCAGTTTCAATCGCAGTTCGACCGCTTCTCGTATTCGGAAAATCGTTTGATCGAGCTGGTGCAGGATTATTATCTGCTGCGTCATGATTGGGGCAGATTTCACAAGCTCTATCGCGAAGCTCAAAATACGTTGGAGATTTATTCGAATCTCAATTCCGAGGACGGCGTGATCCTCGTTGCGGGCAACGGCAACGAGCAAATGAAGAACGAAAGGGGAGAGGCCGGTCGCGGCCTGTCGTGGGGCTTGCATGATTTCTTGATCGTCACGGAAGATTTCGACGGCAATCGCACGACCGTCGAAGGACAATTGCTCGCCGGCCCGATGTTCGAGCTGCAAGTGTCGGCCACCGAGTCGCAAGCAACACGCACGACGTTCAATCTTAGTTTTCCGGTTGAATACGAAGTGAAAAACGTCACCGCGCAGACGGTTGTGGAGAGATGGCTGGGAACGCGTAAACCGAATTGGCGCACCGCGCGCGCCGAATTGACGGATAAAGATACCTTGTTGTTGGATGCGCAAGCTTTCGCCTCGGCGCAAAATGACAGCCTCGTTTTTCCTCAACCCGAAGCCCCGCCGCAGAATACGGAAAAGATTTTTGTTTATGGCGACGGCGCGAAGCTGTTTCGGATTCAAGCGCAAAATCAATATGGCGTTTTCTCATTGCCGGCATTTGCGCATGTGAATGGCGCCGTACCTTCCGCGCAGCCGTTTCATTTGGAAGTGAAGAAAGATTTTCTCACACACTATTTGCGTGTAGAAGTGGGAGCGAGCTTGCCTTTGCTTGAGCCACCGCTTGCGATTTTTAGCGCGGATGGACGTGAAGTTTCCGCAGCCTTGCTTGCGCAAGAACCGAATCGTTATGTTGCTGCCGTTCCACTTGTTGACATCGGCGCGGATTCGGTGTTGCTGACTGTTACGGCGCAGAGTGTTGACGGCTCGCGATCTAGGTGGGAAGAAAAATTCAGCAACGTGGCCATTACACCGGAACGCGGCGGGAAGTTGCAATCTGCGGACGGCCGCATGAGCGTGCGCTTCGAATCTTCAGCTCTGTATTGGCCGCTGTACGGCCGGGTGGAAATCAAAGCGCAAAATGCGAATCATCCACTAGTCATCGGGCCGGTTTATCGCGTCGAGCCGCAAGATGTGCCGTTCCGCGCGAACGCGTTGATTGAAATCGAGTATCCCGATTCCGTGAGCGATCCTTCCAAGCTCGGCATCGCTTCACGCAATAAAGAGCGCTGGAATTTCATCGCAAGCAAACGCAATACGCTCTCCCGCACATTATCAACGGAAGTCTCGAGCTTGGAAGAGTTCGCGATTATGAAAGACGAAGAGCCGCCGTTGCTCGCCGTGCAATCACCGGCGCCCGGCGTTCGCACCAAAACGCGCCGGCCGCAAATCAGTTGTCGCGTCGTCGATCATATTTCAGGTTTTGATTCGGAGCGCGATATTCAATTGCGTTTGGATGGCAAGCTCTTGATTGCGGAGTATGATCCTGAAAGGGAACTTGCGCTTTATCGCCCTAAAACCGACTTGACACCGGGCGCGCACGTGCTCACTGCGCGCGCGAAAGATCAATGCGGCAATGTTACGGAGCAGGAGGTGAGGTTTGTGGTGCCGTAATTGAGTTGCATTAAGAAACACGGTTGAACAAGTTGAATCTCTTTTTGCGGTTTATTATCTTGAGGCATACCAATATTGCCTTCAATTCACTAGCAGGAGGTTCGATCATGACATATCAGGAAGCTCTTAAGCAGGAAATCACTTCTTTGCCTCCGGCACTTCTGCCGGAAGTGCTGGACTTCGTTCTTTTTCTAAAGATCAAAGCGCGTACGCCAGAGGAGCATCTTTCAGAGGAACTTAGAGACGTGCTCTTTCAACAGGAATTGCAAGCCCTTTCTCAGGCGTATCGTGCGCGATTGTCTAGAGAAGGGCGGCTAGCGCAGAGCGCCGAAGAGGTGCTTGCGGCACTCAAGCAGACAAGAGAGGAGATCGCTGCAAATGAGTATCAACAATGAGTGGATTGTGCTCGACACGAATATCTGGATCTTCGGCCTGCGAAATCTAGCAGATCAACCGGCATGTTATCAATTGTTGCAGTCTTTGAGTAAGCTGAACGTGAAAACTCCGTTTCAGATCTTCCTGGAGCTAAAAACCAACCTAGATTCGGAAGAGATGAAACGCTTCTTTGGTTTGATTCATCTTTATCCTCATCGCGTCGAGCTTTCCTGGGAAAAAGCGGAGTTGAATTCAATCAACAAATACAGAAAGCTCGGTTGCAAATTAGGAGATGCCGCGATTGCAGCACATCTGGAAACGATGAACATCAACACTCTTGTTTCTGAAAACCGAGATTTTTTCGAGGAAATCACAGAGCTTCCGTTTCGCGTTCTACGCGCAGAACAAGCATTGCAGGAGCTTGATAAAGTAGAATGAAATACCGGGCTGAGGACGATTTGAACGCGCGTATTTGATTCGATCTTCCACTCAAGACGTGCAATGTGCCTACCTTTATTCGTATTCACCTTGAACAACCCTTCTGATAACCAAGCAATTCTTTCCTCAAAGCGGAGCATTGACCATGCAAACCCTCTCTGTGCAACTCGGCGCGCGCAGTTATCCCATTCTGATCGCGCCCGGCTTGCTCGATCAAATCACGACATTGTTGGAACAGCGCCAACTCGGCGAGCGGTTCGTCATCATCACTGATAAAATAGTTGATGAGCTCTTTGCCGTGCGATTGTTTGACACCATGCAACATGTTGGGCTCGACGTTCATAAAATCGTCGTGCCCGCAGGCGAGCGTCACAAATCTCTCGCAACGTTCAATCGGGTGATTGGCGAGATGTTGAAACTAAAATGCGGGCGCGATACGAGAGTCATTGCGCTGGGCGGAGGCGTGGTCGGCGACCTCGCAGGCTTTGTGGCCGCGGCGTATATGCGCGGGCTCGAATTCATTCAAATTCCCACCACGCTGCTGGCGCAAGTGGATGCCAGCATCGGCGGCAAGGTCGCGGTGAATCATCGCCTCGGCAAAAATATGATCGGCGCGTTTCATCAACCGCGTTTGGTCATGATCGACACCGACACGCTCAACACTTTGCCACAGCGTGAAATCTTGTGCGGCCTGGCGGAGATTATCAAACACGCATTGATTCGCGATCGCGCATATTACGATATGCTCGAAGCGAATCTACCTGCGCTCCTCGCTTTACATCCGCAAAAAATGTCAGAGGCTATTTTGCAGAGTTGCGCGATCAAAGCCGCAATCGTTAGCGTGGACGAAAGAGAGTCCGGCTTACGCGCTTTGTTAAATTTCGGCCATACCATCGGTCACGCACTGGAGGGCATTTGCGGCTATGATACCCTGCGTCACGGCGAAGCGGTTTTGATCGGCATGTTGGCCGAGGCATATCTTTCTAAAATATCACAAAGAATTTCCACCACCGCATTTCAACGGATCGAGAACTTTCTCCGCACGCTTCCGCTAAATCCGGCATTAGCGAGTATCTGTATAGATGAAATAGAGGACTACGTTGCTCGCGATAAAAAAGCAGAGGAAGGCGCGGTTCGCATGGTTCTTTTGCGAGCCATCGGAGACGCCGAGGTGACGCCGGATTGGCCGGTCGCGCGGTTGCGTGAAGCAGTGGAATATGCGTTCGCAGTATTTGCCCTCCCTTCGCGCCGGTTGAATGATTGAGCGCCCGCCTCTTTCTGCCCTTTCCCGAGCTTGACGCGGCAATCTTAAATATCTCAAAACCTCGAGCACGACCGCGAAGGTTTTTTTACGCGTCGCAAAGGCCGGGCTTTCGTCGGCAACGGCGCTTTTCCTCATTTTCACCGCGCCTGCGAGCGTAGTCGAGCGAGCCGTGCGGCACAGGCTGAGAAGGCGGGACCCCAAGAACATTCGGATACCGACAACGGCATTACCAACGAAGAAAAAAAATTGCGAGACGAGCATTCCCCCAAGCGTTTTTCGAACTCGACTTCCTCAAGGGAAACCGCAGCTATGAGCGAGTTGTTTTACTTTTCCTTTGCCGACCTAATGGTCAGAGTTGAGTATGGCCAAGAAGCCAATGCCTTGCGTTACGCTTCACATCGCAAGATGACGTTCAACGAGCGCGTGATTGTGGAGCAATACCTGCTCACGAATTTGGCTTTGAAGACGGATTATTACAAGCAACAAACCTCGCTCTTCGTGTATCTCGGTTTGGAAGCGCAGCTCGAAAAAGATTTGAACCTGTTTCATCTCAAGAGCACGCTCAAAACCCTGGTCGACAAAGAGAACGACGTCAAGACTTCGGTGCAGGGCTTGATCAGCTCTTCGATGCAGAATTATTACTTCGAGCAAATCGGCGACGCGATCATCGCGATGCGGCGTGAAGTGCGCGACGGCTTTTCGGAAGAACGGGCTCGTCCGTTGCTCATCAAAATGAAAGAGCTGGTGAAGGCTTATAACCTGCATGCGCAGCAGCAGCTCAGCATCAAGCAAGTCATTCCCGAAGAATTGCAATCTCATTTCGGAGTAGATCTAGTACCGAGCGCCGGCGCACAACGGATGGTTGAAGACCGCGACGAATGATCGGTTTGAAAGCACGGAAGCTTTTTAGAGGAGATTTCATCATGCGTCACTTTCTAATTCACATGCTGCTCTTGGCAGTTCTGCTGTTCGGCAACGTCGCCGCGCGTGCGCAAGGTTTGGGCGGACGTTTCATGTTCGGCTTCGGCGCGGGCACACAACAATTATACAGCGACCTCAAGTCCACCGGCTTCGGTATCGGCGGCGAAGGTTTAGTGGGCTATCGATTCAGCGACCGTTTTGGCGTAACGTTGGCCGCGGGCTACGCCACGTTTCCTTTCAATTTACCGGTTGGCGGAACCGTGCGCAATATCGCCCTGACTTCGAACATCATTTACGGCAATTTGCTCTTCGATATCGAATTGATCAATAGCGGCAAATTCCATCCGTATTTTATGTTCGGCGCGGGCGGCTACAATTTTCAAGTGCAAAACAGCAAACGCTTCAACGATGGAAGCGGTATCGGGGGCCTGGGCTTTCGCTTGTTCGTTTCGCCCAGCATGGCTTTGAACGTGAATGCCGCTTATCATTATACCACGGGCGACGGCCTTGACGCGGTTCTCAGAGGCGGAGGGAACGATGCTTATTTCAGCGGCCGCTTGGGCCTGACTTTCTTCAAAGGCGGAAGCCCGGGCAGCGGCGAAGAAAGAGAGTTGTTTTCGGAAGAAGACCAAGCGCCGGTGGAAGAATCCGATGAGTTCGCGGAGGAAGAGCAATCCGAAAACGAATCCGCGTTCGAGTCGCGGTTGGACGAGTTGGATAATACTTCGACTGCCGGTAACGACGGCAACATGCAAGAATACATCCGCCTCAAATCACAAGTCGACGAGATCAACCAAGAGATCGACAGCAAGGAGCGCGAGATTTCTTCGTTGTTGGCCGCAGTATCAGACAGCAAGAAACAAGTCGGGAGCGCGTCAACCCCCAATACGCCGCCTCCGCCGGTGATTACGGGCGCGAGCTTTTCGCGCCAATACGAGCAGGCTTTGCAAACTTTCTATCGCAAGCGTTACGCGGAAGCCATTCAAATGTTCACGGATTTGATCGAGCGTTATCCCACGCACTCTTTGAGCAGCAGCTGCCAGTATTGGATCGGCGAAGCGAATTTTCATTCCGGCAATTATCAAGCAGCGGTGGCGGCGCTCGACAAAGTTTTGGAGTCCGCGCGCTCCATGAAGAAGGATGATGCGCTGCTGTTTTTGGGGCAGGCGTACGCGCAGCTCAATCGTAAAGAAGACGCGCGTCAAGCGTTGAATCGCTTGCTGCAAGAATATCCCGGCAGCGAATACGCCTCCAAAGCGGAAGCGCTGCTCAACAAGATGTGATGACGCCAGCTTGGACGGCCACGATTTAAACCAAAGAAGAGCTGTCAGCAAGTAATTTGACTTTGCTGCTTCGTATGTGAATGACCGGCAGAAAAACGCCCAAACGTCAACGTCGAAAGCCCGAGCGCTTCAAGCTGAAATCAATACCAGGTTTCGGCTTGATCGTTTCGACGTGTCATTCGCATTGCTAGTGGTCGTTCAACTGAGAAATAGGTATGAGGCTCTCCAACTTTCGTATCGTGATTTTGCTCGCCGCCGGTCTGCTTTGCGTGAATAGCTTTGCGCAAAACGCGCGTTGGTATTTCGGCTCCAGCCTCGGCGCGCAACAATGGCGGGGCCCTCTCAACGCGAATGTGGGTGTGGGCGGTGAAGCCACGATCGGGCGTTATTTTTCGGAGCACAGCGCGCTGGCTTTTGTCGCGGGATTCGCCTCTTTGCCTTTTCAAGAATCGAGCGTCAACAACGGCGTAAAATTCATTCTGGTCCCTCGCGAATCCAATTTGTTTTACGGCGATTTTTTGTTTGATATTCATCCGTTCGGCCGCGGCAAAGCCTCGCCCTATCTTCGTTTTGGAAGCGGCTTGATGAACGTGCAAGTAGGCTCCGCGACGCGCAAGAATTATGCAGCCGGAGTTCTCGGAGCGGGACTGTTGTTCGGTTTGAATCGCGATATTGCCATTAACCTCTCAGGCAATTATCACCACGCGGTAGGACAAACGCTTGCGGGTTTTGACAGCAACAAAAATCCCGAAGGCTATTGGGGCGCGCGCGCGGGCTTGATTTTCTCCACGCGCTCCGGCGATAGCGGAAATGAGGAGCCGTGGTTCACGACTTCCGAGGAAGAGCTTTCGCCGTTTGTCGAGTCCTCGAAACAAGAACCGGCGGTGACGCCGGCTCCGAAAGAAAATGCGAGCCCGGCAACAACTCAAACTGAACAACTTCCTCCGACGGAAGGTTTTGAGGAGGAAGAAGATGAAAAGCCTTTGGTTGAAAATGATGAGGAACAGCCTGAGCAGGTTTTAGAAGAATCCAAGATTGATGAAGAAAACCTCTCATTTGATGATGACGCAACACCCGAACACGCTGCGATTCCGCCGGAGGACGCGTTTTCTAAATTCAATCGCAAGGTCGATCAGCTAGCAGAGGAAACTCAAGCCGCACCTCCCGCGCGCATTGAAACTTCGGAAACTGTGTTGAGTGACGAGCCGCCATTCGAGAGTTTTTACCCTCCCGTAAAACAAAACGAGGTGGAGAGCTTCAAAGAAAAATTGTTCAATGATGAACCTGCGAGCGAAGCGAGAGAAAGCGTGGAGAGCGAGGCTTCCCAGCAAGTTTCATCTTTTGAAGAGCGTTTGGCAAAACTGGAAGAGCAGGAGGATTTTCTTTCGCCCGATTCGGAAGAAGCCGAGCGAGTAAAAGCCGAACGCACCACGGCGTTGCGCGAGGAATCTCAAAACGAGAACGCTTTGCCTCGACGAGGTGAAAACTTGACGGAAGCGAATGACGTTCCCATTCCGGAAGCCCCAAACTTCAGCGCATTTGAATCGCGATTGCACGAGCTGGACAATCGCGCGGAAACCATTCCGGAAGAGGAAGAACCCGTTGTGCGGAAAGATGAAAGCCTTCCGTATGAACGCTTCGAACAAGAAAATCAATTCAAGCCTCTGCAACAAGAACGGCCGGCGCCAATTGAGCAACTTGCACAAGAGCCTGCACTGTCCTCGAACGATCAACCGGCAAAACAAGAGCCGCCTCAAATGGTGCGAAAAGATCAGGCTGCTCCCCATGAATCAATAGCGCAAAGGCCTGCGCCGGCAAGGCCGGAACGAGGCTCGCAACCAGACACACCGAGACCACAAAAACGAGAACGCACTAGTACGCAATCGCCTGCGCCGAGATTGCCGCAACATTATAGCCAAGAAGAGCAAGAGCTTTTGGAATTGCGCGCCTTGCTCGACAAGCTTGAAGACCGAGGCTCTTCGCGATCTGACGGCGAAGATGGCGCGACGCAAGGATTGACGCTTCGTTCCCATGACGAAGTGGAAGAATTGCGCTTGCGTTTGGATGAGCTTACCGGTTATTATGATAGCGGAGGCCGGGGTGCGAGCTATGCCGATAATCAAACGAGCGCGCGCGAGGAGATAGAAGAGGAGAATTTTTCCGAAGCCTTTGAGGCGTTCAAGGATCGTTTGGGCTTGTTGGAAAGCGAGCCAAAGCAAACCGCGCCGGTGGAATGGGATCAACAAAATTTGAAATCCCAAATCAACGATATCGATAAAGAACTGGCGCAAAAGGAAGAAGACCTTTCGGCGATTCGCACGGCGCTGGCGCAATCCGCTGCTAATGGCGCGGCTTTCCCCGCGCGCGCTTTCGTCACACGCGGCAGCTTTGCGCAGGGCTATGAAGGCGCATTGCATAGCTTTTATATGCTGCGTTATGAAGACGCCATTAGTAAGCTCTCGGAATTGCTCGAACAATATCCCTCGCACACCTTGACGAGCAATTGCTATTATTGGCTCGGAGAAGCGCAATTCGGTTACGGCGATTATCCCGCCGCGATCGCGTCGTTCGGTCGCGTGCTCGCGTTTGAAAGATCTCTCAAGAAGGATAATGCGCTGCTGATGTTGGGGCGGACTTATCTCGCAATGAAACGTCCAACCGATGCGCGCGCTGCTTTCAATCGATTGCTATCGGAATATCCGGTGAGCGACGCGGTTGCGAAGGCGCAGGAGTTGATGAAAAGTATGTAAGAGGTTAGGCAGATAGAAGCGAGACCCAACGCTCACAAAGCTGAAAAGTTTATATTCCCCCCCAAAGCTGTGGGAGTTCTATCTTCGCAGAAGGATGAGTTTCGCCGGAACAAGCTCTCAATCTCTTCAAGCCCTCTTCTCTCTTAAAACTTCCCCAAAGTTTCCCGGTTTTGGCCAAAATATTGCTTGACAAATTCTTTCATTTTTCTATCTTAGGAAGCTGTTTTCGCGACTACACCCGTTTAAGGGCAAAAAATTGCGCTACTTGATGAAAAAATTCTCTTGGTCTGAAAAGTAGCCGCCCCAAATCACAATGCCACCATAGCTCAGAAGGTAGAGCGCCTCACTTGTAATGAGGAAGTCGCGGGTTCGATTCCTGCTGGTGGCTCCTGGCGAATAACAAAGAGCAAAAAGCAAACGGAAAGTTGCTTTTTGCTTTTTGCTCTTTGTTGGTCGTCATGCAGAGCGGAGAGGTTCCAGAGTGGCCAAATGGGGCAGACTGTAAATCTGCTGGCTCCGCCTTCGGAGGTTCGAATCCTCCCCTCTCCACGAGACATACGTGGCAAAAATTTTCTATAAAGCGGGTTGTGCGGGAGTAACTCAGGTGGTAGAGTCACAGCCTTCCAAGCTGTTGGTCGCGGGTTCGAGTCCCGTCTCTCGCTCGAAGTTGGGTCTGCTCATGTAGCTCAGTCGGTAGAGCACTTCCTTGGTAAGGAAGAGGTCATCGGTTCAATCCCGATCATGAGCTCTCGAGATCAAATCGGGCTGTCAACTCAAAGTTGAGGAAAAGAAAGTGCGAGAAATCATTTCCCTCGAATGCGGCGATTGCAAGCGCCGCAACTATTCGACGACGAAGAATAAGAAGAAGCACACCGGCCGCGTCGAGTTCAAAAAATTCTGCCGGTTTTGCTCGAAGCACACGACGCACAAAGAAACGCGATAGTAAGGCAAAAAGAAAAAGGCAAACAGAAAATAAAAATTTGACGTTTTCTGTTTGCCGTTTGTGGTTTGCTGTTCCCGTAGGCCTGTAGCTCAACTGGCTAGAGCTCCGGTCTCCAAAACCGGAGGTTGGGGGTTCGAGTCCCTCCAGGCCTGCTCATCTTAAATCATTAGGAAGTCCGATGAAGGTCATCGTCGAGAAAATTCGCGGGTTCGTTCGGGACGTTCGCACCGAGATGTCAAAAGTAAGCTGGCCCAGCCGCGAGCAATTAAAAGATTCCACGATGGTCGTGATCGTGGTCGCGCTGGTGTTCGCTGCGTTCGCCTTTTCCGTCGATCGCTTGTTGTCCTCGGCGGTTAAATTGCTCTTCTCTTACCTCGTTGGATGATTCGCTGCACATCTGGAAAAAGATAAGTGTCCGAAGTCGAAGAAAAAAAAGTCGAAGCTGGCGCGTTGAGGTGGTATGCAATTCATGTTCTCTCCGGGCATGAGCGCAAAGTCAAAGCCTATTTGGAGAATGAAGCCAAAGCGTTGGGCTTGGGCGAGCGCATTGTGAACATATTGATTCCCGCCGAAGAGATCACCGAGATGAAGGAAGGCAAAAAGCGGGTGCGCTCCAAGGCCTTCTTCCCGGGCTACATGCTCGTCGAGATGGAGTTGAATAAAGAGACGCAGCACTTGATTCTGAACACGCCCGGCATCACTAATTTCGTCGGTCCCAAAAACAAGCCGCAATCTTTGCGTCAGGAAGAAGTCGACCGCATCCTTGGCAAAGTGCAGGAAAGCCGCTCGCGTGAGGTGATCGAAGTGCCGTTCAGCGTCGGCGATCCGATTCGCGTGATCGACGGCCCGTTCCGCGATTTCACGGGCTTTGTCGAAGAGATCAATGAAGAGAAGAAAAAAGCCAAGGTCATGGTCAGCATCTTTGGACGCTCCACGCCTGTCGAGCTTGATTTCCTCCAAATCGAAACTGAAAAGTAAATCCACGCCTTATTGCGTTGCTTTGAAAGGTTGGTATGGCGAAGAAAATTGTTACGCAAGTCAAGTTGCAGATTCCAGGCGGGCAAGCCAATCCCTCTCCTCCGGTGGGCCCGGCGCTCGGTCAGCACGGTGTTAATATCATGGAGTTTTGCAAAAGCTTCAATGCGAAAACTTCCGACCGTCCCGGCTTGGTGATCCCGGTCATTATCACGGTTTATTCGGATCGCTCCTTCACCTTTATATTGAAGACGCCTCCGGCTTCGGTGTTATTGCTGAAAGCTCTGGGTTTGGAAAAAGGCTCGGGCGTGCCGAATCGTACGAAAGTCGGCAAAGTCACCCAAGAGCAAGTTCGCCAAATTGCCCAAGCAAAGATGGAAGATTTGAATGCGAACGATATCGAAGCTGCGATGAGCATGGTTGCGGGCACGGCGCGCAGCATGGGCGTTGAAGTCGCGTGATAATCTATTGCACAAAAACTTTACTAAATTTTTCAAGTTTAGTAAAGTTGTGAAACCGATTAAAAGCCAATTAAGGTCGATATGAAGCAAAGTCGTCGTTTCACCGAAGTCGCAAAGCTGGTTCAGCCGGGCGTGGAATATTCTCTTGAGGATGCCGTGGCGTTGCTCAAGAAGACGGCGACCGCAAAATTCAATGAGTCCGTGGAAGTGGCGATTCGCCTCGGCGTTGATCCTCGCCATGCGGATCAAGTCGTGCGTGGCACCGTCGCGTTGCCGCACGGCACCGGCAAAACCGTGCGCGTTTTGGTGATCTGCAAAACCGCCAAAGAAAACGAAGCGCGCGAAGCCGGCGCCGATTACGTCGGCTTTGATGAATATCTCAAAAAGATCAACGAAGGCTGGTTCGATTTCGACGTCATGATCGCCACGCCCGACGTGATGGCCGATCTCGGCAAGCTGGGAAAAATTTTAGGCCCGCGTGGCTTGATGCCCAATCCCAAAAGCGGTACGGTGACTTTTGACATTGGTCAGGCCGTGCGCGAAGTCAAAGCCGGTAAGATCGAGTTCCGCGTGGATAAGAGCGGCATTCTGCACGTGAACCTCGGCAAAGCTTCGTTCAGTGAAAAGCAGCTCAGTGAAAACATCCGCAGTTTCATCGACACGGTGGCGCGCTTGAAACCCGCTTCGGCAAAAGGGCAATACTTCCGCAGCATCACCGTTTCGAGCACGATGGGCCCGGGCATTCCGCTCGACCGCAATGCGGCCATGAATGAAATGAAAAGCTAGTGAGATCGCGAGAATAAAATGCTAGAAACGAAAACCGTTCGTCCGGAGAAGCAGGAAGCCGTCGCGCAAATCGTGGAAAAGCTCTCCTCGGCCAAAAGTGTTTTTCTCACCGATTATTCCGGTTTGACTGTTGAAGCAATTACCAACCTGCGCCGCAATCTGCGGAAGTCCAAGGTCGAGTTCCAAGTCAGCAAGAACACGCTCTCTCGTATCGCGGCGCAGCAAGTCGGCTTCAAAGATTTGGTGCCGCACCTCGAAGGCCCCACCGCGATGGCTTTTGGAATGGGAGACCCTGCCGCCCCTGCCAAAGTTCTGACCGAGTTTTTGAAAACGAATGAAAAGCCGAAGGTCAAGGCGATCATCTTCGAGGGCAAATACTTCGAAGCCAAATCCATGGCCGAGATTGCAACGTTGCCGAGCCGCGAGCAACTGCTGGCGCGCTTGTTGGGCAGCCTCAATTCTCCGATCACGGGTTTGGCAAGCTCGCTTTCAGGCATCATTCGCAAATTGGCTTATGCGCTGAACGCAGTTGCGGAAAGCAAAGGCAAAGCTGAGTAGCCCTGCCCCCTTGTGGGGCAAATTTCACGCAATCGCCCACAAGGGGCGAAGGCTACGTGACATTGAAAATTATTTTAAGTTCCCTCATCAAAATTATAACTAGTTCTTCGTCAAAAAAATCACGGCGCGGCTAGTCTAAATCTAAGGAGGTTGTTGTGTCTACGAATGGCAAGCAGCAAGAGATGCTGCAAATGATCGAGAGCATGACGGTGCTCGAGCTCTCTTCTTTGGTCAAGGCAATCGAAGAAAAATTCGGCGTCTCGGCCGCGGCTCCCGCTGTCGCGATGCAGACGATGGGCGCGGTTGGCGGAGCTCCCTCGGCTCCGGCGGTCGAAGAGAAGACCGAGTTCGACGTGATTTTGGCGAACGCGGGCGCCAACAAGATCAACGTCATTAAAGTCGTGCGCACGCTCACCAGCCTCGGCTTGAAAGAAGCGAAGGAGTTGGTTGACAACGCGCCCAAGACTTTGAAGGAAGCCGTCAATAAAGAAGAGGCGCAACAAATCCGCGCGAAGCTGGAAGAAGCCGGCGCCACGGTCGAAGTCAAGTAATAGGCGTGGAGCCGCCTTTTCGTGTTTCTTCATTCCACTAAGGATGGTACCATTTTTACTCGTGCATTGTACATGGAAAATCTGAACGGTAAGCGAATCTCTTTCTCCACGCTCAACTCCGTAATTGACTTGCCCGATCTTTTGGACATTCAGCTCAAGTCATTCAATGAGTTTCTTCAGCTCGACGTCGAGCCCGCCAAGCGTTCCAACAAAGGCATGCATGCGGTGTTCAAAAGCATTTTCCCGATCTATGATAGCCGGGAAAATTTTTGCTTGGATTACGTCGAGTTCTACATCGAGAAGCCGAAGTATGACATGGATGAGTGCCAGGAGCGCGGCGTCACTTATTCCGTGCCGCTCAAGGCCAAGCTGCGTTTGTCCGTGAAAGATGAAGACACGGGCAACTTCGGCGAGACGACGGAGCAGGTGGTCTATCTCGGCAACATTCCGTATATGACCACGCGCGGCACCTTCATCATCAACGGCGCCGAGCGCATCGTGGTGAGCCAGCTTCACCGTTCTCCCGGTGTTTTCTTCGACGAGCTCAAACATCCCAACGGCTCCAAAATTTTCTCCGCTCGCATCATTCCGCTGCGCGGCTCGTGGGTGGAATTTATGACGGACATCAGCGACGTGATGTACGTCTACATCGACCGCCGCAAAAAATTTCCGGTCACCACGCTGCTGCGCGCGCTCGGTTTTTCCACCGACAAAGAGCTGCTGCAATTGTTCGATTTGGTCGAAGAAGTCAAAGTCTCCGATTCCAAGATCAAACAGCATCTCGGACGCACCTCGATCAGCGACGTGGTCGATCGCGAAACCGGCGAAGTGTTGCTCGAAAAAGATACGGAGTTGACCGAAGAGGTCATTGATCGGCTCAAAGCCGCGAAGGTGCCGATGTTGCGTTTGCTCAAGCAGGACAGCGCGTTTGGCCCGGAGGTTATTTCCAATACCCTGCGTAAAGATAGTGCCCTGTCGCAAGCGGATGCACTTGAGACCATCTATCGTCATTTGCGTTCGGGCGAGCCCCCCGATATTGATACTGCGAAGCAATTTCTCGAACGCTTGTTCTTCAATGCGAAGCGTTACGATTTGGGCGAAGTCGGCCGCTATCGGCTCAACAAGAAGCTGAATTTGAACATCCCCGAAGCGACGACGGTGCTCACGCACGACGATATCGTCACCATCATCAAATACCTGCTCGATATGCGGAACGGCCATCGCACTGCGGATGATATCGATCATTTGGGCAATCGCCGCATTCGCACCGTAGGCGAGCAGCTTTCGCAACAGATGAGCGTGGGCCTTTCGCGCATGGCGCGCACCATCAAAGAAAGAATGAACCTACGCGAGAGCGAGAAGCTGACGCCGCAAGATCTCGTGAACGCAAGAACGATCATCTCCGTGATCAACACCTTCTTCGGCACGAGCCAGCTTTCGCAGTTTATGGATCAAACCAACCCGCTCGCGGAGTTGACGCACAAGCGCCGCCTCTCGGCGCTCGGGCCCGGAGGCCTTACACGCGAACGCGCCGGTTTCGAAGTGCGCGACGTGCATTACACGCACTACGGCCGTTTGTGCCCCATTGAAACGCCGGAAGGTCCGAACATTGGTTTGATTTCCTCGCTCACGACTTTCGCGCGCATCAATGATTTCGGCTTCATCGAAACGCCGTATCGCAGAGTCAAAGACGGCCGCGTTTATAGCGACATCGCTTATCTCTCCGCAGATGACGAAGACAAATACGTCATCGCGCAAGCGAATGCGCCGATCGACAACAAAGGCTATTATGAGAGCGACCGCGTGAAGGCGCGCATCAAAGGCGAGTTCCCAATCGTGCAGCCGCAAGAAGTGCATTACATGGACGTGTCGCCGAATCAAATCGTCTCGGCTGCTGCGGCATTGATTCCCTTCCTCGAACACGATGATGCGAACCGCGCGTTGATGGGCTCGAACATGCAACGTCAAGCCGTGCCGCTTTTGGTGCCGCAGTCGCCGTTGGTGGGCACGGGTATGGAAGGCAAAATCGCAAGCGACTCGCGCGCGATGGTGGTTTCGGAATATGATGGCGTGGTCGAGCACGTCGAAACCAATCGCATCATCATTCGCAAGGACATGCCCGGGCGCGGCAAGAAGACCGATCCGGAAAGTTTGTTGAGCTTTGAAGAAACCGATCTAGTGTCTTATCGCTGTACAAAGTTCATGCGCACCAATCAAGACACGTGCATCAATCAACGCCCGATCGTGAAAGTCGGTGATCGCGTCACCAAAGGCCAAGTGCTCGCCGACGGCTGCGCGACGGAAGACGGCGAATTGGCATTGGGCCGCAACGTGCTCGTGGCGTTCATGCCCTGGCGCGGTTATAATTTCGAAGACGCCATTGTGATGTCCGAGCGTATCGTGCAGAAGGACGTTTATACTTCGATTCACATCGAAGAGTTCGAGCTGCAAGTGCGCGACACCAAGCGCGGCGAAGAAGAGCTGACGCGCGAAATTCCGAACGTCTCCGAAGAAGCGACTAAAGATTTGGATGAAAGCGGCATTATTCGCGTGGGCGCGGAAGTGCAAGCCGGAGACATTCTCGTCGGCAAAGTCACGCCCAAAGGCGAGACCGACCCGACGCCCGAAGAAAAATTGTTGAAAGCCATCTTCGGCGAAAAAGCCGGCGACGTGAAAGACGCTTCATTGAAAGCGCCTCCGGGTTTGAAGGGCATCGTGATCGATACCAAGCTGTTCTCGCGCAAAAAGAAAGATCCGAAGTCGAAGCGTCAAGAGAAGAAGAGGCTCGATGAGATTGAAGATTGGCACACGCGCGAGCTGGCGCGAGTAAAAAGATTTTTGAACGAGAAATTGGTCAACCTGCTCTCGGGCGAGACTTCGGGCACGATCCGCGATTTGAATAGCGGCAAAGTCATCGTGCGCGCCAACACGGAGCTGACGGAAGAGCGTTTGGCGGAATTGGAATTTAATAAGCTCGACCGCAGTGAAGGTTGGACCGAGAAGAAGCGCATTAACGAGTTGGTTGAAGCCTTGCACGTCGCGTACGAGCGCAAAGTGCAAGACATCAACGAAGAGTACGAACGCCAGAAGACCAAGATCGTGATCGGCGATGAATTGCCGCCCGGCATCGTGCAGCTCGCCAAAGTTTACGTTGCGAAGAAGCGCAAGCTCATGGTCGGCGATAAAATGGCGGGCCGTCACGGCAACAAAGGCGTGGTCGCGCGCATCGTTCCCATCGAAGATATGCCGCGTTTGGCCGATGGCCGTCCGGTCGATATCGTGCTCAATCCGCTCGGCGTGCCTTCGCGTATGAATCTCGGACAGATTTTCGAAACCAATCTTGGGTGGGCGGCTTCCATTTTAGGTGTGAAGTTCGCCACGCCGGTGTTTGACGGCGCAACCGAAGAGCAAGTACACGAGCAAATGGCGAAGGCCGGTCTGCCTTTGCAGGGCAAGGTTCCGCTGTTTGACGGCCGCGCGGGCGAGCCTTTTGATGAAGAAGTGACGGTGGGGCAGATTTATATGATGAAGCTCTCGCACTTGGTGGAAGACAAGATTCACGCGCGCTCGATTGGGCCGTACTCTTTGATCACGCAGCAGCCGCTCGGCGGCAAGGCGCAATTCGGTGGCCAGCGTTTCGGTGAAATGGAAGTGTGGGCGCTCGAGGCTTACGGCGCGGCGTACACGTTGCAAGAAATTCTCACCGTAAAATCGGACGACGTGCGCGGCCGTTCGAAAGTTTATGAAGCGATTGTGAAGGGCGATAATCTACCTGAGCCCGGTTTGCCGGAATCATTCAACGTTTTGATTCGCGAACTGCAAGGGCTGGGTTTGGATATCGAACTCATCGATGATACGGAAAACGGCAGAGCTTCGTAGCCCAGGCCCCTTGTGGGCCGCTGATTCTGAAGGTTTCATTGCCCCACAAGGGGGCAGGGCTACCAAATCAACAGGACGTTTTAAAAAGCTTTGCGATTTCATGGAGGTCTAGAAGTGAGCTACTTTCCGAAACAAGATTCCACCTCGCGGCGTCATTTCAACGCCATCGGCATCAGCCTGTCTTCGCCGGACAAAATTTTAGAGCGTTCGCACGGCGAAGTCACCAAGCCGGAAACGATCAACTATCGCTCGTTCAAGCCGGAAAAAGACGGTTTGTTCTGCGAGAAAATTTTCGGCCCGGTGCGCGATTGGGAATGCCATTGCGGCAAATACAAACGCATCCGCTATAAAGGCATCGTGTGCGACCGTTGCGGCGTGGAGGTGACGACCAAATCCGTGCGCCGCGAGCGCATGGGACACATCTCGCTCGCCGTGCCGGTGGTGCACATTTGGTATTGGAAATCTCTGCCCTCGAAGATCGGCTACATTCTCGGCATGAGCGGCAAGAATTTGGAAAAGGTGATTTACTACGAATCCTATGTCGTGATCGAGCCGGGCAAGAGCGGCTTGGAGCCGAAAGAGTTGATTTCGGAAGATGACTACTTCCGCATTACGGCCGAACACGGCGAGCCGGTTGAGAATGAAAAAGAAGATGCGCCGCGTTTCGTTGCGAAGATCGGCGGCGAAGCTGTGCTCGAATTGTTGAAGCGCACGGACCCGGAAAAAGTCTCGGTGGAGCTGCGTCATCAGGTCAAGGTCGAAACTTCCTTCCAAAGAAAAACCGATGCGCTCAAGCGTTTGAAGGTCATCGAAGCCATCAAGCGCAGCAAGAATCGCCCGGACTGGATGGTGCTCTCCGTCATTCCGGTGATCCCGCCGGAGCTGCGCCCGTTGGTGCCGCTCGAAGGCGGCCGCTTCGCGACTTCGGATTTGAACGATCTTTATCGTCGCGTGATCATCCGCAACAATCGTTTGAAGAAGTTGATGGAGATCAAAGCGCCGGAAGTCATTTTGCGCAATGAAAAACGCATGCTGCAGGAAGCAGTTGATGCGTTGTTTGATAATGGCCGCAAGACTGCCGCAGTGCGCGGCGACGGCAATCGCCCGCTTAAATCGCTTTCCGACATGCTGCGCGGCAAGCAAGGCCGCTTCCGCCAAAACTTATTGGGCAAGCGTATCGATTATTCCGGCCGCTCGGTCATCGTCGTCGGCCCGGAGCTGCGCCTACACGAGTGCGGCTTGCCGAAAGAAATGGCGCTCGAGCTTTTCAAGCCGTTCGTAATTCGCAAGCTCGTCGAGCGTTCGATTGCGAAGACCGTGAAGAGCGCGAAGAAAATGGTCGACCGGCGCGACGGCAGCGTGTGGGATATTTTGGAAGAGATCATCGAAGATCATCCGATTATGTTGAATCGCGCGCCCACGCTGCACCGTCTCGGCATCCAAGCCTTCCAGCCGATTTTGATCGAAGGCAAAGCGCTGCAGATTCACCCCTTGGTTTGCGCCGCGTTCAACGCGGATTTTGACGGCGATCAAATGGCCGTGCATGTGCCGTTGAGCTATTATGCACAAACCGAAACGCGCTTGTTGATGTTGTCGAGCCACAACATCTTATCGCCCGCTTCCGGCCGTCCGCTCGCGATTCCGAGCCAGGACATCGTGCTCGGCATTTACTATCTCACCAAAGCCAAGAATGGTTTGCCCGGCGAGAACAAAATTTTCGCGAATGTGGAAGAAGTCAACATCGCATACAGCAACGGCAGAATCGCGTTGCACACGCGCATCAAAGTGCGCATGAACGACAAGCTCGTGGAAACCACCGTCGGCCGCGTGATGCTCAATCGCGTCGTGCCGCGCGAAATCGGTTTCGTGAATGAATTGTTGACGAAGAAGCGTTTGGAAGAGTTGATTGCGCAGGTTTATAAGCAGCTCGGGAATTATCGCACGGCGCAATTTTTAGATGAATTAAAGCTTCTCGGCTTCGAACACGCCATGAAATCCGGCGTCACCGTCGGCGTTATGGACGTGATGATTCCGACCGAGAAGGTGAAGTATTTGGATTCCGCCTTCAATAAAGCCAACACGATTCAAAACCAATATGAGAAGGGCGTCATCACTGACGGCGAGCGTTACAATCAGATCATCGACATTTGGACTTACACCACGAGTGAAGTCGCTGAGAAGATGTTCGAGCGCCTATCTGCGGATCGCCAGGGCTTCAATCCAATTTTCATGATGGCCGACTCCGGCGCGCGCGGCTCGAAAGAGCAGATTCGCCAGCTCGCGGGCATGCGCGGCTTGATGGCCAAGCCGCAAAAAAAGATGACGGGCCAGATGGGCGAGATTATCGAGAACCCCATCACCGCGAACTTCCGCGAAGGCTTGTCCGTTTTGGAATACTTCATCTCCACGCACGGCGCGCGCAAGGGCTTGGCCGACACCGCGTTGAAGACTGCCGACGCCGGTTATCTTACGCGCCGCCTCGTCGATGTGGCGCAAGACGTGATCATCTCGATGGATGATTGCGGCACGATCCTCGGCTTGCGCAGCGGCGATTTGAAAGAAGGCGAAGAGGTGATCGAGCCGTTGCGTGATCGTATTCTCGGCCGGGTCTCGCAAGAAGACGTGTACGATCCCGATCACGGCGATTTGATCTGCGAAGCCGGCGGTATAATCGACGAAGACAAAGCGGACCGCATTTCGGACGCGGGTCTCGAAACCGTGCTCATTCGCTCGGTACTCACGTGCGAAGCCGAGCGCGGCGTGTGCGCGAAATGTTATGGCCGCAATTTGGCCACCGGCAAGACGGTGAATATGGGCGAGGCTGTCGGCGTCATGGCGGCACAATCCATCGGCGAGCCCGGTACGCAATTGACGCTGCGCACGTTCCACATCGGCGGCACGGCCTCGCGTATTGCGGCGCAATCGCAGGTGACCTCGAAGCACGTCGGACAAGCGAAGTTTGAAAATCTGAAATCCGTCATCCACGAAGATGGCACCACGATCGCGGTTGGCCGCAACGGCAAACTGAAGGTCATTGATGAGAACAACCGCACCGTCGCGCAGTACATCATTCCTTACGGCGCGAATATTTTGGTGAAAGAAGATGATATGGTGCCGCGCGGCAAAGTAGTCTTCCGTTGGGATCCATACACGGCCAGCATTCTCGCCAACCACGACGGCGTAGTGAAGTTTGTGGATATTCGCGAAAACGTCACCCTGCGCGAGGAGTTGGATGAAACCACGGGCTTGAAGCAGCGCGTCATTATTGAAACGCGCTTGCGCAATCTGAGTCCGCAGATTCACATCATGGAAGGCGATAAGAAGTTGAGCACGTATATTCTTCCCACGCGCTCACATTTGCAAGTAACCGAAGGCCAGCGCGTCAGCGCAGGCGACGTGCTCGTCAAAATCCCGCGCGAGATTGCGAAGACGCGCGACATCACCGGTGGTTTGCCTCGAGTTGCGGAGCTCTTCGAAGCACGCCGCCCGAAAGAACCGGCCATCGTCAGCGAAATCGACGGCCAAGTGAAGTTCGGTGAAATCCGTCGCGGCGTGAGAAAGATTAATATAAGCTCTCGCGACGGCAAAGAAGAAAAGGTTTATCAGATTCCCTATGGCAAGCACGTTTTGGTTCATGACGGCGATTGGGTGCATGCGGGCGAAAAATTGTCGGAAGGCTCGATTGCGCCGCAAGATATCTTGAATATCATGGGTCCGAATAAAGTTCAAGAATATCTCGTGAACGAGATTCAAGAAGTCTATCGTCTTCAGGGCGTGCGCATCAATGATAAGCACATCGAAGTCATCGTGCGCCAAATGCTGCAGAAGGTCAAGATCGAGGATCCAGGTGATACGGATTATTTGGAAGGCGATCAAGTCGACAAGATCAGATTTCTTGCGGAAAATGAACGCATTCGCCATCAAGTTGTAGTGGCCGACGCGGGCGACTCGAAGCTGAAATTGAATGTTCTGTTCGAGCAGGAAGAAGTGGATAAGGTTAATGAGAAAATGAAAAAAGCGGGGAAGAAGGTGGTGAAAGTCAGACCCGCGCAACCGGCGACTTTCCAGCCGCTGCTGTTGGGAATTACGAAAGCCTCGTTGACGACCGACAGCTTTATCTCTGCCGCCTCTTTCCAAGAGACGACCCGCGTGTTGACAGAAGCTTCGATTGAAGGCAAAGTTGACAAGCTGCTCGGCCTAAAAGAGAACGTGATCATGGGTAACTTGATTCCGGCAGGCACAGGCTTGAATAAGTTCAAGCGCCTTCGTGTTTCTGCCGATGGTCAAGTCACCGAAGCCGATCCAATCTTGCAAAGTGTTGCAGGATGAGCAAAGTGTATGCAAAAAAGCCGGAAAAGCCGTTGCTTTTTCAGCAATGTTTGTGTATATTATCGATCTGTGATCTAGAGGAGTTCGCTTGCCAACGATAAATCAATTGGTTCGACAGGGCCGTAAGCAATTAAAAAGAAAGACAACGGCTCCGGCGCTAAACGGCGCGCCACAAAGACGTGGCGTTTGCACGAGAGTGTACACAACAACTCCTAAGAAGCCGAATTCTGCTCTTCGCAAAGTGGCGCGTGTGCGCCTGACGAATCATTATGAAGTGACGGCTTATATCCCAGGCGAAGGTCATAACTTGCAGGAGCACTCGATCGTGTTGATTCGTGGCGGTCGTGTAAAGGATTTGCCCGGTGTACGTTATCATATTGTGCGCGGTGTTTATGACTCTGCCGGTGTGCAAGATAGAAATCAAGGACGTTCGAAATACGGAACGAAGAAGAAGAAAGCGGCTGGTAAGTAAATCTTTTTGAAATATGCCTAGAAGAAAACGCATCGTTAAACGAGAGGTTTTGCCCGACCCAAAGTTTGGGAGCATTCTAGCGACCAAATTTATAAACGGCCTCATGAGCGATGGCAAGCGTAGCGTGGCGGAGCGTATTTTTTATGATGCCATAGCACTCGCAGAAACACGCACGAGCAAGAAGGGCATGGAAGTTTTCGAGAAGGCGATGGACAACGTTAGGCCGATTCTCGAAGTAAAATCCCGTCGCGTCGGCGGCGCCAACTATCAAGTGCCCGTCGAAGTCCGTTCCGAAAGGCAGCAGGCCTTGGCCATTCGGTGGCTAGTTGGTTATTCACGTGAGCGTAGCGAGAAGACGATGGCTGAACGACTGGCGGGCGAAATCGTCGCTGCTTCGAACAAAGAGGGCAGCGCAATCAAGAAACGTGAAGACACTCACAAGATGGCTGAAGCAAATAAGGCTTTCGCGCATTTCCGTTGGTAGATTTTTAGTTTCAAGTTTAATAGCTGAAGATTTAAGAAGGAGTTTCATTTTCTCCACCGCTCTGAGAGAAGATGCTCTTTGTTTTCTTCAGAGGAATCGTGGAGTTTTTTATGTCTAAAAATATCGACCTAGCGCGTGTGCGCAATATCGGCATCATGGCTCATATCGATGCCGGAAAAACGACGACGACCGAGCGTATTCTCTTCTATACCGGAAGAATTCATCGGATGGGAGAGGTACATGATGGCGCCGCGACTACGGATTGGATGGAGCAAGAGCGTGAGCGCGGTATTACCATTACCTCTGCGGCCATTTCCTGCTCTTGGAAAGATCATAGTATCAACATCATTGATACTCCCGGACACGTTGATTTTACAATCGAAGTCGAGCGTTCGTTGCGCGTTTTGGACGGCGCGGTCGCGCTCTTTTGCGCGGTTGGCGGCGTCGAGCCGCAATCTGAAACGGTGTGGCGCCAAGCTGATCGTTACCGCGTTCCGCGATTGGCTTTTATCAATAAGATGGATCGTGTCGGCGCGGATTTCTATAATGCCGTTGATATGATCAAAGAAAAGCTCGGCGCGAATGCGGTGCCACTGCAAATTCCGTTCGGTGACGGTGAATTGTTTACCGGTGTGGTTGATCTCATTCGCATGAAAGGCGTGGTCTATTCTGAAGATACTTTGGGCACAAAGTGGGAAGAGATTGAAATTCCAACCGAGCTTGCAGATAAAGCCGCGGAATATCGCACGATTTTGCTCGAAGCCATCTCCGAGTATGACGACACCTTGCTCGAAAATTACCTTCACGACAAGCCAATAACTGAAGACGAGATTCGCGCCGCGATTCGCAAGGCTACGATCGACGTTTCGATGGTTCCCGTGCTTTGCGGCTCTGCGTTCAAAAACAAAGGCGTGCAACGCCTCCTCGACGCGGTAAATTTTTATCTGCCCTCGCCGATTGACATGCCCGAGATCAAGGGCATTCATCCCAAAACCAACGAGCAACTTACCCGCAAGCCAAATCCGGACGAGCCGTTCTCGGCGTTGGCTTTTAAAATCATGACCGATCCTTATGTCGGAAAGCTGACGTACTTCCGTGTGTACTCCGGCAAAATTGATGCGGGCAGTTATGTTTACAACAGCTCCTCCAGCACGAAAGAACGTATCGGCCGTTTGCTCGTGATGTCCGCCAATAAGCGTGAAGATGTTGAAGACGCGCAGGCCGGCGACATTGTCGCTGCGGTCGGTTTGAAAAATACCAAGACCGGCCACACTCTGTGCGCCGAGAACAAGCAAATCGTTTTGGAATCGATGCACTTCCCGGAGCCGGTTATCTCGGTTGCAATCGAGCCGCGCACCAAAGCTGATCAAGATTTGCTCGGTGAATCACTCGGCAAATTGGCGGAGGAAGACCCCACCTTTAAAATTCGCACGGATGAGGAAACGGGACAAACCCTCATTGCCGGAATGGGCGAGCTTCACCTCGAAATTCTCATCGATCGTTTGCTCCGCGAATTTAGAGTTCATGCGAACGTCGGCAAGCCGCAAGTTGCCTATAAAGAAACCATTCGCAAAAAAGTGGAGGGCGTCGGCAAGTTCATTCGTCAAAGCGGCGGTCGCGGTCAATACGGTCACGTTGAAATCGAACTTGAGCCGAATGAGCCGGGCAAGGGCTTTGAATTTGAAAGCCGTATCGTCGGCGGCGTGGTTCCGAAAGAATATATCAAGCCGGCGATGGAAGGCATTCGACAAGCTTTGCAAACCGGCGTGATTGCCGGTTATCCCATGGTGGATATCAAAGCCGCGCTCATTGACGGCTCTTATCACGACGTCGATTCTTCGGAAATGGCTTTCAAGATTGCGGGATCGATGGCTTTCAAAGACGCCGCGAAGAAAGCTTCTCCGGTGTTGTTGGAACCGGTGATGGACGTTGAAGTCGTCGTGCCGGAAAATTACATGGGCGATGTGATGGGCGATTTGAACTCGCGTCGCGGTCGCATTCGCGGCATGGTGCCGCGCACCAACGTGCAAGTGATTGCGGCGACGGTTCCTTTGAGCGAAATGTTTGGATATGCCACGACGTTGAGATCGATTACTCAGGGTCGTGCGATCTATACAATGCAATTTTCTCATTACGATCAAGTGCCGCAGTCCATTGCGGAGACGTTGACCGAGGCCGTGCAAGCCAAGTCGTAGGTTGGTTGCCGAACCGCGTTGCTTGACGTTACTTGATTTCGATAACAAAATTAACCCAATCCCAAAAGCGTTAACGGGAGGATGTTGTTATGGCTAAAGAGAAGTTTGTGCGCAGTAAGCCGCACGTGAATATCGGCACGATCGGCCACGTCGATCACGGCAAAACCACCTTGACCGCGGCGATCACGCTGGTACTGCAGCAAAAAGGTTTGGCGCAATTCCGCAGCTATGATTCGATCGACAATGCTCCGGAAGAAAAAGCGCGTGGTATCACGATCAATACCGCTCACGTTGAGTATCAAACGGAAAAGCGCCATTATGCGCACGTGGATTGCCCCGGCCACGCGGATTATGTCAAAAACATGATCACGGGCGCGGCGCAGATGGACGGCGCGATTCTCGTGGTGAGCGCGGCCGATGGTCCGATGCCGCAAACACGTGAGCACATTCTTTTGGCGCGCCAAGTCGGCGTTCCTTTTATCGTCGTGTACATGAACAAAGTCGATATGGTCGACGACCCGGAGCTTTTGGAATTGGTCGAGCTTGAATTGCGCGACCTTCTGAAAGAGTATAAATTCCCCGGCGACGATATTCCCATCATCAAAGGCAGCGCGCTGGAAGCGTTGAACAGCCCGGGCGATGCCACCAAGACCAAGTCGATTATGGAACTCATGGCTGCTGTTGATAGCTACATTCCCACTCCGGTGCGTGAAATCGATAAACCTTTCTTGATGCCGGTCGAAGACGTGTTCACGATCACCGGTCGCGGCACCGTCGGCACGGGCCGTATCGAACGTGGCAAGATCAAGGTCAGCGAAGAAGTTGAAATCGTCGGTTTGGGCACGAAGCGCAAGTCCGTCGTGACGGGCGTTGAAATGTTCCGCAAGCTGCTCGATAGCGGCGACGCGGGCGACAATGTCGGTCTCCTTTTGCGCGGCGTTGAAAAGGAAGAGTTGGAGCGCGGTATGGTCATCGCCGCTCCGGGTTCGATTACTCCTCACACCAAATTTACCGCCGAAATCTACGTTTTAAAGAAAGAAGAAGGCGGTCGTCATACGCCGTTTTTCAACGGCTATCGTCCGCAGTTCTACTTCCGCACCACGGACGTGACCGGCGTGGCGAACTTGCCGACCGGCGTGGAAATGGTGATGCCGGGCGACAATATCACCGTTACTGTAGAATTGATCACCCCCATCGCCATGGAAGAAGGGCTCCGCTTCGCCATTCGTGAAGGCGGCCGTACGATCGGCGCGGGCGCAGTGGCGAAGATCACGGAATAAGATTCCTTCCCCGCATGATTGTGTAAACTAGAACGGGCATCGAGAAGTTGTGCGATGCCCTTTGTTTCGTCAATATGTAGCGTTTAGATTTTGATGCGAAGCTTTCTTCATCAGTAACTAGGAGTAAAATCCTCGTGGTCGGTCAAAGGATACGTATCAAGCTCAAAGCCCATGATCATCGTCTGATCGATAAGTCGACGGACAAGATCATTCGCACGGCGAAGCAAACGGGCGCGGCCATATCCGGCCCGATTCCGCTGCCCACGAAGCGTTCCATTTACACCGTGCTGCGCTCTCCTCACGTGGATAAAAAGTCGCGTGAGCAATTCGAGACGCGTATCCATAAACGCCTCATCGACATTTTGAACTCCACTTCGAAAACCGTGGACGCGTTGATGAAGCTCGAACTGCCGGCCGGTGTCGACGTCGAAATCAAAGTGTGAGACGCTCTTTAGGTAGTCCCCGCCCCTTGTGGGCGGCTGTTTTAAAAGCGCCCCACAAGGGGGCGGGACTACGAGCAATGCCGATTGCGATTTTCAATAGAAGTGATGAGTTGCTGGGTTTACTCTGTCTAAGGCCAATATGAGTGGATTGATCGGTAAAAAACTCGGAATGACCCGCATCTTCGACGAGCGCGGCAGCAGCATTCCGGTGACGGTGATCGAAACCGGCCCGTGTTATGTGACCGAGATTCGCACTGCGGATAAACACGGTTACAATGCGATTCAACTTGGTTTCATCGACAAGCCGGAAAAGCACGTCAACAAGCCCGAGGCCGGGCATTTCACTAAAGCCAATGTGAAGCCGCAACGCTTTGTGCGCGAGTTCAGATCGTTCAAGAATACCAGCGAATTGAAACTCGGCGACGTAGTGAAGGCGGATATTTTCAAGACCGGTGACAAGGTGAAAATCACCGGCGTCAGCAAAGGCAAGGGCTTTCAAGGTGTGATGAAGCGTCATCATTTTGGCGGCGGCTCGACCACGCACGGTCAGAGTGACCGCAGGCGCGCGCCCGGCTCGGTGGGCGGCAGTTCTTATCCTTCGCGCGTTTGGAAGGGCACGCGCATGGCCGGTCAAATGGGCAATGCCCGCGTGAGCATGCGCAATCTGAAGGTCGTGAAAGTTGACGCTGAAAATAACATCGTCATGGTAAGTGGCGGCGTTCCCGGCGCGCGTAACGGAATATTGATTCTCTCCAAGTGAGCTGAATATGCAAGTCGAGGTTTATACAAAAGACGGACAGAAAACCGGCAAGACTATCGAGCTTCCCGATGCCGTATTCGGTATTGAGCCGAACGAGCACGTGGTGTATTTGGTCATTAAGGCGCAAAGAGCCAATAGCCGGCAGGGCACGCACAAAACCAAAACCCGCAAAGAAGTGCGCGGCGGCGGCAAGAAACCCTGGAAGCAAAAGGGTCGTGGTGTTGCGCGCGCCGGTTCCATTCGTTCGCCGTTGTGGGTCGGCGGCGGTCGCGTGTTCGGCCCGAAGCCCCGCGATTATACTCAAGACGTCAATAAAAAGGTCAATCGTCTTGCGCGAAAATCGGTTCTGTCTTCAAAGCTGAAAGAACAAAAGCTCGTAGTGGTGGAAGACTTCACGATAGCGAGCGGCAAGACGCGCGATATGGCAGTGGTGTTGAAGAACTTTGGGGCCGACCAAACGAAGTCGCTCCTTCTCCTTCCCAAGCAGGATAACATGCTCTATCGCGCCGGCAAAAATCTTCCGAAGCTGAATGTGCAGATCGGCGAGAATGTTTCGACCTATGAGTTGCTCGATTGCCAAAAGATTTTCATCCAAGAAGGCGCAGTTGCGAAAATCGCGGGAGTGTTGGAAGCATGAGAACTCCGGAAGAAATCTTGCGCCGTCCATTATTGACGGAAAAAAATATCAAGCTCACCGAGAAGCTGAATAAATACGGCTTCGAAGTTTTGCCCGATGCGAACAAGCACGAAGTCAAAGTCGCGGTCGAGAAGCGGTTTGGTGTGAAGGTGCTCGACGTGCATATCATCAATATGAAGGGCAAGCGCAAGCGTATGAACACCCGTCGCGGCATGACCTTCGGCAAGCGCAGCGACCGCAAGAAGGCGATTGTGACGATTGAAAAAGACAAGAAGATCGATTTCTACGCGGGTGGAGTGGTTTCATAACCTCGCTTGTCATTCAGCAGGAATCTTTTTATGTGCCGGCTATGATGGTCGTTTGGAGGTGTTGTCCAGTGCCCAAAAAGATTCTTTCAGAATGACAACATGGTGAGGGGCTTTCAAAAGAAGAATATAAGCCTGCTTCATTAAAAGAATTCAGAAGGGCAATTATGCCTCTCAAAACTTTCAAACCGACAACGCCGAGTCTGCGCTTTACCTCTCTGCCGACGTTCGAAGAGATCACGAAGAGCACGCCGGAAAAATCTCTTCTGCGTTCTTTGAAGAAGTCGGGCGGTCGCAATAACCTGGGCAATATGACGAGCCGTCATCGCGGCGGAGGCCACAAGCGCAGATATCGCGTGATCGATTTCAAGCGCGAAAAAGACGGCGTTCCCGCGAAAGTTGCGGCGATTGAATACGACCCTAATCGTTCGGCGCGGATCGCGCTCTTGTTTTATGCCGATGGCGAGAAGCGTTATATCGTTGCGCCAGTAGGCGTGAAGGTTGGTGATGTGTTGAACTCCGGCCCGGAGGCTGAGATTCGCGTCGGTAATTGTTTGCCGTTGAGCCAAATTCCGGTTGGTATCACGGTACACAATGTCGAATTGCGTCGTGGTCGCGGCGCGCAAATCGGGCGCAGCGCAGGCAGCGAGATTCAATTCGTGGCGCGCGATGAAAAACACGCGCAGCTCAAATTGCCTTCCGGTGAAATTCGCATGGTGCCGGTCGGCAATCGCGCGACGATCGGCCAAGTCGGCAATCTCGAGCACGAAAAAATTTCGCTCGGCAAAGCCGGGCGTAGACGTTGGCTCGGCGTCCGTCCGCACGTGCGCGGCGTTGCAATGAACCCGGTCGATCATCCTATGGGCGGCGGCGAAGGCAAAACTTCCGGCGGTCGCCATCCGTGTTCGCCTTGGGGGCAGAAGTCGAAAGGTTTGAAGACGCGCAAGCGTAAGAATCCTTCAAATAAGTTTATCATCAAACGTCGCGTTAAATAGTACGAGGTCATAAATGCCGCGAAGCGTCAAAAAGGGCCCCTTTGTCGATTCGAATTTGCTCGAACGCATTCAAGGGATGAACACGAAGAATGAGAAGCGCGTCGTGAAAACTTGGGCGCGCCGCTCCACGATCATTCCAGAATTCGTCGGCCATACTTTGGCAATTCACAACGGCAAGCAGTTCATTCCGGTTTTCATCAGCGAAAACATGGTTGGACATAAGCTCGGCGAATTCGCGCCCACCCGCATCTTTCGTGGCCATGCCGGTAAGGCAGCCGCAGAAAAAACGTCTAAAGTCAAACCTGCTGCTTAAGGAGGTCGTTGGTAATGGAAGCTCGTGCTCGTGCGCGTTATCTGCGGATGTCGCCGCGCAAAGTTCGCCGCGTGGTCAGCTTGGTGCGTGGTCAGAATGTTGAATCGGCTTTGAACATTTTGCACTTTACGCGTAAACGCGCGGCCTTGCCCGTTGAAAAGACGCTGCGCTCCGCAGTCGCGAATATGATCAAAAAGCAAGAAGGCAAGAAAGTCATTCCCGAGGATTTGGTTATTGCGCAAGCGTTTGTGGACGGCGGTTTCATGATGAAGCGTTTTCGCGCCGGCTCGATGGGCCGCGCCTCGCGCATTCGCAAGCGTTCTTGTCACGTCACGATCGTGGTTTCAGATGGTCAAGCAGAAGAAGCAGTTAACGAGTAGGAGGTTGTTTGGGTCAGAAAACTAACCCCATCGGTTTTCGTCTTGGTATCGTTCGTGATTGGGATTCGAATTGGTTCGGCGGACGAAATTTTAAAGACAAGCTGAAAGAAGATTTGTATCTGCGCCGCTATGTGCGTAGCCGATTGCAACGCGCAGGCGTGTCGACCATTCAGATCGAACGCGATCCTTCCGATAAAAGAATTACGGTCACGATTCACACGGCGCGCCCCGGTATCGTCATCGGTCGCAAAGGCGCGGAAGTCGACAAGCTCAAAGAAGAATTGCAGCGCGTGACGAAGAAAGACATTCAGCTCAATATCAACGAGATCAAACGACCGGAGTTGGATGCCTATTTGGTGGCGGAAAACATCGCGCATCAATTGGAAGCGAAGATCGCGTTTCGCCGCGCGATGAAAAAGGCCATCACCGGCACGATGCGCATGGGCGCGGAAGGCGTGAGGGTGTTATGCTCGGGCCGTCTCGGCGGCGCGGAAATGGCGCGCAATGAACAGTACAAAGACGGCCGGATTCCGTTGCACACTCTGCGCGCGGATATTGACTTTGCGCGCGCGACTGCGAAAACCACTTATGGCGCAATCGGCGTCAAAGTGTGGATTTGCCGCGGCGAGATCATTTGAGTGCGATTGAGGAGATTGTCAACTTATGATGATGCCAAAGAGAGTAAAATTTCGCAAGCAGCAACGCGGTCGCATGAAGGGCAAAGCCACGCGCGGCAGCAACATCTCGTTCGGCGAATTTGGGCTGAAAGCGATGGAGCCGGCGTGGATTACGGCGCGTCAAATCGAAGCCAGCCGCGTGGCGATGACGCGCCACCTCAAACGCGGCGGCAAAGTTTGGATTCGCATTTTTCCGGATAAGCCGGTGACTGAGAAGCCCGCGGAAACGCGCATGGGAAAAGGCAAGGGCACGCCGGAATTTTGGGTTGCAGTGGTGAAGCCCGGCAGAATTTTGTTCGAGATCGCGGGCGTCGAAAAGGACGTGGCGCAACAGGCCATGCGTTTGGCCGCGCACAAGCTGCCGATTCGTACCAAGTTTGTCAGCGCGAGCGATTTCGCGCATTGATTAGAGTGCCCCTCGCTTATGTCATTCTGAAAGAACCTTTTTTAGCGCTGGGATGAAAGCTAGGAAATGGGCATGTGGCAAGGCTTAAAAAGATTCCTTCTGAATGACAGAGTAAAGAAAAAGTTTGTTTCGAAGGCGGAGTAATAGAAAATGAAAATCAAAGAGATTAGAGAGCTGAACGAGACCGAACTCAAGCACAAGCTGAAGGACTTGCAGGAAGAATTTCAAAACTTCCGCTTTCAGCACACGACCCGGCAGCTTGATAATCCGTTGAGATTGCGTTCGGTGCGCCGCGACATTGCGCGCGTCAAAACCGTTTTGCTGGAATATGGTCGCAAGAGCATTGTGAAGGAAACTGCGGCATGAGTTCGAATGAAGTGATCACGGCTACGAATATCACGCAAGAAGAAGCTCGCGGCCGGCGCAAAACCAAAGTCGGCAAAGTCGTCAGCAATAAAATGCGCAAGAGCATCGTCGTCGCGGTGGAGCGCATGAAACGTCACGAGTTGTACGGCAAATACTTCAAGCAGACTTCCAAATTCATGGCGCACGACGAGAAGAACGAAGCCGGTATCGGCGACACGGTTTTGATCATGGAAACCCGGCCGCTCAGTAAAAGGAAAAGATGGCGTTTGGTCGAGATCGTCACCAAAGCCAAGTAGCCCTGCCCCCTTGTGGGGCGCTGAAAATGTTGTCACGAACATCGGCCCACAAGGGGCCAGGGCTACGACGATAGAAATAAAAATGAATATGAACGCAAGCGCAGAATGTGTAGAAAGGTGATGGGAGTCGAGAATGGTGCAAGAATATACAAGATTGAACGTTGCTGACAACACGGGCGCGAAGAAAGTCATGTGCATCCGTGTGATGGGTGGCAGCCGCCGGCGTTACGGCTCGGTGGGCGATGTCATCGTCGTCGCCGTCAAGTCCGCCATTCCCGGCGGCTCGATCAAAAAAGGCGACATCAGCCACGCGGTGATCGTGCGCACGAAGCGCGAAGTTCGCCGCAAAGACGGCTCCTATATTCGCTTTGATGAAAATGCGGCGGTGTTGATCAATGAAGCCAAAGAACCGAAAGGCACGCGTATCTTCGGCCCGGTCGCCCGCGAGTTGCGTGATCGGCAATACATGAAGATCATCTCTTTGGCTCCCGAAGTTTTATGAAGCTTAAAAGCAACACCCCCCATGCCCCCCTCAAAGGGGGAATAAGGAACGGTTAAATGAAAATTCGCAAGAACGATCAAGTCATCGTGATCACCGGAAATCATCGCGGCAAAAAAGGCCGGGTGTTGAAAGTTTATCCGGAAAGACAGCGCGTTATCGTGGAAGGCGTGAACCTCATCAAGCGTCACACCCGCCCCTCGCAACGCAATCAGCAAGGGGGGATCATCGAAAAAGAAGCTCCCCTTCACGTTTCGAATGTGATGTTGGTAGACCCGAAACTCGGCGTCCCCACGCGCGTGGGCTCGAAAATGTTGACCACCTCGGATAAGCGCTCGCGCAATCGTGTGCGCGTGGCCAAGAAGAGCGGCGAAATCATTGTTGATGCAAAGGTCAGGTAATGGCTGAGAAAACCAAAGCGCCGGAAAAGAAAGACAAGGCGAAGGAAAAAGGCGCCGCTCCTGCTGCCGCCGGCAAGGCGCAGAAAAAAGGCGACAAAGGCGCGGCGAAAGAAGCGGGCCCCAAAGACAAGAAGCTCGTCGTCGAGGCGTTGCCCAAAGATTATATCCCTCGCCCGCTGAAAATTTACCGCGAAGAAGCGACTCCGGCTTTGATGAAACGTTTTGCATACGCGAATAAAATGCAAGTGCCCAGGCTCGCGAAGATCGTGTTGAACATGGGCGTGGGCGACGCGGTGGACGATCAAAAATTTCTCGACGCGGCGGCGGTTGACATGCAAACCATCACCGGCCAAAAGCCGATGGTCACGCGCGCGAAGAAGTCGATCTCGAATTTCAAGCTGCGCGAAAAGATGCCGATCGGCTGCATGGTGACGCTGCGCGGCTTTCGCATGTATGAATTTCTCGATCGTTTCATCAGCATCGCGGTGCCGCGTATTCGCGACTTTCGCGGCCTCTCGGATAAAGCCTTTGACGGCCGCGGCAATTATTCGATCAGCATCCGCGAGCAAATCATCTTTCCGGAAATCAATTACGACAAGATTCTCAAGATGCGCGGCATGAACATCACTTTTGTGACCACCGCGCGCAGCGATGAAGAGGCTTACGAACTGCTGGCTTCGTTCGGAATGCCGTTCCGGAAGAGATAGGTTTTTATTCCGTAGTCCTGCCCCCTTGTGGGGCAATATATGTCATGAAGCTTCATCTAGATCAGCGGCCCGCAAGGGGCCGGGGCTACTGAAGCATCAAATAGGGATAGACTGTGGCAAGAAAAGCAATGCGAGAAAAGCAACTGAAGACGCCGAAGTTTTCCACGCGGCGTTATAATCGTTGCATGCAATGTGGCCGGGCGCGCGCTTATTATCGCCGCTTCGGCCTGTGCCGAATCTGCTTCCGCAATTTGGCGCTGGACGGCAAGATTCCCGGCGTCACTAAAGCGAGCTGGTAAAAAGAATATTCGCAGGAATTGAACATGCAAACCGATCCGATTTCAGATTACTTGTCTCGTCTTCGCAACGCGGGCCATGCGCGCCATCCCAAAGTCGACATTCCGGCGTCGCGCATGAAAGTAGAAATCACCAAGATTCTGCACCACTACGGCTACATTCGCGATTATCTCATCATTGAGGACAACAAGCAAAACCTCATTCGCATTTATTTGAAGTATGATGCCGGCGATAATCACGTGATTCGCGGCTTGCGCCGCATCAGCACGCCCGGCTTGCGCAAGTACGTTGGCGTCAAAACCCTGCCGCGTGTGTTCAACAACTACGGTATGGCTGTGCTCTCTACGCCGGCCGGCATCGTCACTGATCGCGACGCTCGCAAGCAGCACACGGGCGGCGAAGTTTTGTTTTACGTTTGGTAAAGCGTAGCGCAGACTTCCAGTCTGCAAATAAAGCAGGCAAGATGCCTGCGCTACAAAAAACTCGAGGAATGAACAGTGTCTCGTATCGGTAAAAAGCCCATTGCGATTCCGAACGGCGTTCAAGTCGCGGTGAAAGACGCCGCGATCACCGTCAAAGGACCGAAAGGCGAATTGGTGCGCCAATTCAACCCGGCTATGTCGGTGAAAATTGAAAACGCGAATATCAACGTCGGACGCCCCGATGACACGAAGTTTTACAAAGCCATGCACGGTTTGTACCGTAGCTTGATCAACAATATGGTGCTCGGGGTGACCCAGGGCTACGAGAAAAAATTGGAAATCGTCGGCGTCGGCTTCAAAGCGGAAATGAAGAGTAAAAGGCTTGTGCTGCAGCTCGGCCATGGCCACCCGATCGTCTTCGTGCCGCCCGATGTGATTACGATCGCTTGCGAATCGCCGACGAATATCAAGATCAGCGGCATCGACAAGGAATTGGTCGGCCAGGTTGCCGCCAAGATCAGAACGTTCAAGGCACCAGAGCCGTACAAAGGCAAAGGCGTAAAGTATAGTGATGAAACTGTCCGCCGCAAGGCGGGCAAGACCGCTGCCTAGGATTGGCAGCTGTAATTCACGGGGACGTTGATTGACTGTGGACAGTGTCAGTTAAAGATTGGGATGCCGAGGCCTAAGCGGCATTGCAACGAAAAAATAAATTAACTGTCGCTGCTAAACTATCGGGAAGAAGAGGTTATGGGATTCAAAAGAATCGATCCACGCATTCGCCGCGTTCGCAAGAAGCGTGCGATAAAAAGAAAGATCATCGGAACCTCGGTGCGTCCGCGCTTGGTGGTGTTCCGCAGTCTCAAGAACATCTATGCGCAATTGGTGGATGACTCTATCAAAAAGACGCTGACGACGGTTTCGACGGTCAGCAAAGAGCTGAAAGAAGAAATCAAAAAAGCGGAAAACAAGACTCGAGAAGCCGAGATCGTGGGCAAGGCCCTGGCGCAAAAGGCGACCGCGATGAACATCAAGCGCATCGTGTTCGATCGCAGCGGCTATTTGTATCACGGCCGCGTCAAAGCGCTGGCCGACGGCGCCCGTCAAGGCGGACTCGAGTTCTAACGGAGATCGCTCGTGCGGAAAGAACGAATCAGTCCTGGTGAATTGGAATTAAAAGAACGGGTGGTTGCCGTGAATCGCACCGCCAAAGTGGTGAAGGGTGGCCGCCGTTTCGGCTTCAATGCCATCGTCGTGGTTGGCGACGGCAAGGGTCACGTGGGTTGCGGTTTGGGCAAAGCCAAGGAAGTGACCGACGCGATTTCCAAAGGCGCAGAAAACGCCAAGAAAGCATTGGTGCGCATTCCGGTGCAGAACGGCACTTTGCCGCACGAAGTGAGAGGCAAATACGGCGCGGGTAAAGTTTATTTGAAGCCGGCCTCGCCCGGCACCGGCGTGATCGCTGGCGGCGCGGTGCGCGCAATCATGGAAGCCGCGGGCGTGCAAAACGTGCTGTCGAAATCGCTCGGCTCCGCCAATCCGCACAACGTCGTGAAGGCGACCATGCAAGCGCTCTTCAGCTTGATGGACGCGGCCTCGCTCGCGCAACGGCGCGGCATCTCTCCGCGCGAAGTTTTCTCGCGCACCATGCCCGAAGCGCAAGCGAAGTAAGGATGGAACACATGGCAAAAAAACTCAAAGTCACACAGATCAAGAGCATCATCGGCCAGAAATGGGACCAGAAGCTGACGATCAAGGCGTTGGGGCTGCATCGCATTCGACATACCGTCGTTCACAACGACACGCCGCAAGTTCGTGGGATGATCAACAAGGTCAATCATCTCGTCAAGGTTGAAGAAGAGGCATGAATCAACTTTACGAAGGTTTTTAACCTTCGTAAAGTTATTTAACGCGATCGAGCATATATGGAACTTTCCAATCTCACTTACGCGCCACGATCACGCAAGAAACGCAAAAGAGTCGGTCGCGGTATCGGCTCGGGTCACGGCGGCACCTCGACGCGCGGGCACAAGGGTCTTTATTCCCGCTCGGGTTCGAGCCACAAGCCTGGCTTTGAAGGCGGCCAGATGCCGCTGCAACGCCGTTTGCCCAAGCGCGGGTTCACGAATATTTTTCGCGTCGAATTTCAAACCGTGAGTCTCGACAAGCTGGCGAAGCTCGAAGGCGTGTCGTTGGTGAACCCCGAAGTGCTGCATCAAAAGCGCGCGATCCGCAAGAAGAACGCGCCCGTGAAAATTTTGGGCACGGGTGAGATTGCAAAAGCTCTGGAAGTGCATGCGCACAGCTTCAGCAAATCCGCCAAAGAGAAAATTGAAAAGGCCGGCGGGAAGGCCGTTATTGTGGGCGCGGCCGCATAACGCAAAATAGAATGCCATGATACTGAGCAGCTTTCAAAATATTTTCAAAATTCCCGAGCTGAGAAAGCGCGTTATCTTTACGCTGATGTTGCTCATCGTCGAGCGTTTGGGAACCCACATTCCGGTTCCGGGAATCAATAGCCAGGCGTTGATCGCTTTCATGCAAGAATCCGGCGGACGAGGCTTCTTCGATTTGTATGATTTGTTTGCCGGTGGTGCGTTCAGCCGCGCCACCATTTTTGCGTTGGGTATCATGCCCTATATTTCCGCCTCGATCATTTTGCAGTTGTTGGGCGCGGTTATGCCGTACTTCCAACGCCTGCAAAAAGAAGGCGAAGAGGGTCGCAAAAAAATTACGCAGTATACGCGCTACGGCACGGTGTTGCTCGCCGCGATGCAAGCTTATGGCGTCAGCATCTTCTTGAAGAGCATCCAGCCTCTGGACAACGGCCAGGTCGTCGTTCCGCTGGATTCGGGTTTCGGGTTTATTGTGCTCACGATGTTGACTTTGACCGCAGGCACGGTGCTCATCATGTGGCTGGGCGAGCAGATCACCGAACGTGGTATCGGCAACGGCGTGTCGCTGATCATCTTTATCGGCATCATCGCGCGCCTGCCTGATGCGTTCATCGGCGAAGCGCGACAAGTAACGAGCGGCAATCGTGAAATTCTAGTCGAGTTGGCCCTGCTCGGGATCATGGTCGGCATCATCGCAGTCGTCGTGTTGCTCACGCAGGGCATGCGCAAGATTCCGGTGCAATACGCCAAGCGCGTGGTGGGCCGCAAAGTTTACGGCGGGCAGAGCACGCACATTCCGTTGCGCGTCAACACTGCGGGCGTTATGCCCATCATCTTCGCGCAGTCGATCATGTTCATTCCGCAAACCGTCGCGACGTTTTTCCCGAACAACGAATTCATGCTGCAAGTTGCAAGCTACTTCGACTATACTTCGATCGTATATTGGATCTTTTATTCGATCTTGATCATTTTCTTTACCTACTTCTACACGGCGATTGCCTTCAACCCGATCGACGTGGCGGAAAACATGAAAAAGTCCGGCGGCTTTATTCCGGGTGTCCGCCCCGGCAAAAAGACGGCCGAATTTATCGACAATATTCTAACGAAGATCACCCTGCCGGGCTCGATTTTTCTCGCGATCATCGCGATTTTCCCGTACTTCATCATGAAGTTTGTGAATGTCTCATATGATTACGCTTCGTTCTTTGGCGGCACCTCGCTTTTGATCGTTGTCGGCGTCGCGTTGGACTTGCTGCAACAATTGGAATCGCACCTTTTGATGCGTCACTACGACGGCTTCATGAAGGGAGGCCGCATTCGTGGTCGGCGTTATGCTTGATCCCACGGCCTGAACGCGCGCGCGTTTCGCTCCGGCCTTGAGCTTAGAATATTTCCATCTTTGTGCTGACACATCATGGAACTTATTTTTCTCGGATACCCCGGCTCAGGCAAAGGCACTCAGGCCGGACTTTTGAGCGAGCGCTATGATATCCCCAAGATTTCGACCGGGGATATTTTACGTGCAGCCGTAATGGCTCGGACCGAGTTGGGACTCCGGGCCAAGCAGTTTATGGATCGCGGCGAGCTGGTGACCGACGATGTGATCATCGGCTTGGTGGTGCAGCGCATCGCTGAACCGGATTCGGTGCGCGGCTTCATTCTCGACGGTTTTCCGCGCACGATTCATCAAGCGCAGGAATTGGATCGCGTCTTTCTCGATCTCAAGCGCCGCTTACTCGCGGTGATCAGCTTAGAAATCGAAAAAAAGAAAGTCATCGCGCGCCTCACCAGCCGGCGTGTGTGCGTAAAGTGCGGCAAGCTCTATAATCTGCAAACGGAGGCTCCGCCAGAGGACAACAAGTGCGACAACTGCGGCGGCGAAGTTTATCAACGCTCCGATGACAAACCCGAGACCGTGCTGCACCGCATGGACGTTTACGAGCAGCAAACGCAGCCCCTGAAAGACTACTACGGTGTGCAAGGCAAGCTGCTGCAAGTCGACGGCAATCTCAACGTCGAAAAAGTGCAGACGGAAATTTTGAAAAGATTAAGAACGCTGGTTGAACCGCGCGCATGATTCACATTAAGAGCGAACGCGAGCTCGATCATATTCGCGAAAGCTGCCGTCTGGTGGTCGAAGCTTTTCGCATGGCGGAAGGGATCATCGCCGAGGGCGTCACCACCCAGGAAGTTGATCGCGCGGTCGAAAGCTTCATCAAGAAAGCCGGAGGGCGTCCGGCTTTCAAAGGCTATCGCGTGGGCAAAGCCGTGTTTCCGGCGAGCAGTTGTATCTCGGTTGAGAATGAAGTCGTTCACGGCATTCCCGGCAGGCGCAAGCTGCAGAAGGGCGAAATTGTCAGCGTCGATATCGGCGTGGAATATCAAGGCTATTTCGGCGACGGCGCAAAGACCTATCCGGTCGGCCCGATTGACGACTTGCGCATCAAGTTGATGCGGGTCACGCTCGAAGCGTTGTACAAGGGCATCGCGCAAGCCATTAAAGGGAATCGCTTGCAGGATATTTCGAACGCGATTCAAATTCACGCGGAGAGCAACGGTTTCTCGGTGGTACGCGAGCTGGTCGGGCACGGCACCGGACGCAAGCTGCACGAAGACCCGCAGATTCCGAATTATGGCAAGCCCAACACGGGCCCGCGTTTGCGCCCGGGCATGGTGCTCGCGATCGAGCCCATGGTCAATGCCGGCAAAGAAGAAGTGCGCACCCAGCATGATGAATGGACCGTAATTGCAAAGGACGGCTTGCCCTCTGCACACTTCGAACATACGGTTGTAGTAAGAGAAGGCGAAGCAGAAATCTTAACCAAAGGCTTGTGCTGATATGCCCAAAGAAGAAGCGATCAAAGTGGACGGCACCATCATCGAAACGCTGCCCAACGCTTCCTTTCGCGTCGAGTTGGAGAACGGCCATAAAGTGCTGGCTCACATCTCGGGTAAGATGCGCATGCACTTCATCAAAATTCTGCCCGGCGATAAAGTGACGATCGAGCTTTCGCCGTATGATCTGTCGCGGGGAAGAATTACGTATCGGTATAAGTAGTCGAAAGAGATCATCATGAAAGTCCGTTCGTCGGTAAAAAAGATTTGCGACAAGTGCAAAATCATACGCCGTAAAGGCAAGGTGCTGGTGATCTGCCCAACCAATCCCAAGCACAAGCAACGTCAAGGGTGAGCATGTGAGCAAAACGATTTTGGGCAAAACCATTCAACCGCTTTAATCGTTTTGCCGGCAAATGGTTTTGCCTTTTAGGCTTCAAAGCCATTCAGATAAAGAGCAGAAAGCAACATACCAGCAGTTTAACGGAGGCACACGGTGGCTCGTATTTCAGGCGTCGATTTGCCGCGCGATAAAAGAGTCGAAATCGCATTGACTTATATCTACGGCATCGGACGCAACAACGCCAAAATCATCATCGGAAAATCCTCGGTCAGTCCCGAAACGCGGGTGAAAGATCTCACGACCGACGATATCGCGAAGATTCGCGCGGCGATCGCCGATTACAAAGTCGAAGGCGCGTTGCGCGCGGAAGTTTCGATGAACATCAAACGCTTGATGGACATCGGCTGCTATCGTGGCCTGCGCCATCGTCGCGGCCTGCCGGTGCGCGGCCAACGCACGCACACGAATGCCCGCACCCGTCGCGGTCGTCGTCGCACCGTCGGCGGCGGCGCGAAGGTCGTCAAGGGCAAAGGGAAATAAAGCTGGCAGCTATCAGCTATTAGCTTTCAGCAAAAGCTGAAGGCTGACCTCTTAGAGTTAATCGCTGAAAGCTGATGGCTAAAAGCTGAAAGCCAATCACTAAAAGCTGAAAGCTTAACAGGAGATTCACGCTTGGCTAATCCAAAAAAGAAACGCGCAAAGAAAAGGGAAAAGGTTGACCCGACCGGCTTCGCGCGCATTCAGGCCAGTTTCAACAACACCATCATTGCGCTCACGGACATGTACGGCAACGTTATTTCGTGGGCTTCCGCCGGGAAAGTCGGCTTCAAAGGCTCACGCAAGAGCACGCCGTTCGCCGCGCAGGTTGCCGCAGAAAACGCCGCGCGCGCTGCCCTCGAAATGGGGCTTCGCCGCGTGGAAGTTTTAGTGAAAGGTCCAGGCTCGGGCCGTGAAGCGGCCGTGCGCTCGTTGCAAGCCGCGGGCTTGGAAGTCTCCGCGATCAAAGACATCACCCCCATTCCCCATAACGGTTGTCGGCCGCCCAAGCGTCGCCGAGTTTGATAGATATCTGGAGATAGCATTTTATGGCAAGATACATCGGGCCGGTTTGCAAGCTCTGTCGTCGCGAAGAAAAGAAGCTCTTCCTCAAGGGCGCGAAATGTACTTCGCCCAAATGTCCCATTGAGAAGCGTAACTTTCCTCCCGGCCAGCATGGGCGCAATCGTCGCTTCAAAGTTTCCGCATACGGCACGCAATTGCGCGAAAAGCAAAGGATGCGACGCATCTATGGCTTGTTGGAGCGCCAATTCGAGAACACTTACAAGAAGGCTTTGCGCATTAAAGGCGTCACCGGCGAAAACCTGCTGAAGCTTTTAGAAAGAAGATTGGACAACATCGTCTATCGCCTCGGCTTCGCACCCTCGCGCAATGCGGCGCGGCAGCTTGTGCGGCATCGGCACTTCATGGTGAATAACCGCCTGGTCGACATTCCTTCGTATGTCGTCAAGGCGGGCGACGTCATCCAAGTGCGTGAAAAAAGCCGGAAGCTCGAGATCATTCATGGCGCGATGCGAAAGATTCGCGAAGGCAAGCTCTTCCCGTGGCTCGATCTCAACAAGGCGAACATGACCGGAACCGTGTTGGACATTCCGAGCCGCGCCGATATTCCGACGGAGGTCAATGAAGCCCTCATCGTCGAACTGTATTCGAAATGATGTGAACTTCCCGAGCTGTGATCGCTTTCCCTTTACGGGAACGATTAGGAGAGCAAAATACGGATCACCTTCTCAGCGAAGTTCGTGTAACATTGGAGAGTCAATAAATGAATTGGCCCTATTTACAGATGCCGGAAAGCGTGGAGCTTGAGGATGCGAGTTACTCCAGCACCTTCGGCAGATTCATCGTACAACCTTTAGAGCGCGGCTTCGGCACCACCATCGGTAATGCCCTGCGCCGCGTGTTGCTGTCTTCACTTCCCGGAGCCGCCATTACGATGATCAAGATCGACGGCGTGCTGCACGAGTTCTCTTCGATTCCCGGCGTGGTGGAAGACGTAACGCAGATCATCCTGAATCTCAAAGAAGTCCGCTTCAAGCTGATCAATAAAAAGCCCGATCGCGTCGTGTTGGATTTGAAAGGCGCGCGCGAGTTTCGGGCGGGCGACATTCAAAACGGGACCACGGATTTTGAAATCCTCAACCCCGATCATCATATCGCCACGCTCAACAAAGGCGCGGATTTCAAGATCGAGCTGCGCCTCGGCCGCGGCCACGGTTACGTGCCTGCGGAAGAAAACAAAATGCCCGATCAACCCATCGGCGCCATCCCGCTCGACGCCATTTATACGCCGATCAAAAACGTCAGCTATCGCGTCGAAAACACGCGCGTGCAGCAGCACACGGATTACGAGAAGCTCATTCTTGAAATCACCACCGACGGCAGCATTACGCCGGACGATAGCCTGACCTACGCGGGCAAGATTCTGCGCGATCACATCAACCTCTTCATCAACTTTGAAATCGAGCCGGAAGAAGAAGAGCCGGTGGAAGTGGATGAAGAAGCGCTGCGCATTCGCAAGCTGCTCAAAATGCCGGTGGATGAGTTGGAGCTTTCGGTGCGCTCTTACAACTGCTTGATGGCCGCGAACATCAAAACCATCGGCGACCTCGTGCGCCGCGACGAACAAGAGATGCTCAAGTTTCGCAACTTCGGCCGCAAATCACTGCAAGAATTGACGGAAATCTTGGAAGAAAAAGGCCTCCGCTTCGGCTTGGATGTCGACCGCTATCTTCGCAGCGAGAATCAGTAAGCTTCGTGCGCAATCGTTTTAGCATTTTGCAATCGTGGAGACCGCCCGTGCAATGTCATTCTGTAAGAAACTTCCCTCGCACCTGGCACGAATCTCAAAAAAAGGATTTGATCCCAGCACGAGGGAAGGTTCTTCCAGAATGACATTGAAGAGAGGCGCTCCTTAATCGCTTTTGATAGTTTTGCCGGAAATTGTTTTGCCTTATTAATGATTTTGTCATTAAATCATTTTGCCGAATAGAGTCGGTCAATCATGAGACATTTAAAAGACGGCAACAAACTCAGCCGCACTTCGAGCCATCGCAAAGCCATGCTCTCGAACATGGTTTCCTCCGTGTTCGAGCACAAGCACATTCGCACCACCACCGCGAAAGCCAAAGAAGCTCGCCGCATGGTCGAGCGCATGATCACGCACGCCAAAAAGAACACCGTGGCTGCGCGCCGTTTGGTGTTCGATCATCTGCGCCGCCGCGACATCGTCACGATTTTGTTCGATGAGATCGCACCGAAATTTGCGACGCGCAACGGCGGTTACACGCGCGTGCTCAAGCTCGGCCGCCGTCAAGGCGACGGCGCGGAAATCTCGATCTTGGAATTGGTCGGCTACGAAACCTTGCAGCTTGAAAAGCAGCAAGCCGCAGCCGAGCGCCGCGCGGAACGCAAGCGCCGCCGCGAGCAGAGAGCCTCCGAGCGTCAAGCCGAAGCCAAGAACAAAGACGAAGAGAAGGAAGAAAAGGAGTAGCACCTCGCCGCACGTTTGGCTGATCATCATGTTTTGTTCATAATAAAGCCAGAGTGACCCCGCTTGAATTTTTGCGAAAGCAAAATGCGAGCAGGAGCATTTCTGGCTTTTTGATTTGACATGAAGAAATTCACGCTTACACCCAAAGCTCACGCCGATCTGCGAGACCTCAGCACATATACGGATAAAACGTGGGGACGACAACAACCCTATAAATCATGACAAGAAAACACCTTCTCTGTCTTTTATTGACGGCATGTATTTTTCCGTCATTCGCCCTCAGCCAAACCACGGAAACCCTCTCCCTCGCCGCGGCTTCGGATTTGGTTTATTGCCTCGAAGAACTTAACGCAGAATTTCAGAATGCGCATCCGGCAATCGCGCTCAAAACTTCCGTCGGCTCCTCTGGAAATTTTTTCGCACAGATTCAAAACGGCGCGCCTTTCGATATTTTTCTTTCCGCTGACGTGAAATATCCGCAAGAGTTGATCAAGGCCGGTTTGGCCGATTCCAGCAGCTTGACTCTGTATGCGATTGGCCGCATCGTGCTGTGGACGATAAACCCCGATCTCGACCTCACGCGCGGACTGCAAATCTTGCGTGATGCGAGAGTCAAAAAACTCGCCATCGCGAATCCGGCGCACGCTCCTTATGGGCGCGCTGCGCAAGCTGCGTTGGAGCATCATCAAATGTGGGCGGAGCTTCAGAAAAAAATTGTGTTAGGAGAAAACATCGCGCAAACCGCGCAATTCGTCGAAACCGGCAACGTTGATGCGGGCATCGTTGCGTTGGCTTTGCCGCTCTCGCCCAAATTAAAAAATACCGGAAAGTTCTTTGAAATTCCCGAAACCAGTTATCCGCGCTTGGAGCAAGCCGCGGTTTTGACCAAGAAAGGGAAGAACAACCCGGCTGCCAAAGCTTATTTGCAATTCCTTCGGTCGGATAAAGCGCGGAGCATTTTCGATCGTTACGGCTTTCGCCTGCCCAAGTAACGGGAGGCCTTTTGCAAATACTTGGCAACTTGTCGCCCGAACTATGGGAATCGCTCTGGCTCACCTTGCGCTTGGCATTCGTCGTCATGTTGCTTCTGCTCGCGGTGAGCATTCCGCTGGCCTATTGGTTGAGCCGCAGCAAATGGCGCGGCGCCGTCGTGCTCGAAACGCTCGTGAGTTTGCCCATCGTGTTGCCGCCTACGGTCATCGGTTTTTATTTGCTCATGCTCTTTTCACCGCAGAGGCCATTGGGCGCGTTTTGGCTCAAGCTCACGGGAGAGACTTTGACGTTTAGTTTTGAGGGCTTGGTTGTCGGCTCGGTGATCTATAGTTTGCCCTATGCCGTGCAGCCCATCTTGAGCGCTTTCAAGTCCGTCAATCGTGAACTCATCGATGTTGCGCTCACATTGGGCGCCACGCGCGCGCAGAGTTTTTGGCGCGTCATGCTTCCGCTCTCAGCGCGAGGACTCGGCGTCGGCGCGATCTTGGGCTTTGCGCACACACTCGGCGAATTTGGCGTGGTCGTGATGTTGGGCGGCAGCATTCCCGGAAAAACCAAAGTCGCTTCCATCGCGCTTTATGATGAAGCGCAAAAGTTGAATTACGACACCGCGCATGCGTTCGCGCTGATCTTATTGCTGCTCTCGTTTGTGATGCTGCTCGCGATGACGCTTGTGCAGCGAAAGATTTCGCAAGACAGATGAGCTGTGGAAAGCCGGTCGGCGAAACTCGCCGAAAAACTTTGGCAGAATTATTTCAAATCGTTCTGCCGACAAATGATTCTGCCATAAACCGAAACCAAAACTTTACTAAATTTGAAAAGTTTAGTAAAGTTTTGCCTTCTCTATTTCGAGTTCATCTTTAGCGGAATAACACATCAAACTTGTCCACGACTTCGGAAATAGTTGCACTACCTCGCGAAACTTACGCGCGGCTCTTTCTGCGATTTCTTCGTTTCGGCGCGCTGGCATGGGGCGGCCCGGTCGCGCAAATCGCAATGATTCGAGAAGAGTTGGTTGAAGAAGAAAAATGGATTTCGCCGGAACGCTTCAACCGCGTGTTGGCCGTCTATCAAGTTTTGCCCGGCCCGGAAGCGCATGAACTGTGCGTCTATTTTGGCATGTCCGCGCGCGGACGCCTCGGCGGTTTGCTCGCGGGCTTAGGGTTCATGCTTCCCGGTTTTATTTTGATGTTCGCGCTCTCGTGGGCCTATGTCACGCTCGGCGCTGCTTCCTCTGTTTTTCTCGCCGCGTTTTATGGGTGCAAACCGGCCGTGGTTGCGCTTATCACGCGCGCCGTTCATCGCATCGGCAGTCATGCGCTCAACGATCATTGGCTTTGGCTGATCGCGATCACCGCCGGTGTTGCGAATTTTTTGGGTGCCAATTTTTTATTCATACTCCCGCTCGCAGGATTGCTTTATGCCTTGATAAAATTTCGAACGCCAACGAGTGTTGCGCCATTGAGCGCAGTTTTGCCTCTGCTATTCATAAACCAAACGGCCGCTGCAATTGCGCCCTCGCTGCCCGTTTTGTTCGGCTACGGATTGCGCAGCGGCCTCTTGACTTTCGGCGGCGCGTACACCGTGATTTCGTTCTTGCAGCACGACGCCGTCATCACCGGCGCATGGATGAGCAACGCGCAATTCCTCGACGGCTTGGCGCTGTCGGGCATTCTTCCCGCGCCGCTCATTATCTTTTCAACCTTTGTCGGCTATCTCGGCGGCGGGCCGCTGGGCGCATTGGCGCTCACCGTAGGAGTCTTTCTGCCGGCGTTCGCTTTCACGCTCATCGGCCACGAATACGTCGAGCGTTTGGTTGAAAACAAACCCGCGCACGCCTTTCTCGACGGCGTGACCGCAGCAGTCGTCGGATTGATTACCGTTACCGCGCTCGGTTTGTTTCGCGATGCGATTACCGACGCGCCGAGAGCGATCATCTTCACGTTGGCATTGATCGCGATCTATCTTTGGAAAGCCAAAGCCGCAGTGGTCGGCATCATGTTCGGCGCGAGCGCGCTAGGGTGGCTGTTGTTGCGGGTTTGAGGCGATTGAACTGATGAAGACTTTAGAACGAAACTTTTGAATCTGGTCAAGTCGTTAATAAAAAGCAGATCATAGTCTTTCATTGCCAAAACGATTGTGAACGTGTATATTCCGGCAAGTAGCTAAAGCGAAAGGAACTGACGATGCAAATCCAACTTTCTGACACAGCCGCAGAAATTGTCAAGGCGCAAATCGCATCCGGCGTCTACGCCGATGCAACCGCGTTTGTCTCCGACGTTCTTCTTAAGTACGATTCTTTTTATAACAAGAAGCTCGAAGTGCTCAAACGCGAAATCGCAATCGGCCTTGAGCAAGCGAATCGCGGAGAATGCGCTGAATTTGATTTTGACCAATTCATGCAAGAGATGGACGAAGGGCTAGGTTACACCAACACTAGATCATGACAAAAATTATCGTTAGCTCCGAAGCGCGCGCGGATTTGAGGGATATCACTCGATACACGGACAAAAATGGGGACGGCAACAACGTTATACATATATCAAACGGCTGAAGGATAGATTCTCTTATCTTGCAAACCAGCCGCAGAAGGGCAGAAAACGCGACGAGATTGCCGACTCTTTGTGTAGTTTTCATGAAGGCAGGCATGTCATCTTCTATCGAGTTACCACAGAAGGCATCGAGATTTTAAGAATTTTGTACGATGCAATGGACTTCCCGAGGCATTTTGAATAAGTTCTAGCCTTTTGCATTCTTAAGAATTTTTGAAACGATCATGTCCTCTTCATCCTCTCGCACTATTCGCGCGCCGCGCGGCAATACGCTCACCTGCAAAGGCTGGGCGCAAGAAGCCGCGCTGCGCATGCTCATGAACAATCTCGATCCCGAGGTGGCGGAAATGCCTTCGGCGCTCGTGGTTTATGGCGGACGCGGCAAAGCCGCGCGCAATTGGGAATGCTTCGATGCCATCATCAAAAGTTTGCGTGAGTTGGAGAATGATGAAACCTTGCTCGTGCAATCCGGCAAGCCTGTCGGCATTTTTCGCACGCACAGTGATGCGCCGCGCGTGTTGATCGCCAACTCCTTGCTCGTGCCCGCGTGGGCCAATGCCTCATACTTTCGCGAGTTGGAAGATCGCGGCCTCATCATGTATGGCCAGATGACTGCCGGCAGTTGGATTTACATCGGCACGCAAGGCATTTTGCAAGGCACGTACGAAACCTTCGCCGCAGCCGCGAGCCAACATTTTGGCGGCACGCTCGCGGGCAGATTGGTGGTGACGGGCGGCATGGGCGGAATGGGTGGCGCGCAACCACTCGCCGCAACGATGAATGGCGCCGCTTGTTTGGTCATCGAAGTCGAGCGCGAACGTATCGAACGGCGCATTCGTCAGCGCTACTGCGACGCGCTCGCGGAAGATCTTGACTCTGCTTTGCGGCAAGTTTTGGAAGCGAAGCAACAACGCCGTGCATTGTCGGTCGGATTGGTCGGCAATTGCGCGGACGTGCTACCCGAGCTTGTGCGCCGCAATATCGTTCCGGATATTTTGACGGATCAAACTTCTTCGCACGATGAGTTGAATGGCTACGTGCCGCACGGTATGCCCTATGAAGACGCGCTCGCCTTGCGCCAAAGCAACCCAAACGAATACATCAAGCGCGCATATGATTCGATGGCCGCGCACGTGCGCGCGATGCTCGATCTGCAAAAGCTTGGCGCAGTGACTTTTGATTACGGCAACAATCTCCGCGCGCAAGCACAGAAGGCCGGCGCGCAAAACGCATTTGACTTTCCCGGCTTCGTGCCCGCATATGTGCGCCCGCTTTTTTGCGAAGGCAAAGGCCCGTTTCGCTGGGCCGCGCTTTCCGGCGATCCGCAAGACATTGCTGTGACCGACGACCTTGTGTTGGAGTTATTCCCGCAAAATGCTGCGCTGCGGCGGTGGATTACGATGGCGCGCGAACGAGTCGCGTTTCAAGGTTTGCCCGCGCGTATTTGCTGGCTCGGCTATGGCGAGCGCGCGAAGTTCGGTCTCGCGCTCAATGATCTTGTTGCCCAAGGAAAGATCAAAGCGCCGGTTGTGATTGGCCGCGATCATTTGGATTGCGGCTCCGTTGCTTCGCCCAACCGCGAAACCGAAGCCATGCTCGATGGTTCTGATGCCATTGCCGATTGGCCCATTCTCAATGCGTTGTTGAACACGGCCTCGGGCGCATCGTGGGTTTCCGTTCATCACGGCGGCGGAGTGGGCATTGGCTATTCGATTCATGCGGGACAAGTGATCGTCGCTGACGGCACGCCCGAGGCAGCGCGCCGACTTGAGCGCGTGTTGACTAGCGATCCCGGTATCGGCGTCGCGCGGCATGTTGATGCGGGATATGACAAAGCCCGCGAAGTCGCGCGCGAACACGGCGTGAAAATTCCGATGCAAAAATAAAGCGATACGCAAAACGATTCCTGGAAAAACTATTAAAAGAACCTCAATGCATCTATAGCCAAAAGGCTTTTCAAAATAGTTTTGTCAGCTAATAGTTTTGTCTTGAGCCTTTTTGCTTTCAAAGCAAAACGTGTACTATTGATGAGCGCTCTTCTCATTCGCAACGCGCGCCTTGCGACGCCGATTTCGAGCACGAATGATCAGCCTTCGTGGCAACTGTGCGAGATATTTCCAGCGGCTTTATTTTGCGAGCATGGCTTTATTCAAAACCTTGGGCCGGAAAATGAAGTCTTAGAACAAGCGCCGCCGTGCGACGAGTTGGATGCTGATGGCCGTTTGCTCGTTCCCGGTTTTGTGGATTGCCACACGCATCCGGTCTTTTTCAATCACCGCGCGCACGAGTTTGTCGAGCGCACGCACGGCGCGACGTATAAAGAGATCGCCGCACGCGGCGGCGGCATTCGCTACAGCGTGCGTGATTTACGCGCCGCAGAAACCGAACATCTCTTGCAGCGTGTCTTGCAAAGATTAGACACTTTTCTCGAATACGGCACCACGACGATCGAAGCCAAAAGCGGCTACGGCCTCAGCCTAGAACACGAGCTTCGTTCTTTGGAAATTTTACAGCGCGCCTCGCAAGAGCATGCGATTGAAATCGTGCCAACCTTTCTCGGCGCGCATGAAGTGCCGGATGAATATCGCGAGCTGCGCGAACGCTATTTGGATTTGGTGATCGAAGAAATGTTGCCCGTCGTGGCCTCGCGTGGTTTAGCAAAGTTCATCGATGTCTTTTGCGAAGGTCACGTGTTCAGCGAAGCCGAGTCGCTACGCATTTTGCAAGCCGGCCGCAAACAAAACCTTCTTCCGAAAATTCATGCGGATCAACTCACCGAAAGCGGCGGCGCGCGTGTCGCGATTGCAACACAAGCCGCTTCGGCGGATCATCTGGAATTCACTTCGCCCAATTTGTATCGCGAGCTGCACGCTGCGAGCGTCGTGCCTGTGTTATTACCCGGCGCGGATTTTTTCATACGCGCCCAACGTTACGCCGACGCGCAAGGCATGATCGCCGCCGGCTTGCCGGTTGCGATTGCGACGGACTTCAATCCCGGCACGTGCATGACGGAAAGCATGCCCATGATCATGACGCTCGCATGCTTGGCTCTGCGTTTGACGCCCGCACAAGCATTGATTGCAGCCACGTTGCACGCGGCGCACGCGCTCCGCATGGGGAACATAATCGGCTCGCTTAAAGTTGGAAAACAGGCCGATGCGGTTTTGTTCGACGCGGAATCGGTGAATGAGATACCATATCACTTCGGCGTCAATCACGTGCACACGGTAATCAAAAAGGGAAATGTGGTTTTGCAGCGGCGGACGTGAAGATGTACTCGTTGTGGTTTGGTTTGTAATACCACCTCAACGTTGTCATTCTGTAAGAAACTTCCCTCGCGCTGGAATCAACCCTTATTTTTAGTGCTGTGCTCAGTGCAAGGGAGGATTCTTCCAGAATGACATTCAAAGAGGAACATCACGAATTAACTCTGAAACAGTGTATAGATAGAAACGAGTAATGAAACAGCCCTCTAAATTTTCAGAAAACCACCCTATGACAAACCTCAAGCTCCTCCTCCTATCTTTCTTTGCTTTGCTTCTGCTGTCCGCCTGCACCAATAACGACCCCATCCAAGCGCGCAGAGATTTGCTCGGGCCCGGCGATTACGGCCGGATTCTCGCAACCAGCTTGATGCCGCAAGGCAACGACACCAGCTTCGGCAAAATTGAAAACGCCGGACGCGGCGTTTACTTGGTGGCCGGAAATCTTGCCGGAACGCAGAGCCAATTTTTGATGCGCTTCACCGGCTTGAGCGGCACGGTGAAAACAGCCCAGCTCGTTTTGCCGATTCATTTGGTCGCGGGAACCGGCCTCGATTTTTCTCCCTCCATGCACCGCGTCACCGGCGATTGGCAGGAAGACAGTGTGACTGCGGTGAAGTTCAATGAGCAATATGATCGCTTGACCGTAGGCACACCGGTTTTCGGGCCGTTGGATTCGCTGCGTAAGAATACCGATAAAGACACGCTGTGGTTCGATATCGATTCAACGCTAGTGCAAACGTGGATTGCGGACAGCACACAAAATTTGGGCTTGCTGGTCAATGCGCAAGCGCCTGATTTGCTTGCGGAATTTCATTCACGCCATAGCCTCACCAAGGTTCCGCGCCTCAAGCTGGTGTTGAGCCAGAGCACGGGCCGCGACACGACGAGATTTTTCGCGCCGAGCGCGGACGCTTTTATTTTCACGCGCACTGCGACGCTGCCGCCGGACCGGTTGTATCTCGGCAACGGCGAAAGATTCCAAATTTTTTTCTCTTTCACGCCGCGCGATTCCATTTCCGATAACGCCACCATCAATCGCGCCGAGCTTCAGCTCTCGGTTGATAGCACCTATAGTTTGAGCACCGCGGACGGCTTCAGCTTCCTCACGTATCTCGTGGATTCCGTTGCGAGCGTCGATCCGCTGGAATATAAGTTGGGGCAGTTGGTAATTTCGGCAACGGGCTTTGTTCCCAATACGGATCGGACGGTGAGAATATCACTCACCAGCTTGGTGCAAGATTGGATGCTGCGCCCCGAAGCGAATCGCGGGTTCGTCATACAATCCATCTCGCCTTCGCGTGACGTGACTCGCCTCGCGTTCTTCGCCGATCGCAGCAGACCAGAGCTTGCGCCGCGTTTGTTGATCGATTACACGGTGCCGCCGAAATAACAGCCGCAGCTTTTAATCGTTGAGCTTGAAAAGCCGAGCTTGGCAATGAGATGATCAGCTCGGCTTTGAGTCAGCCGGTTTGAAAAGGCCACTTAGAGAAACAAGCGAAGATGAGCCTTCGATGGAGCAGCGGCCAAACATAAAAAACTGCGCGGCGTTTCCCGGGTTACGCCGCGCACAAAAAAGCTTTTGAAGCGGTTTATGAATGCAAAGATGAAGAACATGCCTATCTCAAAAAACAAAACGACGCTGTCCATGCTGTCGGCGCTGATGCTATTAACGACGATGGCGCAAGCCGGCTCATACTACTCGCGCTATGGCTACGGCTTGTTGCGCTTTCGCGACGGGGTGAAGGCCTCGGCCATGGGCGGCGTGAGTCTCGCGATTACAGACAGCGTTTCGATTTTTTATTGGAACCCCGCGACCATGGCGACGATCAACACCACGCACATTCAAGGCGAGTTTTTGTATGACCGCGCGAACGTCACGCTGGGCAATACGCAGGCAAAATTTCACGACAGCAACGTGAGCGGCTTGGGCATTTTGCTGCCGTTGCAACGCGGCTACGCCGTGGCCTTCGGCATTCAGCCTTATAGCCAGGTGGATTATGAATTTAGTGACGCGACGACGGAGGGCGCCAAAACCTATACGCAAACGCTGCTCGGGTCCGGCGGATTGGATAATTTTTATCTCGCGTTTGCGGGCACCTATAAAGGCGTGCGCTTCGGCTTGGCGAGCGATTTTTATTTCGGCTTGATTCGCCGCACGTGGCGCGTGAATTTTACCGATCCCAATTTGATCGATACCGAAGATCAAAACTCGACGCACTTCAAAGGCATCGGCCTTCATGGCGGTTTGCAAACGACGATCAAGCGCTGGCAATTGGGCGCGGCTTTCGGAGCGCCGGTGAGTTTGAACGCGGAAACGCGCTTGGATTATCGCTTCAGCGTGAGCGATCCCGTGCCGATTCAGTTCGATGCGCGTTTGCCGTTGTGGTACGGCGCCGGCGCGAGCTATCAAGCCGGGCCGAAATGGCTGATTGCGGCGCAGTATCGCGTGCAGCAATGGAGCGATTTGAACACAACCGATCTGTTCGGCGCAGAGGGTGTGGATAGTTATAATCTCGGCTTGGGCTTGCAATTCACGCCGAGCTTCGATCGCTTGCAAGGCAACATCGGCCGGATTCATTTTCGCGCCGGCGCAAATCTTGGACGCTTGCCGTATGCCGACGTCAACGGCAACACCATTTCGGAATGGACCGCCTCGGCAGGATTCGGGTTGCCTTTCAATCGCGGCCAAAGCCGTTTGGATTTTGCAGTGGAGTTCGGCAAACGCGGCAACGCCGATAATCTTGCAGAGGAAAAAATTTTCCGCTTCTCGGCTTCCGTGATCGGCAGCGAGCGTTGGTTTCAGCGCGGCGGGAAGCGTTGAAGCTGGAGAAAACCATAATGATCGCATTGTTCACGCTCGTGATCTTGGGATTGAGCGTGAGTGTTCTCGCGCAGAATGAGGCCGCGCAACCGCCTGAAGCATACTCTCTTTTCGGCGCGGCACTCTTTCCTCTCCCTCTTGCCCCTGAAGAAAAAACCCGCCTCGATTCCAACCTCGCGCATGCGCAACGAAATTACGAAACGGATCCGCATGACCCGGAGCGCATCATTTGGCTGGGGCGGCGGCTCGCATATCTTTGGCGCTATCGCGACGCCATTGCAGCGTATTCGAAAGGCCTCGCGCTGCATCTGAACAATGCCAAGCTCTATCGCCATCGCGGCCATCGTTATATTTCAATCCGCGAGTTCGACAACGCGCTCGCGGATTTGGAGCGCGCCAGCCAACTCATACAAGGCGTACCGGATGAGATCGAGCCGGACGGCGCGCCGAACAAGCACAACATCCCCACCAGCACGTTGCACTCGAATATTTGGTATCATCTCGGGCTGGCCTATTATCTCAAAGGCGATTTCGAAAATGCGCTACGTTGCTATCTTGAGTGTATGAAGTTTTCACGCGGCAACGACGACATGTTGTGCGCCACGAGCGATTGGCTCTATATGACCTATCGCCGTCTCGGACGTGCGCAAGAAGCGCAACAAGTGTTGGAGCCGATTCAGCGCGACATGAAGATTTTGGAAAACCATTCTTATCACCAACGTTTGTTGATGTACAAAAACCTCATCGAACCGGATTCTTTGCTCGATATGAAGAACGTCACTGATCTTGATCTCGCGACGCAAGGTTATGGCGTGGGCAATTGGTATTTGTATAACGGCCAAACTGCAAGAGCGCAAGAAATTTTCGAGAAAGTGTTGGCGGGAAAATATTGGGCGGCGTTTGGTTATGTCGCCGCCGAGGCGGATTTGAAGATGATGAAGAAATGAGGCCGAGAGTTTGTCTGCTCGTTACTTCAATTTCGCGCCGTTGATATTGCCCACCAGCGCCTGAGTGGCAGGCTATAAAATGAAAGTCACCTAATGAATTTGATTTTCAAATTCGGCGACCTTCTTCAGCCTGAACTCATCCCCCGGCCCCTTCTCTCGGGAAGAGAAAGGGAGAACAGCCGGTTCGAAGCTCAGAAAGCCCCCTTCTCTTTTTAATCTCTAACAAGTTCAATCGTTGCAAAAAAGCAAAACTTTCATCCCGCCACGGCGCATGCGCGTCAACCGAAGACGAGAGGACAAAAGTCCAATGGAGGACAAACAGTCCACTAGATTTTTAACAATATCTTGCTAGCTTATTTTGCTCCGAGTCCGATTAACTTTTGATCAGGAG
>Ga0247727_10000722_pt1 | contig 81104 bp, 70 predicted proteins | sample WisWelCaveWW1625_FD_202498 | JGI IMG/M metagenome (GOLD analysis project Ga0247727, IMG submission 202498) | Biofilm microbial communities from Wishing Well Cave, Virginia, United States - WW16-25 | ecosystem: Environmental > Aquatic > Deep subsurface > Groundwater > Cave microbial mat | place...
CGTTGGCGGCGTGGACGATGGCCGGGATCTCGCGGCTGCCGTCGGCGGCCAGCACGAAGACATCGCGGTGCTCGGAGTCTTCTTGGCTGGACGGAAAGTCAAACGCCAGGTATTTGCCGTCGGGGGAGAAGAAGACGCTGGTCGAGACGCGCCAGTGCACCGACTTCAGCACGCGAAGGGAGCGGGCAGTGGCAGATACCAAGCCGATCTGTGTGGTCTGATCCTTGCGACGGAGCTGGACGGCGATCCACTTGCCGTCAGGAGACCAGTCCTGGGGAACAATCACATTGACGTCCTCGTTGTCGTAAAGGACCTGTGCGGTTGCGGGGCCACTTCCATGCAGACCGATCAAGCGCAGGCCGGCGCGGCCATCCCTGTTGCGCCAGGAGTACGCCACCTGCTTTCCATCCGGCGAGATTACGGGATGCTGCGCGAGCTCATTGGGAACATGGTTGGTGAGACGGCGGTCTGTTCCGTTGGCCAGGTCATGCAGCGCCAGGCTCTGGGTCTGCTCATCGACAAAGGAGAGATAGCGTCCATCGGGCGAGACCGAGCCATAAATGTATACCTTGGGTCCGGTCCAGACCCGGCGAACCGCCAGCGTAGGCGCGCTGGTGGAGGGCTCCTTCAGCGACGCCAGCCGGACGCGGGCCCGTGCTGCCAGTTCCTGCTGGTCAGAGTAGCTGTTCACGATGCGCTCGTAGATCTTGCGGGCCTCCGCCTGGCCCGACTTCTCATAGCACTGGCCCATTTGCAGCAAGGCCTTGGCCACCACGGCGCGATTGTCGCCATGTCGCCCGACGATGTTCTTGTAGAGCTCGATCGCGCCTTTCAGGTCGCCGTCCACCATCTCCTTGTGCAGGGCGGCCTGGAGTTGCTTTTCCGACTGGTCGTCCTTCTGGGGCGGCGGCGCGGCGCCCAGCGCGGCCACCAGCACCAAACACCAGCTTGCTTTTTGGAATGTCATCACTTTTTCCTCCTGATGCTCAGCTTAGGGCCGCACTGTGTAAGTGCAACCGGAACTCTGTCGGGAGTGTGTAAGATTCAAGCATCGAATCGGTAGCCGAGGCCCCGCACGCTGAGCAGGTAGCGCGGCTCGCTCGGCGCCGGCTCGATCTTCCTCCGCAAGTTCACGACGTGATTGTCCACCGCCCGGTCGGAGAGAAATGTCCCCGAGCCCCAGGCCGCATCCAGCAGTTGGTTGCGGCTCAAAACACGTCCCCGGTTTTGGACAAAAACCGCAAGCAGCTTGAATTCCATGGGGGTCAGCTCGACGGGCTGCCCGGCCCGCCGAAGCTCGCCGCGGCGGAAGTCGATCTCGATCTCCCCGAACCGGTAGCACTCGACCTCCTTCCCCTCTCCGCTGGCCCTTCGCAACAGGGCCTTGATGCGGGCGCGCAGCTCTTTGGTGCCGAACGGCTTGGTCACGTAATCGTCAGCGCCCAGCTCGAGCCCCAGGACCTTCTCCACTTCTTGCGCCTTGGCCGTCAGCATCAGGATGGGCGTGCGCAGGCCGGCCTTTCGAATGTCGCGACAGACTTCGAAGCCGTCCTTGTTCGGAAGCATCACATCGAGCAGAATCAGGTCGAACCTCGCTTCGATAGCCCGCCGCGAGGCGACGGCGCCGTCGCCCAGCACCTCGACCTCGTAGCCCTCCATCTTCAGGTCATCTTCCAGGCCTACCGCGATGCCCGGCTCATCTTCCACCACCAGGATACGGGTCATGCGGAAGTCACCGTCGGCAGCAACATTGTGAAAGTGCTGCCCACGCCCGGCTCGCTCTCGACCAGGATCTCGCCGCCGTGGGCCTTGACGACGTGGTGGACCATGGCCAGACCGACTCCGGTGCCTCTTATGTTGGCCGCCATCGCGGCCGCGCCGCGGACGAACCTTCGGAAGATCAATTTCTGCTCGGCTGCCGGGATGCCGGGACCGCGGTCGCGCACCCGAATGGCGATGCGTTCGCCTTGCCGCGCCCAATCCACCCAGACCGTCTGGCAACCGGGGGAGTATTTCACCGCATTATCCAGGAGGTTGCGCAGCGCCAGGGAGACTGCCTCCGGATCGGCGAGCACACGGGCTGAATCCTTCTCCCCACTCATCTCGATGCGGCAATCGGGCCGGGAAATCTGGGACAGGAATTCGGAAACCACGTTCTCGACCAGCGCTCGAGGATCGAGCGGCTCGAAGTGGTACGGGCGGGCGTCCGCTTCCAGTTTTCCAAAGTTGAGGAGGCTTTCTACCAGGCGTTGCAGGCGCCGGCTTTCGCCGGCCAGCAGATCGTAATACTGCTGCCGGCGCTCTTCCAGGGGAACCCGGCCGGCGGCCAGCAGCTCGGAGAGCTGGCGCATGGTCGTGAGCGGGGTGCGAAACTCGTGCGAAACAGCGGAGACGAAATCCGACTGCAAGCGGGCGACTTCCATCTCTCGCCTGACGGCGCGGGCCACGAAATAAGAGCCGGCCAGCAGGAAGACCAGCATCACAGCCAGCCCCAGCGCCACCAGGCGCCCGCGGCGGAAGCTGGACGCATCCAGGTCGGGACGTATGCTTCCCGCTTGCACGGTCCACGGCAGTTGGGTCTCGGTCGCCGTGCGGACCACCCTGCGAGGCGCGCGATCCGTAGCTCCCGCCACCAGTCGCCCCTCGGCGTCGGTAAGCGTCAACCGCATATCTCGGTCTGCGGGAAGTCGCTTCAGAAGATGCTCCGACTGCACGATCCAGGCCGCTTGCCGCTCCGGCGAGCCGCGCCAGACAAGAAGCAGCGGCGTTGCTTCGATCCAGACAAGCCGGCGTCCTCGCGGCGTCGCATTCCTCTCCCATTCCTCCCACAGAGCGGCCGCCGCCCGGGCCGTGGCGATGCCCTCAAGGTTCCCCGCATTACCGCCCCCCATTCTGGCAGACTCGCCGCTGTAGAACTCATATTGCCCTCGAGTCAACTTCCACCGCCCGCTGTGGAGATCCCGGTCGAGCGACCCGGCCTCCCGGCGCAAGGCTTCGTTCCGCTTGAGTTGTTCCAACACGCTTGACAGCGCGTGGCGAGCCAGCAGCTCTGCGGGTATTGCTCCCACCGCGGTTTCGCCGAGCGCGGCCATCTCGGCATATACCTCGAGCGCCGCCTCCGCCTGGTTGGACTTCCGAAGCACCCGTCCCAGCCGCATCAGAGCTCCGGCTCGAATCAGGGGATCCTTCGAGCGAGCCAGCTCGCGGAATAACTGCGCGGCGCGCGGAAGATCGTTTTCTCGAAACTCTGCCGCTTCTCCGGCGGCGAAGACCGTCCCGGGCGGTTCCGGGTGATCCGGCAGGGAGGGGTGGAAAAACAGCCGGGAGGCGGGGAGCGCCTCCATGGTCTGGCGAGTGAAGATGAGCGTCAGGCCGTCTTTATCCGGAAGGGGAACCCGGTTGCCCAGGCGTTCCTCGGCTTCGGCGAGCAATCGCTCGAGGGCTCGAACCCCGCGGTCGGCAGCGTGCTCCAGCCGCTCCTGCTCCCGCTGCGCCTCCACGGCGCGGTCCTGCTCGAGCATCCGCCACCCCAGCCAGCTCAAGGCTGTGGCCGACACCACCGTAATCGCCACAAGCACCACCAGCAGATGGCGCGGAGGCTGAAACCACTTTCGAAGCCAGGTGCGCTCTAAGACCAACGATTCATTATAGGAACGGAATGTGTGGCGGGTGTCGGAGACTTGTCGCTTTTCGGTATGGTCCTTCCCGGCCACTCTCGGCGGGGGAATCTATCAGGTGACTCGGGAGGCCCAAACCGGTGTCCGGCTCGGCTATGATGACAAGCGCGATGCCCGATCCCAGCCGCCGCGAGTTGCTGTGCCGGATGGGGGGTGGATTCGGCGGGCTGGCGCTGGCGGCGCTCGCGGGGCCGGCGGCCACGGGCGCGGGGGGGAAACCGCCGCACGGGCGGGCGCGGGCGAAGCGGGTCATTTTCCTGTTCCTCAATGGCGGGCTCTCGCACGTCGACACGTTCGATCCCAAGCCGATGCTCGCCAGGCACCACGGCGCGCCGTATCCGGGCGGGAACCCGATGACGGAGCGCAAGACGGGCAACCTGATGCGCTCGCCGTTCGAGTTCCGGCGGTCGGGGCGGAGCGGCATCGAGGTGAGCGAGATTTTTCCGCTGACGGGAGCGGCGATCGACAGGATCTGCGTGATCCGGTCGATGCACACCGATTTCCCGATCCACGAGCAGTCGCTGTTCCTGATGAACTGCGGGGACGTGCAGCCGGGGCGGCCGTCGATGGGATCGTGGCTGACCTACGGGCTGGGATCGGAGAGCCGCAACCTGCCGGGGTACGTGGTGTTGTGCCCGGGAGTGCCGGTGGTCGGCCCGCCGTTGTGGAACTCGGCGTTTCTGCCGGCGACGCACCAGGGGACGCACATCGCCAACAACGAGAAGGACCCGCGGAAGCTGATCGCGTTCCTGCGCAACAGCAGGCTGACCGCGGTGGAGCAGCGTCGGCAACTGGACTTTCTCCAGCAGCTCAACCGCATGCATCGGGACAGCCGCGGAGGCGACCCGCAGCTCGATGCCGGTATCGAGGCGATGGAGACGGCGTTCCGCATGCAGACGGAGGCGATGGAGGTGTTCGACCTCGGCAGAGAGAGCCGGGCGACGCTGGATCTGTACGGCGACGGAGATTTCGCGCGCGGCTGCCTGACGGCGCGGCGGCTGGCGGAGCGCGGCGTGCGCATGGTGCAGATCTACTTCGGCAACGGCCAGCCGTGGGACAACCACGACGACATCCTGGTTCACCGGCGGCTGGCGCAGCAGGCGGATCGGCCCATCGCGGCGCTACTCGGCGACCTGGAGGCGCGCGGGCTGCTCGAGGAGACGCTGGTGATGGTGGGCAGCGAATTCGGGCGGACGCCGACGGTGGAGGTGAGCGCTTCGGTGAAGACCCAGAACGGGCGCGACCACAACCCGTACGGGTTCTCGGTGCTGCTGGCCGGCGGCGGAGTGAAGGGCGGAATGACCTACGGGGCGACGGACGAGTTCGGGTTTCGCGCGGTGGAAAAGCCGGTGCACGTCCACGACCTGCACGCGACCGTGCTGCACCTGATGGGGCTGGACCACAAGCGGCTGACGTATCCCTACAGCGGGCGGGAGTTCCGCCTGACCGACGTGGGCGGCGAAGTCATCGGCGGGATACTCGCGTAAGCCACCCGCCGGAAACCGCTCCCTTTTACCCGCTCGGCTCCGCTTGCTATAATCGCATGCAAGCATACCTGAGGGTTCCATGAAGATTTTTCTAGACACCGCGAACCTGGACGAGCTGCGCCAGGGGGCCGCGTGGGGAATTGTGGACGGCGTGACCACCAACCCCACCCTGATCGCCAGGGAAGGCCGGGCGATCGAGGAACAGATCCGGCGGATCTGCGACATCGTCGACGGCGACATCAGCGCCGAGGTGGTCGCCACCCAATCCGAGGAGATGATCCGCGAGGCGCACGTGCTGGCGCGCATCCACCGCAACGTGGTCGTCAAGCTGCCGCTGACACGCGACGGCATCCGCGCGGCGGCGCGTTTGAGCAAGGAAGGAATCCGGCTGAACATCACGCTGTGCTTCTCGCCCGGGCAGGCGCTGCTGGCGGCGAAAGCCGGCGCCTACATCGTGAGTCCGTTCGTCGGCCGCCTGGACGACATCGGCCAGTCCGGCATGGATCTGATCGACCAGGTGCTCGTCATCTACAGGAATTACGGCTACGCCACCCAGGTGCTGGCGGCGTCGCTGCGATCGCCGCTGCACGTGGCGCAGGCGGCGCAGGCGGGCGCGCACATCGGCACGATGCCGTTCAAGGTGCTCGATATGGTCTTCCATCACCCGCTGACCGATAAGGGGCTCGATCAGTTCCTGAAGGATTACGCCAAGGTCTTCCAGGAAGTGCCCGCCGAACGCTGACGACACAGAGGTATGAACTGGATCGCCTCGCCGGACGGACGGATCGCACTGCTGATCGTGACCACCTGCCTGCTGGCGGCCGCCGCGGTGTGGCTGCTCCTGGGTTTTCGCGTCCCTCCCGCCGAGCGCGAGCGCCGGCGGCGTCTGCTGGTTCACCAGATCGGGCGCATGGGCGACGGCGTGCTGAACGACGTACAGCAGGACGCGGTCTACTTCACCTATACGGTCTGCGGTGTCTGTTACGCGGCCTCGCAGGACATTTCCGCCCTTCACAGCCTGCTGCCGCCGGAGGCGTCCGTGCTGGTGGGACCGGTCACGGTGAAGTATTCGCCAAGGAATCCGGTCAACTCGATCGTGTTGTGCGAACAATGGAGCGGTTTGCGGATCCGGGAGACCCCTCCCGAACCGCAGCAAATCATCAAGGAGTCTGAAACATCATGAGGAAACCAATCTCACGCAAGGCAGTCGCCGGCGCGCTGGCGGCGGCAGTCGTCTTCGGCGCCGGCGTTCTGGCGGGCGCCAACCAGTTCGGCAAGCCGAAGTCGGTGATCCACGTGGTCACTATCAAGTGGAAGGATGGGATCACCGAAGAGCAGAAGAAAGCCGCCGTCGGCGGAGTCGAAAAGGTGGCGGCCAGCTATCCTGGGATCAAGAACATCTGGCTGCGACCGATCAAGGTACAGGGGGAGGGCTACACCGGCGCCGTCGTGATGGAATTCGAGAGCGAGGACGCCCTCAACAAATACACCGGCAGCGAAGCACAGAAGGAATGGTATAAGGTCTACCTGCCGGCTCGCGGGGAAAGCACCACCCACGACATCACCAACTGAGGAAACCTTGCGGCTCGCCCCGATGAGGGGCCCCCGCGCGGGTCATCAAACTCGCAGCACCCGTTCCGCCTGGAGACCCTTCGGGCCCTGCTTGACTTCAAACTCCACCTCGGTTCCGTTATCCAAGGTGCGGTAGCCGTTCATGTCGATCGCGCTATAGTGGACGAAAACGTCCTCGCCGGTGGCGCGCTGGATGAACCCGTAGCCCTTGGCATTGTTGAACCACTTCACAGTCCCTTTTTCACGCACAACATCATCTCCTGAAAAAAACCGGATCTCGCACTGGTTTGAGGCGGGCGCTTCCACGATCTCCGATGATGCGAAAGCTGCGAGCGGACGCTCACAGCAACCCACTTCCACCGATCACAAGACTACATGCGACATCGTTCAGCGAATTTTGCTGATGGGAGCATTGTCGCAAAAGGCGGCGGAGGCGGTCAAGTGGAAAGATCACCGGCGACGCGTCTCCCCGGTGCTGGGAGTACCAATCCCCGGAGTATGATGGAGGGATCCGCGGGACATGTCCCCGGAGACAACAAGGAGTTTGCCCATGCGAATGATCCTCTTGCTGGCTGCCGCCGGCGCTCTGCTCGGCCAGGCGCCGCCTCCGACGCTGTTTCAGAAACCGGCCTTGAGCCGGACGCAGGTGGTGTTCGTCTACGCCGCGGACCTGTGGATTGTGAACCGCGACGGCGGCGAGGCGCGGCGGCTCACCAGCGGCGTGGGCACGGAGACCGATCCGGCGTTCTCGCCGGACGGCTCGCAAGTCGCCTTCACCGGCGAGTACGACGGCAACGTCGATGTGTTCGTGGTTCCCGCAGCCGGCGGCGTGCCACGGCGGCTGACGTATCATCCGGGTCCGGACCAGGCCGCCGGATGGACGCCGGACGGCAAACAGATCCTGTTCCGCTCCATGCGCGACAATCACACGTTCGCCGGCCGGATGTTCACCATGCCGTTATCCGGCGCCTGGCCCGCCGAGCTACCGCTGCCGTACGCGGAGGAGGGAGCGTTGTCACCGGACGGCGCGCGACTCGCCTATGTGCCCCTCAGCCGGGCCTTCACCGCCTGGAAGCGCTACCGCGGCGGCAAGACGACGCCGATCTGGATCGCCAACCTTTCCGACTCGCGCATCGAGAAGGTGCCGCGAGAGAATTCCAACGACTACAACCCCATGTGGGTGGATCATCGCGTGTTCTTCCTTTCCGACCGAAGCGGTCCGGTCACGCTGTTCGCCTACGACACCGGGTCGAAGAAAGTCGCGCAGGTGTTTCGCAACGACGGCCTGGACCTCAAGTCCACATCCGCCGGGCCCGGCGCCATCGCCTACGAGCAGTTCGGCGCCATCCATCTGTTCGATGCGAAGACCGGCAAGACGCGGCGGCTTGACATCCGCCTGAACGGCGACCTGCCGGAAGTGCGCGCTTCGTTGCAGAAGGTGAACACTCGCATCGGCAACGCCCGCCTCTCTCCCACCGGCGCCCGCGCCGTGTTCGAGGCGCGCGGGGAGATTCTCACCGTTCCGGCGGAGAAGGGCGACATCCGCAACCTGACCAACACGTCCGGAGTCGCCGAGCGCCACCCGGCGTGGTCGCCCGACGGCCGGCGCATCGCTTATTTCAGCGACGAATCGGGCGAGTACGCGCTGCACCTTCGCGAACAGACCGGCCTCGGCGAGGTTCGCAAGATCTCCCTCGGCGAAAAGCCGACGTATTACTACTCCCCCCTGTGGTCGCCGGACAGCAAGAAGATCGCCTATACGGACAAGGCGCTGCAACTGTGGTTCATCGATCTCGACAAGGGCGCGCCGGTGGTGGTGGACCGCGACACCTACGCCACTCCGGTTCCCGGATTGGATCCCTCGTGGTCGCCGGACAGCCGGTGGATTACCTACACGAGGCAGTTGAAGAACCACCTGCGCGCGGTGTTCGTCTACTCGCTCGAGACCGGCAAGGCGCACCAGGTCACCGATGGCATGAGCGACGCCGGCTTCGCCGCCTTCGACAAAAACGGCGAGCACCTCTACTTCACCGCGAGCACGGACGTCGGGCCGTCCACCGGCTGGCTGGACATGTCCAGCTTCCAGCGCGCGGTAACCCGCAGCGTCTACGCGGTGGTGCTGCGCAAGGACGTGCCATCGCCGCTGGCGCCGGAGAGCGACGAGGAAAAGGCCGGCGATGACGCCGCCAAGGAGAAGGAGAAACAGAAAGAGAAGGAAAAGACCAAGGACCCGGCGGTTCGTATCGACCTGGACAATATCGACCAGCGCATCCTGGCGCTCCCCATCCCGGCGCGCAACTACACGCGCATGGCCGCCGGCAAGACCGGGTTCTTGTTCCTTCTGGAGGCGCCGGCGGTGCTCACGGCGCTCGCCGGCGGCCCTCCGCCGGGCTTCGCGCTGCACAAGTTCGAGCTGAAGACGCGGAAGACGGAGAAGGTGCTGGACGGCGTCGGCGCGATCGAGCTCTCCCACAACGGCGAGAAGATGCTCTATCGTCAAGGGCAGAACTGGATCGTCTCGGCGGCCGGCCAGGCGCCCAAGCCCGGCGAGGGTGCGCTCAAGCTGGATGCGATGGAAGTGCGCGTCGATCCGGTGGCCGAGTGGAAGCAGATGTACCACGAGGCGTGGCGCATCCAGCGCGACTTCTTCTACGATCCCGGCGCGCACGGGCTGGACCTGGCGTCGGCGGAAAAGAAATACGCACCCTACCTGGAGAGCGTGGCGACGCGCAGCGACCTGAACTACCTGTTCCGCGAGATGCTCGGGGAGATGTCGGTGGGCCACATGAACGCCGGCGGAGGATCCTCACCCGATGTGAAGCGGGTGTCCGGCGGGCTGCTCGGCGCCGACTGGAAGATCGAGAACGGCCGCTACCGCATCGCGCGCGTGTACAACGGCGAGAATTGGAACCCGCAACTGCGCGCGCCGCTCACCCAGCCCGGAGTGAACGTGGCGGCCGGCGCTTACCTGCTGGCGGTGAACGGCCGCGAGCTGCGCGATACGGACAACATCTACAGCTTTTTCGAAGGCACCGCCGACAAGTCGGTGGTGCTGCGCGTGGGCCCGGATCCGGCCGGAACCGGCTCGCGCGAGGTGACGGTGCGGCCGGTTGCCAGCGAGTTCGGCCTGCGCAACCTCGCCTGGATCGAGGAGAACCGGAGGAAGGTCGACCGGATGTCGGGCGGCCGCCTGGCGTACGTGTACCTGCCGAACACCGCCGGCAGCGGCTACACCAACTTCAACCGCTACTACTTCGCCCAGATCGACAAAGAGGGCGCGATCATCGACGAGCGCTTCAACGGAGGCGGCACGGCGGCCGACTACATCATCGACTACATGCGGCGGCCGCTGATGAACTACTGGACCACCCGCGACGGGGAGGATTTCCGCACGCCCGTCGGCTCGATCCTCGGCCCGAAAGCGATGATCATCAACGAAACCGCCGGCTCCGGCGGCGACGCCATGCCGTGGTACTTCCGCCGCGCGCGCATCGGGCCGCTGGTCGGCAAACGCACCTGGGGCGGGCTGGTGGGCGTCTTCGGCTTCCCGCAGTTGATCGACGGCGGCATGGTGACCGCGCCCAACCTCGCCTTCTGGAACCCGGAGTCCGAGTGGGACGTGGAGAATCACGGCGTGGCGCCGGACATCGAGGTGGAGATGGACCCGGCGGCGGTGCGCTCGGGCCACGACCCGCAACTGGAGAAGGCGGTCGAGGTGGTGATGGAACTGCTGAAGAAGAATCCGCCGCGGAAGCCGAACCGGCCGGCGTTTCCCAACTACCATCGCCGGGGAGCGGCGCCGTCCGGGGGAACCAGCAACTAAGCCCGGGCGCGCGGCATGAGCGAAGCTTCGCCGTTCGTTTGGGAGAGCCGGATCCGTTTCGTCGACACCGACGCTTCCCGGCGCATCCACTACACGAGCATCTTCCGTCACTTTGAGGCCGCCGAGGACGAGTTTCTGCGCCACATCGGCTGCGCCTATCAGCACGTGGAGGATCGCGAGGTCGCCTACCCGCGCGTGCACGTGGAGGCCGACTACCTGGCGCCTATCGGCTACGACGACCTGCTCGCCACGCGCGTGAGCGTGGAGCGCGTCGGCGCTTCCTCGTTCACGTTGGCCTTCGAGGCTGCCGTCGACGGCCGGCCGTCGGCGCGAGGCAAGATCACCGTGGTCGCCATGGACCGCAAGACCAGGCGGGCGCGCCCGCTACCGGAGGCGTTCGCGGCGGGGCTGCGCGCGCAGATGGGGCGGGGGGGCGAGTGAGACTCGCGAACAAAAGAGGACTCTGATTCGTTTTCAACGGGGGGGCGAACGCCGGGGCAATGGCAGCTTCGGTACCTCCTCCTGTGCCTTCCGTTCCGCAATCCAACGCCTCAGTTCTTCCATGTGTCGATCGTGCTTCTTCTGTTTCGATTGCTTTGCCTTGCCTAGCCACCCCATCGGACTTCCATGCAGGTTGTCGAGTCCGCATGACGATTGGGGCATCACCGGCCGCGCCGTCGGCGGCGATCGGGTGGATGCCTTGTTAAACGCCGACGCTCCACGCTTCTTCGAAGACTGGCACGCTTGCCACGATTGCAGGGAAAGCAAAGAGTCTGAAGATTATCCAGAGCGTCTGAGCCGCCGCGGGCCACGGGAACGACATGGTCGATCTCCAGGGCAGTACCCGACGCGTTGCAGAGGCAACACCTGTACTGGTCGCTTTTCAGAACAAGGAGGCGCTTGCGAACCGAGACGGTAGTCCGCCTCTCACCAGATGTGCCCGAAAATATTCCGTGAGCGCAACTGATGCGGCCTCGGTCGAGTCTTGGGGACGTTCTCGGTCTGAGCGCTCGGCAGTCGCTACCAGAGCCTTCTTCCACGAACCAAAGCGGCGAACGATCGTATCTGACCAAGTTCCGCGTCGACTTTCTTACCGAGTACTCCATGCCAACGCTCATCGCGGAGATGCGGCCGGGGATTGCGCGCCAGCTCGGTAAAGATACTCTGTTCCGGACGAGGAACTCCTCGATGTCCTCGAAGAGGTGGGTCTCCACTCTTGAGAAGTTCGGCAGCAATTGACCGAGCGTCTGCCCTACCCAGCCTTCCGCTCTCGCTGCTTCTCGGCTACCCGCCTGGGTGGGAGGGAGACGAGCTTCCGGCCGCTCTTTGCTTGCCGCCGCTGAAGAGCCTCGACGATAGCTTTCACATCGTTCCCGTGCTCTTTCGCAATGGCTTCCCGGATGGCCCGAACCTCTTCCACGATCGGATCGCGAACCATGTGCTACTCCTCCATTAGCTCTTCTGGCGTGCAGATGATCGGCGGCAGAAACCCGACGCCTCGGCACGTATCCTCGATTTTACCGCGAAGCGCCGCGTTCGCAATGTGGGCGCAATTCCAGGTCAGGAGGTAATGCATGCCGTTGACGACTGCGACGGCTATGTGAACCGCGTCGATCGCGGGTATGGCGCTGATCCGTAGAAGCTGGTCAGCCAATCCTGCGACCTCGGCTCCAACATCGAGAACCGGAATCCCTTCCACGGCGGCCAAGCGCCGAGCGGCAGCCTCGGCGTCTCCCCTGGCAGCTTCTTCAAGCACCGCCTCTGAGACAAACAGGTCAAACCGGTTTCGTCGCTGCCACCACTCGCGGGTGATTTGTTGATGCGCGGCTTGGACGATGTCCCGACTGGGCAAGGCGGTGAGATAACTGATCACCGTCGTCTCCAAGTAGACTCTCCACCTCATCGAAGTATGCCGCAACTCTTGCGCCACAACCGACCGATCAGATTCGAGCGAGGCGTTGGCAGACTGTGAGCAGCGCTCGCTTGTTCATAGAGCCCGCGGTCCTACTTCCCGCCGCCTGTCTTGCGCCGCAGCTCCTCCACCCAATTCACCACCACCTGCAACCGCTTCGGCGCAGGTTCCTCCTCGCCGACCTGGATCATCAGGAATCGCTTGCCGTCGGAGGCCACGTCATAGGACAGGCCCGGCACGTTGAAATAGGGTCCTTCAAACATCGGGCGCGGCGTCTCGGCCCTGAATTCGGACTTGGTTTCTATCGCCGCCACCATCCATTTCTGGCCGTTGCGATAGAAGATTTCACGGCCGTCGCGGGACCAGACCGGCTCTTCTCCCCCGTCGGTGGAGATTTGCCACTTTCCGCCCGGGCCAGGATACGGCCGGACCCAGACCTCATAGCGGCCGGACTCATCCGAGGTATGAGCCACCCAGCGGCCGTCGGGTGAGAACGCCGGCTGCCCCTCGGTGAACCGTGACTGGAAAAATGGCCGCGGTTTCCGGTCGCCTTCGAGGGGGAGCAACCAGATGTCGCCACCCTCGTTGTAGGCCAGGGTCTTGCCGTCGGGGGAGAACGACCCTGGTAAGGGACTTGGGCCGGCGGTGAGCCGCTCCTCGGCGCCGCTGCCGTCAGCCGGCTTCCACACAATGGCGGGGACCGCTCCATCTTGCTGCGATCGGAAGGCCACTCGTTTGCCGTCCGGCGTCCAGATCGGCGCGTTGTTGTTTCCGTCCACCGTGAGCCGCAGAAAGGTTCCCCGCGCAAATTCGTAAATCCACACGTCGTCCTTGGCTCCGCTAATCGGAATGGCGAGCCGCCGGCCGTCGGGCGATAGCCGAGGGGCGCCGTAATTCTGCGCGGGCACGCCCAATGGGGTCGCCCTCCCCTGGCGATCCACCCAGACCAGCTTGCCGATCCAGGCAGGGTCGCCGGTCACATACACCAGCGTTCCGTCGCCCGAAACGGCAAACTGCGCCAGGCCCCAGGACTCGGTCCGCACACCCTCGACAACGGTGACGGCCGGACCGGTCACCTTCAACCGGCCCAGATCGAACGGCGCTGCCAGAAGCGATCCGCCGCGGGCAAAGACGAGCCGACCCGCTATGTAGCGAGGGCTCGTGCCTCCCTTCTGTACAACATTCGCCTCGCCGGATTCCACGGAAACGACCGCCAGGTTGTGGGAATCGGGGTTGAAGCTGGCGCCTCTTAAAGAAGTCAACACCGCCCTGCCCCCGGGCAGCAGATCGAGCGAACCCAAGCGTCCTGGAAGACGCAAAGTCTTCGGTGCGCCACCACCGGGGGGAAGCCGGTTGAGAGCTTCGCCTTCCCGGTCGACAAACAGGATTGTGTCGTCGGTCGCCCATGCCCCGCTGATGCCGTTTCTGGCCTCGCAAAGGATCACCGGCGCCCCGGCCTCCAGCGAGGCTTTCTTCAACTTGTAGTGTGTAAAGAAGCCGACCGACCGGCCGTCGAGGGAGAAGAAGGGCGCGTAGGCGCCCTCCGTGCCGGGGAGCGCTTTTGCTTCGAACTGATCGAGCTGCCGCAGGTAGAGCTGGGGGATGCCTCGGCGGTTAGCCACGTACACCAGCCGCGCGCCGTCCGGCGACAGGGCGATCGAGGTGCGGCCGATGGAGAGCGGCGCAAAACGTCCGAGCGCCAGCGGCTCGGTTTCCGGCAGGTTGATCACCAGGCGCTTGACGGGCTGCGGCGACGCGGCGGATCGCGTCCAGCTCCACAGACCCACGCCGATGCCGACCGCCCCCACGAGCACACCTGCCAGCGCGAGCCACGGGGCGCGGCGTGCAGGCAGAGCCGACGCCGCCGGCGGTTCGGCGTCGTCGATCTCGATGCGCGCGTCGGCGATGTCGTGCAGGCGCCGTTCCGGGTCCTTCTCCAGACAGCGGCGCAGCAGCCGCCGGATGTTCGGCGGCGTCTCGGCGGGGAGGGCCTTCCAGTCGGGATCGGCTCGCAGAACGGCGGCCATCGCGTCGGGCGACCCGTCACCACCGAACGCCTGGCGTCCGGCCAACAACTCGTAGAGCACACAGCCGAACGACCAGATGTCGGTCCGCCTGTCCAGCGGCCGGCCGCGCGCCTGTTCCGGGCTCATATAGGCAGGCGTCCCCAGGATCATCCCGGCGCGCGTCGGGCCGGCGCTGATGGTGGGCGCCTTGTCCACTTCCGACTGCGGCGCTTCCGGCGCGAAAGCCTTGGCCAGGCCGAAATCCAGCACCTTGACCTTGCCTTCCGGCGTGATTTTCACGTTAGACGGCTTCAGGTCCCGGTGCATCACGCCCTTGGCGTGGGCGGCTTCCAGGGCTTGCACGATCTGGCGGCAGGCCGACAGCGCTTCTTCCACCGGCAGCGGGCCGGCCAGGTTGCGCCCCGGCACTTCCTCCAGCACCAGAAACGGCACGCCGTCCACGTTCTCGAAGCCATAGATGGCGGCGATGTTGGAATGGTTCAGCGAGGCGAGTACCTGCGCCTCGCGCTCGAAGCGGGCCAGCCGCTCGGGGTCGCGAGCAAAAGTTTTCGGCAGGACCTTGATGGCGACGTCGCGGTTCAGCTTCGCGTCGGTGGCGCGATACACTTCACCCATGCCGCCCTCGCCGAGCTTCTCTGCGATCCGGTAATGTCCCAGGGTCCGGCCGATCATTGGGTGCTCTGCGTCAGGCGCTGCGAGCGGTTCATTGCGATATCAATATACAGTAGCGCTTTGTCCGCCGCGACTTTCTGTTCGGCGAGCCTCAGTCGCTCATGAGGAAGATCAGCGGGCGGACGTCCTCCTCGGGGGTCCACTCCCAGTAACGCACCAGGATAGTGTAGACCATCACGCCGGTCTCGCCCTCGCCGAGGAACAGGAACCGCAGCGCCTGGCCGATGAGATTCTGGCGGGACAAGCCGAGGAACAAACGGACCGGATCGATCAGCTCGCTCAGGCAGGCGATGGTATTGGCGACGGCGGTGGCCTGGGAGACCTGGATGAGGTAGCCGCCGTCCTCCTGGCGCACGCGGACGCGGAGGCTGGCGAGAAACTCGCTGCGGTTGTCCAGCAGTTCCACCGAAACGAAGGCGAGCGGCCCGGCGATCGCGTAGTGCCGACGGATCCCGGCGGCCTTCAGCCGGCGTCGCGCCGGATCCAGGTCGCGCACCGGCACCAGGTTGACTTTCTTGCCGCGGAGCGCTTCCCACAGCCGCGCCGATTCCTGGTCGGCGAAGTCGAGGTCGGCCACGCGCAGCTCGGTGGACCTCCACCAGCGGCTCAGCAGGCTGACCGCCACCACCAGCGCGATGAAGATCGACGCGATGATGATGCCGTCGGGCCGCTCGAGCACGTTATCGGCCAGCGTGTAAGCGAACACCGCGGTGACCAGCCAGCAGTAGAGCCCTCCCGCGCGCGCGCTCTCCTTCCACAGCGCCAGCGCCGCCGCCGCCGCCGCCGAGAGCATCAGCACCAGGACGCCGGTGGCGTAGGCGCCGCTCTGCGCCTCGACATCGGCGTCGAACGCCAGGGTAACCGCCAGGCAGACCGCGAACAGCACCAGCACCAGCGGCCGCGGATAGGCGGCCCAGCGGGGAGCCATGCCGAACCGGGGCAGATAGCGCGGGACCAGGTGGAGCAGGCCGGCCATCGCCGAGGCGCCGGCGAACCACAGGATCAGAATGGTGGCGACATCGTAGATGGAGCCGAAGACGGCGCCGAGCAGCTTGTGCGCCAGGAAGGCGAGAGCGCGGCCGCTGGCGGGCCCGCCGGCACGGTAATCCTCGGGCGGAATCAGCAGCGTGGTGACGAAGCTGGAACAGATCAGCAGCGCGCTCATGATGAGGGCGGCGGCGGCGAGCAGCTTGCGCGTGTTGCGGATGCGGCCCGCGGGCGCGGCGGAAAGCTCGTCGCCGGAGGCGCCGCGCACCAGCGGCATCACCGAGACTCCGGTCTCGAAGCCGCTTAGTCCGAGCGCCAGCCGCGGGAACACCAGGACGCCGGCCGCCACCAGACCGGTCCAGTCGCCGTGCGCGTCGAGCGCTCGCTTCCAGTTGTCGAGCAGCTCGGGGCGTTGGAACACCTCGACCAGCGCGCGCGCCAGCACGATCCCATTCAGCACCAGGTACGGCACTCCCACCGCCACCGCCAGCCCGATCGCTTCGGCAAACCCCCGCAGGAAAACCAGCGCCAGCACCAGCAGCAGCGCGATGGTCAGAGCCAGGCGCGCCTCGCCGACATACGGATGAAGGAACGGGTTCTCGATGGCGTGCTGCGCGGCGTCGGCGGCCGATAAGGTCATGGTGATGATGAAATCGGTTCCGGCGAAACCCAGCAGCGCCAGCACGAGCAGCTTTCCACCCCACCCCGGGAGCAGGTTCTCCAGCAGCGCGATGGAACCCTGGCCGGCGAAGGAGCGCCGCGCCACCTGGCCGTAGATCGGCAGCGCGCAGGCGAGCGTGACCGTCACCAGGATCGCCGTCGCCACAGGCGAGAGCGCGCCGGCCGCCAGCAGCGCGATCCCCGGCTGATAGCCGAGCGTCGAGAAATAGTCCACGCCGGTCAGCCACAGCACCAGGTACCAGGGGTGAGACCGGTGCGCACGATGCGCCTGGCCCTCATCGAGCCGTTCGCCGGAGTGGAGCCAGCCGCCCAGGCCGAGGCGGGGCGGCTCGGTCCCTTCCTGTACGGGGAGCGTGCCTGGGGCTCGTCGCGGTGGCCGCATCGAACCAACATGGTAGCAACAGCCACACGCAGCGTGTTTCGTTCACAACGTAACCGCCAAAATGCACCCGGCGCTCATCTCGTGCGAAAGCAACGGGTTGACAGGCCGTCGACGCCCTGACGCCGTTCGGAGTTTTGGAAAAACGGGCGCTTGATCCGTACAATCAATCGGCGCCCGCGGCGCACACATGATTCCAGTCGATCTGCCCGATGAGGCTCGCCTGCCAAAGGAAGCTCATGCCGAGCTGGCCTGGTCCGGAAGCCTGCGCTGGGAAATGGACGTGTATTGGCTTCGGGAGGCCATAGGCGGCGCTTTGGAAGGCGGCTGCCATGTCCGGAACTCCGCGGGGGAGGCGCAGGTCGATATCTCACTGGTAGGCGCCATCCGTTCCGAGGTCAAGCTCGACCCACAGGGGCGCCTGGTACTGCGGCTGTGTAAACAGGCTCCGGCCGGGGCTCCCCTCTTTGTTCGGGTGCATGCGTGCCTGACGCGCGGCATGACCGGCGAAATCGGCGCCGCACTCGAAACGCGATGCTCGGCCGAGCTGGGCCGCCGCTGGGAGTCGTTGCCGGACGGCGCCACGCTGATCGAGTGCGGGTTCGCGTTCACCGTCGACGGCCTGGCGCTCTACGATCGTGCCCTGGCCGGCGATTGGAGATGGCTGGCGGCGGTCGATCCTGAGCAAGCCCGCCTTACCGAGGACTGGCTCGCCCAAACGCTGCGACAGCCGGCGCGACTCGAGTTGCACATGCCGACTCTCGACCGGAAGCAGTGGAGCCGAAGGGGAGAGTTGCTGCCAGGGCTGCGCGTGGAGGCGTGCGAAGATGGACGGCTTCGGGCGGAAACCGTGGATGCGCCCCGCGCTGTGGAGCGACGTGTCGCGGACGCCTGCCTGGTGTCGCTCGCCGGTGGACGCATAGCTGGTCGGGCTGAGCCCGAGCGGTGGTCGCTGAGCTTCACTCATCGGCGACTCCTTCCGGCCGCGGCGGAGGCCGCGTTTCTCGGGCGCCTGCTCTCGGCCTATGGTTTTTCCCCGGACGTGCGCGCCTGGTTGGAGGAAACCGCGACGGCGGGGCCGCGGGAAGCGCTGGATGTGGGCCTGGCACTGGAAGTGGCGGCAAGCGCCCTTCCGGCGTGGTCGGCGGTGCCGCCCGAGCGGAGCGCGGCATTCCACCAGGCGCTGGCCGCGGTGTCGGCGGCGGTGCAGTCGGCACTGCGGCTCTGGATCCCGTTCATCCACGGCGGCGTCCCGGAGCGTTACCAACAGCCGGCCACGGCCTGGCCGGTGCTGGCCTACGCCGCAAGCCGCATCTTCCGCGCCGAGTCGCCCACGGAGCTCACCTGGGACCCGTTGAACCCGGTTCGGATGAAAGCCGTGTTCGGCTCGGTGACTCGCAATCTCCCCGAGCAGCTCGATCGGGTGGAGAAATTCCTGCGCGCCGCCGGTGCCCAGCAGACCGCCGCCCTCTACGCCCCCCGGGGAGCGTCGCGGATCGTCGAACGCCTGCGGCGGGATCCTCACCCGTTCCGCTCTCTGCTCGTGCTGGAGAGTTCCCTGATGGGCGAGCTGGTCAAGGCCGCCAACTTTGGCCGGGAAACCAACGACGCGATGCGCGGCGAGCATTCGTCGCCACCCAGAAGCCTGCTCCGGTTTTCGAACGAGTTCGCCCACCGCCTCCACGGGAAGCTCCGCAAGCTCGCCGGCGAGGACTGCACGTGGCTCGGGGCGCTGCTGCTGGTGGAGGCCACGCACGCACTGGCCGGAGCGTTGGGGTTTTCTTCCCGTGTCGATGCCACGCTGCGCATTCACTGTCCAAACGGCTGCCCCAGCGGCTGCGCGGACGGTGCGCATCTGGTGGCCGTCGGGACGCGATGATAAGATGAAGGTTCCTCATGAGCAGGTATCTTGCAATCCCCTTGATTTTTTGCGCCCTGGCCGGGGCGCAGGTGGCGCCGGACACAGTGGTGGCCACTGTCGGCGGCGAGCGGAAGGTGACCGCGGAGCAACTGCGCCGCATCGTCGCGTCGCTGCCGGCGCCGCGGGTGCAGGTTTATAACAAGAATCCCAAGGAATACCTGCATCAGTATTTCCTGCTGCTCGCGCTGGCGGAGATGGCGGAAAAGGCCGGCCTGGACCAGAGAAGCCCGTACAAGGACTGGCTGGAGGACGCGCGGCGGCAGGTCCTCGCCCAGGTGCAGATCAACGAGGCCACCAATTCGGTCAACATCAGTCAGGAAGAGCTGCAAAAGCACTACGAGCAGAACAAGGGCAACTACCAGACCGTGCATGTAAAGGTGATCTACATCCCCTACAGCCTCACGCCGCCGCCGCGGACCGATCCGAAGGCCAAAAAGGTCCTCACCGAGCCGGAGGCAAGGGCCAAGGCGGATTCGCTGCGGAAGCAGATCCGGGCGGGGGCGGATTTCGTGAAGCTGGTGAAGGAGCACTCGGAAGACGCGACCTCGGTTGCCAAGGACGGCGACCTGGGACCAATCCGGCCGGCCGACAAGATGGCCGAGGAGATCAAGAAAGCGGTGCTGGCGCTGAAGGCCGGCGAAGTCAGCGAGCCGGTGAAGCAGCCGAACGGGTATTACCTGTTCCGCGCCGAACGGGTCGAGGTTCCCGCATTCCCGCAGATCGCCAGCCAGATATACGAGGAGCTGCGCCAGGCGCGCTTCAACGAGTGGTTTGATAAGGTCCGCAAGTCGGTCGAGGTCAAAATCGAAAACGAGTCCTTTTTCGCCAACCAGTAGCCGGATCGTGCGCCTCCCGGCGGGCCTCCCTGGTCCGGCGCGAAGCAGTCTGGAATCCGTGCTGGAGCGCCTGCCGCATCTGGAAGGTCGGGCGATCCGCGTGAGATTTCTTCCGTCCCTGAAGGCGCACCGCGGGCGTCTGCTTCACGGCGTCGGGCACGGCGTGCCGGTGCACGCGGCGAGTTTCCTGCGGCGGCGGGTGCTGGTTCTCGAAACCGAGCTGCTCGCGAGGCCGCGCGAGCTGGCGCGCATCTTCGCCCACGAGTTGTCCCACTTCCTGTGGCCGCGCCTGGGCCGGGCGGCCCGCGCCGGCTACGAATCCTTACTGGCGCGGGAGATGCGCCGCGGCGCTCGGGGCGAGCTGGGCTGGTCGTCGGAGCGACGAAAGCAGCGGATCGCACCCGGCGACACCGCTCAGCGCAGCCGGCGCTGGCGTCAGTACGTCTGCGAGAGTTTCTGCGACTCGGCCGCGTGGATGCTGGCCGGCGGCCGGCACGCCGAGTTTACACTGACCGCGCGCGCCCGGGCGGCACGCCGGCGCTGGCTGGAGAAGCTGTTCGCCGGCAGGGAGTTCTTTATATGAATCGCGAGAGATTGGATGACGATTTGCGTCCGGAGTACGACCTCTCGCGGCTCAAGAGAGGCGTTCGCGGCAAGTACTACCGACAAGCGGCCGCTGGAGGGAACCTGATGTTGATCGAGCCGGAGCTGGCGAAGGTCTTTCCCGACGCCGAGTCAGTGAACCGCGCGCTGCGACTTTTGCTCGACACGGCAGAAGCGGCTGCAAGTCCGGCCCGTCGTCGGCGTCGCGCGCCTATGAAGCGCATGCAGCCGGCGCGCCAAAAACCGGGCGGAGGGTGATCGGCGCGAGCCACGAACGTGATCGTCACCATAACGCCGCATCTCCACCTGAAGTAGATGGCGCCGGTTTCAGTATAATGGATTCAAGGAGACCCGGTGTCCTGGAAATTCCCACGCAAAGCGGCGGCGGCCTTGATGCTGGCCGGACTGCTGGCCGGCGGCTGCAAATCGACCAGACTATCCGTCAATGCGGCGACCCTCAAGCCGGCCAAGGATCGCAAGCCGGCGCCGGAATTCGACTTGAAGGACGCGGCCGGCAAACCGGTCAAGCTGTCAGAGTACAAAGGCAAGGTGGTTCTGCTGAACTTCTGGGCCACCTGGTGCGGTCCGTGCAAGATCGAGATTCCGTGGTTCATGGAGTTCGAGCAGCAGTACAAGGACCGCGGCTTCGCCGTGCTCGGCATCTCGATGGACGAGGAAGGCTGGGAGATCGTCAAGCCGTACATCGAGAAGTACAAGCTCAACTACAGGGTCCTGCTCGGCACGGACATGGTGGCGCAGATCTACGGCGGTGTGGACTCGCTGCCCACCACTTTCCTGATCGACCGCGAGGGACGCATCGCTTCGGTGCACGTCGGGCTGGTGAGCAAGAGCGACTATGAAAAAGAGATTGTGGAGATCCTCGACACTCGCGCCGCCGCTTCTGGCGGCGCTCGCGGCGGTGCTGTGGCCGCCGCCGTGGCCGGCCTTCGCTAGCGACGTCCTGACCGTCGCGCCCCCGCGACAGATCACCGCCCGCCGCGGCCAGACGTTCCCCGCGGCGCTGCGCGTCGAGCTGCGCGGCGGCTTTCACGTCAACAGCAACGCGCCCGCCGACGAGTACCTGATCCCGCTGCGGCTCGCCTGGGAGGTCGGTCCGCTCCAGGCGGTGGAGGTGGTTTTTCCCAAGCCGCGCCTGGAGAAGTACGGGTTCTCGCCGAAGCCGGTTTCGGTGTTTACCGGCGATTTCGACATCGCGACGAATTTCCGCGTGGCCGCGGACGCTCCCACCGGCCTGCACCTGGTGAAAGGCAAGCTGCGCTACCAGGCGTGCAACGACAAGCTGTGCCTGCCGCCGAAGACGCTCGAGGTGCAGTTGGCGGTCGACATCCGGTGAGGAAACGATTTCTCGTTCCAGCGGCGGCGCTCGCCTGGCTTGGGTGCGGCGAGCCGCGCCCGCCGCTCGAGGGCATCGACGCCCACCTGCTCACCGAGATCTCCAAGATCCGCGTGATCGACAACCACGGGCACCCGCTCAAGCTGACCGCCGAAGGCGAGAAGCCCGACGAGGAGTACGACGCGCTCACCTTCGAGGAGATGGAGCCGTTTCCGATGCCTGTGCGCATCCGCGCCGACAACCACGAATACATCGGCGCCTGGCGGCTGCTCTGGGACTACCGCCACACGGACATGAGCGAGGCCCACGTAAAGGAAGTGCTGGAGGCCAAGCAGCGGCGGATGCGCGAGCTGGGAGATGGCTACCCGGCGTGGGTGCTCGACCGGCTGGGCATCGAGACGATGCTGGCCAACCGCATCGCCATGGGGCGGGGCCTGGCGCCGCCGCGCTTCCGCTGGGTTTCCTACGTCGATGCGCTGATGCTGCCGCTCAGCAACGAGCGCGCCAAGAAGGAGAATCCCGACTACCGGTCCTTTTACCGCGCCGAGGAGCGCCTCTTGCGCCGCTACCTGGCCGAGTCCGGCGTGAGTGCGCTGCCCGGCTGGAACGACTACCTGGCGAAGGTCGTGACAGCCACTCTGGAGCGCCATAAGGCCGGCGGGGCCGTGGCCGTCAAGTTCGAGGCCGCCTACCTGCGAGCGCTTGATTTCGACGCGGCCGCCGAAGAAGAAGCCTCGCGCATTTACGCCCGCTACGCCTCCGGCGGCGAGCCGTTGCCAGCCGAGTACAAGACGCTCCAGGATTTCCTGTTCCGCTACATCGCGCGCGAGTGCGGCCGCCTGGGGCTGGCCGTGCATATCCACTCCTGCGCCGGGGCGGGCGGATACTACAAGATCGGCGGCACTAACCCGCTGCTGCTCGACCCGGTGGTCAACGATCCCGCACTGCGCAAGACCAGCTTCGTGCTGGTGCATGGAGGCTGGCCGTTCACGCGCGAGGCCGGGGCCTTGCTCGCCAAACCGAACGTGTACGCCGACTTCTCCGCGTTGAACTTCGTCCTCTACCCGCGCGACCTGGCGCAGATTCTGCGGACGTGGCTGGAGTATCTGCCGGAGAAGGTGCTTTACGGCGGCGACGTCGAGCCATTCATGCCGCAGATCAACTGGGAGGAGACCGGCTGGCTGACGGTGACCACCGGGCGCCAGGCGCTGGCGATGGCGCTGACCGGAATGATGGCCGACGGCGAGATCGCACGCGAGCGGGCGCTCGAGATCTCCCGGCTGGTGCTGCGCGAGAACGCCGCGCGCCTGTACGGGCTCCGCGCCGCCGGCGAGACAGCAAAGTAGCGCTTGCGGCGACTGCTCATTCGTCCCGGGGGCATCGGAGACTGCCTCGTATCCCTGCCGGCGCTGGAGCACCTGCGCGCCGAACAGACCGAAGTCTGGGTGGCGCGGGCGAATGTTCCGCTGATCCGCTTCGCCGACCGCGTCGTCGCGATTGCCGATACGGGGCTCGATCTGCTCGAAATCCCCGGCCGCCGGCCGCCGGTCCTGGTGGAGCGGCTGCGCTCGTTCGATTCGATCGTCTCCTGGTACGGCGCCGCGCGCGAGGAGTTCCGCACCGCGGCGGAGGATCTGCGCCTTCCCATCCGGTTCCTGCCGGCGTTGCCGGAGGCCGCCGGAGTTCACGCCGTGGATTTCTATCTCGATCAGGTGGGAGCGCCTCGCGGAGCGACGCCCCGCCTGGACTGCCCGCGACGCAACGGAGGGTTCGCGGTTTTTCATCCCTTCTCCGGCAGCGCACGCAAGAACTGGCCGCTCGAGCGGTTCCGTGAACTGGCGCTCGCTCTGGCCGCGCGGCTGCCCGTCCACTGGTGCGCCGGGCCCGAGGAGCCGCTGGAGGGCGCGCGGCGCTTCGACGATCTACGGGAGCTGGCCGAATGGCTGGCCGCGGCGCGGCTGTATGTGGGCAACGATTCCGGCATCAGCCACCTGGCGGCCGCCGTGCGAACGCCCTCGGTGGTGCTGTTCGGCCCGACGGATCCGGCGGTGTGGGCGCCGCGGGGCGAGCGTGTGCGCGTGGTCGGCACGCCGTCGCCGGGCGAGCCGATGGATCGAATTGAAGTCGGGGAAGTTGCCGCTGCCGCAGCCGCTGCCGCGCTGTGATACATTGCTTGGCATGCGTCTTGGCATGCGTCTTGGCATGCGTCTTGGCATGGCGCCTCCTGCCATGCGGTGCACGTTGCCGGTGCTGCTGTTCTCCTGTTGCCTCGCCGCCGCCCGTGCGCCCAAAGTGACCACCGTGGCCGGGACGGGCCTGGCGGGCTTCGCCGGCGACGGCGGTCCCGGCGTCGAGGGGCGTCTCAACAATCCCTACGGGCTGGTGATGGGTCCCGATGGCGCCCTCTACATCTGCGACATCGACAACCACGTGATCCGGCGGCTCAATCTGAAGACGCGGGCGATCGCCACCGTGGCCGGCAATGCGCGGAGGGGCTATTCGGGCGACGGCGGACCGGCAGCCGAGGCGTCGCTGAACCAGCCGTACGAAGTGCGCTTCGACCGCGCCGGGAACATGTACTTCGTCGAGATGCCGAACCACGTGGTGCGGCGCGTGGATCGCCGCACGCGCATCATCACGACCGTGGCGGGCACGGGCGCGGCCGGCTTCAGCGGCGACGGCGGACCGGCGACCAAGGCGCAATTGCGCCAGCCGCACAGCATCGCCTTCGACCCGCAAGGCCGCATGCTGATCTGCGACATCGGCAACCACCGCGTCCGCCGGGTGGACCTGCGCAGTGGGCTCATCGAGACCTACCTCGGCACCGGCGAGCGCAAGCCGACTCCCGACGGGGCGCCGCTGGCCGGCACCGCGGTGAACGGGCCGCGCGCCATCGACCTGGACCCGCAGGGAAACCTGTACCTGGCGCTGCGCGAGGGCAACGCCGTTTACCGCATCGACCCGGTCGCCGGACGCTATCATCACGTGGCGGGCACGGGCGAGCGCGGCTACACCGGTGACGGCGGGCCGGCGCGCCTGGCGAAGCTGAACGGGCCGAAAGGAATCGCCTGGGCGCCCGATCGCAGCCTCTACATCGCCGATACGGAGACTCATGTCATCCGCCGCATCGACTTGAAGACCGGGGCGATCACCACCGTGCTCGGCACCGGCGAGCGCGGGGACGGACCCGATGGCGATCCGCGGGCGTGCAAGCTGGCGCGGCCGCACGGCATCTTCGTCGACAAGCGCGGCCAGGCGTGGGTGGGCGACAGCGAAGCGCACCGCGTTCGCCTGCTGCGGTGACGTGGGACAGGCCTCCCGGCCTGTCCAGACCCCAAACTACCAGTTCAGGTGCATGGCCAGCTTGATGAACCGCGGCAGGTTGGCCTGCACGGGATTCAACTGGCCAAACAGGGCGTTGTTCACGTCCGTCGAAGCCAGGTTCTGGTAAAACGGATGGTTCAGCATGTTCACCATCTCGAAGCGGAACTGCAACTTCACCTTTTCATGAATGGGAAAGTACTTCGACAGCGACATATCCCAGTTCTGGTAACCGGGTCGGCGAACGTTGCTGAACAGGAACGGCCAGTTGCGGAGCGTGAACGGCTCTGACAGGGGAATCGGTGTGCCGTCCGCCTTCTTCCACAGCGACGTGTTGAACCACTGCTTGTTGGTCGGGTTCGCCAGCTTCGCGCTGCCCGGGGCGTTCTGCAACGCGTTGGGATAGTCCACCACATTGCCGCTTTGGTAGGTCACGTCCCAGTTGAGCTGCCAGCCCCCAATGATCTGGTTGACGATTCCGGAGACATTGGAACCGAATGGCCGGCCCTTGCCGAACGGCAACTCGTATATCCCGGCGATGACGAACTTCTGCGGTATGTCGACGTTTTGATCGGATTCCTTCACCAGCGGAGTGTTCTCAAAGTTGTTGAGCCCGGCGAAGGCCTGCGGATAGAGGATGCGTGTCTGGCGCAGGTTCTTGAGGAAGCCGTAACTGGACAGGAAGCTCAGGCCTTGCGAGAACCGCTTGGTGATCTTCACATGCATTGCATGGTACTGGGCGCGGCCGATCGGGATATCCGAGATCGACACGCCATTGAACTGAGGATAGGTAAAGGAGAGGATTTGCCGCTGAATGGTCGCGCCGTTCAAGGCCCCGTTGTTGGGAATGAGGCCGGCCATGGGGTTCGGAACCTGACCCGTGTAGTACGCGGTGTCGATGGCGCCGGAAGAAGTGCGCCGCCCCAACTCGCCGGCCGGGATGTAGTTCAGCCCGTAGGCGGTCGGAAGGTTTCGGTTGGCGTTACCGGCGTAGCCGACCTCAAACAGGATGCTCCCCGGCAGTTCTCGCTGGATGTCGAAGGACCATTGGTACGAGCGCGGCAGATCGCGATTCCGGTAGAAGGCGCTGATGCCCTCGCCCAGGAAGCTGCCGGCCCCCAGGCTGTTCCCGATGGGGGTGAGCAGCCTGCCGCCCGGAAGCCCCACAAACGGGTTGGCCGTGGTCATGCCCACTAGCGGCGTCAGGCCGTTGGTAGACACCACCGCGTTGGTCTGCCGGCTGAAACCGTTGCTGGAACCGATAGCATCCTCGCCCGCCCAATACATGGCGAAGCCGCCGCGGAGCACCCACTTACTGCGCAGGTTGTAGGCCAGTCCGAGGCGCGGCTGGAACTGCTTCCTGGGAGTGTTCATCAGCGCCCGCGGCTGGCCGTCGAGCCCGGAGAACAACACCGGGCCCTTCAGGCTCAGACCGGTCACGCGGCTGGCGATGGGGCTGGCGGCGTTGAAGTCCAGACCGCTGATCTGGCGGTCATACCGCTCGATGTTGGCCGACTCCGCGTCCCAGCGGAGACCGGCGTTCACGGTCAGCTTCGAGTTGACCTTCCAGTCATCCTGGAAAAACCCGGCCCAATAGAAATGATGGTAGGCCGGGTTGATGTTCAACTGCACCAAGGCGCCGCTCGGAATGCCCATCAGCATGGTGGCCAGACCGTTGCCGGACACGGCATCCGCCCTGTTGGAGTTGGCCTGCGTCCAGTTCCTGTTGAAGGAGTATTGGCCGGACGGGAACCCCCCGGCTGCCAGATTCTTGTTGTAGCGCCGGCCCTCGGCCCCGAACTTCAGGAAGTGGCGGCCGATCACCTTGCTGAAGTTGGGCTGCACGCTATAGGTGTCGCGGGTGCCTGGGCTCACGGCCTGGGAGCCGATGGCCTGGTAACCCTCGATCTGGATGTTGGGGAACTGGTAGGCGGGAAACTGGGACACCAGAGCGGGAGAGAAACCGAGTTGCTTGGGGTCGTACCCCTTGCCGAGTGTACTGCCGCCCGCCTCTTCCCAGCGGTTCAGTCCGGCGCGCAGGTCGAACGTCATGGTCGGCGAGATCGTCGAAGTCCAGTTCAGCATTACGTTGCGACCGTTGCGGAGCAGCGGACCGTTGCCGGTCGGCTCGGCCGGGCTGGTCAGGCTGAAGACGATATTGCGGAACTCCCAGAACGGGTTCTCGTTGTAGCGGAAGAACACGTTGTTCCTGGAGTTGACCACCGTGTCCAGGCGGCCCACGAACTGGTCGAAGCCATTGAACCAAATCGAGGGGTACGGGTTGTTGTTGGCGTGTGCGGGTCCGACGCCGTTGCTGGAGGGCGCCGGGTAGAACGAGAGCAACTTCACGGCAATCGGATCGAGTTGGCTGGTCGGGATCCGGTTGCCCGCGATGGGTGTACGGCTGCCGTCAGCCCTGGTGCTGAAAGGGTCGTAGATCAGCACGGGCTGGCCGGCGCCGTTGAACAGATTGGTGAAGTCGCCGCCGCGGATGTCCATGATGGGGAACGTCGTCACGCCGGGGTCCGCGCTGCGCTGGCGCATGCCCTCGTAGGACAACATCCAAAACACACGGTTCCTGGTGTTGATCAGTTTCGGAATCAAGAAGGGGCCGGAAGCCTGAACGCCGAACTGGTTGATGTGGTTGGGTCCCTTGCGGCCGTTGGGGTAGAACACGCCGCCGGCGGTCAGGGGCTGGTTGAGCTCGCTCTGGTTGGCGTTCAGATGGTCGTTCTGGAAGTACTCGAACACCGTGCCGTGGAAATCGTTGCCGCCGCCCTTGGTGACCATGGTGATCACGCCGCCGGTGGTACGTCCATACTGGGCGTCGTAGGTGTTCGTCTGCACCTTGAATTCTTGCAGGGATTCGGTGGTTGGAATGCTGATCACGGTCCACTCGGCGCGGACGTCGCTGATGCCGTCCAGCAGGACCTCGTTTTGCCCTTCCCGGCCGCCGTTGATGGAAATGCTGGTTGTGCCCGCGATGTCGAACGACCGCAGATAGCGCCAGGCCGTACCCTTGATCACCCCGGACGCCGCCCAGGAGATCTGGAACGGGTTGCGCCCCTGCGTGGGAACGTTGGCGAGGATCTCGTTGGCGAGCACTTGGGCGCGCGTGGCGGTCTCCGTCTCCAACTGCGAAACGGCCTCCTTTACGGTGACGCTGGTGGTCACCTCGCCGACCTCCAGCGCAATGTCAACGCGTACCCTGTCCTGGGCCTGGAGGAGAATGCCGGGACGCAGGTATTTCTTGAACCCGCTGGCCTCCGCCGTCAGTTCCCACGTGCCGGGAGCCAGAAACGCGGTCTGATAGCTGCCGGTCGCGTTGGTTTGAGTTGTCACCGTCGCGTTGGTGGCGGTATTGGTGGCCGTCACCTTCGCCCCCGCGATCGGAGCGCCGCTCGGGTCGTTGACGACACCCGTAATGCTGGCGCGTACTTCCTGTGCGTAGACCGCAGGCGCTAACGCCGCCAGCGAAAGCAAAACGGCAAGCCAAGACTTTCGCGAAGAAGACATTCAACTCCCTCCTAACCTTGCTACCCGTCAGTATACTCCCGAGCGACTCCGACGCGCCACGAAGGGGCCAAGCGAGCCCGTCCCTGCCAGGAGGCCTGTCCTACTTGAATCCGGCCGAGAGCAGGATGATGCCCAGCTCGCGCTGATCGCCAGGCGAGCGGAAGACGCGATCCACGGTGATGGCCACAGTGGCGGTTTCGGCGGCGGCGTGCGCCGGTTGCGCCACCAGCGAGTAATTCCCCGAGCCGCTGTAGGACCCCTCGGCCACTTTGATTCCATCCAGCCACAGCGTGACCCGGCGCGCCGGGGCATGCGCGGGGATGTGAAACGCCACCGAGAGCGGCAGGCGCTCGACGGGTCGCTTCAACAGGAGCACGGCGCGTCCGGACATCCATCGCCATGCGCCCGCTTCCAGCCCGTAGACTCCGCTGACTATCTGCGTTTCCGCTTCCGGCGCATTCATCGGCAGATGCACCAGGGCGGGCCGGCGAGGAAGGATCAGGTCTGCGCGCACCACGTCGACGGGCGCCCAGCCCAGGTCGAACGGGCGCAGGCCGAAGGAGTTGGTGGACCAGGCCGAGCGCGCACCCAGCGCCAGCAGGCGGAAGGGCAGAGCCGGGCGGATCTCCCGTTCGGCGAGCGGCGTCGCGACGCCTCCGCCGGTGGTGAAGTGCACGGGAAACGCCAGGCGGCTCGAGAGCACCACGTCACCCGGCCCGACGGCCTGGCCGAGCTCGATCGGCAGACCGCCGAGGGACTCCGCGTAGTGGCGCATCCCCCATTCGCCGTTAATCCACACCCGGCGCGACGAGAACGCCTTGTCGAGCGAGAGGACGAAGCGGCGGTAGCCGTCCCAGTGCTGCTGATTCGCCGCCATCAGGCCGACCGACACCAGGAGTTGGCACGCCAACCCCGCGGCCATCCACCACCGTCGTCGCGCGCCGAACCGGCGGGTGGCCAGCAACGCGAGCGGCGCTGCGATCGGCAGCAGGTACCGCGCCGCGCCGGCGAAGAACAAAACCAGCGCTGCGGCGAAGAACATCACCACCCAGGCCGTGAGGAACGACTCGTCGTGGATAACCGCTCCCTCCGGTCGCGGCTCAGCATTGGAGGCCGCCCGGATCCTCACGCAGCACCAGGAGAGCGCTACCAGCCCCACGATGAAAGAGCCCCAGAACAGTGGATGGGAATCCACGCAGGCAGCCAGGGCCGCGGTCGCGGCCACCGCGATCCAAAACCAGCGCCCCCGGCCGCGAAACGCAGCCACCGCGAGCGGCGGAAACAGGATCCAGCCGGTATGCGCCACCAGCGCGCCGGCGTTGCTCAGCTTGTTCGAGAAGGTCTGCAAGCCGTAGGTCTCGAAATAGCCCGCGAGCACGGAAGCAGGAAAGGGGCCGCCCGTGAGCCGCTCGAAAAGCTGCCAGGCGATGACGACCACGATCGGAGTGGCCAGCACCGGCCATGCCGGCCGCCAGCGCGGCACGCTCCGGCGGAGAAACCACGCCAGGATCGGAACCAGAACCACGGCCTGGTAAGCGACCATCGCCGCCAGGGCGAGGCACGCGGCGGAGGCGGCGAGCGCCACTGGCGAGCGGCGTTCCACGGCTCGCACCCAGAGGGCGGTGGCGGCGAGCCACAGCGCGACCAGCGGCAGGTCCGCTTCGAGCGAGGTCCCGCTGACAAGGAAGGCGGGCGTCGAAAGAAACAGCAGCGTGGCCCACAGCGGGCAGGGGGAGAATCGCCGCGCCAGGTCCCACATCGCGACCACCGCCACAACCGAGAACAGCAGGTAGGCGGCGTGAAACGGGATCTCGCCCGCGTCGCCCGGCGTCGCGAGCAGCGCGGCGAGAAACCATGCGTTGCCGGGCGGGTGGGGATGGCCCCGCATGTCGACCCACTGGCCGAGAAAGACGTAGCGCGCCCGGTGCGGGTGCAGCGGATCGACCTGCGCGTGCTGGCCGGCGGCGAGGTAGTAGAAATCGTCGCCCTGCATCGGGTGGTCGAGAAAGGGAAGACGCAGCGCCAGCACCAGGGCCAGCGCCAGCAGCAGCGATCGCACGGCTCGCGCCCCTTACGGGAGCGGGTCTCCGGCGCTATCCGGCCGCCAGCGGACCACGGGCTTGCGGGCGGCGGTCACTTCGTCGACGCGGCTGGTGCGCGTCAGGTGCGGCGCCTTGCGCACCAGGTCCGGGTCCTGTTCCACCTCGCGGGCGATGGAGATCAGGGCGTCGATGAACAGGTCCAGCTCGCGTTTGCTCTCGGTTTCGGTGGGCTCGATCATCAGCGCACCGTGGACGATGAGCGGGAAGCTCACCGTATAGGGATGAAAGCCGTAGTCGATGAGGCGCTTGGCGATGTCCCCGGTGCGGACGCCGCGAGCGGCCTGGCGGTCGTCGCTGAAGACGCACTCGTGCATGCTGGGAGCGGTGGTGGCCAGCGTGTAGTGGGGCTCCAGGTGCTTGCGGATGTAGTTGGCGTTGAGGATGGCGTCGACGGTGGCATTGCGCAAGCCGGCGCCGCCGTGGGCCAGGATGTAGGCCAGGGCGCGCACGAGCACGCCGAAGTTGCCATAAAAGGCGCGCACCTTGCCGATGGAGCGAGGGCGGTCTTGGTCCCAGCTCCAGGCGCCGTGGACGCGCCGCAGTCGCGGATACGGCAGAAACGGCTCCAGGTGCGCTTTGACGGCCACGGCGCCGGAACCCGGGCCGCCGCCGCCGTGCGGTGTGGAGAAGGTCTTGTGGAGGTTGAGGTGCATCACGTCGACGCCGAAGTCGCCCGGCCGCGAGATGCCGACCAGCGCGTTCATGTTGGCGCCGTCCATGTAGACCAGCGCCCCGCGCGCGTGGACAATCTCCGCCGCGCGGAGGATCTCCGCCTCGAAGACCCCGAGGGTGTTGGGGTTGGTGACCATCAGCCCGGCGACGTCTTCGGTGACCGCGCCCTCCAGGCGGGCGAGGTCGATCATGCCGTTCTGGTTGGAGGGAATGTTCTCCACCGCGTAGCCGGCCATGGAGGCGGTGGCGGGGTTGGTGCCGTGGGCCGAATCCGGCACCAGGATCTTCCGCCGCGGATTGCCCCGGCTTTCGAGCAGCGCGCGCATCAGCAGGAGGCCGGTGAACTCGCCGTGCGCGCCGGCGCAGGGTTCGAGCGTCACCGCGTCCATGCCGGTGATCTCGGCGAGGGCCGCCTCCAGGCGTGCCATGATCTCCATGGCGCCCTGGGCGAGCGACTCCGGCTGGTAGGGGTGAGCCCAGGCGATCCCGTCGATGCGCGCCACCAGCTCGTTGATGCGCGGGTTGTACTTCATGGTGCACGAGCCGAGTGGATAGAGGCCCAGGTCGATGGCGTAGTTGTGCGTGGACAGCCGCGTGAAGTGGCGGATCACTTCGACTTCGCTCACCTCGGGGAATCCTTCGATCTCGGAGCGGATCCTGGAGGCGCCGAGCACCTCGGCCGCATCCACCGGGGGAACATCGAGCGACGGCAACTGGTAGCCGATCTTGCCGGGTGAGCTCAGCTCGAACAACAGCGCCTCGTCCTGGGTGATGTGAGTGCGAACCTTGCGTATCATCGATTCCGGCTCCCGCCGGCGGGAGAGCGAAACGCCTGGGCCACTTCGTCCATGCGCTCGCGACGGGCCATCTCGGTGGCGCACAGGAGCATGCAATCGTCGAGCTCGGGGTAGAAGCGCCCCAACGGCAACCCGCCGATGATGTTTTTTTCGAGCAGGGCGCTGTTGATGGCATCCGGGGAGTGCGCGCCGGCGGTGGCGACCATCTCGTTGAAGTAGGGGCCGGAAAAACGCAGCGGCAGCCTGGCGCCGAGGTAGTGCGCCTTGGACAGGTTCTGCGCGGCCAGCTCGCGCAGGCCCTGTTTTCCGTAGACGGCCATGAAGACGGTGGCCATCAGGGCGATGAGCGCCTGGTTGGTGCAGATGTTGGAAGTCGCCTTTTCGCGCCGGATGTGCTGCTCGCGGGTGGCGAGCGTGAGGCAAAAGGCGCGCCGGCCGCGCGAGTCCCTGGTCTGGCCGACGAGCCGCCCGGGCATCTGGCGAATGAATTTCTCTTTCGCCGCGATGACGCCGGCATAGGGGCCGCCGTAGCTGGGCGGGATGGCGAACGACTGGAGCTCGCCGGCGACGATGTCCGCCTCGCGCGGCGGCTCCAGCAGGCCGAGCGAAACGGCTTCGGTGAAGGCCACCACCAGCAGGGCGCCGCGGGCGTGGGCCAGCGCGGCGGCGGCCGTGACGTCCTCGAGGATGCCGAAGAAATTCGGGTTCTGAACGATGACGGCGGCGGTGCGATCATCGACCTTCGCCGCCAGGTCCTCCAGGTCGGCCGAGCCCGCCGCGGCGAGATAGCCAAACTCGTCGACCGGCATCGCCAGGTTGCGCAGGTAGGTACGCAGTACGGCTCGGTATTCCGGGTGCAGCGAGCGCGCCGCCAGGATGCGGTCCCGGCCGGTGATGCGCGCCGCCATCATGGCCGCCTCCGGCACGGCGGTGGAGCCGTCGTACATGGAGGCGTTGGCGACCTCCATGCCGGTGAGCTGGCAGACCATGGTCTGGAATTCGAAAATGGTCGCCAGTGTGCCCTGCGAGATCTCGGCCTGGTAGGGCGTGTAGGAGGTGAGAAACTCCCCGCGCGAGACCACCGTGTCGACCATCACCGGCCGGTAATGCGAATAGGCGCCGGCGCCGAGGAAGCAGGCGCGGCCATTGGAGTTCTCCGCGGCGCGGGCGCGGAAGTAGTCGACGATCTCGTACTCGGACACGCCCGGCGCGAGCGCGAGCGGCCGGTTCAATCGGACCTCGGCGGGCAAATGCGCGAACAACTCCTCGGAGGAGGAGAGGCCGAGGCTGGCGAGCATCTCACGGCGTTCGCCGTCGGATTTGGGAAGGTAGCGCAATCTGGTTCCGTGTCCGCTCGACTCACGAACTGCCGATGTACTCCTGATAGGCCGCGGCGGTGAGTAGCCCCTCGATCTCCGCCGGGTTCGAGAGCCGTACCTTGACCAGCCAGGCTTCCCCGTGCGGATCCTCGTTCAACTTCTCCGGCGTCTCGGCGAGGGCCTCGTTGACCGCCACCACCACGCCGGAGACGGGAGCGAAGATATCGGAGACCGCCTTCACGGACTCGACCGAACCGAAGGACTTGCCCTGCGCGACGGCCTCGCCGACGGCGGGCAACTGGACGTAGACGATGTCGCCCAACTCGTTCTGGGCGTGATCGGTGATGCCGACGGCGCCGATGTCGCCCTCCAGGGAAACCCACTCATGCTCCTTGGTGTAACGGTAGTTGTCCGGATACATGTCTCCTCTGGCTTCTAAGCAGGGGCTCGCTTATAGAAAGGCGCGGCGACGGTTTCGCCGGCCGCCGGCCGGCCGCGCACGACCACCTGGATGGCCACGCCGGGCCTGGCGGCGGCGACGGGAAGATAACAGAAGCCGATGTTCCTGTTCAAGGTCGGCGAAGGACCGCCGCTGGTGACCCAGCCCGAGGGAACGCCGTCGACCAGCACTTCGTAACCGTCCCGGGCGATGGCGCGATCGCGCATTTCGAAGGCGGTCAGCTTGCGGGAGACGCCGCGCCGGCTCTGTCCGAGCAGCGCGTCGCGCCCGACGAAGTCGCCCTTCTCGAGCTTCGTCATCCGGTCGAGGCCGGCTTCCAGCGGCGTGACCGCGGCGTGGATCTCGTGTCCGTAGAGCGCCATGCCCGCTTCCAGCCGCAGCGTGTTGCGCGCCCCCAGGCCGCAGGGACGGATGCCGAACTCGGCGCCGGCTTCGAGCACCGCCTGCCACAGCCGCGCCGCTTCCGCCGGCGGGATGAAGATCTCGAACACGTCCTCGCCCGTGTAGCCGGTGCGCGCGATGCGCGCCGGCGCGCCCGCCACTTCCCCGTCGGTGAAGTGATAGTAGCGGATCCCGGATAACCGGACGGGGGTGAGCTTCTGGAGCGTCCGCTCGGCGAAAGGGCCGGGGATGGCCAGTTGCGCCCAACGCTCGCTGGTGAACTCCACCTGCGCGTCCCAGCGGTTGGCGGAACAGATCTGGCGGTAGTCCTTCTCCTGTGTGGAGGCGTTCACGCACAGGAAGTAGTGATCGTCGGCGACCTTGTAGATCAGGATGTCGTCGACGAAGCCGCCGTGCGCATAGAGCAGCGCGGAATACTGCGCCTGGCCGGGCTGGAGCCGCGCCACCCCGCTCGGTGTGACGTAGTTGACCAGATCGAACGCCTGGCGGCCGCGGATCTCGATTTCGCCCATGTGGCTGACGTCGAACAGCCCCACGCGGCGGCGCACCGCGTGATGCTCTTCGAGGATGCTGCCGTAGTCGACCGGCATGTCCCAGCCGCCGAAGTCCACCATGCGCGCGCCCATGCTGCGGTGAACCGCGTTCAACGGAGTGGCTCGCAGCGCGGCGGGTTGGGCCATGGATGATCCCTCAATCTCCTAAGCAAATGGTATGACAGTTTGCTCCTGTACATTGTGGGGCGCCACTTCGCCGGCAAACGCGGAAAGCGATCAATGCCGGCGCAGCGACCGCGGGGTCCTGTAACGCCGGAGTGACTCGGCCGACGGCGGTCGCCGCACCGCCACCGTCACTCCGGACTGGCTCGGACGGCCGCCGACGCGGATGATCGTCTCCAGGTTCCCCGTCTGCGCGTTCGACGATATGCGCAAGTTGACCTGGAGAACGCCTTCCACCAGGCCCGGCGCCGGACCCGCGTAGACAACCTCGGCCGGCTGGCCGCCGATGGTCGCGGTGACCGCCTGCGTGAACTGCCCCACGGGCGCGCCTGACCCGGAGATGCGCCCGTCGCGGCCTCCCGGATTGGTCTGGCCGGCGCCGGTGCCGAAGAAAACCACGATATCGTTGGGCGCTGCCGGTGTGGTGGCGTTGTTGTAGCTGCCGTCCTGGTTGAGCGCGGCGGCCTGTCCGCGGCCGCTGGAGTCGGCGGTGATCAGTCCCGGCACGGCCGACGACACCGCCATCGTGACGGGCGGCGATTTCACGCCGCGGTATTCGATCTCCACCTGAGTCGAAGTCTTGCCGGCCAGGCCGAACGGCGCGAACGCGGCCACCTGCCCGGCGACCGCGTAGATCATCGGCGCGGCCACGTTGTCGAACAGCACACGGGTTTCGCCGAGCGTGGTCGCCACGCTGCCGTCGGGATTCAGCGCCAGAGTCACCAAAGACGCCGGGCCGTAGCGCTGGCCGAAGAACACCAGCGCCTCGCCCGGGGCGACCTCGGCGGGAACGTAGCTGGCGGCGTTGAACCCGCCGGGGAACGGCAGCGCCGGACCGGGCTGCGGAATCACCAGCCGCACGGGAAAGTTGAGCGGGCCGTTTACGGCGGCGGTCGAGGAGATCCGCACGTTCCCGTTGTAAGTGCCCGGCGCGAGCCCGGCCGGGTTGGCGGTTACCGTAACCGTGGCCGGCGTCGATGTCTGATTCAGATTCGCGGTGAGCCATCCTATCGTGGCCGGATTCATGGCGCCCGAAGATTGGATCACCAGATTCGTCGCCAGCGACACCTCGCTGACCGGTCTCGACGCGGATAAGACATGCACGTTCACATACGTCGGACTGCTGCGCATACTGTTCAGAAGCGCCGTGAAGTTCAGGGGCGCCTGCGGCGTCGCGAGGTTGAACGCGGGCGGCCCGTCGGGGCAGGGCTCGATCGTGAACAGGGCAGTTGGCGCTCCGTTGTACGCGGGAAACCGGAAGTTCGGAATCGTCTGAAGGCTCGTCGAGCCTTCGAGGCCGAGCTTTATCGTTGCCGTCCCCACGCCGATGTCGCCGAAGATCCCGGTGGCGGTATACGACGGATAAATCGGGATGTTGACTGAGTCAATCTCATTCGGTCTGTCGCCTATGACCTCCCAGACCGCCGTCCCGTTGGCCGGAAGCAGCACTAGCCCGAGCGGGCCCACTGGTGAAGTCGGCGGCGGACTCACCAGCCGGAAGGCGGCCTCCACGCCCCCAGACGCTGGAACCCAGATCTGCATACCGGCTTGGACATTGTGGAACCGGGCCATAAGCCGCGTGCCGTGGTCGGGCAGGCCGGCCATGCCGAGATTGCCTCCGACCGGGTCGTTGGGGAAATTCGGGTTGTAGAAGCCCGTCTCTGTCTGAGAGATTTGTCCGGGTGTAGCCTGTGGGGAGAGAGCATCGGGTGTACTCTGTGTGGTGCCAGGGTTGCGCCTCTTAAACAAAGAGGCGAAGTTCTCGCGATACCTAAGGATCGCCAGCCGCGAATCGGACCTGATGTTCGACGGGTTCTCGTTCAGGCTCACGCAGTCCTTGTTGCTAAAGCCCTGCTGGGATGATGTCTCCACGCCCTGCCGGATGTTGGCGACCGCAACCTGCGGGTTGGTGATCGGAATAGTGGTCGAGCCCGTGGCGCTGAGGTGTGCCAAGACCTGGGTCGGAATCGCGGTCGAGCTGACGCCGAGCGCACTCGCGTTGAAGCGGATATTGGTCATGCGGATGACGCGGGTAGCGAGGGTGCCCGGCGGATCAACCGGTATGCCCTGCCAGATTAGGGAATTCGCTCCGAGTTGCCGGCCCTGGTAGACGTTGCGGACCTGCTGGCCGCCATTAGGGGGACTTAAAGGATTGGTGAAATTGATCCCCTGCCCGCCGACTCCCATCAGGGGCGGGATCGTCCCGCCGGCGGCGACGCTCTGGTTGATCTGCGCGGGGTCGTCGACCAGCAGCAGCGCCTCCGACCATTGGTCCTTCAGCAACCGGCTGGTGATGTTGGTGTTCAGGAAAATCTGAAAATTGACTGGCGGCACCGGCGCACCAGCAGCCGTGGGAATTCCGCCTGTGCAACCGAACACGATGTCGCCTCCACGTTCGTTTATCCCCTCCGCGCGGACGTCCGGCAGCGCACCGACTACGGCGGTACACACTATAGGTTGGGCGGAAGCCGCGGCGCAGGCAGCCAGCAGCCACATCCCGGAAACGGTGCGTGCAATGGAGAATTTCATGGAATGCACCTCAGCGTGAGAACAGTCTACCACTGGTTTATGGGAGAGTCGGCTCACTGACCGCTCCCTCCGGTCGCGGCTCGGTAATTGCCGGCCCTAGCGCCGGACCCGCCCCGCTGTGCACGGTATACTGAGCAGGCATCGGCAGGGGATCCCGTATTGAACAACTACAGTCGCATCGGCGGCGCAACGATCTTTCTTATCTCCCTTGCGTGGGCCGAAGCAACCGCGCAAGTGAGAGGCTGCGTCCCCGAGCCAACGGACATGACCGTCAACTATGGTGAAGTAATCACCTGCGACATCAACCCGGCTGGAGACTTCGACCTGTTCCGCTTCTCGGGTTCGGAGCAACAGACCGTGAGCATCCAAGTCTCCTGGAAAAGCGGATCGAACTACCCTTGCTTCGTCCTTTTGGATCCTGGGAATGCTCAGATCGCCAACGAGTGTGGTGGCTTTCGCGCTTCCCGCGGAGAGTACCGACTGGTCCGGACGGGAGTCTACACGGTCAGGGTCTACGAGCAGGGGAATAGCGAGACGATGACCTATGAGCTATTCCTGTATCGCGTCAGCCCCCCTCTTACAGCGACCTCCGTTTCTTTCGGTCAGAATATCATCGGGGATATCGGCCACGCGGGAGATCTGGATTTCTACTCGTTCGAGGGAGCCGCCGGTACGACTGTTGCCGTGCAGGTGTCCTGGAGGAGCGGCTCGAATTACCCATGCTTTGCCCTGTTTGATCCCACAAACGCGAGGCTCGCCGAGCAATGCGGCTCCTTCCGGATCTCCCGGGGCGAGTTTCGTCTGACCCGTACGGGTCCGCACGTCATTCGCGCGTTTGAGCAGGGGTACGACGAAACGGTCACTTACGAGGTCTTAGCCCAGCAGGTGAGCCCCGCGCAAGGCGTGACATCCATCGAATTCAGCCAGAACCTGACCGGCGATATCAGACATGCCGGAGAGCTCGACTTTTACACTTTCAACGGGGTATCCGGGACGATCGTGGCGGTGCAGGCGTCCTGGAAGAGTGGCGCCAATTATCCCTGTTTCGCGCTATATGATTCCACCGATGTCAGGATCGCCGAACAGTGCGGCTCGTTTCGGGTTTCCCGCGGGGAGTTTCGCCTGACGCGCACGGGATCCTATCTGGTCCGCGTGTATGAGCAAGGTTACGACGAAACGGCCACCTATGAGGTTCTCGTGCAGCGGGTCAGCCCACCGCTCACGACGACGCAGATTGGTTTCGGACAGAATCTCACCGGGTCAATCAGCCACGCCGGCGAACTGGATTTCTACACCTTCAGCGGAGTGGCTGGAACGGTGGTAGTGGCGCAGGTTTCCTGGAGGAGCGGCGCCAATTACCCCTGCTTCGCCCTGTTCGATTCGGCCGACACGCGCATCAGCGAGCAATGCGGCTCCTTTCGGATTGTGCGGAGCGAGTTTCGCCTCGCGCGGACGGAAACCTACACCCTGCGGGTGTACGAGCAGGGCTATGCCGAAGCGGTCACTTACGAGGTGTTCCTACAGCGCCTCAGTCCCCCGGTTAACCTCATGCCGATCGATTTCGACCAAAGCCTGAACGGAGACCTGGGCCACGCCGGCAAGCTCGATTTTTACTCGTTCAGCGTCACAGCGGGCAGCACGGTGGTGATTCAAGTTGAATGGCGAAGCGGGGGGAACTACCCCTGTTTTGCCCTGTTCGATCCAACGGAGACGAGAATCGGCGAGCAGTGTGGCACTTTCCGGACAGCGCGTGGAGAGTATCGGCTGGGCCGGTCAGGGGGCTATACCATCCGCGTATATGCGCAAGGTTACGACGAGACGCTAAGCTACGCTGTAATGTTGCGGTGCGTCGGATCCTGCCCGAGGCCAACGCTCAAGATCACCACCGGTTCGCCGCTGCCCGAGGGAGTCAGCGGTAGGCCGTATTCGCAGGCCCTGGCTGTCGAGGGCGGGCAGCCAACATATACCTGGTCGGTGGTGTCGGGCACTCTTCCGCCGGGTCTGTCGCTCGATCCCTCCACCGGCAGACTCGCCGGAACTCCGAGCACGGCTGGGACGTTCACTTTTACCGTTCAAGTCGCCGACGGAAGCGGCAACGCCACGACCGCCGCTCTGCTTCTGACCATCCGGGGGTTGCTCAATCTGGACAAGACAATCCTGACCTTCGTTCATCAGATAGGAGGAGCAACGCCGGGGCCGCAGACATTGGCTGTTTCGGGCGGCGAGGCGGTGACGGCATTTACCGTCGGCACGAATACGACCTCCGGCGGCAACTGGCTTTCCGCTAACCCAACGAGCGGCCGAACTCCGGCTATTCTCACAGTCGCTGTGAACCCGTCCGGCTTACTGGCCGGACGCTATTCCGGGACCGTGGCGCTTTCCGCGCCGGACAACAGCCGCCTCGGCACGGAGGTACTGCTTACCGTCAACCCTGTGGGCGGACAAATCACACCGGACGGTATAGTCAGCGGCGCCAGTTTCGCACGTGGGCCTGTAGCGCCCGGACAACTCATCACTATCTTTGGCTCCGGTATAGGACCCGCGAGCCTGACTACTCTGCGGCTGAATGAGTTCGGCCAGGTGGCCTCGATGTTGGCCGAGACACAGTTGCTCTTCAACGGTATCCCGGCTCCGCTCATTTACGTGCAGCAAGGTCAGTTGAGCGCCTTGGTTCCGTATTCCGTCGCCGGTATTCCGAACACACAGGTGCAGGTTGAGTATCTTGGCGCTCGCACGAATACCGTTTCGGTTGAGGTCGTCCCGAGTGCGCCGGGGTTGTTCACCTTGGATTCTTCCGGGAAAGGGCCAGGGGCGATTCAGAATCAGGATTTGACGGTGAACTCGCCGGCAAACCCGGCGGAGAAGGGTTCGGTTGTCATCCTGTACGGGACCGGGGAAGGGGAGACGGACCCGCAGGTGGCGGACGGGACGCTGGCGTCGGCGGCGCTGCTGCCGCGGCCGCGGCTGCCGGTGAGTGTGACGATCGGGGGCGTGCCGGCGGCCGTGCTGTACGCGGGCAGCGCGGCGGGGCAGGTGGTAGGAGTATTGCAGGTGAACGTGAGGGTACCGGAAGGCGCCCCGTCCGGCAATGCGGTGCCGCTTGTATTAACCGTTGGCAATGCCGGTAGCGCGGCGGGAGTAACCATGGCCGTGCGTTAGCGTCGCCCTACCGCCGGATCCGCCGCATCCAGTCGCCCCAGGCCAGCCCGAGGCGCGTGGAAACGACCGCCGCAGCCACCGCCGCGGTCATGACCATCGAGAAGATCGCCGCCGTGGGTTCCACCGTGGTGAAGACGTGACGAACATAGTCGTGGGTCGACGGGATGAAGAACGGGAAATAGTGCGTGCCGAAGAACCAGTTTCGCGCGGCGGGCGACATGAGGAAATCGGCGAAAGGCCACTGGACGGCGGCGAAGCTCGCCAGGAAAATCGGGCCGGCGGCGAGCGCGTAGCGCCAGCAGCTCCAGGAGGCGGCGCGCCGGCGCAGGAGATCGAGGAAAAACGCGGGCACTACAATCAGCAGCGGGAAATCGTGCGGGATGAAGTGGGTGACGTTCTGGTAGACCGGGCCAAGCTTGGGCTCGGCGGGAAACAGCGGCAGGATCCAGATGAAGAGGGCGGCGAGCAGCGTGAACGCCGTCCCCAGGAGAGTCCCGGACCAGGCTCCTCCGGCGGCGCGGGTGACGGCGACCAGGATCAGCGGCGCCACCAGGGCCACGATCAGGTAGAAGCGGGCGCTATGGAGCAAGTTGCGTGAGGTCAGCTCCAGAAACGCGCCGAGGGTGCCGCCGAGCATGATGGTGCCCAGGTAGAGCAGCAGCCAGCGCAGGCGGGCGCGGAGTTTGCCCTCGGCCCGGTTCATTTCGCCGAGCACGACGAGCAGCGCGCCGAAGCGGACGCCGAGGACGCCGAAGATCAGCACGACGTGCGGCGGACTCAGCACTTTCACGTCGAGGCCGTAGGCGCTGTGCCACCAGTTGTCGAAGGGAGCCGAGGCGAGCATCGCCACACCGCCCCAGGCGCACAGGAAGGCGCCCAGCGGGCCGCGGAATCCCCACAGGCGCACGGAAGCCCGACGGAGGGAAGCGGACGAGCCGAAGGTGGCGCCCAGGATCAGCCAGCCGGCTCCGACGCCGGCCAGCACGCCGCACAGGTAAATGAGGATGTGCGCCGGGGTCCAGAAGGTGTCACGGCCGATGCTCTTATGCCACGAGATGTCCCACACCCCGCCGACCACCGAGCAGGTGGTGGCCAGCACCAGGCACCAGACGTACCAGGGGATGGCGGCGGAGCCGGCCGCAGTGCGGGCGGGGGCGTCAACGGCGGCCGGCGAAGGAACGGAAACGGTGTGCGCCATGGACTGCCTGCTCCTACAGGATCAATGATACTGCAACCTGTGGGACAGGCCTCCCGGCCTGTCGCCTCCGGGCCTGTCCCGCCGTTTCCCGGGCACGTCCGCGTCCGGCTGGAGATCCGCACCGAATCGGGCAAGCCCACCGGCGTGCGCTTGCGGGTCACCAACACGGCCGGCGAGTACTTCGCCCCACTGGGCCACCTGCCCCAGCCGGACCCGACGCGGCGCTCGGCCGGCGACCTGATCCTCGGTGATGGGAAGGCCGCGCCGTACGATCTGCACGCGCTGATCTACGACGGCGCCGAGCTCGACCTGCCTCCGGGCCGCTACACGTTCGCCGCCAGAAAAGGATTCGAGTACGAAGCCGTCCGGCGCGTGGTCGACATCACCACCGCCGCAACCGTATCCATCCCGCTGCGCAAGTTCGCCGACATGGAAGCGGCCGGCTGGTACCCGGGCGACACCCATGTGCATTTCCCCGACCCCTCCGGCGTCCGCTACGAGATGGAGTGCGAGGGACTGCGCGTGGTGAGCCCGCTGCTGCTCAAAAGCGGCTACAAGACGGGCCGGCCCGGGGAGGGCCATTTCTGGAACGTCGAGCACTTCAGCGGGAAACTCTCGCCGGTCTCCGATGCCGATCATTTCGTTCAGGTGGGCGAGGAATTCCGCCACGGCCTCGCGGCGCACCTGATTTTCCAGGGCCTGTCGCGCATCGTCTGGCCGGTGAGCACCGGAGGACTGCGCGAATCCGGCGCCGGCGGCTGGGACTGGCCGCTGATGCTGCACGCCGCGGACGACGCCCGCTCGCAGGGCGCGCTGGTGAGCTGGGCGCACTGGCCTTATCCCTCGATGGAGGCGCCGCTCGACATCGCGCTCGGCCGCGTGGACTCGCTCGACATTCTCACCACCGGGAACCCGTTCGAGCACCATCCGATCCTGGTGGAGATCTACAAGATGCGCGGGCCGTCGGCTTATTCGCGCCCGCCGATCGAGATGTACTATCACTACCTGAACTGCGGATTTCGCCTGGCGGCCTCCTCCGGCTCCGACAAAATGGCGCTGAACCCGCCGATGGGCAGCGCTCGCACCTACGTGAAAACAGAAGGCGCGCTGAGCTACGCGTCCTGGATCGACGGCATCCGCCGCGGGCGGACGTTCATCAGCACCTACCCGTTGCTGGAGTTCCGGGTCAACGGACAGGAGCCGGGAGCGACACTCGAGCTCGCCCCGGCGTCGGCGCGCCTCCGTGTGCAGGCGCGCGCTCGGTCGCTCGAGCCTTACGAGGTGCTCGAGATTGTCGTCAACGGCAAGGTGGTTCGCCAGGCCACGCCGCGGGGCGCGCACTTCGAGGCGACCATCGACGACACCGTGACCGTGGAGCGCGGCGGCTGGATCGCCGCTCGCGCGCACGGAGCCAGGATGCTGCCCTACGGCGCCACCTGGTGGCAGATGCCGGTGTTCGCCCATACCTCGCCGGTTTACCTGCGAATGCCCGGGCGGCCGGCCCAGGCCGGTGAGTCGGCGGCGATTCTGCTCGAGCAGCTCGGCTACCTGGAACGCTGGGCCGAGCGCGAGGCGCGCTTCCCGACACCGGCCAATCGGGAGGAAGCCCTGGCGCTCATCGGCCAGGCGCGCGCGATCTATGAGCGGCTTCGCTAGGTGATAATCTACTCTGTCAGGAGCGACATCATGACAATGCAACGAATCTGGCTTTCCGCAAGTCTCGGCGTGATCGGGTGCCTGGTCGGCGCAGGGCTGGCCCAGGCGCAACCGCGCCTCTACAACACGGTCAAGACCAAGCTCAAGGAGGGCAAACAGGTGGTCGGCGGAACCGTCTCCTCGCCCGACCCCGATGTATACTGCGCGATGGCCAACGCGGGCTTCGATTTTCTCTGGATCGAGATGCAGCACAGCCCGCTCACCTATCAGGAAGTCGCCCGCATGATCCGGGCTTGCAAGGGCGCGCCGGGGATCCCCTTCATCCGCGTGCCCGACGCCACCGAGGGCGACATCCAGAAAGCCACCGACCTCGGCGCGCTGGGCATCATCATTCCCATGGTCGATACCGTCGAAAAGGTCCGCAACGCGGTGACCTTCGCCAAGTACCCGCCGATCGGCAAGCGCAGCCAGGGCGGCGGCCAGTACGGTGCGCTCTGGGGCGCCGACTACCGGGCCACGGCCAACGAGAACATCATGATTGTGGCGATGATCGAGTCGCCCGCCGGTGTCGATATCGCCGACAAGATCGCCGCCACTCCCGGCGTCGACGTGGTCTTTGTCGCCAGCACCGACCTGTCCAGCTTTTCCGGCTACAAGCAGGGCCAGCCCCAGTACGAGTCGCTGGTCACGCGCATCCAGGATCTGACGCTCAAAGCCGGCCTCGCCCTCGGCGGTCCGCACGCCTGGCAAAGCACTCGCAAGAACTACAACTTCTTTCAAGGCGCCGGCGAGACCAGCCTGATCCGCACCGGCGCGCAAGTGGTGTTGAAGGGCGGCGTCGTGCCCGGTGGACGACCCGGCGTCGCTCCCACTGAAGGGTCCGAGCAAAAAAAGCAGTAGGCGACTTTACTCCTTGGGATGGGCTGCGGTGCGGCGACGCTGGCCGCGTGGCGCCGCCGCCGTAATCCTCATGGCAACCGCCGTCACAAGGCGGAATCCGGAAGGAGTGCCTCGGGTCGAACCCCGCATACGGGTATTGATACGTGCCGAAAGACCAGGCCGCCGGGAAGGACGGATCGCTGGATATCGCTCCCGTCGAGACCCGTCTCGACCGTTGATGCTCCCCGCTGCTCAGTGTATACTGCCGGAAGCTGTGAGGCCAGAATGGAAATCCCAGACAATCTCTCAGACCCAGAAAGCAACGCGGCGACCCTTCACATCCTCGCCGACGATCTCGCGCAAATGCATCGGTCACTGGCCGGCGCAGGTCTCGAGGAGCGGCTCGTCCGAACGCGAAGCGCCGCAGAGATCGGAAGTATTCTGCTCGCGCTGGGCGGCGGCACGGGAATCGCAGCGATCCTCGGCAGCGTCGGATCGGCACTTAAGGACTATTTCCAAGCGCACGGGGAGCATCCTGGTCAGCACAAGGACACGCTGAAACTCAAATACGGTGATCTGGAACTGGAATGCATGGCCGAGAATGTCGACGCAGTTGTCGACACCGTCCTTAGATTGATGGCCAAGGCGAAGACGATCTAGGAGGCGATTGGCGTGCGACGGGCATTCGTGGTTGGCTGCGGCGCCTTCGACTCCGGCGTCATCGAGCCGCTGCCGTATGCGCGCTGCGATGCTGAGGAGTTCTACAAGCTGGCGACCGACCCCAGGCTCGGCGACTGGTCGGCCGAGTCAGTCCTGCTCGTCGATCCGGGTCGCCGCGAGCTCCGCGCCGCTCTCGGTGAATTTCTGAGAAAGCTCGCGCCAGGCGACGAATTCATGCTGTATTTGGCTGGGCACGCGAGCAGACTCAGGTCGGGGCAATGGGCCTTCCTGTGCCGCGACAGCGTTCCGGGCGACCTGACTCTCACCTCGTTCCCCTACTCCGATCTGAGAAAGCTGATCCTCGATTGCAGCCAAGCGCGCGGTATTCTCGTTTTTGACACCTGCTTTGCCCGATCAGCGCGCGCGCTGCGCGAGTTTCAGAGCCGGGGCGCAGAGTCCGAGCTGAGGCTCGAGACCCCGCGCGAGGGATTCGTCACACTATGGGCCTGCGGAGCGAGCGAGCTGACATTCGAAAAGGATGGTCACGGCTTGTTGACCGGCTGGCTCATCGAGGCGATCCGGGTGGGCGCCGGCCTTGATCCGAGCAACGAGGTCGTGCTTCCGGCCGAAGCCTTGCACTGGATCAAGGGTCGACTGAAGCAGTCCGGAATGGCTGAGAACCTGTGGCCTAGTCTGCGTACGTCAGGCGATGTAGCAGGACTCTACCTTGCGCGCAACCCACGCCACGAACCTGGCGCGCGTCCGCAGGCGGAGGCCGGCTTACCGGAAAGGGCCAAGGCTCTGCAGGAAGCCACCACTAGCCTCGTTGCGCGCTTCGGACTGGAACTCGAGGAAGAGACTCTCGAGCGCGTGCAGATCCAGGAGCTTCGGCGAGACGGCCAAGCGTGCTACCGTCTCGGAACGACTGACCGGGATTATCGCCTTCTTCAACCCGCGACACTTCGAATCCTGTGGCAGTGGATCAAGTATGGCGCCTCCGCCTCCCTGTTGTTCGGTTTTCTTGCGGGCTACTTCTTCCGCACGATGGTTGGGTTCTGGACCGGCGGCGTCTGCTTCGTTGCCGTAACGTTGCTCCTTTGGATGCGCACGCGAAAAATCCTCGCCGATCCGCGATCGCACTTCATCCTTCTCACCGAGCACGGCGTGCTCGATGTGCGAGGCCGTTCCGACCGCGGTCTGGACAGCTTGGCTCTGCCGTGGACTCGATACGCGGGCTCGCTGTACCGGCAAGAGACGACTGAGACCCTGACGATGCGTTGGATTGCCAGCGATCAGGAATTGAAAACCGAGCTGTTGTCGAACGCTGAAGCCCGCCAGGCTTTCCCGGATCTGACTGTCTCTGCCGAAGGCTACCTGTCTCTCACTTACTCCGATGACGAAGTTCTTTCCCGTGGCGGCGTCTCGAGACTGAAGGAGTCAATCGATTGGGGCGTCGACCTAAAGGACCGCCGGGTTTTTGAACCAGCTCAACCGGAAACCGATAAGACGCGCGAGCCGCAAGACCCGGCTCTCCATCGCATCTGCCTGGTCAGCGTTTCCAAATTCGATCATTTGCCGAATCTCGCAGCTCCGCCCCACGACGTCGAGCGAATGCGCGACTTGTTCGAACAGGCTGATCTGGCAACGCCGCCCGTTGCGGTGTCAGAAATCACTGTCGAGATTCTTGAGGACCGTGTTGCGGAATTCTTGCAACAGGCCACTGGCGGGACAGCAGTGTTTTATTTCGCGGGACACGGCATTGTCTGGAGAGATGAGCTTTACCTGGCGCTCAGGAACACCGAACCAGCGCGGCTCCACGAAACGGCGTTTCCGCTGAGCAGGTTCGCCGAACTCGTGCTCGAGCGCCGCCTGCATCAGCTCGTGCTGATTCTCGACTGCTGTTTCAGCGGCGTGGGAGGCGAGTCGCTGGGACTGACGCCGCAGACTGTCTCCTCAATCGAGCAGTTGTTCGCACAGGAAAGGGAGAGTCTGACCATTCTGGCCGCGTCGGGTCCCAGGGAAGAGGCGCATGAAATTGGCAGGTCAGGAATTTTCACCGAGAAACTGGCGGCGATCGCGCGTGGCCTGATGGCGGAAAAGGGTCAGGTGCTCGTCTCAGATCTGAGTGCGGCCCTGTCGGCTGAACTGGCTGCGATCGGCCTACAGCAGCATCACCAACTATTCGCCGCCGACTCAGGACTCGGGCTTGTCCTGCTTCGTGCGCGCGACCTGGCGAGCGTTGACTCCGCTGCACGCAAGGCGCTGGTCGCCGACGTGGAGAAGATCGCAAGGAGTCAGTCGGAACGACTGCAGACCTTGGCCGAGCAGGCCAGTTCCGGAATGCTGGCGATCCAAGACCTCACTCGCGTCGTTGAATGCGGCCGGCCGCGGTACGCAAAAGAGACGTTGATTCTGTTGGGCTTGGGCGGCATGGGCGCTCTGTTCGCGAACGCTGCAGTTCGTGATCCTGACATCGGTGATCAGGTCTTCCTGTGGGCGTTCGCGCTGCTCATCTGGATCGGAGCCCTCTGGATAGCGCGGAATCTGTTTTTCGGCGACCACCCTCGGCTCCTATTTCTTACCGAGGACGGGATCATCCGCCTGCACACGAAGCGACGTCAAGTGTATCCCGGTGCCAAGCTCCTTACGTGCCGCCTGGAGACGTCGATCAGGAAGGAGAGCGGTCGGGAAACCGACCGCACCGAGAACGTACGCTTGAAGATGAGAGACGGATCGGAGGATGTCTTGGCCACAAGCCTGGACAACTGGCTCTGGCCGATGCCGAATGTGTGCGCGCTCGCAGCGATGTATGTCTCCTTCTATCGCGCAGAGTACAAGGGGCTGGCTCGCGAGGCGCTGCTCAAGCACCTCGGCTCCATTACGCGCCAGATGTAAGGACGACGCCCGCGCGGGTCAGGCGGGCGTGGCTATAGCAGCGTCGTGTCCAGCGCGGGCTCGGGCGGCGTCGCCGGGGACGGATCGGACGTCTCCGGCTCCTGGCTCAGATAGGCCGACAGCGCGTCCGGGGAGCCTTCGAAAAACGTGTTCACCAGCTCCTTTACGGCGACGCGGCGCAGCTCATTCCGCGTGGCGATGGGCGAGTAGACGAAGGCCCGGCCCACCTTGCGGCGGTTGATGCGGTCGCGGCGAAAGAGGCGGTCGAGCAGCGTCATCACGGTGGTGTAGGCCAGGCGCCGATCCGGCGCCAGCGTGTCGCGGACTTGCTTGACGTTGCCCTCCCCGAGCCGCCACAGCACGCGGAGACAGTCCAGTTCGAGCGGCGGTGGAATCTCGCGAGGCGGCGCCGGCTTCCGCATCAGGACTCCTCGCGGATGGCGCCGAGCAGCTTATCGGCGAACTCCGAGTGCCCCCTCGCCGGGGTCGAAGGCGGGCTGGAGGGGACGGCCGGCGGGTCCGGGTTGAGGTACCTTTCCTTCTTCAGCACCGAGCGCTCGATGGCCGGGCTGTACGCGGTCCAGCAGCCCGCCACCAGGCTGTCCTTTTCGAGCAGCGCGCGCATGTTCTCCATCTTCGAGTCGAGGTTGTCCAGGTGGTGGAGCAGGAGCGCCTCGGGCAGCATGGGTGTCCGGGGCGAGCCGAATTCGGGCGCGCCGTGGTGGCTGACGATCAGGTGCTCGACCAGCGTCGCCAGACGCGGCGGAAAGCCGGGCAGCGCGCGCAGCTTCTCGTCGATCAGCCGCAGCCCGATGACGATGTGACCGAGGAGCTGCCCCTCGTCGCTGTAGCCGAAGCTGCGCTCGTAGGTCAGCTCGTGGATCTTGCCGAGGTCGTGCAGCAGGGCGCCGGCGATCAGAAGGTCCACGTCGATATCCGGATAGTGGCCGGCGGCCAGCCGCGCCAGCCGGCACAGGGAGAGCACGTGCTCGAGCAGGCCGCCGAGATAGGCGTGGTGGATCTGCTTGCCGGCCGGGGCGGCGCGAAAGCGGCTCGCGATCTCCTCGTCGGCGAACACGGCCTCGATCAGCGCCTTCAGGTGTGGATTGGCGACGGCGGCGATCTCCCGGCCGAACTCGGCGAACATTTCTCCGGGGTCGCGCCGCGAGGCGGGGAAGTAGTCGCTGAAATCCACCTCCCGCTCGTCCACCTTCTGCATCTTGTGCACGGTGAGCTGGAGCCGGTTCTGGTGGATCTGGAGCAGCCCCTTGACGCGGACGAAGTCGTTGCGGGCGAAGGTCTCCATCACGTCGGCGACGTTGTCCCACATCTTGGCGTCCAGCTCTCCGGTGCGGTCGGCGAGCAGCAGCGAAAGGTAGCAATCGCCGGACTTCTTCTGCCGCACATCCTTGGAGTGCACCAGGAAGGTGGCCTGGACGGTCTGGTTGGGCTCGAGCTCGCTGACGTATGGCGATTTCAATTCGAGCTGCTCTTGGGGCTGGTTCGCGTGCCGGGGATGGGCACAAGCCACAGCAGGCGGCGGCGCCGGGTGCGGCTGGCGACTTCCTCCTTGGTTACGGTCTCCGGCTTCAACTGCGCCGGGTCGCTCCAGGTGGTGTCCTTTCCCGGGGCCGCGGCCGAGTCCAGGTAGCCCTTCTTGATCTCCAGGAAGGCGTCGGTGCGAAGCTGCGTGAGGAACTCGCGGATCTTGGGCTGGAACCGCGGCATGTAGATCTTCTCCATGATCTCGGACTCCACATCCTCGAACGCCGCCTGCCCGGCCTTGTGCTGCTCCTCGACGCGCAGGATGAGAAAGCCGTTGTCGCGGCGGACGGGCTCGGTGATATGGCCCTTGGGCTTGTCGAACACCAGGTCGGCGATCTCCTTGAGCAGGTCGGCGCGCTTCCAGCCGCCCAGCTCGCCGAAGTTGCGCGCGGTGGCGGCGTCGGAGTGGTCGCGCGCCAGCTCGGCGAAGCGCTCGCCCTTGCGCGCCCGGGCCGTCAGGTCCTTGGCCTTTTTCTCGGCGGCCGCGACTCCGGCGGCGTCCTTGCCCTCGGTCGAGACCAGGATCTCGCGCAGGAAGACGCGTTCCTCGCGCAGGTACTCCTGCTTGTGCTCCTCGTAATACTTGAGCGCCTCGGGCTTGGGGATGTTGATCCGGCCGCCGACCTCCTGGCGGATGACGCGCTGGGTGAGCATGCTGTTCTTCATCTCGTTCTTGTAGTCCTCAAACGGCATGCCGGTCTGCTCGCGGATGAACTGCTGGAACTTGTCCGAGTCGGCGATCTTGTACTGGAGCTGGATCTCGGCCAGCGCCTTGCTCAACTCCTGATCGACGGTGATGTTGAGCTCCTTGCCCTTCTGGATGAGCAGGAGCTGGTCGATGCGGTCGCGCAGAAGGTCCTTTTCGCGCTCCTGGACCGCCTGCTTGACGGCATCCCCGGTGACGCCGCGCTGTTCGAGTTCCGCGAGAAGCTGCTGGCGGCTGCGCTCGATCTCGCTGCGCGTGACGATGTCGCCGTTGACCTTGGCGATGATCTCCTCGAGAACGGCGACGTCGGCGGCCGCGGCCAGGCCGGTCGCCAGGAGCAGGACGGAAACACGTGGGGACATATTCACTATTATCCAACACCCCACGGTGCCCCCGTGGAACGGGGTGCTTGATCAGGAGCATCGCAGCCGGGTGGTGCGGACCCCCGACTTGCCGATCGGACTAGATATGGTCATAATAGGTTACATGGTGAAGGAGGTCAAAATCGCCGAGTTCAAGGCCCACCTCAGCGAGCACCTGCGGGCCGTACGGCAGGGCCATTCGGTCCTGATCAAGGACCGACAGACGCCGATCGCACGCGTCACCCCCTACCAGAAGTCGGGCGACGGGCTCCCGGTGCGGGAGCCGACCCGTTCGTTGCAGGAAATCGACCGGATGTTGGACTCCCGGACCGGAAAGCGGTCCAGGCTCAAGCCCGGGGTGCTGGACCGGGTTCTGCGGCGGAACAAGATGGACTGGTTGGACAAATGAATGGCCGCAAAGCCTACCTCGACACCTCCGTAGTACTGCGGCGGATCCTGGGGCAGCCCGGCGCCATCGCGAACTGGTCCCGCTGGGAACTACTCGTTACCAGCGAGCTGATGCAGGTGGAGGCCTTCCGGGCCCTGGATCGGCTCCGGCTTCAAGGCGAGCTCTCCATGATCGAGCTCGCCGACCGCGTGGACGAGTTGAGACTTCCGTGGCCGCTTTTGTGGAGGTTCCTTTGAGCCAGGCCGTCCTCCGCCGCGCCTCCGCGTCGCTGCCGGCTCCGCTCGGCACCCTGGACGCGATTCACCTTGCGACCGCCATGACGTGGATGGAACACAACAACGGGAAACTGATTCTGCTGACCCATGACCGCCAGCTCGCCCAGTGCGCGCGGGCCGGGGGCGTGCAGGTCTTGGCCGGTTAGTGGTTCAGCCCGTCGAAAAACCGCTCCCTTCGGTCACGGATCGGTGGCAGGCCTGGGCCGCGGCGTGGCGTCGCCTTGCGTCAGGCCCATCGACCACTTGATCCCCTCGAGCCACATCTTCTGCACGTCGGGGCGGTCCCAGGAGTCTTCGCGATGGCCGAGCGTGGAGTAGAACACGCGGCCCTTGCCGTACTGGCGCACCCAGGTGACGGCGAAATCCTTGTCCGCGCGCTTGACGCCGCGGGCCGCCGGGGGGAGCTTGCTGGCGTCCAGGCGCATGAGCACGCGGACGCGGTCGCGCGAGTAGTCGCGGATCTGGTAGATCTCGTCGAACACCAGGAAGGTGGGAGGGAAGTGGCGGGTGGCGGGGAAGTCGCGGTCTTCGACGATCACCGGCGCCTGGAACTGGTTCCAGGGATGGCCGTCGAAGTAGCCGCCGATCATCTCGCCGTACTCCGGCCATTTGTACAAGGTGTCGGTGGCGCAGTGGACGCCGATGAACCCCTTGCCGTCCTCACGGACGAAGCTCAACAGGTCGGCCTTCTGCTCGGCGTCCAATTCCAGCTCGCCGGTGGTGAAAAAGAGCACGGCGTCGAAGAACCGCAGGTTCCTGGCGTTGCCCGTCAGGTTCTTCTTGGTGAGCAACTGGGTGTCGGTGCGGATGTAGGTCTCATACACGCCAGACTCCTGGCCGAGCTTCCAGACGGTGGCCAACCCGTAGGAAGTGGCGTCGTGCTGGAAACCGCGGACCGAGCCGATGGCGAGCAGTTTCTTCTTGGCGACCTGGGCCGGGGCGACGACCGGCAGCGCCGCCGCCAGAAGCGTGGCGAGGAAAAGAATGCGGTTCATGAGCGTCTCCCGTCGGCCAACATCATATCGCAGTCACTTCTGCACGCGGCGCAGGGTGTACATCTCCGGATGCAGCCCGGAGCTCTCCAGCCTCTTCCAGTCGTCGTGGACCGAGAGCAGCTTCCCGCTGACGTGGTTGGAGCGATCCGAGAGGAGAAACATGGCGAGCTGGATCTGCTTTTCCGGCGCCACCCCGCCGGTAACCCGGACTTCGAGCGCCTCCTGGTGGTCCTTGCCCCCGGCGCGCTCGCCGGCCTTGAGGATCTCGTCGGTCATGTGGGTGTAGGCGCCCCCGGGCGCCATGCAGTTGACCTGGATGTTGTGGTCGCGCACCTCCTCGGCCAGCGTCTCCACCAGACGGACCAGGGCCGCTTTGGAGGCGGCGTAGGCGGAGAAGTTGGGCCTCGGGGAGGCCGCGCCGCCGCCGCTCAAAGCCAGGATCTTGCCCGACCGCCGCTCGATCATGTGCGGCAGCGCCGCGCGGCAGGCGTGCATCACGCCGAGCAGGTTCGCCTCCACGGTCTGGATCCAGTCCGCGGGGGAGCATTCCGCCAGCGGGCCGATGGGACCCTGTATCCCGGCGGCGCAGACCAGCCCGTCGAGCGAGCCGAAGTGCGCCCGCATGCGCTCGACGGCGGCGCACATCTCGTCGAAGCTCCGCACGTCGGCGCGAATCCGCAGAGAGGCGCCGCCGGCGTGCTCGATCTCCAGGTGGGTGAGATCCAGCTCGGGCTTGCTGCGCGCCAGAAGCCCGACGCGCGCCCCGGCGGCGGCAAAGCCTGTGGCCAGGCGCTTGCCGATCCCGCGTCCGGCCCCGGTAATGAGAACCGCCTTGTCGCGCAAGGTATTCTGAATCCCACCGAATAAGGTAGTACAGTCGCGGGCCGGCCGGGAAGCCGGGGTCGGGGTGGCGGGAAATCTTCAGTGACGGCGAAACATCCGCCTCCCCTGGATCGTCTTACTAAACCTCGGGGGAAGACCGCTTGCGGCTCCGCCGACGGCGTCGGAACGCCGCATGGTATATTCAAAAACTGAATCCTGCATACCGGGACAATCGTTCGCAGGGAGGTGATTTTGCATTTTCCAAAACTCCTAGTGATCTTCGCGGCCGCCGTGGCGGCGCCGGCCCAGCAACCGCCGGCATCCACCAGCAGTCTGGTGGCCCAGCAGGGTGGACTCAAAATCCTGGTGGTGGAAGGCGAAGGGGCAAAGAACAACATACGCACCCGGACGGCCACGGCACCCGTGGTCGAGGTTCGCGATGAGGGCGACAAGCCGGTGGCCGGCGCGGAAGTGATCTTCCAGTTGCCTCCGGCAGGTCCGGGCGGCGTCTTCAACCAGTGGCTGCGCCTGCAAACCGTGCGTACGGATTCGTCGGGGAGGGCGGCCGCGTCCGGGTTCACGCCCAACGACGAAGAAGGGCGTTTCAACATCAAGGTGACCGTCACCGCCGGAACACGCGCGGCCGGAGCTGTGATCGCGCAGAGCAACGTCCGCGGGTCCAACGGGAGCCGGGCGGGCGCGGGGCGAACCTCCGGCTGGTGGAAAGTAGTGGCGGTGGTGGGCGCCGGGGCGGTCGCCGGGGGCGTTTACGCCGGCACCCGGAGTGGCGACGCGAAGGCGGCAACACCGACCACGAACCCGATCACGATCACCATCGGGGCGATCTCGGTAGGCGGCCCCCGCTAGTGCAACGAAAACCCGACAGGCCAGGAGGCCTGTCCCACAATGAATCCAGGTAAGTTCTCATTCATCCTCCTCTTGCACGTGCTGGTGGCGGGGCTCGGCGCCCAGGAAACCCGCCTTGACGGGCCGGTTTCCGGTCTGATCTTTGACGCGCCGGCCGGCGCGATTCGCCCGATGATCGGTGTTCCGGGCGCCTCCTACCTGGGGACACCGCTGGCGGCGGGAATCGAGCTGGCCGCTGTGTCGCCCAACGGCAGGCTGGCGCTGGCGCTGCGCGATCGGGAACTGTATCTGCTGCGGCTCGAAACGGGCATCCCGGAATGGAGCAGGCTGTCGGAGCCGGCTGCGACCGCCGCCGGCGCCATCGTATGGAACAGCACTTCCACGGCCGCGGCGGTGTACGACGTCCGCGGGGGGCAAGTGCAGTTGTGGCGCAAACTCCCCGAACAGCCGGAATTGGTCGAGTTGGCGCTGCCCGCGGGCGCCGAGGAGCTGGTGACCACGCTGGTGGACAGCCGCGGCGAGTTCGTCATCGCCGGCGTACGCGGCTCCCAAGCCGGCGTGTGGCGATTGACGCCCCAGGCGCAGCCGCGTCTGCTGCTGGCCGCCGAATCCCCCGAGGCGCTGGCGCTGGACTCGGCCGGCGGCCTGCTCTACGTCGCCGACAGGGCCCGCGGCGAGATCCTCCGCGTCGACCCCCAGGACGGCGGAGCAACGGTGCTGGCGGATCGGGGGCGCGGAGTCAGCGACCCGGTCGCGATGGCGATTCACGGTTCCCGGCTGCTGGTGGCCGAGGCCTCGACGCGCAGTCTGTTGGTACTCGCGCCGGACTCCGGAACCATTACGCGGATCGAGCTCGAGTTCGAGCCCAGCCGCCTGGAGGCTTTCGGCGAGCCCGGGCTGTATCTTTTGAACCGCCCTCGCCAGCGGGGGGGAACCCTGCACATCCTTCAGGACGGCCCCGAGCCGGCGGTGTGGTTCGTGCCGGCGTCGGTGGAGGAGTGAAATGGCGACCCGCACCCGCACTCCACTGATTCTCGCCGGCCTGTTGGCCACCGCGCTCTATGTCCAGGCACAACCGGCGCCCTTCACGCTGCGCGTGCAGGTGGGGCAGGATGTACAGAATGTCGCCGACGGCGGCGCCATCGCCATGAGCGCCGAAGCGGTCGGCCTGGCCGCGGCGGCGAGCGTGACGGTCACCTACCGCGGCACCACGCGCGCGGTCTTCAATTCGTTCGATCTGACCGGCTCGCTCGATTTTTCCATCACCGGCCTGCCGGAGGCGCCCATCACATTGGAGGCCGGCGAGTCGTTTGTCGGCATCATACGGTTCCAGCCCACCACCAGCAATCGGGCGCTCAGCCGCCTGACGATGGGCTTCACCGAAGGCGTCCGGACCGCCAGCCTCAGCCTGAACCTGACCGGCGTGGCCCCCGAGTTCGTCTTCAGCTATACCCCGCAGGGGGGCAACGCCACGCCGCTGGCCACCGGGGGCGCCATCCAGTTTCCGCTGACGGCGGTGGACGCCACGACGACGGCAACGGTCGTCATCTCCAACCGCGGCAGCGGTCCGGGCGTGGTGAACTCAATTGCCGCCGCCGGCGCGGCGTTCCAGTTGATCGGACTCCCGCTGCCGGGCGCGGCCGTCGACGGCACGAGGGAGCTGCGCTTCACCGTCAGCTTCACGCCCAGGCAACTGGAGACATCCACGGGTACCCTGACCATCGAGCTGATCGACCGCCGGGTGGTGCTGGCGCTGCAAGGCTCCGGATCCGGGCCGCTGTACGCCTATGACGTTGTCTCCGACGCGGGCGCGAGCGTTGTGCGCCCCGCCCAGTTGATTACCCTGCCGGACACCACGGTGGGGGAAAAGAGCACTGTGATGGTGCGGGTTCGCAACACCGGCAACGCCGACGGGCGCATCACCGCGATCAGCGTTTCCGGGGCCGGCTTCCAGTTGAGCGAGCTCCCGTTCCTGCCGCTGACGCTCCTCCCCGGAGGCACGTCGGCGTTCAGCGTCAACTTCAGCCCCACCCAAAGCGGGCGCGTGGCCGGACGGCTCAAGATCGGCAACGACGAATTCGACCTGGCCGCCTCCGGGATGGGGCCGGTGCTGGCCTACTCCTACATCGTGGGAACGGTCACGACCACGGTGGCGGGCGGCGGTTCGCTGAACTTCACGCCGGCCGCGGTCGGCGGGGCCTCCTCGCTGCGCTTCCAGATCAGCAATACCGGAACCGCCTCCGGCTCGGTGGGAAGCATCAGCATCACGACCGTCACCACCGTATACACGCTCTCGGGCCTGCCGGCGGTGCCGTTCCATCTCGCTCCGGGAGCGAGCGCCGGCTTCACCGTCTCGTTCGTCCCGACGGCGCTGGGCGCGGCCACGGCAACGCTGCGCGTGGATAACCTCACGTTCACCCTCAACGGGACCGGCACCTCGCCGGTGCCGCTGCCCGGGTACCGCTTCGAGGGAGCCAGCGGGGCGCAGCAGCCTCTCCAGCAGCCGGCCGTCGGGCTGGCGCTCGATTCCTCCTACCCGCTGCCGCTCACCGGCGTCCTGACGCTGGCTTTCAACTCGGAAGTGTTCGCCAACGATCCGACGGTGCAGTTTGCCACCGGCGGGCGAACCATTAATTTCTCCATTGCATCCAACAGCCGGCAGGCTGTGTTCGCAAACGGCGCCACGCAGGTGCGCATCCAGACCGGGACCGTGGCCGGCAACATCACGCTGACCCCCTCGTTTGTGACCGAAGGCGGCCTCAATCTGACGCCCGTTTCGCCGCTCGCCCAGACACTCTCGGTGGCCCAGTCGGCGCCTGTGCTGTTGAACGTTACCATCAGCGGCCGTACGCAGAACACGCTGACGCTGCTGGTCTCCGGTTTCGCCACCTCGCGCTCGGTCACCCAGATGGATTTGCAGTTCACCATCGTCAGCGGGGAGAACGTGGGTACTCCGCGGGTCACGGTGAACGTCGAGCCGAGCTTCCTGGCCTGGTACCAGAGCGGCCCGGCGCTGACGTTCGGCAGCCTGTTCACCGCCACGGTGCCGATCAACTTCCAGGGCGACGTGAAAAACGTTACCAATCCGGTGGACGCGGTGGAGTCTGTCGCGGTGACACTTTCCAACCGGATGGGAACGTCCGCACCGCGCACCCTTGCCCTCAAGTGAGGCGAGCGCTTTACGGAGCCCATACACCTGCTTGACTTTGCTCGACCGGGTAGTTTAATGTAACCATTCGACGTGGCTCCGACCGGGGCCATGGCGGGAATATGCCGGAAGATCGGAGCGAGCAGAAAGAAAAGGTAAACGCGGACCTGGATTCCTCCCTGGAGAGCGTGGACAGCGCCGAAACCATGGTGCTCGAGAAGGCCCGCGCGATCGGACTGGCGGAGGAGGAGATGCACAAGCTCGGCATCGCTGTGCGCGAGTGCATGGTCAACGCCGTGGTGCACGGGAACCGCTACAACGCCCGCAAGAAGGTGCATGTCTGCGTGGCGACGGGAGACGACCGCCTGACGGTGACGATAGCCGACGAGGGCAACGGTTTTGATCCAAACCAGCTCCCCGACCCGCTGTCGGAGGAGAACCTGCTGCGGCACTCCGGCCGCGGGGTCCTGCTGATGCAGGCCTTCGTCGACGAGTTCGAGATCCGGGCCGTCCAGCCGGCAGGCACGCAAGTCAAGATGGTGAAGTACGTAAAGCCGGATTAATCCGCAATCGAACGATTCATGAACCAGGAGGTTTTACCCCAGTGAGTGTGAAATTGACGACCCGCCAGGTAGGCGATGTGACCGTGATCGATGCCGAAGGCAAAATCACCCTCGGCGAAGGCTCGAGCATGTTTCGGGAAGCCATCCGCGACCTGGCCGCGAAGGGGAGCAAAAAGCTGCTCCTCAATCTTTCCGAAGTCACCTACATCGATAGCTCAGGCATCGGCGAGCTGGTCTCCGGTTTCACCACCGTGACCAACCACGGCGGCGCGCTGAAGCTGCTGAAGCTGACCAAGCGGGTCAAGGACCTTCTCCAGATCACCAAACTGTATACCGTTTTCGAGGTCCACGAAGAAGAAGCCAGCGCAGTGCGAAGCTTCGGTTAGCGCTTGTCGGAATAACTGTGCCAGTTTGCCAGAACCGCTGCCTTTGGTCGCGGCTCGGTTTCGGCACACGGTATGGACGGACTGCTCGAACTCGGCGGTGGTTGGCTCGCCTGGGCGAACGCCCTGTACGGTTTTTTCTTCCTGGCCCTTCCGGCGGCCACCTTCGCCAATGTCCTGGTGCTCGCTGGGGTGATTTGGTCGGTAGCCGGTCACTCACGGGAACGTACGCCTTGGCACTGGGCGCCGGCTTTTGTGCGCCGGTGGGCGCTGCTCGCGGTGGAGATCGCGTTCGGCTTGCTCAACCCGGTACTCTATCTGGCGATTCTCACTCCTTCGCTTCCGGGGTTGCGAGGCGACGCGAAGTGGGGGCTGGGGCCGCTGACGATCAGCGCGTGGATCCTGCTGACGGCGTTCTGGACCTTGCGGCTCTTCGGGGCGGCCTGGGATCCTCGCTCGCGCGCCGCGCGGGCCGGGGTGCGCACGCTGCTGGTGGCTGCGCTCGCGTGCGTGCTGCTGTACGCCGTCAAGGATGCCTGGTTGCTGACACAGTGGAGCACGGATTCCGCGTTTACCGTTGCGCTCATCATCCTGAGGGTGTGTCCCCTCTACCTGGTTCCCGCAGTCCTTTTGTGGGGCTACGTTCGCGGACGGCACGGCCTGTTCCTGCTCCCGGACCGCGTGTCGCGGCTCGCCGTCGCCGGCGTCGCCGGTGTCGCGCTGATCACCGTTGCTTTGGGCGCACACCGCCGGTCGGATGCAGCCGTGCGGAAGCTGGTGAGCGACCATCGCGAGTCGATTCGTGCGGCCGGGGCGCGCTACGACGTCGACCCACGCCTGGTCGCCTCCATCGTCTACGTCACCCATCGCGACCAGCTCTCACCGTTCCGCGGCGCGCTCGAGCGCCTCGTCATCAGCGCATGGGCCAAAAATATGCGCCGGGAACTCGGGCAAAGGCCGCCCGATCGCAACATGGAAGGAGTCGGAACCGACGAGAATCCCATGCTCAATCGCGCCCTGGATATCTCGGTCGGCCTGGCACAGATCAAGCCGCGCACGGCACAGACCGCCAGCGTGCTCGCTACGGGTCGGACGCCGAACGAGCTGCCTAAGCCGGCGTTCTTTTCGTATCGGGACGTCGAGCCCATCGGCGACGGGTGGAGGGTGCCAGCCGCAGCGCGGACCACCGTGATCCCCACGATACCGGTCCCCGCCGCGAGGCACATGGTCGCCAACGCGCTCCTGGACACACGGTCTAACCTCGCCACTTGCGCGCTCATTCTCGCCCTCTATCAGAACCAGTGGGAGGCAACGAATCGCGACTGGAGTCTTCGGGGACGTCCCGACATTCTGGCTACGCTCTACCAGATCGGCTTCGCACGGTCGAAGCCGCACCCCGCGCCGCGGAGCAATGCCTTCGGCAGCCGGGTCCGGCAGGTCTATGAGCAGCCGTGGCTCGGCGAGTTGTTGCGGTAGCCCCCCCTACAGGGCTGACCCCGCCTGGCGGCGGAGTGGCGCCCAGGAATGCCTTGACAGCCGGGTGGGTTTTGTGGATAATCAGGTGGTTATACAACTGAGTGGTAATAAGTCCTGCCCGGGGTCCGGATGGAACGTTCGCGGCGCTTGCCCTGGTGTACGAACTGAAGACGAAGGAGAAAACGTGGATGCGCGAAGCGATAGCGGCCCGTGGCAGAAGCCACCGAAAGCCGAAAACGACAGGCCAGGAGGCCTGTCCCACAACGCCGCATCAATGGTTTGCGAAACATTTGGGACAGGCGTCCCCGCCCGTCCAGACTTCCGTGGGCCGCAGAAAGCAGTGAGGGAGTCATGAGCGAAACACATGGTCCGCGACGAAAGGGTCGAAGCATTGGGGCCTTGCTTACGGGCTTCCTCGCTGTTGTCCTTCTCTCGCTCGGTACCGACGCGGTGCTGCACGCAACCGGCGTCTTCCCGGGGTGGGGCCAGCCGATGGGCGACGCGCTGTACCTGCTGGCGACGGCCTATCGCATTGTCTACGGCGTCGCCGGCAGCTACATCGCGGCGCGGCTCGCGCCCGATCGACCCATGCGGCACGCCCTGGCGTTGGGGGTCGTCGGCCTTGCCATGTGTATTGCGGGCGCCGCGGCGACCTGGAACCGGGGACCGGGATTCGGGCCGAAATGGTATCCGGTGGCGCTCATCGGCACCGCGATGCCGGGCGCCTGGGCGGGCGGCCTGCTCCACGGTGCGTCATTGCGCGCACGGCCCCAGCGCTGAGCTTCGTTGCCAAGGGAGTTATTTATGGTCCTTACGAAAGCCGAACTCATTCAATCGCTTCAGAACGAGGTGCGCGTGTTGCTCCACCTGGCTTCGAAAGTGGAGCCCGCGATGCTCGACTACCGCCCCACTGCCAAACAGCGCGGCATGCTGGAGCTGCTGCAATATCTGGTGATCATGGGGCCGATCCATCTGGGCGCCATCCAGGCGGGGGCCTTCGACATGGAGGCGTGGCGGACCGCCTGGCAGACCGGGGAGGCAGCCGCGAAGGGGATGAACCTGGAAGAAGTAAAGGACGCGCTCGGCAAGCAGTCCGCGATGTTCGCGGAGCTGTTGGGCTCGTGTTCCGATGCCGACCTGCGTGCGGAGGTCGAAATGTTCGGACACAAGGCCAGCCGGGGATCGATGATCGTCAGCCTGGTGCTGTGCCACTATGTCGCCTATCGCATGCAGTTGTTCCTGTATCTGAAGGCCTGCGGCCGCGAGGAACTGAACACCGTGAATCTGTGGGTCGGTATGGACGGACCGCCAACCGCTCCCTAACCGGTCGCGGCTCGGTTTTGTGGTAAATTGCGCGTATGAAAAAAGCGAACCCGAAAGGCAACCACGCTCCGAAGAACGTGGACGAATACCTCGCGGGCGTCCCTGAACCCGCGCGCAGCACCTTGAGCAGGGTTCGTGCGGCGATTCGGTCCGTTGCGCCGACGGAGGCCACCACCGAGACCATCAGCTATGGGATGCCGATGTTCAAGTACAAAGGAATGCTAGTGGGGTTCGCCGCGTTTTCGAACCATTGCAGTTTGTTCCCCGGTTCCTCCGTGATCGAGGCGTTCCAGAATGAACTCAAGGACTTCTCCACCTCCAAGGGGACGATCCGCTTTCCTATGGACGAGCCGCTCTCGGCCGCTCTTGTGAAGAAGCTGGTGAAGGCGCGGATCGCCCATAACGAACGCAAGAAACAGCGCTGATCGGGCTGCCTTCGAGACCCGGTAATGGCTCGCAGACGGTTGGCCTGACCCCTCCATCCGAGAGAAAGATCCGGCGGATGAGCTACTTCCCTATCAGCAGGCACCAGATCCGGTGGAACGTATCACTGTCACGATAGCGGATGAATATCCCCTTGTTCGGGAAGGGATAGCGGCGCTCTGCGAGAGCACGGGAAGGTACCAGGTTGTAGGCCACTGCGAGGACGGCATCGCCGCGCTGCGGATGGTGGAAGCTCTGCGGCCCCAGATCGCCATCCTGGACCTGAACCTGACCAGGCTGCACACCCTGGAAGTGGTCCGCCGCGCCCGGGAATTTGATGAAGCCCTCAAGGCGGTGGTGCTGTCCACGCGCCGCGACCGCAAGTCGGTGCTGGAGGTGCTTCGCAGCGGGGCCAGCGGATTTGTCCTCAAATCCGGCCCGTTCCGTCACCTGGTGGACGCCCTGGACCAGATACGGGACGGCGGCGTCTACGTCTCCCCGCTTCTGGACCTGGACAAGATCTTCACCTCCGAGCCGAAAGTGGTCACCGAGGATCCGCTCGAGCGCCTCAGCAGCCGGGAATACCAGGTGTTCTCGCTGATGATCGACGGCGTGCGGGCCAAGGAAATCGCCGCGCGTCTGGAGCTGAGCCCCAAGACGGTGGACACCTATCGTGCCAGCCTGATGCGCAAGCTCGATATCCACGACGTGGCGGGACTGGTGAAGTACGCCATCACGAAGAACCTGACGACCGCTTCCTGAGCGCTAAGGGCCTGTTGCGGAACCGCTCCCTACGGTCGCGGCTCGGTTTCGGCGTTTCGTTGAAAGTACGGAAGTGGAGGGAGCGGTTATTACCGCGCGGCAGGCGGACGGCGTTTCCCCACCTTGCGTTTCGGAGGGGCCAGCAACCTCTCCAGGCGGGCGCGCCGACGGAGCAGCGAATCGCTCTCCTCCAGCTCCAGCGCCTCCCGCGTACAGCGCAGCGCCGCATCGTAATCGTGCAGCTTGTGCTCGTGATGCTTGGCCAGCTCTTCCAGGGCGGCGGCGCGGTACGGGTTGCGCGAAACGGAGAGATCACCCCACAATGCGAGAGCCTCGGCCTCTCCGCCCAGCCGCTTCTCCACCAGGGCCAGGTCCCAGAGCGTGCGAAAAAGCAACTCATCGGCGAGACCCTGCTCGATGGCGCCGCGGAACAGCTCCCGCGCCTGTTCCTGACGGCCCGACTGGAGCAGCCAGCGCGCCAGGCCGACCCGTTTGGCGCCGTGCCCCAGCCGGCCGGGCTCAGGCGAGTGGAACGCCCAGGGTACGATGCCGGTCAAGGCGGCCAGCGTGAGAATGTCGTAGGCGTTGTGGTGGAAGATGGGCGCCAGCCGGAAGGCCTCCCGCGAGCGCACGTACTCGAAGTACACATACGGGATCATCTCTCCCGGAAGATCCCCCTGGCGCTCCACGCCCAGAACCTGGGACTCCAGGTCCACCAGGCGGCAGCTTTCATACCGCAGCTTCCACAGCCGTCTGGCGCCTCGCAGCAAGTCCAGGTGCTCCATCCGCTCAAACGGCAGCCGCGCGCGGGCCAGCCGGAACCGCGTTTCGAGAAGCGGCTGGTCGTAGGTCTTGCCGTTGAACGTGACCAGGACGCGAAAACCCTGCAAGTGCGCCGCCAGCGCGTGGAGCATGCTGTGCTCCTCGCCGAAATCGCGCATGAAGAACTGGCGCAGGCGGAAGCCCTCGGCGGTGATGCGCCCCACGCCGACCAGGAACGCGTAGGTGCCGGAGCCTCCTGCGAGCCCCGTGGTTTCCGTGTCCAGAAATGCCCACTGATCGACCGGGCAGGGCCGGACCGCTCCATCGGAGATGGCGCCGAGAAGGTCGTGCGGCAGCTCGTGGAGGCTGGAGACGTCCAGGCTGCCGTGGCGGCGGTGGCGCTCCCACAGCCGCTCGGTCTCGAAGTGGCTGCCGCAGGGTGTTTCCACCTCCTGGCCGCTCATCCATTCCTCGATGGCGTAGCGCTCGGGCTGGCAGCGCTCGCCGAGCGAGGCGGTGTGGGGAGGCCGGACCAACGGGCGAGTGAATTTGCGATCGATTCGGGCGACGCGGCGGCGAAGCTCGGCGAGCTGGAGGTGGAGATCGGCCATCGGGTTCGCTTTTTCTTTGCCTAGTGTAGCGGTATTGCGGCCGACGTTCAAGACTCGCTGCTTGACCCGAGCGACTGTGAGACCGTTTCCCATTCGTGCAGCAGCTTCGCGGCCGCACTTCGGCACTGGAGGAGGCGTTCGGAGATGCGGCGGGTCTCCTCGGCGCTGCGAAACACGGCCAGTTCCCGTTCCAGGTCCGCGATTTCGGATTCGGCCCCGGCGACCTTTTTCTCGATCTCCGACTGGCGCTGGCGGAGCTGCCGCAGGCGGATGGGGTTTACGCGCCGCGTGGGCAGGGCGACGCCGGCGGGCGCGGTTGGCGGGGCGCGCTCGACGGAAGGGGCCAACGGCGGAGCGGCTCCGCTTTTCGAAAACAGGTAGTCTTCGTAGTTTCCGGGATGGACGACGACGGCGCCGCCGCCGACCTCGAACACGCGCGTCGCCAGCCGGTCGATGAAGTAGCGATCGTGCGAGACGAACACCAACGTGCCGGTGTAGTCCTCCAGCGCGCCGAGCAGCACGTCCTTGGCGCGCATGTCGAGATGGTTGGTGGGCTCGTCGAGCAGCAGGAAGTTGGCCGGCCGCAGCAGCATGCGCGCCAGCGCGTAGCGGTTGCGCTCGCCGCCGCTGAGCACGCGGACGCGTTTGAAAACCTCCTCCGCGGAGAACAGGAAGCAGCCGAGCAGCGATCGCAGCTCGGTCTGGGTGGCGCGCGGGGCCAGCGCGCCGATGTCTTCCAGCAGCCGCGCGTCGGGGTCGAGCTCCTTGTACTGGTCCTGGGCGAAGTACTCGAGGGCGACGTTGTGCCCGAGCCGGCAGGCGCCGCCGGTGAGCGGCTCGATGCCCGCCAGCATGCGGATGAGCGTCGACTTGCCGGCGCCGTTGGGTCCCACCAGCGCGATGCGCTGGCCGCGCTCGATGATCAGGCTGAGGCCGTCGAAGACCGTGTGCTCGCCGTAGCTTTTGGCGGCGTGGGTGAGCTCGGCCACGATGCGGCCGCTCGACTTCGGCTGCGGGAAGCGGAAATGGACCGGCTTCTCCTGGCTCGGGAGCTCGATGCGGTCCACCTTCTCCAGCTCCTTGATGCGGCTCTGCACCTGCCGCGCCTTGGTGGCCTGGTAGCGGAACCGGCTGATGAATGCCTCCAGTTGCTGGATGCGATCCTGCTGATTGCGCCAGGCGGCCTCCAGTTGGGCCAGCCGCTCGGCCTTCTGCACGAGGTAGCGCGAGTAGTTGCCGGCGTAGAAATGGACGGCGCGGTTCCAGATCTCGAGAATTCGGCCGGCGGTGACGTCGAGAAAGTAGCGATCGTGGGAGATCAGCACGAAGGCGTGCGGATAGGAGTCCAGGTACTGTTCGAGCCAGTCGCGGGCTTCGATGTCCAGGTGGTTGGTGGGCTCGTCCAGAAGCAGCAGGTTGGGCTTTTCGAGAAGCAGGCGGGCGAGTGCGATGCGCATCTGCCAGCCCCCCGAGAATTCCTCCGTACGGCGGTCCCAGTCGCGGCGGGCAAAGCCCAAACCGGAGAGCACGGCGCCCACCTGGGCCTCGAGCGCGTATCCGTCACGCGCGCGAAACTGGGTATCGAGCTGGTGAAAACGGTCGGCCGCCTGGCGGTATTCGGGGCCCTCATGGTCGAGCTCGGCCAGCGCCCGCGTGAGCGACTCCATCTCGCCCTCCATCGAGCGCAGGCTGTCGAAAACCGCCAGGCACTCCTCGAAGACGGTACGGCCGGAAAGGGCGAGCCCCTCCTGGGGCAGGTAGCCGGCGGTGATGCCCTTCATCGCCGAGCGGGCGCCGTAGTCGAGCGGCTCCAGCGCGGCCAGGATCTTCAGCAGCGTGGTCTTGCCGGTGCCGTTGCCGCCGACCACGCCGATGCGGTCGCGCGGGGTGATCATGCAGTTGAGATCGGCGAAGAGCAGCTTCTCGCCGAAGCGCTTGCCCGCGCCGGTCAACTGGATCATTGCCGCCGCAGAACGCGGCCCGGGCGCGCCCCCGCCAGCCGGCCGTCCTCCACCACGGCCACGCCGTTGACCAGCACCAGGTCGAAGCCATCGGCGTACTGGTGCGGCTTATCGAAAGTGGCGCGGTCGCCCACACGCGCCGGATCGAACAGAACCAGGTCGGCGGCGAGCCCTTCCCGCACCAGGCCGCGATCGCGGAAGGCGAACGTGCGCGCGGGCAGCGAAGTCATCTTCCGGATGGCCTCCTCGAGCCCGAGCAGCCGGCGGCGCCCGACGTATTCGGCGAGCACCCGGGCGTTGGTCCCGTAGGAGCGCGGATGGGGGACGCCGGAGCCGAACTCGACGATCCCGCCGTCGCTCGCCACGGCGGTGTGGGGATAGCCCAGGATCCGCTCGACGTCGGGCCCGCTCATCGAGTGGTAGACCGCTGAGGCGCCCCCCTGCGCCATGATCTCGAGGATCGTATCGATCTCGGCGGCGAGCGTGGCCGGCCGGCCCCGGGCGAGTGCGATCTCGGGGATGGTTCTGCCCTCGAGCGAGCGGTCGAAGCGGCAGGAGGCGACGCGGGCGTAGGCGAAGCTCTCGTGCCCCTTGGCCTTCACCAGGCGCTCCATGTCGGCGACGATGCGGGCGCGGACGGCAGTGTCCGCCAGCCGCCGGCGCAGCCCCGCGTCGCCGCCCTCCAGCGCCCACGAGGGCAGGGTCATGCCGAGTCCGGTGCTGAAGGCCTCATACGGGTACTGGTCGACGACGACATCGACGCCCTCGGCGCGGAACTGTTCGACCAGCGCGATCATGCGCCCGGCGGAGCCCCACAGGCGGCGCGTATCCTGCTTGAAGTGGGAAACCTGGACCCGCAGGCCGGCCTCGCGGCCGACGCGGGCGGCTTCGGTGATGGCCTCCAGCACCTGGTCGCCTTCGTCGCGCATGTGGGTGGCGTAGAGGCCGCCGTGCGCGGCCGCGGCGCGGGCCAGCTCGACGATCACCTCGGTGGAAGAGTACGTGCCGGGCACGTACTCGAGGCCTGTGGAGAAACCGGCGGCGCCGTCCCGCATGGCCTGCTCGACCAGGGCGCGCATGCGGGCCAGCTCTTGGGCGGTCGCCTGACGGTCGGCCAGCCCGAGGATCTCCCGGCGAATGCTGTTGTGCCCCACCAGCGATGCCAGGTTCAGCGCCAGCCCCTGCTTGTCCAGCCGCGCGAAGAACTCGCCCAGACGAATCTGCGAGCTGCCGCAGTTGCCGGTGACCACCGTGGTGACCCCGTCGCGCAGGAAATTTTCGCCGGGGAAGCGCTCCACGCCCGCCTCGACGTGCGTGTGGACGTCGATAAAGCCGGGAGCGAGCACGCGCCCGGCGGCGTCGATCGAGCGCCCGGTGGTGGCGGCGGTGAGTTTCCCGATGGCGGCGATGCGGCCGTCGGTCACCGCCACGTCGGCGCGGAACCACGGATTGCCGGCGCCGTCGACCACACGCGCGTTGCGGATCAGCCAGTCGTAATCGGCTCCGGCGAGCGCCGCCGCGGCGGCCAGGACGGCAAGAAACCTCATGCCGAGCCCAATGGGCCGCAGAAGAAGTCGAACGCGCGGGCGATGTAGCCCTTCAGCTCTCCGCGCGGCACCACCGCGTCCAGGAAGCCGTGCGCGAGCAGGAATTCGCTGCGCTGGAAGCCCTGCGGCAGCTTCTGGCGGATGGTCTGCTCGATGACTCGCGGCCCGGCGAAGCCGATCAGCGCCCCCGGCTCGCCGACGTTCAGGTCGCCGAGCATGGCGAAGCTGGCGGTGACGCCGCCGGTGGTCGGGTCGGTCAGCACGCTGATGAACGGAACGCCGGCCTCGTCCAGGCGCATCAGCGCGGCGGAGATCTTGGCAAGCTGCATCAGGCTGACGGCGCCCTCCTGCATGCGCGCCCCGCCGGAGGCGGAAACGATCACCAGCGGCGTGCGGCGGTCGTGGGAGCGCTCGATCGCGCGGGTGATCTTCTCGCCCACCACCGCGCCCATGCTGCCGCCGATAAATCGCAGCTCGAGCGAGCACAGGTGCACCCGGCGGCCGTGGATGGTTCCGGCGGCGGAGATCACCGCCTCCGGCTGGTCGGTGGCCTGCTCCATCTCGAGCAGCCGCTGTTTATAAGGACGCGAGTCGACAAACTCGAGCGGATCGGTGGAGCGCAGCTCGTGGTCGAACTCCTCCCACGGGCCGTCCAACAACGTCGGCAGGCGATCGGCGGCGCCCAGCCGGAAGTGAAACCCGCACTTGGCGCAGACGTGCAGGCTCTCCTCGAGCGCCTTGCGCCAGATAATCTGGGCGCAGCCTTCGCATTTGACCCACAGCCCCTCGGTGCGGACGCGCCGCTCGCCTTCTTCTTCGGAAGGACGCACGCTCGGCTGCTGGCGGGTGAACCATGCCATGTTGAAGATCAAGACTCGCTTCCTCTCTCTAAACCGGCAGGCGGTCCCACACCAGCAGTCCGTAGAGAAACGGCAGATACACCACCGAAGCCAGCAGCACGCCGCGCGCGCGGGGGGCGCTGTGTTCGAGCCAGATGCGCACGCCGGCCGCCAGGTACAGCAGGCCAAGCAGCAGCGCCCCGGCGGCATAGAGCGGGCCCGCCATGGACAGCAGCGACGGAGCCACGCTCGCCGGGATCAGCAGCAGGGAGCCGAGCAGAATGCGGCGGGCGGTCGAGCGGCCGTCGGGCTCGACCACCGGCAGCATGAGGATGCCGGCGCGGGCGTAGTCGTCGCGATACATCCAGGCAATCGCGTAGAAATGGGGAAACTGCCACAGGAACAGGATCAGGAACAGCACCCAGGCCTCGAGAGAAAGCGTGCCGGCGGCGGCCGCGTAGCCGATCAGCGGCGGCATGGCTCCGGGCACGGCTCCGAGCGTGGTCGAGTGCGGCGAGCGCCGCTTGAGCGGCGTGTACAGGAACAGGTAGCTGGCCAGCGTGAACAGGCCGAGCAAACCCGTCAGCGGGTTCACCGCCAGGAACAACTCGGCGAAGCCCGCCACCGAGAGGAGGGCGCCGAAAACCGCCGCCCGGGACGCCGGCAGGCGTCCGGAGGGAATCGGGCGGGCCTGGGTGCGCCGCATGCGCGCGTCGGCTTCCCGCTCCACCCACTGGTTGAGCGCGGCGGTGCCGCTGGCGATCAGGGCGATGCCCACCAGCGTGTGCAGGATCCGCGCCGGCTCCCAGCTTCCGCGCGCGCCGAAGATGTAGCCCACCGCGGCGCTCATCAGGATGAGCCAGGTCACACTCGGCTTGGTGAGCTCGAAGTAGGCTTTCATGCGAGATCGGCCGCGGCCGCCGCGGGCCGCCGGCCTTCCAGTCCGGCCGCACCGAGCAGCACGATGGAACAAACGACGCTCGCCGCCGTGGTCAGCGCTCCCACGGCCACGTGCGCCACTGTAAACACTACCATAACCGGCATGGGCTGGACAGCATCCGTCGTCGCCACGCGGCTCATGTAAGCGCCGACGCCGAGAAACACCTGGGCGAGCGTGATCCCCACCAGCCAAGCCGCCGACCGGGGGAGCAGCCCCGGGCCGGGAAACTTCGTTAGCACGCGGAACCAGAAAAACAGCACGAGCACCGTGACCGCGGCCGCGCCCAGAACGTGCGGCGCCAGCCCGATCGCCTTGTGCCTGTAGGCCGCGCCCAGTGCGAGCTGGGCGAAGGCGGCGGCCGGTACCGCGATTCCGAGCCGGCGCAACTCTCCCCCCGGGGCCGAGTCGAGCCGCCCCCCGGAGCCGGTCGTCCCGGTCATCCAGGTGCGCGAGGTGAACAGCGCGATGGCCACCGTGGCGGCGAAGAACAACTGGGCCAGGCACGCATGGCCGATGCTGACCGCCTTGGGGAGCAGGAAGATGACCGTCATCCCGCCCAGGATGCCCTGCGCCACCACCGCCGCCACCGCGGCCAGCCCCAACCGGCGCAGCCAGCGCCGGCTCTCCCGCCGCCACAGCCACGCCGCCATGACGATGGTCAGCAGCCCGACCGCGGTCGCCACCATGCGATGGCCGTGCTCGAAGAAGATGCCGCCGGTCATCTCCGGCATCAGCTTGCCGTAGGAGAGCGGCCAGTCGGGCACCGAGAGGCCGGCTTGGTTGCTGGTGACGGAGGCGCCGGCCACAACCAGCAACAGCGTCGCGGCCGCCAGCAGGATCGCGTAGCGATGGAGGCCGGACTGGTATCGGGCAGGCGTCGACGTCCGCCCCGCCGGGGCCGCCATCTTATCCCTTGAAGGTGAAGTCGGAGGTTTTCGTCTCCTTGGGAGCCACGGTGATCTTGGTTTCCTGCACGCCGTACTTCTCATGCCAGGCTTCCAGGGTGTACTCGCCCGGAGGCAGGCCCTTGATGGTGAACGCGCCGTCGGCGCCGGTGACGGCGAAGAACGGATGGGAGACCACGCCGATGTAGGAGCGCATCCACGGATGCACGTTGCACTTCACCGGAATCATGATCTCCTCGCGCGGGAACTGCTTCTTCTTCACGTCGCCCTTGGGCGGCTGCGACTCGTTCCATTCCCGGTTGACCTTCGGCAGCGGATGGATGTTGTGGTTGGTCGGGTCCGAGTTGGAGATCTCGATTTCCTGGTTGACCATCACGCCGATTACGTGCGGCTTATAGATGCAGCTTAACTGGTCGAGCTTGGCCTGGGTGGCGGGCATGGGCCACTGCCGCTCCGGTACGCCGGCTTTCACCCACACGAAGACGTTCTGGAGCGTTCCGTCGGCGTTGAGGACGACTTCCTCGGACCTGGGAGCGGTGGAATGCTGGCGTGAGCAGGCCGGGGTGGCCTCCATGCTGATGGCCTTCAGGACCGGCTTGGGACCGGTGAAGGAAACCTTGCCGGTAAGCGTGGCGGCGCTGGCTTCATCGATCGGCGGCGCGGCGGCCGCGGCCGGGGCTTCCTCCTTCTTTGCCTCTTCCTTGGCTGGGCCGCAGGCGGCCAGGAAAAAGACGGGAATGACTAAGAGAATGACAGACAGGCGGTGTTTCATAAGCATCCTTTCATTGTAACGCTTATTGTGACGGCGGCCGTCGATCACCGTCCCGAGCCGGCGCCCGAACGCGCCCCGGCGCGCAGCCGGCCCAGTTCGTCGGCGGTGAAGTGGAACATGTAGCGGACCACCAGGTCGGCATGGTCTTTGGAGTAGTTCTGGAAGCCGGCGGGCAGCGGCCCGGCGAAGATCCAGCGGTCACCCTCCCGGGTGAACAGGCCCGACGGCATGGCGGTGCCGGGCATGATCATTTGCGGTTCGAGCATCCAGCGCCTGGTCCAGCCGGGCTTGAGACGCTCGCGGGCGGTCATGAAATTGGGCGCGGTCGCCGTGCGGTCGTGCGCCGGATCGCCGGTGGCGTGGCACTTCAGGCACGGCGCGCCTTCGCTGGTGAACAGCGCGCGGGCGAGCGAGCGCTCCTGGTCGCTGATCGACTCGATCCGCGTCTGGATGTAGGGCTGGGCCTGCGAAGAGAGCGCCTCGAAGAAGCGGACCAGCTTGCGCAGCTCGCCGTCGGAGAAGTAGAAGGTCGGCATGCGCGCCCGCAAGTACGTGCGGACCCCGTTGCGGTTGTTGTCGCCGGCGCCCATCGCCGGGTTGGAGAGAAACGCTTTCAACCACTCCGGGCTGACGCGGGCGCCCTCGCCGAGCAGGCTCGGCGGGCGCTGGTCCTTCCAGTCCGGGTCCTGGTAACGCGCCAGGTTCATGAACACGGTGGACTGGCCGAGCATCAACTGGTGGCATCCCATGCAGTTGTACTTGCGCACCACCCACCAGCCCTCGATGATGTCCTGCCGCTGGTCGGCGGGGTTGTTGTGATATCGCGGGGGCAGGATGGAATCCACCGAACCCATCAGGAACGTGGTCAGCGCCGTCACCTCCTCCTCGCCGAGGTTGAAGTTGGGCATCTTCAACCGCTCGAGCGGATCCGTCTTTTCCTTGCCCTGGTCGTACACCGCCGGATCCCGCAGTTTGGACTCGAAGAAGCCCTTGTGGTTGTAAATGCCCTTCTTCGAGAAATCATGGCCGAGGAGCGCGAAGTCGAGCCGCTCGAGCGGCTTGGATCCTTCCTTGGTCAGCTCGGTCCCGATGCGCTGCTCCTCCTCCAGCCTGGCGATCTCGTGGCAGGCGGCGCAGCCATAGTGGCGGACGAGGAACTCGCCGCGGTTGCGGAGCCCGGTGTCATCCAGGTAGGAGGCTTGGGCGTAGGCGGCGTCGCCGCGCTTGCGTGTCATCAGGAAGCTGGCGACGTCGCGCGACTCCTCGACGGTCAGCCGCAGACTGGGCATCGGCGTCATCTGCTGCACCAGCAGCTCGTGGCCGTCGTTGGGGCAGCGGGAGTTCTCCTGGTCGAAGACGAACGGCAGGCCCTTCTTCTTGTAATCCGCCTCGGTCAGGTCGCGTTTCTCGAAACGGCAGTAGGGCAGGGTGCGCTCGCGCGGGTTGTGGATCCAGCGGACCAGGTAATCGTAGTTGACCTTCTCGCCGACGCGGCTCAGGTTGGCGGCGAAGTCGCCGCCCTCGCGCTGGTTGCCCTCGCCCATCGAGTGGCAGGCCAGGCAGCCGCGCGTCTCGAAGGCCTCTTTGCCGCGCACCGCGTCGCCTGAGGGCTGCCTGGGCAGGCTGCCCGGCACGCCGGACTGCCAGAGGAAGGCGGAGATGGCGCGCACCTCTTCGTCGGCCAGACGGAAGGTGGGCATCTTGGTTCCGGGGCGCCACTGGTGCGGGTTCTTCACCCACACCGGGATCCACTCCTTGCGCAGTTTGACGCGCATCTCCTTCAGGCTGGGGCCGATTTTCTTGACTTCCCGCAGCAGCTCGCGGGAGCGCATGTCGAACTGCTCGCCCTTGGACTGGAGGCCGCTGATGCGCACGCGGAGATTGTCGGCGTGGGCGTAGAGCCGCTGCGCCTCGCTGTTGTCGCGCGTGCTGTCGGCGGTGCGCGTGCTGATGGCGATCTCGCGCTCGAACTCGGCGCGCTGCTGCTCCATGATACGGAGCTGCTGGGTGATGGTGGTGAGCTCGTCGTTATCGCGATCGAAGCCCTCGTAGCGGTGGCAGCCCATGCACCCGCGCAGGCGGAACAGCTCGCGGCCGCGGTTGAGCGTCGAGGCGTGCTCGGTGACGATCTCGCGCGCGTGGCAGTGCTGGCAGCCGGCCTGGACGTTCTCCGGATAGTACATCGGCCACAACCAGTACTTGTGGCGGCCGTGGCCGCGCACCGCGTCGCGGGTCTTGTGCGAGCTGTCGGCGCCGCGCTCGCTGAGCGCGATGCCGTTGCCGTTGTGACACGGCGTGCAGCCGAACCGCTCCGGGTCGTGGATCCTGAGCAGCTCGCGGCTGGGATGGCTGGCGAAGACCCGCTCACCCAGGTCCCTGGCGGTGAGCGTGATCGGCTCGCGGATCCCCAGGTGGCAGGACTCGCAGCGGTCCACCAGGTCGACGTCCTTGACATGGATCTGGCGGATGTCGATGGGGAACCGCGCCATCTTGTCCTCGAGCAGCGCCAGCATCGAGGCGGTCGCCTCGCTGGCTTTGTCGTAGACGTACCTGCTCATCCGCGCTTCGATCGCCATGACCGGCTTGCGCAGCGCCGCCAGCTCCTGGAGCAGTTTCGCCTTGCGGTTGCGCCAGTCGCCCAGATCGCGCTCCATCTGCGGGAAGGAGTACTGTTTCCGCTCGAGCGAGCCGTCCGGGGCGGGGAGCGCGACCAACTCCACGCGCTTCCTGATCTCCCCGATGTCCCGGCGCAGCGAGTTCTTCTCGTCCTCGCTGGTTGCCACTTCAATCTTGTAGGTGAGCGCGCCGATCTCGCTCCGCAGCACCTGGAACGCCTCGTTGAGCGCGAGGATCTTCGGCGTGAGCGCCTGGTTGATCTCGCGCTCCATCGCGCGCGCCTTAGGCGCCACGCGCTCGTCCCACTGCTTGCGCTCCTGCTCCAGGCGGCGGTAGTCGCCCTCGGCGCGCACCTTCCGCTCGCTGGCGGATTCCTTCGGCGTGAGCGTCCTCAAATAGGTCGAGTACGCCCGCGCGAACCGCCGCTGGTAGCTCTTCCACGGGCGCATCGCGTAGACCTCGTCGTAGAGCGCCCACAGCGTGCACAGCACCAGCAGCACCGAGGAGACGTACAACGGCTTGCTCAGCGAGGAATGTACAACCGGGTCCTTGTCCAGGTCCTGTTTCGGATCGCTCATCTCGGTCCCCCTACCGTCGCCCCTATATGTTGAACCACGGCGTCACCCACACGTACTTGATGCGAAACACCAGCCGGGCGATCATCTTCACCGGCAGCGCCAGCATGACGATCAGCATGGTCTGCATGACCAGGTATTGCACCAGGCTCATGCGCCCGTACATCCTGCGGCTGAACGGCGTCCAGGTGATCAGCTTGTGGACCAGCCAGCCGGCGGCGCCCAGGTACAGCGTAACCACGAAGCCGCCGAACAGGGTGCGCAGGAGCGCGCTCGCGCGAAACGGCGCCACGCCCGCCAGCCGCATCAGCGCCGAGTCTACGATCTCATGCAGGTCGCGGTTCACCTCGAAAATGAGGCGGTTGTGGTCCCAGCTCATCCCCGGCCAGAACCACATCCAGCCCGGCCCGCGGATCATCGTGCCGATGATGATCATACTGACCCACAGGATGATGAAGCCGAAAATGAAGGTGGAGATGGCGAACTTGCGCTGGCGGAAGGTGTAGTAGCCGCACCCCAGCGGGTTCACGTCGATGTAAGGAATCACCAGCAGCCCGACGATGATCAGGCTCGGCAGCACCACGCCGGCCATCCACGGGTCGAAGTAAACCAGCATCTCCTGGAGCCCGAGGAAATACCAGGGCGCCTTGGACGGGTTCATCGTCAGAGTCGGGTTGGCGGGCTCCTCCAGGGGCGCGTTCAGCGCGATGGACCACACGAACAGGATTACGGTGACGATGATGGTCGCCAGAAACTCGATCCGCAGCAGGTAGGGCCACACGTGCACCTCGCGTACCCAGCCCGGCTTCCACGGCTGGGTCTTGCGGTGGTGGGTCTTGGCCATCTGGGGGTCGGCTTCCAGTTGCCGAATCAGACGGTCGTTGGCGAACGACTGCCGCAACCCGTACCAGGTGTAGAAAGGGATGATGAACAGCAGCAGGGTGATCGGAATGTTGTCCGGCGTCGCCAGAATGGTCCACAGTTGATGCCAGTCCATGAGTCCTCCCGAGAACCTCCCCGCGGATCAGATCTTCCGCGGTTCCTTGAGCTCCGACTCCAGCGCCACCGGCGAGGGCCCGGAGATGCCCCCGTCTTTGCGCACCCGCCAGAAGTGCACCGCCAGCAACGCCGAGACGATGATCGGGATGGCGACGCAGTGCCAGATGTAGGCGCGCAGCAGGGCGTTGGAGTCGACGATGGATCCCCCCAGCAGCGCGAACCGCACGTCGTTGAACGGCGTCATGTTGAGCTGCGGGCCGAAGGGGCCGTCGTGGCCGAGCATGGGCGTGGCGCGCGCCATGTTGGTGCCCACGGTGACCGCCCAGAAGCCGAGCTGGTCGTCCGGCAGCAGGTAGCCGGTGAAGCTCAAAAGCAGCGTCAGCACCAGCAGCAGCACGCCCACCACCCAGTTGAACTCGCGCGGCTTCTTGTAGGAGCCCGTCAGGAAGACGCGGAACATGTGCAGCTCGACCGTGATCACCATCAGGTGCGCGCCCCAGCGGTGCATGTTGCGCAGCAGCTTGCCGAAGGGCACGTCGTGCTCCAGGTAGAGGATGTCGCGGAAGGCGACCACTTTCGACGGGTGGTAGTAGTACATCAGCAGCGCGCCCGTGAACACCAGCACGATGTAGAGGTAGAAGCTGATGCCGCCCATCCCCCACGTGTAGCTGTAAGCCACGGCGTCGCGGTTGATCTTGGCCGGGTGCAGGTGGAGGAAGACGTTGCTCAGCACGCCCAGGGCGCGGCTGCGCGGCGTCTCGTCGTGCTTGACGCGCAGGATGGACTTCCACAGGTCGGTCTTCTGCGGCCGCTGGAGCGCCTTGATCTCCTCGACCGCGCGGTCGCGAACCGCCTTCGACCCTTCCACCAGCGTCGCCAGCGCGGACTTCTTGCCGTTGCCGCCGGGTGAGTCCGGCTGACCGCCGTCCGGTCCGTTGCTATCGGCCATGACTGTAGTCTCCTCTCATGGTTTCGCTTTCCCTGGGCCACAGCGGGGCCCGGCGGGACTAGAGCGGGATGATGCCTCCCTCGTCCCCGAACTGGCTGCGCTCCCCTTTCGGCCACTTGTACAGCTTGCTCAGGTCGACCACGATCTGTCCCTCGGGGTCGAGCGTAACCTCGGCACGGTCCATCGGGCGCGGCGCCGGCCCTTCAAAGTTGACGCCCTCGCTGTCGTAGCCGCTGCCGTGGCAGGGGCACTTGAACTTGTTCTCCGACGCTTTCCAGTCCGGCGTGCATCCCAGGTGCGTGCAGATCGCCGAGATCACGAAGATCCCCTCCGTGTTGCGCACCACCCAGATGCGGTACTGGTTCTGGAACTTGGTGTCCACGCCGATGGTGAAGTCCGCCGGGTAGCCGATGCGGAAGCGCGTCTTGGGCTCGAACAGCGCCCGGGGAAAGAAAAACCGCAGGAACATGAGGAAATTGACCCCCAGGGTTCCCAGCGTGGCGGCCATCACAAATCGCCTGCGGCGGGCGATCAAGACGCCTTCGGCCTCGGTCTCACCGCTTCCGGAAAAGATGCGGCGGATGGCGTCGATCAGCGCGGGCTTGGCTGGCTTACCCGTAGTCGTGGGTTTGCCGGTGGTTTCGGTAGTTGGCGGAGCAGACATGAGGACTCCTGGTCAAATGAAAACTCCCTCCCAGCGGGAGCGGTGGCGGCCGGGTTCATCCATCTCCCGACCCAATAGAAATTGTACACCTGCGGCCAGGGCGAGGTCACCCCCAGGTTGCGCGTGCGACAGGTCGCGCGTGCGGCTTCTCCTATGATGACAAGGAGTGGACGAGCAGTAAGGAATCAGTGGCAAACGCGGTGGCTACCACGCGAGTGTCTGCACCCCTGGCATCTGGGCGAAATGCACGTCCCTGGTTGCCAGCGGCAGATCGTGTTGCCGGGCCATCGCCGCTATCCAGAGATCGTTATCCGGAATCGGTTTTCCGATCTGCGCGAGTTCGGCTTTGACCTGGCCGTAGATCGCGGTGGTGTCATGTGAGAGAGTGAGTCGTGAGCGAGCGGCAGTTTCAGTTCGAATGGGACGAGGCCAAAGCGAATGCGAATGTTCGGAAACACGGCCTGTCCTTCGAGCTTGCCCGCACCATCTTCAACGATCCGCGACTCCTCACCGTGGCGGATCTGGAGCACAGCGAAACCGAGGAGCGGTGGTTTTCCATCGGCTGCGCCAGTAACGGCGCAGTGTTTTCGGCGGTCTACCTCTGGTCCGACGCCGACCCCTCCACAACGAAGATCCGGCTCATAACGGTGCGCAAAGCGACACAGGCCGAGATTCGGTATTATCAGGAAGGCGTATGAACAATCAACCCAGCGAAGCCAACGACATGCCTGCCGAGATCGACTTCAGCAAAGGTGTTCGCGGCCTTCACCACATCCCTCCTGGCGCAAAGGTGCTGATGCCCGCGTCCATCGAGAGAAGCGTATGGGAGTATTTCTCCTGCAAGGCCGAGCAACGGGGCGTTGATCTGTCGGACCTTTTGACCGAAGTTCTGAAGCGCGACATCGAGATCAACGAGGCGCTGAAGTAGGACTCGTCAGGGATAACGAAGGTCACATCCAACGGGCCGGGTGCCACTTCGCCGTGTTCCGGGCGGTCGGCGATAAGGCGTAACGCCAGCGACTGTGTGGCCGCCGTAGCCTGCTCCTTCGTCTGACCGTACGCAGTTACGCCCGGAAGGGCCGAAACGTCCGCCAACCACCGTCCGTCCTCTTCGCGGTGGTACTCGATCACAAGCAAGAACCTGTTCGCCGCCGGGATGTTCGGCATGTCCTTATCGGCGCGTTTGTGGCCGCGCCATTCGCGGTAGGCTGCAATGAAATCTTCGACGTCTTCTTCCTCCGGCCAGAAGTCGCCATGGAATCAATTAGCCAGCTCCGCGCCAACACGCCAAGCTAATCCCTGCGGCCACCGTGGGGTGGCGGGGTGGGCGCCGTCAAGCAGGCGGCCCCACCTGCCTACTTGTGAATGACGACGCTGCCGCCGCCGAGCGCCGTGGTGGGATCGTCCGAGTCCGGCGCGCCTGACTGGTTGTCGTAGATCAAGCCCCCGCCCGCGGTCTGGATCTTCAGCCGGAACGTGTCAGGCTGGCCGCCTCCCAGCAGATCGCCGTCGACCGCTGTCAGCAGGAACTGGTACCCGGGTTGGCCGTTCATCGAGCCGGCGCCCTTGTACTGCGCCCGTGCCCCGGCCACCACCAGCCAGTCGTAGGCGGTGCTCTGGAAGTTCAAATTGGCCGCGTGGAACACGAAGCCGGTGTTTCCGGTGGGGACGTTGGCGCCGGGTTGGTACTTGGAAACGAGGCCAAAGGTGGCCTTGCCGCTGAGCGCCGGATTCGCAGTGTAGGCGCCCGCAGGCGAGGTGATCCAGCCGCCGCCGGTCACAAACCCACCCGAGGGATCATAGACCGGGAGGGGAGTACACGCCATTTGCCCGACGTTTCCGGCGGAGTCGGCCCCGCGGACACATAGGTCGTAAACGCCCGAGCCCGCGAATGCCGGAATCGTGGCGGAGACGTTGGCCGTGGGGGAAAGGTTGAACCCGCCCGCCGTCGCTGTGAACGGTCCACTGGCAACCGAGTATTCGGCGCTCGCGATATTACTTCCGCCCGTCTGCGAATCATCCACGACCGCGGCGAGCGCGACCGGAGTGTTCAGCGCGACCGGGTTCGGCGTCAGGGTCACCTGTGAGGTCGTGGGGCCCGCGCTGTCCGCCGGCGGCGGGCAGCCACGGCCGAGGCCGGCCCCGGCGTTGAGCAGGAAGTCGTGAAGGCCGACGGAGGCGTTGTCCAGGGTGAAACTGATCCGGTTGATGGGCACGTCGGAGATGAAGCCGAGGGAGGGGTGTTCCCAGGCCTGGGCTGCGTTGTATCTCGGGAACTGATGAATGACGCCCCCAGCCGAGACAGTGACCAGGAATGTCTGCGCTGCCGCATACCAGGGGAACCAATTCGAGCCGGCCGCGTAAGTGTTCTCGGGCATGCCGGCCGTGATCGTGGCGGCCGGCCAGGAGTAGATCAGTAAGTTCTAATACGACAGCACACTCTGGAAGCAGACGCCGCGGAGGCCCAGGTAAGGAAAGTGCTTGTCCTTGGCCGGGTTGGTGATGGGTTCGCCCGAATCCAAGGTTGTGAAGTCGAGGCCGCGTGTCGGTCCCGCTGCCGCCATGAAGGCGGCGCGATCCGTGGAAATCGAAGTAAGGAATATGAGTGGCCGTTGGCGGCGACCCGGGCGGCGGCGGCCCCCCGCCCAAGCCTTGAGCGAACAGGCTGCCGATGGGGCTTCCGTCGGACGTCAGGATCTCAACGTCAATCGGTAGGGACACTACCCGTTAATCGGCTGTGATGTTACTGCTCACAAGCCCGCCCGCCAGCCGTCTTATCCCGGATCCCTCAGCTACAGCCCGGCGCCAAGCCGTGCGACGAGCACATGGCTCGCAGTAGTCACGGAGCCCGCCTGACCTGTGTTCTGAAACAGATTGATCGTGATCTGGTCACCAGCGCTGGCGGCGATTTCATCCTCGCCCTGTATGAACACTTCGGCTCCGTTTGTATCGCTCGCCTGAAACCCTCCGAGGCCTCCATAATCATTCCCATTTACGAAAACTTCGACTTGTACGACCTGGCCGGCGAGGATCACGCCGTTAGGTCGGTAGCGAATGAATGTCGAGACTCGGTACCGGCCTGCCGTGGGCGCGGTGTAGCGCCACGGTTGAACCTGAATAGCACCGAGCGTGTCGTATTGGACAACATCCCAGTTGATCAGCACGCCGCTTTGTGGATTCGCAGAAGGAGCGATGCCCGTATCGCTCGACAGGTAAGAACGCGAGCTTGGGATGTTTGGGCTTGGGATGTTTGCCGGTTGCCAAACCAAACCCGAGCCATTGTAGCCAACGCTGCTTCCGAGGGCCGGTGATCCCGAAATAGCGAGTTTCGGCAGTGTAACGGCCGCGTTGGCCAAATGCCCGGTTTGGACACCACCGATGGCCACCCCCAGGGGACTGGCCGTGGTACCCGCTCCCGTCAGCGAGTTGTCATGCGTCACCGAAGTCAGCGGTGGAGGCGGCGGTCCACCTTGCCCTTGCGCTTGGGTGGTTGCAGCAAATCGAAACCCTACAGCCACACAAAACGCTGTGAATAACACACACACGGCTAACCCCAACCTCAACATGGTGGTGTGCAGGTGTCGACTTTGTTCCACGTGAGTCTCCTGAGTAAACACAGTCCCCTCTTTCAGTAAACCGTTATGGCAGCCTCCCGGTGGGCCGCGAACAGACACACCCCGATGAGCAGGGTTGCGACGATAGTCCGATTCTTCATGACAGCTCCTTTACCTCATGGTTACTTAACTTCGAACTTCGCCGAATAGACAAAGGAATCGCCGGTCACAGTGAAAGTGAGGTTATAGGCTCCGGTAGCGAGCCCTTTCGTGCTCAAGTTGAAAATGTAACCACCCGTCGACCCCAGCGTGGGATCGAAACGGAAATCGGAGTCCGGATTGGCGTTGCCGGAGTCTTGAACCGGTCCACTGATCGAACTGGATATTTGTGTGACGCTGGTGGCGTGAACCACGAGAGAGGGTGAAGACAGATTGTTTCCGCTAGCGTCGCAGAGTTGCAGCTTGATGGGGTAGGTAGCGCCGCTTTGCACGGCTTTGGTCGAATCGTACAACAGACAGACGCGGTATAGGGCCTCGACCAATTCGAAGGAACCGATGTCGCAGGAGGGCCCCTGAGGCCGCGAGACACCGCGCTGATCCGCTGGAACCGATGCGCCGGAAGCGTCCGTGCAATAGGACAGCGGCACTGCGTTTTTCGCCTGGCTTGTAGGAAGCAGAGCCACCGTTTCGGTGAGTCCCCCGTTGTTCTGGAGTCCGCCAGGATCGAGTCCGGCTGGAATGTTGTTCAGGTCTCCCGGCCCGGTCAGTGAGCAACTGGCATCGTCGGATAAGTTGTGCCCCAACGAGGTCACAACACCAACACAATTGCCGGAGCTGCTGCTATTCGCGACAATCACATTCTTCATCACAAATGACGGACCAGTCGTGTAGATGCCAGGGGCACCGACTCCAGAGTTGCCCCATATGGTGGTGAAGGTTAGGGATGCGGTGCCCTCGTTATAGATACCGCTACCGAGATAGAAACTCGCGGTGTTGCCTGCGATCGTGGAATTGATGTATTTGTTTACCAGCCTGAGAAGCCACTAAATTCGGCCTTCTGAGAGATTTCGCTGGACAAAAGCCACGGTTTCGGCTACCGTAAGGTGGATGAAACCAGTTGGGCGGCCGCGGAGCGAGCA
>Ga0247727_10000723_pt1 | contig 81093 bp, 71 predicted proteins | sample WisWelCaveWW1625_FD_202498 | JGI IMG/M metagenome (GOLD analysis project Ga0247727, IMG submission 202498) | Biofilm microbial communities from Wishing Well Cave, Virginia, United States - WW16-25 | ecosystem: Environmental > Aquatic > Deep subsurface > Groundwater > Cave microbial mat | place...
CAAAGACATTCTCGTTTTGGACGGTTTTCCGCGAACGCCCAAGCAAGCCGATATGTTGAAATCGGTGGCCGAAGTGAAAATGATTCTCAAGCTCGACTGTCCCAATCGCGACATTCTCGTCCAGCGACTGCACAAACGCGCGATTCTCGAAGCGCGCCTGGATGACGCCAGCGAGACGGTGATTCGACGCCGTTTTGAGCTGTACGATACGGAGATTGAAAAAACGTTGGCGCACCTTCCCAAAAATCTGATCGAGCTTATTGATGTCGCCGTCGCGCCGGTGCGCATTTTGTCCGCCATCGGCGAAGCGCTGGCACGGCGGTTGGCTTGAAATAAATTGCGGAAAATCTTCTGAACGTATCACCCACGAAACATGCGCAAGTCGCCAAAAAAAATTTGGGGCATGTTTTTGTGTATTTCGCGGGAAAAATTTGCCGCTTGAAAAACTTTAAATATAGCTTGTCAGAAAACGCCCGTAGGCGCCGATACTCCGAGGGCATGGCCCGCGAAATGACGGATAACCGGAATGAAAAATAACTTTAGAAAAATACATCCAAATATCCCTTTCCTCGTCATTATTTTTTTTGCCACTCTTTTTTTTGCTTCCTTTCTCAAAGCGCAATCGTTAAATTGGCGTCTCGAAGCGGATTCGATCCGGCAGATTATTCGGGCTGCGGAAGACACGACGGCCAGATTGACCGGAGAAATTGAGGCCTGGAAAAAACAGGGAACCGCGCGTTTGCGAGGCAATCAACAAACATCGTGGGCTTTGCGCATGGCGGCGCTGAATCGTTACCATCAAGCTCTCGTCTCATATTCCGACCGCTGGGAAACGGCGCGAAAACTCGTGCCGGAAAAATTGATCAAACGTTTTGGCAGTTGGACAGACGCGAATGACAATGCGCTCATCAGCCATCTGCAACTCCTCGCGCATCTGCTGGCCGCCGACCGCGCCATTTATGTGATCACCGACTCGCTGCGTTCCGCCGTCGGAAATTCCATTGCCATTCGCAATCGTTTGAACGAGGGCAATCGCTCGTTCGGTATTCAATACGGCATCTTCGCCGAGATGACCGCGATCTATTTCGATCCGGCGCGCAACCGGCGCACGCGCGGGCGGTATTGGCAGCTCCAGCGCCAAAAGAATTTTCTCGAAACGATTCAAGCGCAGGAAGAGAAGCTCTATCGCCTTGCCCAAAATCTGTTGCACGACCCGATGCTGCAAAGAATTTCGCAGCAAAGCGATTTATCCCTTCTTTTCGCCAATTCCGTCGCCGGGCTCGGCGCCATCGTTGAACCCGCCGTTGATTTGACCGGCCGCACTTTTTACAATCTTTCCCAATTTTTCGGCAATCTGACCGGCGACTATTTTTTCAACATTGCCAGCTTATTCGGCGTCGGCGAATCGCGCGGGCATGCGCTGCCGGATTTTTATCGTTATTATTCTCATCCCGCCGGCCCGCGGAAAGGTTTGCACCCCGCCAAAGTTGCCGCCATTGCCAATAATTTGCGCGCCGGCGACGTCATCTTTGAGAAAACTCGTTTCGCCCTCACCGACAAATTTATTCCCGGCAACTTCGGCCACGTCGCAATCTATCTTGAGAGCTACGAAGCATTGCAACAACTTGGCGTCTTCGATTCTGCCACGATGCGATTGGCCGCAAACGGCATGACGGCGGATGAAATCAATGCGCGGGTCGAAGTGTATGCCGCCGAGTTCGCGGCGATTGCTGAAAAAGAACAATGGGTGCGCTTCTTGATCATGCGCCGCAAAACTTTTTCTAAAACCTTTAACGGCCACCCGCTCAATCCGCTTTTGTTGGAGGCGTTATATCGCTTGCGCTACGAACATGAGAACGTTCTCGAAGCTTTACGCGACGGGCAGGCAACTTCCAGCCATGAAGGCGGCGTGACGGTCAATCGGTTGGCGCATTTTTTTTACATCGACGATTTCGCCGCGATGCGTTTGCGGCAGAGAGATTTGCCCGCGGCGAAATATCGCGCGAATCTGTCGCGATTTTTAGCGCTGGCCCTGCTGCAATACGGCAAGCCGTACGATTTTCAATTTGACGTGAATACGCTCGATGCCATTGTTTGCAGCGAGTTGATCTACCAAAGTTTTGTCGATATCGATTTTAAAACCGGCAGATCGCTGGCGTCATACACGATCTCGCCGGATCAAGTGGCGCAGGAGTCCGGCGTCAAAACCGTTTTGGATACGCTCAAAATCGATCCGCCCTTCGAGTTGCTGCAATGGTACGCCGAAGCGATTTCGCTTTATCCAAAAATTGATTCTATCGCTGCGATGGACACGCTCATCAATCGCGTTTTCATGGCGACGGTTCGGGAGGAATACGGCGGCTTGAATCTGTTGGCGCCGGCAGAAAAGGAAAAATTCGACACGTTGCATGCGCGCGGCAAGAATGAACGACAAGCCGAGAGTGAAAGATTGCGCCGGATTCCGGCAGTCGAACCGATGCTCGCTGCAGCCCAGTCGGATCGCGCGGCAGAAAGGCGCTTGCAAAAATTTTACAGCGAACTCAACAAAAAGATCGAACAAGCGCGCGCCGCCGGAAAAACCGAGGAGGAAATCACCGCGCTCAAACAGCGCGAGGTTGAAGCCTTTGCGCAGGCTCAAGCCCCGGCCTCGAATGAGCGCGTCAAAGCGTTGCTGGATGATTTTCAAAATTGGCGAACCGGCGGCGCTTACAATCCGAGCTACGTCGATCTTTATTCCGGCACAACACGCTTCCTGCTTTCGATTTTCCGTTCGGCCAGTTACGCTGATGATGATGGTTTCGGTCGCGGATTCGATTTGCAGCTTGCCATCACCAACGAACCGCCGCGGCAATCTTTGATTTATTCGCAGCATTACGCTTTTCTGCCGTTTCATTTGCAGTTTTTCAACAATAACGGCAAAGTTCATCAAGCCGTACAGGGCGGTGCGATGCTGGCGCGGATTGCGCGACGCTACAATCAAGGAGATTATGTCGAAATGAACGCGCTGGAGTGGCGCAATAATGCTTATGCCACTTCTTATTTGCCATTTGCGCTCGAAACCGGCGGCGACAAAGGTGTTCTCGATGCGGTGTTGAAATTAACGACGATTGGCAACGGCCATTATCAACAGGGTTTGTATATCGGCGAGATTGCCCGTATCGAACTCGCGCTTTTCGAGCATCGCCAGCAGAAAAATGCTTTCACCATGGTCAATTTGTTCTACGGCGCCCGCGCCCAGTTGATGATCGGCAAATTGCGTTTATATGCGGCCGGCAAGCTCGGCGCGCGACTCGGCGAATTTGCCGAACGCCAACGACAACAGCTCGACACGGATTTCCCGCCGATTCGAACGTGGACATTCGGCGGCGAAATTTTCGGCTCAACTTTATATCGCCCCGCCAGCCATCGCCTCGAATTTGAAATCATCGAAGACGACGCCCGCTTCATTCAAGGCCGTTTGCAAAAAGACCGGCAGATGAAAATTTCTTATCGCTGGTCGGTAAATGATTAAGAATTTTCTTTATTGCAATGGTGGATTTTTCTCGTTTTATTGGCGAAACGTTTATTATATCCATCCAATCAGATGACTTGATTTGTAAAAAAACCGCCGACGCGGTCCCCCCAATTCCCCCGCATACCGCGCCGAGGTTTTATCCCACCCAGTCTTGAACAGACGTTAAGGCGAGCTTACCGTGTGCAAAACTTTTCGCCGTGTCAATCAACCCGAGCGAATTGCGCCCCGCTCGTTTTTAAGTCCATCGTCGGGGAAATCCGATTGGCGGCGCTTCTCGACAATATTTGCGCCGAGCCCTGAAAGCGATTGAGCCGGCGGAAAATAAAAATGACGAGTGAGAGCAGGCGGGCGGCCAGATAAATCAGAATCAGCAATATAAGTATGTGAGAGATCATTTTGCTACCCCGTGTTGAAGATTACATAAAGTCGTTTGTGACCTTCATTCAGTATGCCAATTTTGGCGTTCTATAAATTTGGTATTCATCCTCTGCAAAAGCTGGAATATATTTTGTTGATAATTTTCTTGCGGGATCGAATTGAGCGCTTTATCTTATATGCCCGTAGATTTACGGAGAGGAAAAGAGATGAGCAAGAGCAGCGCAAAAACAAAAAATCGTGAAACCCAAAGAGATATCGACCGGCGCCAACTGCACGGCTTCGGCTACGCGCAGCAACTTTTTCGCGAGATGGGCGGGTTTTCCAATTTCGCCATTTCGTTTTCGATTATCTCGATTTTAACCGGCGCCGTGACATTATATGGCTACGGCTTGAATGCCGGCGGCCCGCTCGTGATGACGTTGGGTTGGCCGCTCGTGACGGTCTTTACGCTCGCCGTCGCCGCCGGGTTGGCGCAGCTCGCTTCGGCTTTTCCGACGGCGGGCGCAATGTATCATTGGGCTTCGATTCTCGGCGGGCCGGGTTGGGGATGGTTCACGGCCTGGTTCAATTTCGCCGGACAGTTCGCCATTCTCGCCGGCATTTCATTTGGCTGCGCCGAATTTATGACGCCGCTGCTCGGCTTGGAAAGCACTTCGACAAACAAACTGATCGTCTACGCCGCCATTTTACTTTCGCAGGGCATTCTCAATCACATCGGCATTCGGCTCGTCGCGCGACTCAATGACGTTTCGGCGTGGTATCACATATTCGGCGGCGCGATTTTAGTTGGCGCGTTGTTCCTGCTGGCGCCGAAACAGCCGGCGGCATTTTTGCTCAAATCCGATTTCACGGCGCTGCCATATCCGTACTGGTGGGCGTTTCTGCTCGGGCTGTTGCAAGCGCAATGGACGTACACCGGCTACGATGCTTCGGCGCACATCACCGAAGAAACCGTCGATCCTTCGCGCAACGCGCCGTGGGGTTTATTCAACTCGGTTGCAGTCAGCGCCATCTTCGGATATGTGATGTTGTTGGCGGTGACAATGAGCATTCAAGATTTGCCGGCCGCGGCCGCGGCGAGCAATCCTTTTATTCGCATTATTGAAACAGCTCTCGGAACGACATTCGGACGCATGATCCTGTGGATGGTCACGCTGGCAATGTGGTTCTGCGGTTTGTCGAGCGTCACCTCCAACTCGCGCATGATCTTCGCCTTTGCACGTGATCGCGGCATGCCGGCCTCGCACATTTGGTCGCGCATTTCCACGAAATATCGCTCGCCGGCGCCGGCGATCTGGCTGGCGATTGGCGTGGCCTTTCTCATCGCGGTTTATTCGCGCGCGTATTCCGTCGTCGTTTCAATCAGCACCATTGGACTTTACGTCTCTTACGGCATTCCCATTCTACTCGGGCTCTTGGCGCAACGCAACGGCAAGTGGAGGCATCGCGGGCCGTGGCATCTCGGCAAATGGAGCGCGTTCAACGCCGTCACGGCAATTTTGTGGATTGCGTTTATTATCGTGCTGTTCGTCGCGCCGCCGAACCAACTCACCGGCTACACGTTCGCAGGCTTGCTAATAATTTTGGCCATTTATTATCGCGTCGATGTGCGGCGTTGGTTCCGCGGCCCGCGGCAAATGGGGACGGAGGAGGAATTGCTGGCAATAGAAAAAAAATTGGCGCGCGAATAAAAATAAAATGCGGCAACGGGCAAATGGCATTTTGAGCGACCGGCGTCCCGCAACGAGCAACCCGTCACATTCGCCCGCGCCACTTGTCCATTTCGCGCCGAGATTTTTTCGTTGGCCGGCCTTTGGCTTCGCGTTTCACACGGCGATCTTCCAGCGCTTGAATTTTCATCAACTCGATCACCTCCGGCGGCAAATCCGGCGTCTTCTCATCATAAATCAATTTGGCATCTTTGGCGGAAAGCCCGCGCGCCGGCAATTCTTTGATCGTAAGCGTGCGATAGAGATTCTCAACTTTCACCACGATCTCATCATCGACTTTGACAACTTTTGACGGCTTGGCTTCGCGACCATTGAGTTTGACGCGGCCAAGATCGCAAACGCGACCGGCTTCTTCACGACTTTTGAAGAAACGCGCCATTTTCAGCCATTTGTCGATTCGCATGTTGGAAAAATAAACGATTCGCGCCAAACCCGCAAGCAATTTTTTATTGGACATCCGGCGCAAATTTTATTATCTTGAAGCGACAGCGAAAGGAGAAAAGATTCGAATGAAAATTTTAGCCATCAGCGTCGTCATGATTTTAGGAATGAGTTTGGGTTGTCAAAGCAAACGGCGGCCCGCCGATATTGTGTTAACCAACGGCGTGATTCATAGCGTCGATGAAAGAAGTCCTTTGGCGCAGGCGATTGCGCTTGCCGGTGATCGTATTGCATTTGTTGGTTCGAATAACGAGGCGCAAAATTGGATCGGCGAGGCGACGCGCGCCATCGATCTCGGCGGCAAAACGGTTGTGCCCGGATTCATCGACAGTCACTACCATTTTCAAGGCGTCGGCAAGCGCGCCTTTGATTTGAATCTCGACGGCTGCAAATCGTTGGAAGAATTTCTGTCGCGCATTCAAAATTGGGCGTTGAGCAAACAACAAGGAGAATGGATCACTGGGCGCGGCTGGATGGAAGAGGATTGGCCGATGAAAAAATTTCCGACGCGCAATGAGCTCGATCTCATTGTGCCGGATTTGCCGATTTGCCTCAACCGCGCCGACGGCCACATGGCCGTGGTTAATTCAAAGGCGCTGGAAATCGCCGGAATAACCGCCGCAACGCCCAATCCGCCCGGCGGCGAAATTTTAAAAGATGATCGCGGCAAGCCGAACGGATTGTTGATTGATAAAGCGATGGGTTTGGTCAACAAACATATCCCGTCGAGCTCGCCGGAAATACAGGAAAAATTCGCGCTCAAAGCCAATGAGGCGGCGCTGGCGTACGGATTGACCACGATTCACGACGCCGGCAGCAGTTGGGAGACGGTCAACTTGTGGAAACGTCTTTACAACGAAGGAAAAATGCAAGCGCGCATTTATGAATTTGTGCGCGGCCCCGGCGCGGCTGTTGATTCGCTTTTGCAAAACGGCGCGCAAATTGGTTTGTGCGAGAATCATCTCACCGTGCGCGGCATCAAAATTTCCATCGACGGCGCGCTCGGCTCGCGCGGCGCCGCGCTGCTCGAAAATTATTCGGATGAAAATACCCGCGGCCTATTTCTTTTTAAAGACGAAGAAGTTTATCCCATTATCAAAGCTGCAACTGAAAAAGGCTTGCAGATGGCCATTCATGCCATCGGCGATGCCGCCAATCGCAAAGTGCTCGATCTTTACGAACGCGGCTTTGTCGAAGTGCCGGTTGCAAAACGCAAAATTGTCGAGCCGCGCTTCCGCATCGAACACGCGCAAATCGTCGATCCCGCCGACATTCCCCGTTTCAAAAAACTCGGCGTGATTCCGTCGATGGAAGCGAGTCACGCGATTGGCGATTTGCATTTTGCCGTGCGCCGGTTGGGATTGGATCGTTTGCGCGGCGCATATGCCTGGCGAACGTTCATTGATCAAGGCAATTACATCGCCGGCGGCTCCGATGCGCCAGTCGAGGAAGGCAATCCGCTAATCGAATTTTATGCCTCCGTCGCGCGCCGCGATACGACCGGTTTCTCTGCTGAGGGTTGGCATTCGGAATTGCGCATGACGCGTGAGGAGGCGCTGAAATCACTGACGATCTGGGGCGCGATGGCGGCATTCGAAGAAGATTTGAAAGGCTCGCTTACCCCGGGCAAGCTCGCCGATCTCGTCGTGCTCGATCGCGACCTCATGGCCGCGCCGGAAAACGAACTTTTTGAGATCAAAGTTTTGATGACGATGGTGGGGGGAAAAATCGTTTTTGAAAACGCGCCGGTGAAAAATTTGATTGCAAAAAGAAATTGATCCGCTTGAGCAAAACGAGCCGAATCATCTTGCTTTTATTGGCAAGTTTTATTATCATGATTTCAGCATGATAAAATTTGGAAAGGAGTTTGATTTATGGCCGACAAAGTCCGTGAAGTCATAGACGAGTTTGGACACAAAGCGGAATTTCGCGAAGGTTTGGAAGGCGTCGTCGCCGCGTTCTCCATGATCAGTTCCATCGATGGTGAAAACGGCATTTTGTTATATCGCGGCATCCCGATCGAGCAATTGGCGGAGCATTCGACGTTTGAAGAGACGAGTTACTTTTTGCTTTATGGCCGCTTGCCGAAACGACAAGAATTGTCTGATTTTGAGAATAAATTAAAAAGCCGTCGCGAGGTGCCGCCGGCAACGCTCGATCTCATCCGCAAATTTCCGGCGACCGCAAATGCGATGGATTTGCTGCGCACCACCGTGTCGGCGTTGGGATTGTATGACGCCGATCCGAAAAATAATTCCATCGAAAAAAATGTTGAGCGCGCCATTGATTTGATCGCGGCTTTCCCAGCCATCGTCGCGGCGATTCAACGCCGGCGCAGCGGCAAAGAATTTGTCGCGCCGCGGCGCGATCTCAATCACGCCGCCAATTTTCTTTACATGGTCAACGGCGAAGCGCCCGCCGACTACGTCGCCAAAGTTTTGGATGTTGCGCTGATCCTGCACGCCGATCACGGTTTTAATGCCTCCACTTTTACCTCTCGCGTCGTCATCTCCTCTCTTTCCGATATGTATTCGGCAATTACGGCAGCGGTGGGCAGTTTGAAAGGCCCGCTGCACGGCGGCGCTAACAGCGAAGTGATGTCGACGCTGCAAGAAATCGGCAGCATCGATAAAGTCGAGCAATATGTGATGGATCGTTTGGCAACCAAACAAAAAGTGATGGGCTTCGGCCATCGCGTTTATCATACCTACGACCCGCGCGCGCGCATTCTCAGCCAATACTCGCAAAAACTCGCGCAACAAACCGGCAATGCAAAATGGTACGAGATGTCGAAAAAGATTGAAGAAATCATGGGACGCGAAGTCGCGAGCAAAGGCATTTATCCGAACGTCGATTTCTATTCCGCCACGGTTTATTACTACATGGGGCTCGATCAAGAATTGTTCACGCCGATCTTTGCGGTGAGCCGCATTTCCGGTTGGACGGCGCACGTCATCGAACAATTGCAAAATAATCGCTTGTTCCGCCCGCGCGCTGTTTATTCCGGCGAGAAGAACTTGCCGTATGTGCCGATTGACAAACGCTGACTTGAGAGAAGGAGCCGGTCATGAACAAAAAATCTCAAATCGTGCTCATCTTTATTTTGATCATCATCGTCATGTTTTTTCTTTTTCCGAAAAGCTGCGGCCAAGGCCAGGGCGACACCAATGCGGTTGCCCACGAAATGGCAAAATGATGGTTTGCTCGTACAGATTCTCGATTAAATAAAACCCATTCCAAAATTTCAAGGAGGAAAACCATGTCTGTCGCACGCGTCACCGAGATTACCTCATCATCGACGAAGAGCTTTGAAGACGCCACCACCACCGGCATCGAGCGCGCCAATAAAACGCTGCAAAACGTCAAAGGCGCCTGGATCAAAGAACAAAAAGTGATCATCGACAATGGCAAGATTATCGAATATCGTGTCACGATGAAGGTCACGTTCGTGCTCAAAGATTGAGGCGATAGAATTGTAGGAGCGGGCATGTCCTTCAATTGGAACCCACCCAAGGATTGGATCAAGATTACCGCGATTGACGCACATACGGCCGGCGAACCGTTGCGCGTCATCACCAGCGGCCTTCCTCCTATTTCCGGCAATACCATGTTGGAAAAACGCCGCTACGCCCGCGAGCATCTCGATGACCTGCGCACGGCGTTGATGTGGGAACCGCGCGGTCATGCCGATATGTACGGCTGCATCGTCACCGAACCGGTGACGCCCGATGGCACGCTCGGCGTGCTTTTTTTGCACAACGAAGGTTTTAGCACGATGTGCGGACACGGCGTCATTGGCTTGACAAAAGTGGCGTTGGATGCGGGGATGATTGCGCTTGCCGAGGACAAGCCCATCATTCGAATGGACACGCCCGCCGGTCGCGTCACTGCATTTGCCCGTCGCGAGAATGGCCGCGTCGTTGAAGTTTCTTTCCACAATGTCCCTTCGTTCGTTTATGCGTTCGATCAAATCGTTCATGTATCCGGCATCGGCTGGGTGCGCTATGACGTTGCATTCGGCGGCGCTTTTTATGCCTTCTGCCGCGCTGAAGAAATCGGCGTTGATTTGACGGCAAAAAATTTTCGCCAACTCATTGATGTCGGCATGAGCATCAAACTTGCCGTCATGACGAGTTTGCCGATTCAACATCCGCTTGAAAAAGATTTGGGATATCTTTATGGCACGATCATCGTCGGCGCGGCGCATGATCGGAGTCATCACAGCCGCAACGTTTGTATTTTTGCCGATGGTGAAGTCGATCGCAGTCCGACCGGCACCGGCGTGAGCGCGCGCGTTGCTCTTCATCATGCTCGCGGCGAAATTAAAATGAACGAGCCGATTGTGATTGAAAGCATTCTCGGAACTTGTTTCACCGCCGAAGTTGTCGAAACGACGAAGTTCGGCCCGTATGACGCCGTCATTCCCAAAGTCACCGGCACGGCTTATATCACAGGCCGGGATGAGCTGCTGATCGATCCGTCAGATCCGTTGCGAAATGGATTTATTTTGCGGTAAAAATATGTCTGCTGCGATTCTACAATCTTCTCATGATCAACTGAAACAAGCTTTGGCATTCGCCAATCAAGCCCTCGTCTTCACCGGCAAGCTCGCTTCTTTTCAGCGCAGCGAGGCGCAGGCATTGGTTCGTCAATTGGGTGGTTCCACTCCCTCACGCATCAGCAAAGATACAACGTTGCTGGTGATCGGCGACGAGGGTTATCTCAACGAGATCGTCAAAAGCAACAAGCTCAAACGCGCCGAAGAGATTAATTCCAACGGCGGTCAAATTCGCATTATCTCCGAAGCCGAGTTTTTGGAGATGGCGGGCATTGAAAGCCGCGACAAGCTCGAAGAGAAGTATTATTCACTCGAGCGCGTGCAAAGTGTTTTTCCAAAAATTCGTTCGGATTTGGTGAAATATTTCGCGCGCTGGGGATTGTTCAAGCCGGCGGTGAAAACCAATGCGCATCAATATTATCAGTTCAAAGATTTGTTGATTTTTCGCCGGATTAACGAATTTTTGAATCAAGACCTGCCGTTGCGCAAAATTGCGGCGCGCTTAACAGAGGCACAATCTTCCTCGCCGCAAATTGCTCTTAATTTCGAAGGGTTCAAGCCGCGCGGAAAAATTCTCGCGCTGCACATCGCTCCGCAACCGGTGGAACGCACGGCGGAAGAGTGGTACGCGCTCGGTTATGAATACGACACGAGTCCGGAAACGCACGAGCAGGCCATCGAAGCATACGAAAATGCGCTGACGCAAAATCCGAATTACGTCGAGGCGATGATCAATCTGGCGAATATTTATTACACCAAACGCGAGTTGAAGCGCGGCCGGCAACTGCTCGAGCGCGCCGTGCAGCTCGATCCGAACAATCACACGATTTATTATAATCTCGGCAATTTGTACGACGAAGCGGCTGAGTTGGAAAAATCTATCAAAGCTTATCATAAAGCGCTGGAGCTGCATCCCGCATACGAGCCGGCGCTGTTCAATCTCGCGCTGGTTTACGAGCGCCTCAATCTGGTCGGCAAAGCGGAAATTTTGTGGCGAAAATATCTCGACGTCGATCCGATGGGCGAATGGGCGACGATTGCGCGCGAGCATTTACGGGCGGAACGGCGAGGGGCGACGGGATGAAGTTAGAATGGATTGATGAAGTAATGGAGAATTGGATTAGGAGTTGCCAACGCTCCACTTTTACTTCGAGGCTTCTTGAATTTCAGCATTCTTGAATTTCAGCAGAGAAACCACTTGCACCAAAGGCGAAAAAGTGCTATAATTATCAAGGATTTTTTATTAAGCTATACAACCTTTACGCCGAAAAAAACGTCCATCGTTTAGGACGAGGTTGTTGTTTTAAACTAGGAGAGTGTCGAGTCAATTAAGGATGAAATCTTATCGGATGTTTTTTTCTCTACTCAGTTTGACCACGTTGGCTTTGCCCGCCGCAAGTTTGGCCTTGCCCGGAAACGGGGTGATGGATCTCGTCTCACAATCCGACCTGTTTACGCAGCTCATTTTGTTGTCGCTCCTGGGGCTTTCGATCTTGTCGTGGTCCATCACGCTGAACAAGTATTGGCAATTCCGTTCTTTTCATCGGGATTATTATCGCCTCATCAATATGCTCAGACCCAACGCCGATCTGCCGACCGTTTATGCCAAGGCCGTCAAAAATCGCCCGGGGCCGGTGAGTCGAGTTTTTGAAGAAGGCCAGATCACCCTCGCCGCCGCTTTTGATCGAAACGTTGCGACAAAGACAAGAACGATGGAGCCATCAACGGCGTCATCGCAATTGATAGAAGGTTTGGCGGAGCGCGGTAATCATTCACTCGAACATGATTTGACCATGCGTCTCGAAACCGCGACGGACATCGAAATTTCGCAGTTTGAAGCGGGATTGTCGTCATTGGCGACGATCACTACCGTCAGCCCGTTCATCGGCTTGCTCGGCACGGTGTGGGGAATTATGAATTCGTTTTTAGGCATCAGCCGCAGCGGCAGCGCCGATCTCTCGGTGGTGGCGCCGGGCATCGCGGAAGCGTTGATCGCCACGGTGGCCGGACTTGCGGTGGCGATTCCTTCGGTGTTGTGTCATAATTTTTTGTCAACCCGCTTGCGCAAAATTGAAGACGGTTTTATTCGTCTGTCGACGGAATTGAAAATTTATTTCATCAACTGGTGGCATCGTGAGAAGTCGAAGAATGAAAATCGCGCCGGACATCAACGTGACTTCGCTCGTTGACGTCATGATGGTGCTGTTGATCATTTTCATGATCTCGGCGCCGTTCATGCGCGCCGGCGTAAAAGTTGATTTGCCCAAAGCCGGCGCCCGCGAGTCGCAGCCGCGACGCGCTATCATCATCGCGATTGATCGCGCCAATCAAATTTTTATCAATCAGGAAAAAGTCGCGATGGACGGCCTCGTTGCCAAAGTCGTTCGGCTTCACAACAGCTCGCCGAGTTTGCCGATTTTGCTCGAAGGCGATGCGGGCGTGGCGTATGGCCAAGTGATCAAAATCATGGATGCCGTTCGTCGCGCCGGAATCGAGAATGTCGGATTGGTTCTCGAACAGGAAACGCCGAGCCAAACGAAACGATGAAACGCGCGCTGGTTATTTCCGTTGCCGCTCACGCCACCGTTCTCTTCATACTCTGGCAGGTCGGTCGCAGCTTGTCGAGTCCGGCGGCGCGAGGTTATCCGCGTTTGATTACGGCGACGCTGGTGGCCAAGCCGGCGGGCGCACTGGCGGCGACAAACGAACAACCTGCCGCTGTGGAATCCAAATCGGCTTCAGCGCCTGCGGCGCCAAAATTCAAACCGGTGGAAAAGAAGAAAGAACCTGCCAAAGTTATTACTAAAGGATCGCCGCAGAAAAAGCCATCGAATTTAAAACCACCGGCAACAAAGCCAAACTTGTCTTCGTCTTCCAATCCTGCCGGTGGTCGCGGTGCGGCGACGACGAAAACGGGCGCTGGCAGCGGCGCTTTCGGCGGCAACGCATTGAAGCTCGATGCGGTGGATTTTCCTTTTCCTCATTATATCACTCTCATTCAATATCGCATCGAGAACAACTGGGAACCGCCGTTCAGCGGGCAACAGCTTCTCGCCACCGTGTATTTCAAAATCACGCGCAGCGGTGAGATCGAAGACGTCAAACTCGAACAATCGAGCGGCAACGTGGTTTTTGATCAAGCCGCCAAACGCGCGGTTTATAACGCCAATCCTCTGCCGCCGTTGCCCGCCGATTTCGGGCTGCAAACTTTGGGCGTGCACTTTGATTTCGCGGCAAATTAAATCGGCAACAAAAAAGAATCGCAATGAAACTTTTTAAGAATGAAGATTCAACTAAATAAAATTTCTTCGATCCGTTGGCCATTTCATGTTTTGAGCGGCTGGTGTTTTAGTTTAGTATTCCTCGTACTCTCGACTAAAATCATGGCCCAAACCGAAGTGCGTCTGCGCGCTGAAACCAGAACCTTTGCGCGTTTGCCGGTTGAATTGAAACCCAGTCAACTGCGCGATCAGGCCACCCAAGAACTCGGCCAACGCATTCTCGACATTCTTGACAATGATCTATGGGCGTCGAGCACGGTGGCGGCATTTCAAAGCGAGGAAAGCCGCGCCAATCCCGAGGCGCTGCGTTTGGAACTGGCCTTGAGCCGCCCGACCGGGTCGATTCGCTTGGCGGTGCAAACGAAAGTCTCATTATTACATAAGAAAATTACTTTGGAAGGACAGTTATTTGATGGCGCGGCCAACAAAACATTAGAGCAAAAGATTTATCGCGGCTGTCAGGATAATTTGCGCTTGCTCGTTCATGCGCTCGCCGATGATATCGTTAATAGCCTCACAGGTGAAAAAGGCATTGCGAAGAGTCGAATTGCATTCACCGGCGCGGTAAGCGAGAGTAAAGAAATTTTTATGATGGAATACGACGGCTCGAATTTGCGGCAAGCGACAAGCTTCAAAACCCTCAACCTGACGCCGGCGTGGTCTACTGATGGTCGTGAAATTATTTTCACCTCCTATCAACGCGGCAATCCCGATCTTTTTGTGATGGATTTGATCCCCGGACGGGTGAGTTATCTCATCAAAGATAACGGGCTGCATTCGGCGCCGGCGTGGTCGCCGGACGGAAAAAAAATCGCGTTCGTTTCGACCAAAGACGGCAATGCGGAAATTTATGCGATGGAAGTTTACAACAAAAATTTGCAGCGCTTGACGCAACATCCGGCGATTGATTCGTCGCCGAGCTGGTCGCCGACGGGCCGCGAGATCGTTTTCACCTCGGATCGGCTCGGCAATCCACAGCTTTTCGTGATGGATGCCGAGGGCACAAACTTGCGGCGTTTGCCGATTGAATTGGGTTACAATGATTCTCCGGCATGGTCGCCGCGCGGCGATAAAATCGCTTTTGTTTCGCGGGCGCCAGGCGGATTCGATATTTACATCTACGATATCGTCGGCGGAACGGCAACACAGCTCACGAGCAGCGCCGGCACCAACGAAGATCCCTGCTGGTCGCCGGATGGTTATCGTCTCGCCTTCAGCTCGACACGCGACGGCCGCAGCGATATTTACTCGATGGCGTGGGACGGCGTCGACGTGCGGCGATTGACTTTTAAAGGAACGTGCACCAGTCCGGCGTGGTCATCGAATGTCCGTCCGGCAGAGGAATTTTTGTGCAAAGAATGAATCGAGCTGCCTTATTAAATTCGGAAGATTTTTTCAAAAGATCGAATGTTATAAACAATCGCAATATTAAGGAGCGCAAAATGCACCGTTATTCAAGCCACAAATCCAACTTGATGATTGCCATGAAAGCGGGAACGATTTTCATTTCGCTGCTTTCGCTTCTCATCATCGCCGGCTGTCCCAGTTCGAAGCCGATGACACAAACGCCGGCAGAAGAGCCGGTCGAGCCGGCCGTGACAAATGAACCCGAGCCGGCCATACCCGCCTATACCAAAGCGGCGGAAGAAACCGCAGCCGCAACGGAAAGTGCTGCCGCCGTGCCGTTTGTTTTGCAAAAGATCTATTTTGAATTTGATCGTTACGATCTTACGCCGGAGGCTTTGCAAACGCTCGCCGACAATGCCCGCGTGTTGCAGGCGCATTCCGATGCCCGCATCGTCATCGAAGGCCATTGTGACGAGCGCGGCACGGTTGAATACAATCTGGCGCTGGGCGACAAACGCGCCAAAACCGCGCGGGAGTATATGCTTTCTCTCGGGGTCAATTCATCGCAAATCTCCACGATCAGCTACGGCAAAGAGCGGCCGCTGGATACGCGCCATTCCGAAGAAGGTTGGGCGCGAAATCGTCGAGCGGAATTTGCGAGAAGGTGATTCTTGCTGGTAGCTTAATTACCGATCACTTTTTGCTGGTTACTGATTTAGGATTTTTGATCGATGAAAAATTTACTCAAAACAATTTCACTGCTGATGCTGCTTTTGCTCTCGGCTTGCGCGACGCGAAAAGAAGTCGTCAATCTCAAGAACGATTCTTTTTATATTCGGTCGCAAATCGATTCGCTGCGCGCGGAGCAGCGGCGTTTGCGCGCCGCCGTCATCAAACTCATGGCGTTGACCGAGCAAAGCACCGAAGCGAATAACCGCTTGCGCGCGGACATTCAGGTGCAGCTCAATCAACTCGCCGAGCAATCGCAGATTCTCAATGATCGCCTCGAAGAAACCGGCCGGCGTATTTCCAATCTGCCGTCGAAACTCCGATTGGCCGCGCCGAATGCGGACACCACGAATCGAGCGGGTCGCGTCGACACGGCGCAGGTCAACGCGACGGCGCGGCGGCGTCTCGATGAGGCGCAACGCTTGTACGATTCGGCTTATCAGGATTTCGTCAAGGGCCAATATGCGTTGGCACAGCAGGGTTTTGCGCAATATTTGCAAATGCTTCCCGAAAGCGAGCTGGCTGATAACGCGCAGTATTGGATCGGCGAGTGCAATTACTCGCAAAAAAAATATACCGAAGCCATTCAAGCTTTCCAAACCGTCATCACAAAATATTCGGCTGGCGAGAAAGTGGCGGGGGCGATGCTGAAAATGTCTTACGCACAAATCGCTTCGGGAAAAACGCAAACCGGCAAAGAGAATTTGACGGCGCTGATCAAACGTTTTCCGCAGTCCAATGAAGCGAATCTCGCCCGCGGGCGCTTGCAGGAGATGAAATAAAAAAATCTTTTCTGTAAAATTCGTTCGCGAAATTTTCATTCCACTACAAAAGTTATCCTTCCAATTTCTGCATCTTCAACCTTCTGTTGGTATTTTTTGCGGTGAATTAGGGATTGATTGAAAAGATGACCGGGACGTCGTGCGCGGCCGGATGAAGCCAACGAAAGTCCTCTCGCCACCCCGTTCACTCTCCCCGGCATTCGAATCACCTGCGCCGATTGGCAGGAAATAGCCCCGATTCTTCGTCAAGACTTTTATTGCAATACCAAAAATTGCCGAACGGCAACTTTGTTCTCAAAATTGAAACCTTCGCTTTTTCTTGCCGCCCAGGAAGCGCGGAAAGACGGAGCTGGTCTTTGCAAACAAGACAACACCTAGACGACATGGACGTTACACCACTTTGGAGGCTGCATCTATGGAACATTTGATTCATTCTCTTTCACAAGACCGTCTTGGATTTGGTCGTGCGAAGAGAAATTGTAAGCGCCTTTTCTTTAGCGCGTTATTCTTATTTTTCTTGGGACAAACGCCACAGGCTATCGGTCAAGTTAATGCGGGCCGGGGGCCGCTCACCGTCCGTTCAGCATGGACGCTTGAACCGGGCTATCTTACGCTGACAACGCACACGCGCTTTTTTGGCAAAGTCGCCAAGCTCTCGCAACCAGGACAAGCCGGCACGAGCGCCGTTACGATTTGGGACGTGCAAGGCGGGCTGGCGCTGAATTACGGCATCAGCAAACATTTTGAGGCTTCGTTCGTGCCCATGATCTATCAAGACACCAACAAGCGAACCGACAAGGGCTACAATCTTCTCGACGATCTTTTTTTGTTTCTCAAGGTTGGCTCGTTGGGAAGCAAAGGCGGCTCGTTGAGCTATGGCTTCGACCTCGGCATGCGCTTTCCCACCGCCAAGGAACATAATTTGATGTTTGAGCCGTACTCCGCCGACAAAACCAGCTTCGGCGCGAACGCGTTGGCTTCTTATGCGCGCGACCCGCTGTACCCGGAAGATGCTTTCAGCATGCATTTCAATCTCGGTTACTGGAATCACAACGACGTCGGCTCGCAATTGACGCCGAGTATTTTCACCAAAGACACCGTGCGGGTGCTGAACATGACGCAGGAGCTCAGCTACGGCGCGGCGATGCTCTTTCCATTCGACAAATTTGATTTTCGTTTTGAATTGCACGGTCGCACCTTTTTGCAAAAACCGCCGGTGACGGCTTTCAGCCGCGAGAGCGTGACGTACATCAGCCCGGGCGTGACTTACAAGCCCTATCGCTGGATGACCATGCTCCTGAACGCCGACATTCGCGTGACCAATGCCGCCGACGAAACGGATTACACCAAGCCCGGCGTCAACAAATTTTCCGATTTGCCGAATTATCCGGATTGGCGCATTACACTCGGCACGAAAATCTCGATACTGCCCACCTCGCTCTATGCCATCAGCGAGCGCGATATTTTGATGAAGAAAGCCGAGAGCCGGCGCGAGTTGTTCGAGCAGATCATCAAAGAGCAGCGCGAAACCGAATCCGCCGAGGAAGAGTTGGAACGCATCAAAGATGAGCGCCGCAAAGCCGAGCGCGAACTCGAACGTTTACGCCGCATTCTCGAAGGCGAAGCCGAACGCCAGAAACAAGAGCAGGGCGGCAACGGCGATTCCGAACCGCCGAAATAATATTCGCCGAGGGTTTGAGCCTCGTTCTATACGCTTGAATATCAGACCCGCCAATCGGCCTGCAAACATAGGTCGATTGAGCGGTTTTTTTTATTGTCCGCCAAAAAGTTAAATTCAGGGGTCGGCCCCGTCTGCTTAAAAAACACCGCGCTTTTTATTTTTACCCTTGATGAAGATAAATGTGATCGAGGCGCAACTCAACGCCGGACTAAGAAAATAGAGCTTGACAAATTTGAAAAATCTGTCTATATTGCCAAAGTTTTTGAATTGGCGCAGTCTGTCCCCCTTTGAAAAAGTGGTTGAAGGGAACAGGTTTAGCCGCATTAAAACGGAGGTCTCAGCAGTATGGCGAGAGGTCGTGTCAAGTGGTTCAACGAAAACAAGGGATATGGTTTTATTGAACAGCCGGATGGGCAAGAGGATGTGTTTGTCCATTTCTCGACGATTCAGATGGAAGGCTTCAAGACGCTTCCGGAGGGAGCGGAAGTCGAGTTTGAGTTCGTGCGAGGTGAAAAGGGATTGCAAGCGACGAAAGTCGTCAAGCTTTAGCGCGGCTTTAGGAGTAAGAAATGTAACCCCGCTTGTTGCGCTTTCCAAACTTTCTTTATTAATTTCAATTAAGGAAAGTTGGGACGCGAGCGGGGTTTTTCTTTAAACCATCGAGGTTGATTGTGTTATTTTCCGAGCGGGACGTCAAAAAAATTGCGGCCGTACTGGGCGCGGCAGCCAAACATCGGGGAAATAATTATCGTCTGGTTTTGGAGAATCCCGAAGCCGGGCGCAAGCTCTCCATCGAGATTTATCCGAAAATTCATCTCGACAAAAACGGCAAGCAATTGGGCAATCTGATCTCCGTCTTCACGCCGACGGCGCATTTGCAACTGCATTTTTGCACCGGTTTCGTCGTCAGCAAAATGCTGGGCGAGGTGACGTTCATCGCCGAGCATCGCGGCAAAATTTCCGGGCTGATCATTGAGAAAGAAACCGGCTGCTCGCTTTTCGCGAACGTCGATAACAAAGTGCTTTCCGGCGATTTGACGCGCTTGAGCCCGGAATTAATGTCGGCGGGGATCGCGCTGTCGCTCGCGGAAACGTTGTTGCCCGAAAACAAGAACTCCAAAAAAATAAAAAAGACATAAGGGGCGGGAAGCAAAAAGTAAAAAGAAAAAGGTAATAGATTTTTTGCTTTTCGTTGCAAGCTTTAGTATTTAAATTTTCATTTCGATGCGCGTCATTCAGCTTTATGCCGAAGAGTTTCTTGATTATCTGCGCGCGGAAAAAAATGTGGCGCAAAATACGGTGGAGTCGTACGGTTTTGATTTGAGGCGATATTTGCAATTTCTCGCCGAGCAGGAGGTCAGCACGCCGGCGCAAGTCACCGGTCAGCACGTGCGCCGATTTTTGGCCGAATTGGTTCTCACCGAATATGCCGCGACCAGCGTGGCCCGCCAACTCTCTGCCATTCGCATGTTTCACCGCTATCTCATCGGCGAGCGTTATTGCGAAAACGACCCCACTGTCGCGTTGACGGCGCCGCGGCGCGCGCAAAAACTCCCCAACGTTTTAAACATTCATGAAATCGAGCAACTTCTGGCGCAGCCGGAAACGAACAGGCCGCTGGGTTTGCGCGACCGCGCGCTGCTGGAGTTCGGCTACGCGACCGGCGCGCGCGTTTCAGAAATCACCGGCGTCAAACTCGAGGATTTGTTTCTCGACGAACGCTTCGTGCGCATCTTCGGCAAAGGCTCGAAAGAACGCCTGGTGCCGATTGGCGATGTCGCGGTTTATTGGATCATCAAGTACATGGAAAATGTGCGTCCAAGCTTGACCCGCGGACGCCGCACCGAGAGCATGCTGTTTCTCAATGGCCGTGGCGGCAAGCTTTCCCGCATGGGATTTTGGAAAATTCTCCGGCGCTATCTGGACGCTGCGAATTTAAAAAAACATGCCTCGCCGCACACGCTGCGCCACTCGTTTGCGACGCACCTACTCGAAGGTGGCGCTGATTTGCGCGCGGTGCAGGAAATGCTCGGCCACGCGAATTTAACCACCACGCAAATTTACACCCATCTCGACCGCGCGTATTTAAAGGAGGTGCATCGCCAGTTTCACCCGCGGGAGAAAGAGTTTGCGGCGAGATCGAAAACTTTGACTATTGATTGAAAAACAGCCAACCATTTCGAAAAGAATTTCAATTTTTTTGAACACGGATTACGCCGATGACGCGGATTGGCACAGATAAAAAATCCGTAAGAATCCGTTTAATCCGCGTCATCCGCGCTCGAAGTTTTTGCCTTAAAGCTGCCTGAAGATCTCAAGTTTTCGGCTTACTTTAAATCCTGATTTCGACATTTATCCGGAGGATTCGCCAAATCCGAATACCCCCAATAATGGTTGCCTAAATGCCCAATGCCAAATTCGTCACCGATGCCGGCATCGAAATAAAAAACTTTTACACCGCCGCCGATTTGCCGCAAGATTTTGCAGTCGATCCGAAACCTGGCGAGTTTCCATTCACGCGCGGCATTTATGCCGACATGTATCGCAGCCGCTTGTGGACGATGCGCCAATACGGCGGTTTCGCCTCGGCGCGCGAGACGAATGCGCGTTTTCGTTATCTCCTGTCACAAGGCCAAACCGGCCTTTCGACTGCGTTCGATCTGCCGACGCAAATGGGCTACGACTCCGATCATCCGTTGGCCGAGGGTGAAGTGGGAAAAGTCGGCGTCGCCATCAGCAGCCTCGAAGATATGGAAGTTTTGTTTGAAGGCATTCGCCTGCAAGACATTACCACGTCGATGACGATCAACGCCACCGCCGCGATTTTGCTGGCGCTGTATATTGCCATCGCCAAAAAGCAGGGCGCGGATTTACGCGAACTCAGCGGCACGGTGCAAAACGATATTTTGAAAGAATACATCGCGCGCGCGACATATATTTATCCGCCCGCCGGCTCGATGCGCTTGGTCACCGACGTATTCGAATATTGCACGCAACATGCGCCGAAATGGAATTTCATTTCGATCAGCGGTTATCACATCCGCGAGGCCGGCTCGGATGCGGTGCAGGAAGTCGCGTTCACCTTTGCGAATGCGATGGAGTATGTGCGCGCCGCTTTGCAGCGCGGCTTGAATATAGATGCGTTTGGCCAGCGTCTTTCCTTCTTTTTCAATAGCCATAATAATTTTTTTGAAGAGATCGCCAAATTCCGCGCGGCGCGAGGGCTGTGGGCGAAAATTATGCAAGAAAAATTTGGCGCAAAAAATCCGCGCGCGATGATGCTGCGCTTTCATGCGCAAACCGCCGGCAGCACGCTCACGGCGCAGCAGCCGGATAATAATATCGTGCGCGTCGCTCAGCAGGCGCTGGCGGCAGTGCTCGGCGGCACGCAATCATTGCACACCAATTCTCGCGACGAAGCTTTGGCGCTGCCGAGCGAGGAGTCGGTGCGCATCGCGTTGCGGACGCAGCAGATTGTTGCGACCGAAAGCGGCGTCACCGCTACCGCCGACCCGTTGGCCGGAAGCTATTTTGTCGAATGGCTCACCAACGAAATTGAAAAAGGCGCGCAGGAATATCTCGACAAAATCGAAGCGATGGGCGGGGCGTTGAAAGCGATTGAACTCGGATTCTTTCAACGCGAAATCAGCCGCCGCGCGTGGGAATATCAACAGGCCATTGAACGCGGCGAAAAAATCATCGTTGGCGTGAATGCGTATCAAACGCAGGAAGAGTCCAACATGAAATTGCTGCGCGTCGATCCGGCGGTTCGTGAAGAACAGGTGGCGCGTCTGCGCGATTTGCGCCGCCGCCGCGATAACGCGCGTGTCAGTGAATTGCGCCAACAACTCGAAAAAGCCGCCGCTGGCAAAGAGAATTTGATGCCGTTCATTATCAACTGCGTTGAAAATTTCGTCACGCTCGGGGAAATTTCGGATTCGCTTCGCAAAGTTTTCAGCTCCCATCATCCCGAGCAATAATTGTATTTGCCTTTTTACTGGCGGCCTTTTGTTTTTATTTTATGTCTCGTCGAACTGAAAAGCCTTTCTGGAATCCTGACGAACTTCAGGCTCTTTTCGTTACTGAAGTGCTGGGAAAGCGGCTGATTGTTTTCAATCGCATCACCTCGACGAATGATTTTCTCAAGCGCTTGGCGCGGCGCGGCGCGGCAGCCGGAACTTTGGTGCTGGCGGATCAACAAACCGCGGGACGGGGACGACTGGGCCGGCCGTGGCAATCGCCGCCGGGCGTCGGTTTATGGCTTTCGATGATTCTCCGCCCGGAGCTGTCGCTTGAATCGATTGGCGCATTGCCGTTGGCTATTGCCGTGGTTGTTGCAGAAACTTTATCATCGATTTGCGGCGAAACATTTGCCGTCAAATGGCCCAACGACATTCTCTGGAAACAGCGCAAAGTTTGCGGCATTCTCTGCGAAGCGCAAATTTCACCGGCAGCCAATTCCGAGAGTCAGGTCGAGCGGCTCGATTACATCGTGGCCGGCATCGGCATCAATGTCAATCAACAAGCTGAAGATTTCAATCCGGCATGGCAAAAGCGCGCGATCTCACTGGCGATGATTATTGGTCATTCATTGGATCGTCAACATCTGCTGGTCGAATTGGCGCAACGTTTTGATCGGGCATTGTTCGGAAATTTGCCGCGAGAAATATCAACACTTTTATTCCGGTGGCGTTCGCTTTGTCCGGAGTTGGGAAAAACAGTAATCCTGCGACATTCAGATGCGACAATTACTGGGGTGTTCGATGATATTGGCGCAGGAGGAGAGCTGATTTTGCGTTTGGCCAACGGACAGCGCCAACCCTATTCGGCGGGAGAAACGTCGATGGTAAAATGAAATTTCTTGCTTTTATAATCTTACTCGCACTCGTTCTCGTTTTTTTAAAGCTTTTAAAGACGAGTACAAGTATGCGTCGTAGCAAGAGATGAAAAAGATCCAATGACTCGGAGTTTCAATATGCTTCTCGTCGCTGACATCGGCAACACCAATATCACTTTCGGGCTATACGAGCAGGAAAACCTGCGCGCGCAATGGCGCCTCAGCAGCGGCGTTGCCCGCACCGACGATGAAATTTGGATTCTGATCAAAATGCTGCTGGAGTCCGAAGGCTTCGCGCTGCCGCAATTAACCGGCACGGCGATCAGTTCGGTGGTGCCGACTTTGACACCGGTGTTCGAGCGCGTCGGCGCCAATCGTCTCAAACTTCCGACCGTCAACGTGACGGCTGATCTCGACACCGGCATCAAAATTCTCTATGAAAATCCCCATCAAGTCGGCGCGGATCGCATTTGCAACGCGGTCGCCGGCTTCGCGCGTTACGGCGGCCCGCTCATCGTCGTTGATTTCGGCACGGCGACCACCTTCGATGTGATCACCGCGGCAGCCGAGTACCTCGGCGGCATTATCGCGCCCGGCCCGGAGACCACTGCAGAAATTTTGCACCGCGCCGCAGCCAAACTTCCCAAAGTGGCTTTGCGTTTCCCGCCGGAGTTAATCGGACGCACCACCGAAACGAGCATCCAAGCCGGCTTGATGTACGGCGGCGTCGAAATGGTGGAAGGACTCAATCGCCGGTTCAAACAAATTCTCGGACCCGCCACCAAAATCATCGCCACCGGCGGATTGGCGACGGTTTTGATCGATCATCTGACAACGGTCGAGTGCGTCGAGCCGGCATTGACGCTGGATGGACTGCGCTTGATTTATGAACGCTGCGCGCCAACAAAAAATTCGCCCACCGCAAAGGCCTCTCACTGAAAAGTAATAAAGAATTCATATGGTTTTTCTGTGGGAATTCCAATTCTAGGAACGGAACACTCGTTTTGTTTTCAACCTGCGGTTTGACTTTGTGCTTGCACTTATGGGGATTTTCCATTATAATAAATCATTCAAAATAAAAACGAAGCAATACGCCCTAATTCTCCTTTCCTTGCTTTTCAGAAAGGAGAGGAAAATCGATGCACGCAAAAGCAACTTCGCCACAAAAAAGAAATTGGCCTTTGCCCAAGCCCGTTGTTTTTAGTATTCCCGTCACCATCGCGTTGGTTTTATTGATGATTTTCAGCAGCGTGACCGTGGTGTTGACCATTGCGTTTTATGGTTACGAAAAGCAGGAATTGACGCAATATGTCCGCAAGCAATTTATCGCGTTGGCCGACGGTCTTGCCCCGCTCGTGCGCGAAGCTTATGAGCGCAAAGAATATCGTCTCGTTCAAAACACGCTGCTGACTTTCTCGCAGCATGACGAGATCGCGTTTGCGCTGGTGGTCGACGCCGACAGCGTCATTGTAGCCGCCGATCCCGAGGCCTGGCAAAATCGCCCGTTTCGCGAATTCTTGGCGCAATATCAGTTAAATCTTTTTGAAATTCCTCAACCCAACCGATTGACCACCCTTTTCAGTGTTTCCTCTCGGCGGCATCTTTTTCTTTTTGATCGACAATTTCATGGGGTTTCGATCGGCGCCGCCGAATCAGCAAAAACGTTGCGCGGTCGCCTGTTGATCGGTTATGACAGCCAATTTGTCGAAACGCTTATTGGCGAGCGCCTGCGCAATGTTTTGTTGCTTGGCGGCTTGATCTTGCTGTTGGGCGCCGGCGCATTTTACGTTGTCGTGCATATTTTTTTAATTCGTCCATTGCGCGCAATGGGCCAAGTCATGAGCGAAGTGTCCGAAGGCAACTTAAGCGCGCGCTGTCCGAATTTCATCAGCCTGCCGGAAGTGGCGAATTTGCTGCGCCAGTTTAATGACATGCTCGTCGTGCGCAAAATGGTGGAAGAGACGCGGAAACGCGTCAACGAGGAAATGCAAAAGCTGCAAGAACAGCTCTTTCAAGCGCAGAAAATGGAAACGATCGGCACGCTCGCCGGCGGTGTGGCGCACGACTTCAACAATCTGTTAGTCGGCATTCTAGGGACGGCCTCGTTGATGAAAATCTCCGTCGATAAGAATAGCCTGCTGCAAGAACATATTCAAACCATCGAGCAAGCCGCTCTCCGCGCCTCGGATTTGACCAAACAACTGCTCGGCTTTGCGCGCGCCGGCAAATATGAAGTGCGCGCCGTCAACCCGAATCATCTCGTTGAAGAATTAATAAAACTTATTTCGCGCGCGTTTGACAAACGCATTATCGTAACCACCCAACTCGCCAGAGACTTATGGGCCATTGAAGGCGATGGCAATCAATTGCAACATTCACTTTTGAACATTTGTCTGAATGCGCGCGATGCCATGCCCAATGGCGGTGTGCTTTCTATCACGACGCAAAACCTCGCGATCGACGCCTCGACTTCCACGCAACACTTTAATATCAAGCCGGGGTCATATGTTCATCTCGCCATCGCCGACACCGGCAGCGGTATGGATTTGGCAACGCAGGCGCGCATTTTTGAGCCATTTTTTTCCACCAAAGAAAGAAGCAAAGGCACCGGCCTCGGCCTGGCGATGGTTTACGGCATCATTCACAATCACAACGGCCACATTCATGTCGACAGCGCCGTTGGCAAAGGCGCGACGTTTCACATTTATTTGCCCGCCACGCAGACAGTTGCCACCGTCCCCGCCATCGAGCCGCAAGTGGAGATGCCGTTCGGACATGGCACGATCTTGATCGTCGATGATGAGCGCGCCATTCTCGATGTCGCCAGCCGCATTCTGAAACGGCTCGGTTACTCGGTGCTGTTGGCGCAGGAGGGGCACGAAGCGCTGCGCGTTTTTGCCGAACGTCGCCATGAAATCGCGCTCGTCATCCTCGATATGGTGATGCCGAGGCTCGGTGGCAGCGAAGTGTTTCGTCGCCTGCGGGAAATCGATCCGGAAGTTCGGGTGTTGTTGTCTTCCGGTTATAGCGCCGACGACGAGGCGCGGGCCATACTGGGCGAGGGGGTTACCAGCTTCGTGCAGAAACCGTATCTGGTCGATGATCTGGCGCTGGCCGTCAAGCACGCGCTCAAACCGAATGGAACGGCGGCGACAAAAATCGAAACGACGATTTAATACCGCACTTTGCGCTTGACATTCCAAGCGAACTTTGTTATTTTCTTATACGTCGAAGTTGTCAATCGGAGAAGATTGCAAAATAGGCATCCCTGCCGGCTGCTTGGTTTCGTCGAGAGAGCGTGACTTACGGAAACGTGACGCCGCTCAACACGGAAGTGGTGACGACGAGGTGTTAGAGGAACCAGAGTCGCACCGGTGGCGCGGGGATGCCGCTTTTTTTCTCATGCTGAAAGGCAAACCGTGAGAGCAATTAAAAATTTTTTTGGAATCAGGCGGATTCCACGTTTGGGCGTGGGTTGGGTTTGGGAACGATTGATCTTTTTCATAATGTTGCTGGTTTCGCCAGCCTTCGCTCACGATCTCAATTCAAGCTACTCCGCCATCGTTGTCACACCCGACAGCCTGCAAGCCGTCTTCACATTTGATATTTCCGATCTGAATAAAAATTTCAACCTCGATACGAACGGCGATCTCGATGTTGAGCGCGAGGAATTGCTTGCTGCGATGCCGGCGCTTTATGATTATGTCGAGCGGCATGCCACCGTCGCCATCAATTTTTCGCCGGTGGAATTGGAACGCCGCCCGGGCGGATTTACTCAGGATGATTTTGGCAACGTTTTTATTAGTTTTAATTTTGTAAAAAAACTTCGAGGATTGCCGGCGGAAATTTCTCTGCATGTCGATTGCTTCGAAAAATTTGGCGCGCAGCATAAAAATCTCGCCAAAGTCGTGGCGGGCGAGCAAACGCAGCAAGCCGTGTTTTCGGAAGAAAATCAGCGCCAGCGTTTCGTGATTGGCGGCAAAGTCTCACTCCTCTCGCAGATCGGCGAGTTTGTCAAACTCGGCATCGAGCATATTTTCCTCGGCTACGATCACATCATGTTTCTCTTCGCGCTGATCGTGATCGGCGGGCGATTCGTCAATTTAGTGAAAATCGTCACGGCCTTTACCGTCGCGCACAGTCTCACGCTCATTCTCGCGGCGCTCGAAATTTTGCAACTTCCGCCAGGCCTCATCGAGTCGGGTATCGCCTTGAGCATTGCCTATGTCGCCGCCGAAAATTTTTTCATTGCCGAATCAAATCACCGCTGGCTCCTCACCTTCATCTTCGGTCTCGTGCACGGTTTTGGTTTTGCCAATGTCCTGCGCGATCTCGGCCTGCCAACGACCGGACTCGTGCCCTCGTTGCTGGCATTCAATGTCGGCGTTGAAATCGGCCAGCTCTGTATTGTGGCGATGCTTTTCCCGCTCACGCTTTGGATGGCCAAACAAAAATTTCAACGTCAAGTCGTGTTTGCTTTTTCTTCCGTGATTTTGCTTTTCGGTTTGGGCTGGTTTGTCGAGCGCATATTCGATCTGGCTTTTATGCCGTTGTAAAGCATTCCATAGGGAGAAATATCATGGAATTCGTCGGCTCCATTCACAAAAAGTATGTCAAGCAAAGGCAGGAAGAGCGGAAAAGCGAGCGTGACCAATTCATTCAGGACGCTGCCAAGCTGATCTTTGGTATTTTGCATCTCAAACTTGATCTTGCCGCTTCGACGGATGATTATAGTCGCGCCGCAGTATTGTCAATCGACAGCGCCAAAAAACTCGCTTCCAGCCTTTTTCCGGATTTATCCGAAAAAGAGCTGCAAGAGCAGTGGAACAAGTTTGTTGAAGGGAATTAAAACGGCGTCCCGATTAGTGGATTTCTTCGACGCGCAAACACTTCACCTGGCCGGCGAGCAGCCAATCGAGCAAATCAAGCTGCTCAAAGCTCAATTCAAATTACGCATTGATTTTGTGCCCTTTCGTTTCACCCCCTTAATGAAAAAGCGGTTGACCCGCCGCGCCAGTTTTATGTTGCAGGCATCGCTGCGCCTGTTTCCGGAATTGCGGGGAAAAACCATCACCGTCGGTTACACTCGCGCTCATCTCGGCAGCGCGTTGATTCCGCGCGATCAACAGGCGGAGTTGACGATTCGGCTGAAAGTGCGCAAGTTGAGTTACAATACCATCGGCCATGAACTGACACATCTCGTGCAAGGCCTGTCGCATTTAAATTCCCCCACAACGACCGAACGCATTCCGAGCGGCGAGAAGCAATGCGATATTTGGACATTGGCGCGCAGCGAGCTGTTCTGTGATGAAGCGTCGACTTATCTCAAATTGCCGCCGACGATCAGAACAAATTGGCCGAGCTACGCCCAATCTATTCGCGCGCTTTGTATCGCTGCCATTGAAAAACGCACGACCCATCGGTTGTACATTTCTTGGCTGGAAGAGCAGATTCATCAACTTGCACATCAAGATTTGAAAAAGGGCAACAGCGTGCAATTGCAACTGCCTTTTTAATCGAAAAATTTATCTTACAACTTATTCCGCCTTCAACGCCGGCAGCAACGGAATTCGCATTGCCATAATAGCCGAGAGGGCGCTGGCGAGCATGCCGACAAAAAAAACCGCGAGAAGCGTCAGGGAGAGTGAAAACCAGGGAACCTGCGAAGAACCACTCAAAAGATGGGGCGCGACGGCGAGCAAAGCGGAAACGCTGCCGAGTACAATTCCAATTAAAATTAAAAACGCATGTTCGGCCAGCAACATTGCCGTCAAAGTCGAACGGCGAAAGCCAAAAGCGCGCAAGGTGGCGAGTTCCCCGCGCCGTTCGATGACATGGCGAATCAAGATGATTCCCAGGCCCAGCGTTCCCAACAGCAGGCCAAGCCCGCCGAGAGTTTGAAAAACCGACAGATAAGTATTTTCCACCGCCAGAAAATTCGCCAGTTGAGTTTGCGTCGATGAAGCATCGAAGCCATATTCTCTCAAATTTTGTTCGAGCCTTGCAGCGATGGTTTCAGTTTGCGTTGCAGGTGTTTCGATTAGAAAATAGGAGTAACCGCTGGCACTGGGAAAATGTTTGAGAAAATTGGCTTCTGAAATCAGGATCTCGCTTTGAAAAATGCTCCGCTCAAAAAGCCCAACAAAGCGCAGTTTGATTTCCCGTCCAAATTCATCCCGAATCACGAAATCTTTGCCCAAGCCGAGATGCAAAATCCACTGCACCGAATTATAATCGCCCAAAGCCGGAATCACCTCCGGCGCGATTTCTTTTTCGAGCAGCGCCCAAGGATTTTCTTTGAATTTCTCATCGACGAGGTGGCGAAAGTGAAATCCGCCGCGCGCGATGAGATCAGCCGGCGCGCCGAGAATGCGCGGCCTCTGCGGTTGATAAAGATTCAAACAACTGACATCCTCGCCGGGAAGCAAACGCAGCGGAAAAATACGCGTGGCATTGAGAAGCTCGGCATCGGCGCCGGCAAAACCAAATTCGTCTCTTCCCGTCCTTGCATTCAAATCATAATGCAGCGGGATTTCGGATTCTGCCGCGAGGGTGAAACCGCCGGTTCCGGAATCTTTGGAAAGCGGTTTTTTTTCCGACTCGCGGCGATTCGCGGCAACGGCAACGATGACGAAACAGGCGCAACTCACGAGCGCGGCGCATAACAAACTGCGTCCGGGAGTTCTGGTGCTGTAGCGTGTGGCCATCGTGATGATTCTCGCAAAGCCGAAACGCTGTCGCGTTCGATGGCGCAGTTGACGAAACCATAGTGACAACGCGGCCAATCCGGCGATGAGCAAACCCGCGCCGCCGCCGAAAAACCAGCCGGGAGAAGGTGAGTCGCTTGAAAAAAATGCCAATATGATCATGGCGACTGCCAATGTCGCGGCGAACAACGCCACCATTTTTGAAACCCGTGAAGGTTTGATTCGCTCCCAGGTTGTCACACCATGCAATAACGCCGTCGCCGGCGCTTTTCTGAGTTGCCACAAAGTCCAAATGATGGAGAACGACGTGACGACAATGGCTGCGATATAACCAATGACGAGGCTGGAAACATTGACGTGCAAAAATAAAAATGACGAGCCGATGGCGCCGATCCACCAGGTTCGCAAGCCGAGCAGCAAAATCCAGGCATAGGCAACGGCGCCGGCTAAACCAATTAGGCAGCCGATTCCGGCAAGCATCAGGCCTTCATGCAACATGCGCCGGCGCACGGTGCGCATGGGATAACCGACCGCAAGCAAAGTTCCGATTTCTTTGGTTCTTTGTTCAACTCCGAGCCGAAAGAGCATGCCCATCAAAAGCGCCGCCGACACAATCAGAAACCAACTAAAGCCGATGAACAACATGCCGAAATCAGTCGTGCCTTCGGCGGCTTGCAAACCTTGCGTTTTGATCGGCTGAAAGATGTAACCCATTTGCTCGGGCTTGATTTTCTCCATCAGGCCGGTTCGCAGTTTTTCAATATCGCGTGCCGCGCCAATGCCAACGTGGATCGAGGTCAAGTTGCCGAATCGACTATTCCACAAACGTTGTCCCGTTTTCAAAGCAATAAAAGCTTTCGGCGTCGCGCGATAGCGATCCCAATACGCCTCGTCTTGCGGACGAATCAAATTCAGATCAACCGGAAATGGCGGATTCCACGATTGCATGTCTTCGGCATCGTGAATACCGGGAAATTCCGGCGTGAGTGAACCCTCAATGCCCAATCCATTTAGCGCTGTGATGCCGGCAACGCGAAAAGCATGATTTTGCGTCACAAGATTTTCACGCGCCCCGACGGTATAGTAAGCAACTCGAACGGTGTCGCCAACTTTTGCAGCAATATCCTGCGCGGCCCATTCATTCAAAAATATTTCGTTATCGGCGAGAATTGGAGCCGGTGAACCGTTTGTCAAGTTGAGCTCATCGAAAGGTGGCATTGTTGGCGTTGCGACCGCTGCGATTGTCGAGTAGGGAAGCAATTTCCCGCGAATTTCCATCGTGTTCGCGAGATAAGTCAAACTCGGCTGCAGCGGCGCGTTGAATTCGGCGCTGACGGTTTCAACCGCATTGACAATGATGGGATTGAGAATGATCTCCGGGCTTTCGATAGCAACAAAATTTTCGGATGGTTTCAAGCTCATACCAAAATCTTCCAAGCGAATATTTTCCCGCAAAATCGTTTGCAACGTTTGAACCAACGAATCAACTGTGCCGGCACTTTTACGCGACACCAAAAGCGTGTTGGCAGTTTGTCTTTGCGCGAGCGATCTCTGCAAATTCGCCAGCGAAATGCACGCATTCAACGGCTGATTTTGTTGGGCGCGCAAGCTGAAACGCCCCATGCCGCGATTGGGAATAATGCGCGTGACAATAAATCTTACCGTTTTGACCAGATCAGAAACTTCGCGGCTGCCCAAAAGAGTTTCACGATGAATTTCGCTTTGTTGCTGAAAGAAAATGAGCAGATGATCCCCAATTTTTGCGCGCAATTCTTGTTGCAAAGCTTCATTGATCGCGATCGCGGGAAAGCCGAGTTCGGTGCTTTGCAAAAGAAACTTGTTCCATTGATGGAGCGAGTCCGGCTCAAACAAAGTTAAAAATTTTTCATTGATACCAAGCAGGTTGAGATTGGAAGCGCGAGTTTTGGTCGTGGCGTGCGTTGCGCTGCCGGTTAATAAAATGCCGGCAACCGCCTTATCGAAGTGCGATTTAAAATTCGCGGACGCCGCCAAGCTATCGGCCAAGTCTTGTCTAAAGAAGTGATTTGAAGCCAGCGCATAATCGATTTTACCGAGCCGCTCTATGGTCAAATCGCGCAAGCTGCCGCGAACGGAATCGCCGACCAAAAGCGCGCCGGTCAGCGCCGCTGTGGCAATCGCGGCTCCCGTCGTCACGGCCAAGTTGATACGCCAATAATGAATCAAACTTCGACGCATGTGCCTTCTCGCAATTCGAGGCGCCGGTTGAAGCGCGCGGCCAATTCCAGGCTGTGCGTCACGGCGATGAGAATGTTTTGTTCGGCGCGATGCAATTCTAATAACAGCGAGGCGACGGCATTGGCCGTGTTGTGATCGAGATTGCCGGTCGGCTCATCGCAGAGCAGGAGGCTGGGGCGATTAATCAAAGCTCTGGCAATCGCCACACGTTGGCGTTCGCCGCCGGAAAGTTCAGCGGGACGATGATCGAGACGATGCGAAAGACCGACGCGGTCGAGCAAGGCGCGCGCGTGTTTCTCAACCTCCCGATTTTTATTTTTAAAGGCAAAGGCGGGAATCAAGACATTTTCTAAAACCGAGTATTGAGGCAGAAGATGATGATCCTGAAAAACGAAGCCGACAACTTTATTGCGAAAGCGCGCCAATTCGGGTTCGGACAGCGAGAAAGGAGCTCGTTGATTAATTTCAATATTACCGGAAGACGGTTGATCCAAAGTTCCGATCAAATGCAGAAGCGTGCTCTTTCCCGATCCCGATGGCCCCATGATGGCGAGGGCTTGCCCGCCGGTCATTTCAAATGAGATGGCGCGCAGCACTTCGACGCGACGCGATTCCGTGTCAAAAATTTTAGAGACCTGATAGAGTTTGAGTGCAAAATTTGCTGTTGGCATATGACACAAGGCGAGCCGGGAAATTCCGCAACCAGCAATCTTCTATTTTCGATCCTCGCCCAGAGGCGCTTCTTGAATTTGCTCTGCAATAAAATCCGGTATCGGAATCGCTTTAAGCTTGCCCTCCGGGCTGACGATGCAACACGCCGCGCTCACTTGCCCGCGCGCGATCAACGCCTCACCGCGCTGAAATTCAAATTTATACGTCATCGACTTGTTGCCTTTTTTGGCAACCATCAAATGAATGTCGAGCACTTCTTCAAATTTCACCGGACTCAAATATTCGCACGCAGCGGCCAAGCGCGGCCAGCCGAGCTGCAAGTTGTCGAGCTTGGCCGCGACACTCGTGCTCAATGAGCGCAGAAATTCGTGCTCGGCGGTTTCCATGAAAACAAAAAAACGGGCAAAATGCACGATGCCCGCCATGTCGGTGTCGGCAAATTCGATGCGGCGTTTGGTGTGAAAGTCGCAAGGCATTTTAAATTGTCGATTGAAAATTTGCAATTTTAAATGTAACGTCAAATCGGTTGTCGTGTTACGGTTTATATTTAGTTACTAAAAAACCTCCCAACGCGGCCAGCAAAATTCCGGCGATAAACTGCCATCGCATTGCGCCGAAGCCGCTCGCCGGCGGATGCAGCGCCAACGCCACGATGGCATTCACAATCGGCGCGCCGGCAAAAACGATCGACATGACAACGTTCGGCGTGCCTTTGGCGCCGAAAGCCAACAACACACAGAAAGCGCCCAACGCGCCAACGATGCCGGCAAGCAGCGACCAACCCATGCCTTTGGCGGGAATGCTCCACGTCGCGCCGTTGATGAGCAACATAATCGCTGGACCGACCACCGCGGTGATCACATAGGCGATGCCGACAAAGAGAAAAGCTTTGTATCTGCCGTTCACGGGATCGCCAATCGCCATTTGGCCGGAATGCAAAAACACGCCATAAAGTCCCCACGATACAACTGTCATCAGCGCAAAGACGAGCCAGGTCATGCCTGGTTGCGTTGTGCTGGTCTCGGGCATCAGTTTCTCCGTTTTGAAGATCGAGGGCAGAATGTCGAGGATAGAAGATAGAGGATCGAACTTAATGGACGGGAGCTTCTTTTTCTACGCTCGATTCTCGATCATTTATCCTCGCTCCCCGGTTTTCCAAATAACGCCGATAAACCTCGATCGTCGTCGCCGCCATCACTTCAGCGCTAAACGCATCATGCACGGCTGCTTGTCCTTGCTGGCCGAGCCTGTCGCGAAACGGCGCGTCATTCAGTAATTTTAATATTCCTTCTGCTATGGCCGAAGGCGAATTGGGTTCTACCAATATACCACCGCCGGTTGATGAAATCAACTCCGGAAATGCGCCGTGCTGGGGCTGCACCACCGGAACGCCGTTGGCCAATGCTTCCAAAACAAAAAGCCCTTTGGGCTCTTGATAAGTCGTCGGCACGGAGAGAACGTGCAGGCGATTTAGAAAATTTATTTTCTCTGCGCGATTGACTTCACCATAATATTTGAAAACGGTATTCAATTCCCACGCTTCGATTTGCTCGAGGATATTCGCAAAATAAAGGCGATCTCTTTCGCCGAGATAACCGGCAACTTTGAGTTGGATGGCGTTTTTGCCCAGCTTCTGCGTGAGCTGGTGAAAGGCCTCGACGAGCAGATGCAGACCCTTTTCCGGACAGATGCGCGCCAAATAGCCGATGACTAATTTCGTGTTGCCGTTGAGATTTTGCTGAACGCCATGTCCCTGCAGATTGATGCCGAGCCGCACGACGTGCATTTTTTCAATGGGCACTTGCAGAAAATCCGCCATGAAATCAGCGTAATATTGGCTCGTCGCGATAAAGCCGTCCACATCCTTCGCGCGCGCGCGTAAGAGTTGACGCGCCTGTGATTTGTACGGTTCGACGAGCTCATTGAGAAAAAGATCTTCGCCTTGCACCGCGCAAAGCACGGGAACGCCCAACGCTTTTTTGATCTCTTTCGCCATTCCCAAAAACATGGAATTGGTCAGTTGCACGATCTCGGGGCGATACGACTCTTGCAGCCACTGGATCAATTTCGCCAGTTCTTTTTTCTGGCGGCCTTCTTCGCCCTGTAGAACCGAGACGGTGAGAGCACCCAGATCCTTGGCATTCGTGGACGCGCTAAAACGCGAGGCCAAATTCAACAGCGCGCGGCTATTGAAGAGCTTGTCCAACAGCCACGGCGTGTGGCGAAAAAACGAAAACTTTTGCTCCAAATAAACATTGATGCCGCCGTAAAAAACCTGATCGAGCGTGACGTTGACTTCGTCAGTTCGCAAAGGCGTATAAGTTGGAATCAAAGCAACTTCGTGGCCTTTTTTAATGAGAGCGGCGGCAAGCGTGTTGTCGTGAATGCAACTGCCGCAGTACATATTAGCGGCGCCGGCGGCGATGTAGGCGATTTTCATACGCAACTTGAATTGACAAAAAAATGATTTTAGCAAAATAATTTAACGCCATTTGCAACGATCCAATCATTGGCTATTTTGAGCGAGGTTTCTTCGTTCTTGCATTCTTTCGCAGCGTCGATGGCTTTGCGCGCCCACACTATTGATTATTTGTTTTCAACCTTCTTTCATATTTAAAAATTTTTTCAACATTTTTTCTTTCTATCTCTGTCAAGTCGGCCTCTTTAAAATCATCTCTCGGCTCATACCAAGGCTTACTTCTAAAATAACCATCCAGTTCAGGTGACTTGAATATTTTGCCATGATCTGCAAAGAATGTATTTCTTAGAATTCTTAGTTGCCAAAGATTCAAGTTTTCTAGCTCATTCTCATGTATCTCAGGGGTTTCTTTCGTATGGCCATCATAAAAATAATTCATCGACTCGATTGTCTCATCGCATATATCTAAATCGAAAACCTCGTTGGCTTGGGGCTCAAAGTCTAAAATTTTATACTGTGTTCTGTTGCCGGTGTTACTGGCAAGATTTGTGAAAATTTGATAGTTGCGTTTAAATTTTTCTCCAAACATTGCATCACGGATATCGAAAAAACCAGCATCCCAAAACTTGCCCGTATTTGAGGAATCTACGACAATAAATGTTGCCTTTTTAATATTATCCTTCCAATATCTGCCCGTTCCGTGCAGATATTGTGCTCCGTAATTCCACACGTGCAGGCTAACAACTTGATACCCATGAATATTATATCTCACTCGAATTGTTGCCTTCTCATATCCTTTGAATTCTACTTCCTTGATAAGCCAACGAGTCTCTTCTAGAAAAGCTGGGTATTCTTTTTCCCTATGTTGTTCCAATATTTTTTCGCTTGCCTTCTCGCCGCCTATTTTTGCTTCGCCTTGTACTTCCGTAAAACTATCTTCTTCATCATTAACCCATATCTCCAAGCGCGTAAAATCGTCGATGCCTTTAAAGTCTCCATAGCCATACCTTGGGAAGCCAACTTTATGAGTTCTTGTTTTAGCGTGGTTAAAAAGATCAAAGGTCGCATCAACGGTATAGGTTGTGTTGCCAAGTTCTATTTTTACTATCTCTGAATCCAGGCTTATGCTCGTTTCTTTACCGTCGAGCAGTGTTATGCCACCGCCAGCACACCTTAAGAGGAACTCCTGAGGTAAAGCAGGAATTGATAAAAAGATCCAGAGTACGCAAGCGATGGAGGTCAGCTTGCATTTAGAAAAATGATTCATATAAAGGAACCCGAAACTTTTTACTTCTACTCCCATGGCATGTCGTGCCAGTGGAGATATTCCATGACGGAAGCTTCAACAATGCTGTATTCCTCACCACGACTGCTTGTACGGATGTAACGAACTTTTGCGTCATTAAACTAAATACTCACATTCCGCGCAATATTGATCCACGTGTGCACGTGCGGCGAGCCGCGGAAATACCAAACGAAGGACGGGCCTTCGAGCTTCCAGCGATCCCAGACGCCGTCCTTGTCCGGTAGATTTCCATCTTGGTAGAAACTGAGATGGAGCTTGGCAACGCCGCCATTGGCACTGACCGCCGCCATCACCCGCTCGACGTCGGATTGGCGATACGGCGCTAACAGCGACCTAATCACTTCCTCGACCAGAGCTTTTTGATCGCGCGACAGCTCGCTCACCGGAATGCCGGCGAACTTGCCGTTTTTCCCCCGCAATTTGATTGTAGCAGGATTGTCCGCAGGTGAGTCACGAAGAACGAGCGCCAGCTTCTGTTGCTTGCCATCCAGCGCGTGAAAAACTTTGCTGGCGAGCCGCGCTTGATGCCACCACACATTGCCAGGATGATCAGGACGCTCGTTGAAAGTAACCGCGTGGCCGTAAAAAATCGGCCCGCCGAACACGGCGTTCTTTTCCGCTCCACCGTCAGCGCGAATGGTTTGATGGCGTCCGGTGAGCATGAACGCCAATCTCTCGCCGCCATCGCTGAAGAAGCACGCGGAGTAATTATCGAGACCGCCCATGTCATCCTGCATGGCGCGAAGGATTTTCTCATAACCTTCTTCGCTGGTCACGCCTTTCGGAATTTCTTGAATGAGGCGCTGCTGTTCTCCTGAATAGAATTCGTCAATAACTTGCGGGACAACACGCCAGTTGTTGTTGACTTGCAAACGGCGCAGATCGTTCCACGGCAAGAGCACGGCCTTTTTCTGCGCTTCGGTGAGCGTGTCACGCAAACGCTTGACCATCGTTTCCGCCGCCTCGCCCGTTTCGCGGGCAAATATTGGCGAAGCAAAATTGAGCAACGGCGCGACGGCAACGGCTGCAGCGGCTTTGCTTGCCTTTTGCAAAAATTCACGGCGCGGCATTTCATGTAAAGGATGGTGGCTCTGATTGGTGGCTTCGACGGCTTCGCCACAATCGGGGCAGATGAGTTTGGGGTAATCGAACATTTGGGCTTCCATTTTTAGAAGCTGTACAAAAATTACTTGGAATTTTATCGTAGCCCTGACCCCTTGTGGGTCATTGTTTCAAGGCCGAGTTCGTTGGTTAAAAAAGCCGCCCATAAAGAGCGGGGACTACGTAAAAAGCTTTACAATAAAGCTTTCAACCGTTCTCGATCTACATTGCCGCCGCTCAGCACGCAAACCGCCGTGGCGTCTCGCGGCAGGTTTATTTTGCCTGAGAGCAAGGCGGCCAAAGTCGAGGCCGCCGCCGGCTCGGCGACAACTTTGCAGCGCTCGAGAATCAATCCCATCGCCTCAACAATTTCCTGGTCGGAGACGATCACCATGTCATCGACATACGCTTGCACGTGCGCCAACGTGTGCTTCCCTGCAAACGGTGCAGCCAAGCCGTCGGCAACGGTATTGACGCGATCCAGACACACAGGCTCGCCACGCCGTAGACTCTGCGTCATCGCCGAAGCGCCTTCCGGCTCGACGCCGATAATTTTAACTGCCGGCTTCTTCGCTTTAATAGCGGTTGCAATTCCGGAGATCAAACCGCCTCCACCAACACCAACGATCACCGCCTCAACTTCTGGAACATCTTCGAGAATCTCCAATCCCACCGTGCCTTGTCCGGCGATGATGTGGAGATCGTCAAACGGATGCACAAGAGTCAAGTCGCGCTCTTTCTGAATTTGAAGGCAGGTCGCCAGCAAATCGCCTTCTGCCAACACAACCTCGCTGCCATAGTCTCGGGCCGCCTCGACCTTGCTGCGCAAACTGGTGGCTGGCATTACGACAGTGGCGCGAATGTTCTCTTGTCGCGCCGCCCAAGCCAGTGCTTGCGCGTGATTGCCGGCGGAAAGCGTAATCACACCCTTTTGCTTGTCTTGAGGACTGAGGTGGTACAGCTTGTTCAAAACGCCGCGCGGCTTGAACGAGCCGGTCTTTTGAAAAAGCTCCAGTTTAAAATATAGCCGAACGCCGGTTCGTTCGCCCAAATAAGACGAGCGCATCACCGGCGTGCGATGCACGCGGCCCGCAATGATCTCGCGCGCGGCGAGAACGTCGTCCAGTTTTATGAGTTCTTTGCTTCTGTCTTCCATTTGCGTTTGTCATTTGCTCTTGACAAACAAAATCTCGAACTGCTCCAAAAGGGCTTGGGTTAGTCGGAGCAGTTTTCTGCCGTTCGGTTGTTTGAGTTGTGCCGAGGCGAAAAATTGATAAGAGGCAGGAATTTGAATAGTGCCGGATAATTCTTGCCAAGGGTATTCTGGGTTGGGGCCGTCTTGCGCCAATGGGGGAGCGAGGTGTTCAATGGCGCTGGCAAGCGGCAAGGTGCTTCTAACATAATCGAGAAATTGTCGAACCGGCATGTTGAATTGGCGTGGCAACGCCGGATGTCTCGCCGCGAGTTGCAAGAAACGCAAGAATCCTTTGTGGCTATGGCGAACTTCCGCGATATCAGCGCCCCGCGCCAGAAGCATCGCTTTGGCAAGCTTCTCTGTCGTCATTTGCAGATAATGCAAAGCGTGGCAGTCATCGAGCGACAAGCTTTGGATGGCACGATAAGCTTTCCAATCGGATTGTGCCTGCTACCAAAAGGCGTAGTGCCACACGTCGTTCTCACGATAATTGATTTTCTCGCTCAAACACTTTGACTTTGTCTAACGCCCAATCGGGCGGCAGCTTCCATTCCCGTCTTAAAATTCTTTCCCACTCTTCCGGCGTCACGTCGGCAATTTGAATCGGCAAAGGGAAGTCCGATGAGGGGGCAAAATAGAACGCGTCAAAATTTCCGGTGACGATGCTGTTGCGATTCACTTCGATCAAACGAACATCCGGTTCCTTGTCACCATTTTGAAACCAAACAATGCGTTCGATACCTTCTTCCAAATCGAAGTGGGAGCGCACCAATTGGCGGACAAGCTCTTCGCGGTTTTGAGCATGGCTCGTTTCCATTTTTGTGCTCCAATGCTTTTCTGTATTTTTGCCAATAATGTACAAGTTGGCAGCAAAAGAAACAAGCGAAAAATTCTTTGAAAATGTCGATCATCTCGCCAGAGAAGGAAGTTCTATAAAACCTTCACTTCTCGTCAGGTTCCTCAACGCGTCGGCTAATTTTTCAGGCGGCGCGGTCAATTTGCGCGCGAATAAATCAAGCCAACCGCCGGTGCTCGTCACTTTCGCGGCAAGCTTCTCATCATCTCGAAAAAATTCATTAGTGATGCGGAATTTTGAGGCATCGTGGCTCAGGCCGGCGAGGGCGAGAGTGACTTTAACCGGCTCAAGCAACCGAAGCTCGCGAAAGTATTCCAACTCGTCACGCATGATGACCGGCCCGAGACGAAGTTGTTCAAACTCCCGCATCGTAAAACCGTGCGTTTGAAAATACATCATGCGCACATCGGCGGCCAGATCGAGATAAGCCGTGTTCTTCATGTGCGCGTTGAAGTCAATATCGCCCCAACGGACGTGGAAGGTTTTGGTGAATAATTCTGGCATTGTAAGCCTAACTTCTCGCTCAACCTCGTGAGCAACGATGTACCTTTGCTGCTGGGTGATTGATTCGAAGTTATATTTTTCATGAGCATTGTTCCATCACTCTGGAACAATATGATGAAATTTTATAACTGAATCAAATTATTTCACCTAATGTTGCACACTTGGTTGGCGAAATGTTTCGCTCTTCAATAAATCTTTTCCAGATGCTACATACCCATCCGTCGCAAAAAATTTCTGCAGCACTTCCGGCGCTGGCGGTTTCGTCAACAGAGAGCCAATAATCATTGCTGCAGTGGACACCACGAGAATAACCGCAACCGGCATGAGTCCAGCATCGCCAATCGTTTCCGATCCCTTGAGAAAAAAGTAAAGCCACAGCACCACGACGCTGAGAACGGAAGCGTACGCGCCATATTTCGTGCTGCGTTTCCAAAATATCGCTGCGGCCACCACCGGAAACATCGCCGCGAAGCCGGTGAATGTCCACACGCTGATTTTGAAAATACTGCGGTTGACGACGAGCGAGAGCAGATAAGTGGCCACGATAATAGCGATGACGAAAATGCGGCCGGACCACACCTGCTGCTTTTCGCTGATTTTCTCGTGAAAGCCGTAGTGGCGAACGATGTCCTGCGTGAACATGGTGCTGATCGCCAACACTTGCGAATCCACCGAATTCATGATCGCCGAGAGCACGCCGGCTGCAAGAAATCCCGCCAGCACGCCAGGCGCATACAGCGTGATCATATTCACCAGAACCGAATTGGCCGCCGGCCCTTTGAGATTGGGAAAATCGACCGCACCCAACACGCCGAGCAGCACACTGGGAATCCACACGATGGCGATGCACAGCGGATAAAACACCAGTGTGTAGCGAAAGGTGTTGGCGCGCTTGGCGGTGAGCCAGTGCAAAAACATGTGTGGAAACATGCCGACAGAGAGCGGAATGCACGTGTAGCTGAGAAGCTGCAACGGCGTGATCTTGTCGCCGCGAATCAACAACTCCGGATGTTTTTCCGCGACCATCATCATGCCGTTTTCGACGCCGCCCAATTTGCGGAAGATCACGATGAACGCCGCCAGGCCGAAGGTCATGAAGATCAAAACTTGAAACGTGTTGACCCACACGGTGCTGCGCATGCCGCCATAGGTGACATACCCCAACGTGACGCCGGCAACGACGAGGCCGCCCAGCCACACCGGCAGTTCGCCATTGGTGATTTGACTCAGCGTGATGCCGCTGCCCATGAGGCCGACTAAAATATATGGAATCATCAACGCGGTGATGACGAAAAAGAGCAGCAGGCCGACGCCGTCCGAATTCCAGCGTTGGCGGAAATATTGAATCTGTGAAAGGTAACCGTGCCGTTTTCCCAACGACCAGATGCGCGTGCCGACAAAATAAAAAACTGTTGGTATGATCAATCCCGAGGACGACGCCATGAGCGCGAAGACGCCGATACCCTCGTGATACGCTTCGCCGGAGGCGCCGAGAATAGCGAACGCCGTCATGTTGGCGCCGAAGAGCGACATCAGCAGCAGGAACGAGCCGAAGCTGCGGCTGGCGACAAAATAATCTTCGCCGGTGCCGCGAAAGAGCTTGTGGCTCAGCGTGCCGACGGCGAGCACCAGGGCGAGATAAATGAAAATGACTGTCATCGTCATGATTGCTGCCCTCCTTTGTCTTCGACTTCAAGATGTTCGGGCCACGCGTAAGTGACCAACAAGTACATGACGAACGCCGTCACGATGCTGAAGCCAAAATGGTAAAGCAAGCCGACCGGCAGGCCCAGCACCAAAGTTCCGTCATTCCAAAACCAGAGATCGTTGTGCAAAATATAGAGCACGAGCAATCCCACGTAAAGCGTCCACTTGCGAAATTTTTTGTTCATGTTATGCTTCCGCGCGAGGGTTTTAAAAGGCAGAATAAGTTAGGCAAAATGGAAATTTTTAAGTCGTCTGTGATGTTGCGTTGTTTGCAGCAACCAACTTTCTCGTCTCCGGCAGCTCGCACATCGTGCCCATCGCATTGAAGACGCCGTCAAAGCCTTCGCGGAAAACATTGCCGATAAGCAGATTGACGATTTGCTGGCGATGGCTGGGAAATTCTTTCAAGAAGCGCGAGAAGCTGAAATCGCGCGTGTAAAACGCATAAACCAGCTTGCGAATGGCTTCCATACCGTCGACAAAATCGGGGCCGAATTTGCCAAGTTGCGCGGCGGAGAAATCATTCTTCGAAAAAGCCTCGGCAATCGCATCCGCGGCCAGTTCGCCGGATTTGAGCGCGAGAAAAACGCCCGACGAATAAATTGGATCGAGAAAACCAAAGGCGTCGCCGATCAGAACCCAGCCGGGTCCGGCCATTTGGCTGGCGCGATAGGAAAAGTCTTTGGTGGTTTTCACCGGAAAAAGTTGTTTCGCATTTTTCAAGCGCTCCGGCAGCGCGGGGCATCTGGCGATTTCGTCCTCGAAAATTTTCTGCGCCTCTTCATTGCGGTTTTGCAGCAAATAATCAATCGAGCCGACGACGCCGACGCTGACCGCGTCATTCGGCAGCGGGATATACCAGAACCAGGAATCCTGATTGTTGGTGTGCAACACCAACGTTGCGCCTTCGTCAAGTCCGGGGTCGCGATATGCTCCGGAGAAATGTGTATAAATGGAAGCTTTTTTCAATTTCGGCTCGACGTCTTTGAGATCGAGCTGGCGGGCGAGCAAGGCGCTTTGCCCGGAAGCATCAACGATGACGCGCGCATGAAATTTTTGTATTGAACCATCGGCTAATTTCGCGCGCACGCCGGTGGCGCGGCGGCCGTCGAACAGAATCTTATGAACGCTGGTTTCTTGCAAAACTTGCGCGCCTTTTTCCGCGGCGTTTTCAATCATCATCTGATCGAATTCGCTGCGCAGAACTTGCCACGTCATCGAGCTTTCGTGCGGATCGTTTTCGAAAAAATAAAACGGCATCGAGGCTTTGCCGGTTCGAGAATAAAATTGCACGCTATACTTTTTCGGAAAGGCGCTCGCTTTCAGCTTGTCCAACATGCCGAGCCGTTGCAGCGTCCAGTAAGTTCCCGGCATCAACGACTCGCCGATTTTGAAACGGGGAAATTTGTCGCGCTCCACAAGCAGAACGTTATGTTTCTTTTCGGCGAGCAAAGCTGCGGCGGTCGATCCAGCGGGGCCGCCGCCGATGATAATGACATCGAAAGCTTTTTTTGTCTGTCTCACAATCTGAATTCAATTCCTCCAAAAACGGAGAAGGGGTTTCCTGGAATAACCGAGCCGGAGCCGAAGCCGCGGGTTTCATATTCGGTATCGGTCAAATTTTTAAAATTGACGCTCCAGCGCCAGCTTCCAATATTATAGTACAACATCGCATCCAACAAAAAAATGTCATCAATTTTAAAAGCATTGTCTTCATCGATGAACTGGCGGCTCAAATAACGCCCGCCGCCGCCAATGCCGAAACGGTTGCCCAGCTCCTTGTGCGTCCAAACATTCAAAATATGTTTTGGCGCGAAGGCCGGCGTGTTGCCGGAGCGGTCGAGGCGAATCACCGGGCCAACCGGCGAGGTCAGAATATCTTCGCTGAAATCCGTCAGCTCCGCTTCGGTGAAGGCATACGTGATGAACCCCTGCCAATTGCGCGCGAGCTGAGCCGCGATATCGATTTCGATGCCGCGCGAGCGCTGCTCGCCCGTGAGAAAACTGAGTCCGCGAGAGTCCGGTATCAACAGATTGTTCTTTTCGAGATGATAGACGGCGAGATTGGCATTGAGCCTTCCATTTAAACATTGCGTCTTCGCGCCGAGCTCAAATTGCGTGGTTTCTTCGGCTTCAAGCTCGCCGAGAGCTTGGCTCGAGGGTGGGCCAAACGCTTGCCCGGCATTGGTGTATAATGAGAAACTCGGCGTCGGCGAGTAAACCACGCCTGCCATCGGACTAAACTTTTTATACTCTCGCTGCGTTGGCGATGGGAAGAGCCCCTGTAAGCCGGCGAGTTGGCGAGAATCTTCATAATCAATCGCATCGAATCGCCCGCCCAAAACCGTTTGAAAATTTTTTGTCAAAGAGAGTCGCGTGAGAACATAAGGGGCGAGCGTTACACTGCGCGCATCATTGATCATAAAAGGAAAGGGCGTTATGTTGGATGCGGTCTCGACGGGTTTATCTAACGTGATAAATGGAAGCTCAGCCACGCTTAAGGTGAACTCATCGCCCAGCCGGCTCGCTTCAAACCCAGCAAGAATTTGATGCTGCAACGCGCCCGCGCCGAAATTGAGCACGGCTTCGATTTGATTGCCGGCGAGCTTTTGACGATCATCCAACGCGGTCAACGAACGCGCCACCACATTGCCGAATGGGCTTGGAAAAGCGCCAAACAACAGCGTGCCGTGGGATTGCCACTTCAAATCCGTATGATAAAATTTGTTGCGCAAGGTGAAGCGTTCACTGAGGCGCGTTTCAAAATCCAATCGCGCCCGCGCAACTTTTTGGTCGGAAATATCAACCGGCGACTGATACGATTGCGTGCGCGGCACGTTCGGAATCTGATTGTTGAGCAGCGGCAATCCGGTATCGGGTTTGTAGTGGCTCTTCACATATTCAAAATTAGCCGTCAGCGAAGTTTTGCCATTCAATCGCCAGGTCAGCGCGGGATTGAGGCTGAGATTGTCGTTGTTTTTATCAGCGCGATAATTTTCCGAACCCTGCCAAAGCGCATTGAACCGAAGCGCGAAGTTGGAATTGGCGTTCGCGAGACCGAAATCCAACGTGCTGCGATAGGAATTAAAATGCCCGTAAGAGCCGCCGGCGCGCAAGAAATTTTTGAACACCGGCTGCTTGCGCACGAGATTGACGGTTCCGGAAAGCGGATTGCCGCCATACAAAAATGCGCCAGGCCCTTTCAACACTTCGACGCGTTCGATGTTGTATAAATTGTAAAACGTCGCCTCCGGCTCGGCGGCGCCGTCAGTGAGCACGAGGCCGTTGGTGAGCGACTCGAAGCCGCGAATGACGAAATAATCAAACGCGCCGAAACCGGTTTGCGGATTGACGCCGCTCACATTTTTGAGCGCATCGCCGAGCACGATGGCGTCTTGATTTTCAAACAACGCATTGCTCACGACGCTCACACTCGCCGGCGTTTGCCGCACGGCCATCGGCAATTTCGCGGCGATGGTGTTTGCTGCCGGAATTGGGCTGAGACGCTCGCCGGTCACCAAAATCGTGTCGGTTGAAACATAAGTTTTCTTCGCCTCTTCTTGCGCGAAAATCGTGTTTGAATTTGGCGTCGTCACCAAAACAATATATGGCGCGGCCAAATAAAAGCAAGTTTTTAATTTCATGTGGTCGGTAGTTCCTTGATGATAACCTTTTGCAAAGCGCCATGCGCTCGGCGCTATGCTCTCAGCGTTTTAGCTTTTTCCCGTCACATCCAAGCAGAGCATTGCATCTTGATTGCGCAGATAAAGTTTGCCGCCGGCTAATGTCGGCATCGTCCAAGACCTTCCTTTCAATATTTGCGCGCTGGCTTTTTCTTTGTAACTTTCCGGCGTTGCCTCCACCAAAGCCAGATTGCCGTATTCGCCGAGCACGATCAAATGGCCGTCGGCATAAAGCAACGAGCCTTTATTAAAACCGCGCTGCTGCCATTTCGGCTGTCCGGTGGCGACATCCAAACAGGTCAACAGGAAATCATCGAAGCCATACAAATAATTGCCGCGCAGAATCGACGAGGAGAAATGATTTTTCATCTCGCGGCTTTTCCAAATCTCTCGCATCGTCGCGTTGCCATTTAGGGCTTGCGTTTGCAGAAGCGCGCTGCCTTTGCCATATCCCGAAGAAATGAAAATTTTGTCCGGCGGGATGAACACCGGCGTTGCCGCATTCACGTCATAGCGGGTTTCCCAATTATAACGCCAGAAAAGTTTTCCGTCAGTTGGCGCGAGCGCGACTAGGGCGGTGCCCGTGAAAGCGAACACTTGCCGCACGCCGTTGACCGTCACCGCAATCGGGGCGGAGTAACCCGGCACATCGCTTGCAGATTTCCACACAACTTTGCCGCTGCTTTTATCAAACGCCATCACCGAGTGCCCCTCTTTGCCGCCGACGTCGACGATGAGCAAATTTCCTTCGACAAGCGGCGTTGTCGAAATGCCCCAGGTTGGGATTCTGCCGCCGTACTCGGCGCGAAGATCGTGGCTCCACACGGCTTTGCCATTCCTCGCGTTGAGCGCATGCAGCTTGCCGTTGCCGCTCAAGCTGTAAACGAGATCGCCATCCACAACCGGCGTCGAGCGCGGGCCATTCCCTTGATCATTAAAAAACACGCCGTCGGTTTTGAAACGCCAAATTTCTTTGCCGTTGGCTGGATCAAAGCAAATACTAAACTCACTTTCTCCTTCGCCGTGCATCGTATAGCCGCGATTCTTTGCGATCACGATGCCGGCGTAGCCTTGGCCCGAGGGCACGCGCCATAAAACTTTCGGGCCTGCTTTCGGCCAGGTTTTGAGCAAGTCGGTTTCATTGGAAATGCCGTCGCGATTCGGCCCGCGCCACTGCGGCCAATCATCGATCGTTTGAGAAATCGGATTGAAACTCCAACCACCGATCATGAGGGCAATGATGAAAAAAATTGAAAATCGCATTTTCATTTAATTGACTCCGAAGTTAGATTTTTTTGCAAAAAGAGACTTTGGATTTATCCAAACGTTTAACCGAGTTTCAAGTATAACGCGCATTCCGGTATTTTTCATCGTAAAACGCCGACAATAAAAGATCGACGCGCAGCACGCCTTTTTGTGTTAGTGTAACTTCATGGCGGGTAAAATTCAACATGCCCTCTTGACGAAGCATTTCATAGGTGGGGGCAAATTCTCTGATAATATCAGCGCCAAATTTATTGACAAAATAATCGGCTGTAATGTAGCCGGTTTTTAATTGTAATATCATTTCGCGGGTCAAGCGTTCCTTTGCGGTTGTCGGAAAAGCGCGATGGAGTGGCAGCTTGCCGGCGTTGAGCATGGCGAGATATTCCTCCCACCCCGCGACGTTTTGAATGTGCAAACCGCTGAGATGGCCGAACGAGGCGACGCCGGTTCCCATCATGTCGGTGCCGTGCCATACGGCATCGCGATAAACAAAGTTGCATTTTTTATTTTTTTTCACCATCGTGTACGCGCTGGACGGCTCGTATCCCGCCGCCGCGAGCCGCTCGAACCCATACGCGTGCCAATCGCGTTTGGTGTCCCAATTTGCAACGTGCAAAGCGGAGCCGCGGTCGAGCATGGATTTTGAATAAACCGTGTTGTACGGCAATTCCATTTGATAAATTGTGATGCTGTCCGGATCGATGTCGATGGTTTTTTGCACCGTCTCGCGCCACGTTTCCCAGGTCTCGCCGACCATGCCCGCAATCAAATCGATGTTAAGCTGATTGAATTGCCGCGCCCGAATCCACGGCAGGGCGCGATAGATTTCTTCGGAAAGATGCGCGCGGCCATTTTCTTGCAAAATCATGTCGTTAAAATTCTCAATGCCCAAGCTCAAGCGCGTCACGCCGATTTCGCGAATCACCTCCAACTTGGATTCTGACAACGTGCCGGGCTCGCATTCAAACGTGACTTCTTCCGCGCCGTCCCACGGGATCATCTCTTTCAAAGTTTGGGCGAATCCCAGCAAATGTTTGGCGCTGATGTATGACGGCGTGCCGCCGCCAAAATAAACAAATTTCAACGAACGGTTTTTGATTGCGGGCAATTCGCTGTAAAGTTTAACTTCCTTGGCGAGCGCGTCCAAATAGGTTTGAATCTCGCTGCTGTTCTTGTCGGTGTAAACGCGAAAGTAGCAAAACTTGCAGCGCTTGCGGCAAAACGGAATGCGCAGATAAAGCCCGAGCGTGGCATTTTTTTGTGGAGCCGAATTGAGCGCTTCAAAAGCTTTCGGCAAATAATCGGATTTCCAAAATGAGTAAGGAGGATAATTGGAAACAAAAACGCTGCCGACCTCGGTTTCTTTGAGAGCGAGCTTGGCGGTTGCAGGCTCGGCGTGAATGATGGTTTGATTGTCACTCATCGTAATTTATTTTTCTCCGAAACAGTATAAAACTCCATCCGTTGTCCCAATCACCAATTTGGCCTCAACAATTGCCGGCGAAGCGACAATCGCCGAACCGGTTTCAAATTGCCAAACGGCTTTCCCCGAGTTCATATCAAGCGCATAAATCTCGCCGCTGGTGGCGCCGAAAAAAATGCGCTCTCCGGCGATGACCGGCGACGAGTCAATTTTTGATTTCGTCGCAAACGTCCACAGCGCCTTGCCGGTTTGAGGATCGAGACCGTGCAGCATCTTATCGCGTCCGCCAACGACCACAATTTTTTCATTGACGGCTGCTGAAGCATAAAATGGAAAATCTCTTTGCGGTGGATCATATTGCCAAAGCAGCTTTCCGCCGAGCAAATCGATGCCTAAAACCTCATTGCCGAAAGTGCCGACGTAAGCATTGTTGCCCAAAATCACCGCGCTCGCTGCGACATAAGCGCCGGCTTCGATTTTTTTAATTTCAGCGCCGTTGCGCAGGTTGATGATTCTAAAGAGGGCGTCGCAACCGGCCACGACGACTTTCTCATTGCTGATAGCCGGCGTGGCGTGAACATAGCCGTCGGTCTCGACTTTCCAAATCAGCGCGCCGTCTTTGGTCGAGAGACAATAAAGATGATGATCATACGATCCAAAGAGCACGCGCTCGTTTGCAAAATTGGCGGAAGAATTAATTTCGCCAGCGGTTTTGAAAATCCACCGGCGCTTGCCGGTATTGGCGTCGACCGCGTGAAAGACGCCTGCGGCGTCGCCAAAATAGACTACTCCTTTAGATACCGACGGCGATGATTTCGTTTCAGCGCCGACGCGATATTTCCATTTGAGACTGCCGGAGTTTAAATCAACCGCATAAAAATTGCTGTCCAATGAGGCGACATAAACCGTTCCCGCAACAATAGCGGCAGACGATTCAATGCCGACGCCGATTTGAAATGTCCACCGCACGTCAAGATTTTTGGGTAAAATAGCAGCGCTGGCGCCGGTCAATTGCGGATTGCCGCGCCAGATTGGCCAGTCGCCGATTGACTCAGTCACTTGCGCCAAACCGCTGTTGCCTGCATACGAAGAAACGATCAAATAAAATAGAAAAAGAGTTTTGCGCATTGAACTGGGAAAACGTTGCCGCATCGTTTGTTGCTAATAGTTTCGTTTCTAATAAAAGACGGCAGAAAGAGGGAGATGTTGCAGAGTTAGCATGTTTTAAAACGCCGCTTCATAAAGTTGTAAAAATTCAATCTCGGTAAGCGATCGCGGATTGAATTTGCCCGTCCATTGATTTGCCGCGGCCTTCGCCAATTCCGGTAAAAGAGATTTCTCAACGCCACATTCACGCAGACGAGGCGGCAATCCGGCAGCACCGTTTAATTCAATTATTTTTTCACGCAAGCGCTCTCCGGCCGCGATTAATGAAGGGGCCGCAATTTTTGCGACTTCTAATAAATCGACATAATCTGCATTGGCCATTGCGCTGTTGAACCGGATTGCGTGAGGCAGCATCAATCCAACAGCTATTCCGTGGGTGATACCGTATATTGTCGTCAAAGGATTCGCGCACGCATGCGCCGCGCCAAGCATGGAGTTTTCGATGGCCATTCCAGCAAAATGAGCGCCCAAGAGCATTTCACTTTGCGCTGCTATATTTTCCGGCTCTTTCAATATAAGAATAAAATTTTTTTCCAGCAAGCGCCACGCTTCTTTGGCAAACATCTGAGAAACTGGGTTTCTCTTCGTGCAGACATAACTTTCAACTGCGTGCGAAATCGCGTCAATGCCCGTCATCGCGGCGACTTTTTGCGGAACAGATTGGAGAAGAATCGGATCGAGAATGACGGCGCGAAATCGCACTTTCTTGTCGCCACATGCCATTTTGATATGAGTTTTTTCTTGTGAGATCAATGCAAACGATTGCGCTTCGCTGCCGGTACCGGCGGTTGTCGGAATGCCAATCGAGGGCAACATCGGTTTGGCCGCTTTATCGACGCCCCAATAATCTTCCATCTTGCCGCCGTTGGTGAACAGGAAGTTGAGGCCTTTAGCACAATCCATCGCGCTGCCGCCGCCGAAGCCGACGATCAAATCAACCGGCGCATGTGCTTGCGCGAAGCGAACGCCGTTTTCGACATGCCGCGTGGCGGGATTCTCTTCGACCTCGGAAAATATGAAAACTTCGATGGACTCTTTTTTGAGTGAATGCAACGCGCGCTCAACGTGTCCCGTTCGCAAAATTCCATGATCGGTGACTAATAAAACACGGCGGCCATCCAACTCGCGAGCCAATTTTCCGATTTGATCAACGGTGTTTTCGCCAAAAATGACGCGGCTGGAAGGATAAAAATCAAAGGGCTGCATCGAAGAAAATAGAATATTTCCAATTAACCGGATGCTGAAAAAGCCATCGTTTCCATCCAAAACCTCGAAGGAATTCATTTGAGAATTAAAAAAGTGGGGCGCCATCAACCTTCGACAGCGCCCCGGTCCTCCTCCTCGCGTGACTGCTTACAAACGGAATCCGACGGAAAAGCGATGCGTCTCGCCGAGAATGCCAAATTCGTTGAAAGAATAATCGAGAATGAGATTGTAATTCGTGATGGGCAAGTTCAAGCCGCCGCCCAAGGTGAAAGATTCTTCGTCGTAGTTGAATTTATACCCGCCGCGCAAAAAGAGGCGATTGCGGAAGGCATACTCGCCGCCAACGTTGATGCGCTCGTCGGCATCCGTCGGGTGATTGAAATCCGAAGCGAGCAGCAAAGAGCTTGTCTCGTTTTTAAGAACGTCAAACGATAGGCCGACGCGGAAATTCAACGGCAGCGACCACGAGGAGGTGCGCAAGTCGCCGTTGGGCGCGAAGTTGCCCGGACGCTGCGGGTCGACGTCGGCGCCGCGCACGCTCAAGTCGCGGCCATCAGCGCGCAGCTTGCCGCCGAAGTTCGTCATGGCCATGCCGATTTTAAGGCCGCGAATGCCGGTGTCATAAACGCTGCCGATATCCACGGCCAGCGTTTTCGCCGACTCGTGATAAATATTTTCCTGAATGTATTTGCCCGTGATGCCCACCGAAAAACGATCGGTCAAGGCCCGGCTAAACGTGACGCCGACGGCAAAGCTGCCGGCGCTCCACGTCAGCCCACTTTCACCGGCAGGATCTTCGGCGGTGGTAATCGGCTCATCACCCATCGACCACGCCGCAGCGCTGAAGCCTAAATTGCCGGAACCTGTCGGAATCACCAAGCCGGCAAATTCAAAAGTGATGTCGGTCAAATAATCCATGTGGAAGAGATGGATTTCGAGATCTTTCAAATTGCCGATGCCGGCGGGATTCCAATACAGCGCGGTGGCATCATTCGCAACGGCGGCAAAAGATTCGCCCATTGCAGCCGCGCGCGCGCCAATGGCGAATTTTAAAAACTGCGCCGGGCGCGTGCCGTTGTTATTAAAACCATCCGTCGGCGTCGTAAACTGCGCTATCGCCAAACTCGGCAGGACGACGACCGCCGCTATGAGCATAAAAATTTTTTTCATAGTCGATTTCCTCCAAAGTCACGCACAGGGTTCAGCGCACAATTGCGATTTTGCCGATCTTGCTGCCGGCGGCAGATTCCAAGTGATAGAGATAAACGCCGTAGGCAACCTCGCTGCCAAATTCATTTTTCAAATCCCATTTGGCGAAATCCAAGCCAGCGCTGGCGCCGCGGTCATAATTGATGGTTCGCACCAAGTCTCCGGCCAACGTAAAAATTTTAATCGTGCAGTTTTGCGGCACTCGGATGAAATGAATTTCATGACGATCGCGGTCGGTGTCGAAAACGGAGGTGACGACGAACGGGTTCGGCACGACGCGAATCGCGGCGAGATCGCTCGCTTTGGCTTCGACGCGGGGCGCTTTGGTCGTAAAACGATAAACGTCTTCTTGGTGCAGCCGACGATTGCCGACGAGGCGATAAATATTTCCCGGCGAAATCCCATCACTCGGGTTGCTGACCGTCACCGTCAAATAATATACCAAATCCTCGTCCGCGAAAGAGAATGTCGCCGGCGGCGCATACGGAGCGTTGATGAGATCGAAGCTGTCATCGCTGCTCCACTCGCCATCACCATCGTCGTAAATCACCGCGCCGATCTGTTTGTTTTGATTGCCGGTCACTTCAAAAAGCGTGAACGGCGCATTCACAGTTGTGCCGCTGTCAGGTCCCGGATAGTTCACCGGCGTCGCGATGAAGCGAATCTCATAATCCTTCTCGGCCTGGTTTTCATTATAAAGATAGTCACCGTACGACGTCACGTCGAAACCGAGGAATAACGTGTCATTGCCGACGAACGCCGTTTGACGCGACAAATCGCCGTTGATGCCGGCCGGCAAATCTTCCACGCGCAACGTCATGCCGTCAAACATTTGCGCGTTATCGGCAAGACCGTCATAAAAAGGCTGGTTGTCGAGAACGTTTACTGTTCCGCCGGAGCCTTGATAGCTGAGCGACCAAGCTTTTTCATCGTCTGATTCCGCGAAGCGAAGGGTGTAAGTGCGATCCTTCACGGCGCGCGGATCGATCACCACAAGCGGAAACCCTTCGCGATGAGAATTACCGCCGGTGTGTTCGAAGGCAGCGGCAGCAGGAATATCGGGGGCGACAAATCCGGCCACCGGCGCTTGCGGAATCACTTCAACCGTTTGATCGCCGTCAAAGCCTGGGTTGGATAGCGGCGGATTCTCATTCACCGTCACGCCGAGCACCAAATCCTCGCGGTCATAAGCGGCGACGGTGTACCAGTAGCGATAGCCATTCAAAATTTGTTTCGTTTGTCCCGCTAGATTTTTATCGACAAAAGTGTGAACGAGTCCGGAATTGCTGCCGGGATTATTGCGGCGTTGATCGACGATGAAAACATCACCCGCAGTTGCGGGGCTACCGTTGCCGCTGGCATCGACACCGTCGGTGATGCGGATGAACTGGCCGGTCACATAAATCGGATGGCCGGAACGATATAACCCATGCGTCGCATTCGGATTGTCAGTTTGAATGGCAAAGCCGGTGTCCAAAACGGCAAAACCAACCGCGGCGGAAAGATCGTCGAGATATTTTAGCAAAATGCCTTGCGTGGTGTTGAGCACCTGAAAGGTCGAATCGCTGTCAAAGATGATTTGATAATCGTCGTTGGAAAAAAATGTGGACAGATCGACGCCCTCGGCATCGCCGGGCTGGCTGCCGTCAGCGAGGCCGAGGCTGTTAATGGCGGCTAACGAAACTTGATTCGAATGCGAGACCACTGCTGCGGCCAATTGCCCGGTCGTGTTGACGATGTCATATTCGGCAATCGGCAAAACGCCGTTGGGATATTGCGAGATATTGTCCGTCGCTTTGCCCCAACTGCCGCCGCGATCGTCGCTGCGATAAATGCGATAGCCTTCAAAATCGGCGCGATTCGTCAGCGCGTCCGCCGAGCTTTCAGTGGGTTCGGCATTCCAATAAAGCGTGACGCTTTCATCGCCCGGCACAGCCGTCACCGGCGGCGCGACCGGCGGCGTGGGGCCGAGAAAATTGTTGTCGAAAACTCGCTGCGCCGCAATCGCTTTATTGATCAAACTCTGGAAATCCTCCGCGGCGATGAAGGCGACCGCCATGTCAACCGAATCGCCTTTGGCCAGATTGAAATCGCCCGAGCCCATGACGAACACAACGTCGGTGTTCAACCGCGGCCGCATGAATAAACCCGGTCGCATATAATCATACTGCGCTTTATTCAGATTTTCGTATTGACCCAGGCTTTCATCCGGCCCCTCCTCCGCCAGAATAAACTGGCCCGCGCCAGGCATGTCGCCGTATTCAAATGTCGTCCAACTCGTCAACCCGAGCTCGTTGCCGCCGACTTTTGGGCTGCGGAGAAATTTGACGCCGAGATGGCCGATGTTCACACCCGGCGTGGACGCATAAAAATTATCCGAGTCGCGCGCATACCCGAGGTTGAGATCGCGGATGAATCCATCGTCATCATCATCAAATTCTGCGCCGACGAGCGCCGGCATGTCGGGATCGATGAGCAGGCCGAAACGGCAGCGCCGCAGGTCTTGTCCGCTCACGTTTTTGAGCCGATAATAAGCATAAATGAAATCCCGCGTCAAGCTCGAGTTGATTTGAATCAACCAGCACTTCACTTCGACGCCGATCGGCACGATGCCATTCGCAATGTTTTCCGGCTCGTTATCGTCCCGCATCAGCCAGAATGATTCCTGGCGCGCGAGATTGCGCAAGTCGGTGGGATCGAAGAGGCGATTCACGCTCGGCCATCTGCCGCCAAAACGCGCTGGATAGCTCTCGACAATATCGCTGCGCGCGACGATGGGATTTCTGAGCGAAGGAAAACTATAATTGGGATTGTCGTAGCCCGGCTCGGGATTGAAAATATCTTCGGTGGGCACATCAGGGTCGCAATAGCTTTCATCAGTCACGATGCTGCCATCGGCCAACACCGCGCCAAACATGATGCCGGATTGCCAAACCAAATTTTTGACCGGCCTGAGACCGGCCGGCCATTGCACGGTCTGGTTGAAATAGGGATCGATGCAGCCGCTGTTGCTGAAATACATGGTCATCCGGCCATTATCCATCACGCCATTTTTGCGATCGTTGAAGCCTGCCGCTTTGCCGAGACGGCCGGCCTGCAATTGGCGAATCCGCTCGGCTTTGGAAGATTTTTTTCCATCGGCCATGGCGAAATGGACCAGAACGATCAAAAAGAGTATGGTGATTTTGCGTATGAACATTTCCAGCCTCCTAAATACAAACCATATTATTGTAGCCCTGCCCCCTTGTGGGGCACTATTGCAATTTATTTTTACGCGGATCCTAAAGCTCAATAAAGCAGCTCCAGTCCAACGCGAATGTTGCGTTGCTGCCCGAGGTTATAAGAATCTCGTTCGCCTTGCGGCGTGAAGAACTGGTTGCTGCTATCGAAGGGCAAACCGGTATCCTCAAAAACATCGATAATATTCGCCCGATTGGCCAGATTCAAAACCTCGGTAAAGACGCCGAGCTTCATTTTGGCGACCTCAAACATTTTGTCAATCCGCAAATCGAGCTGCCAGGTCGAGGGCTCGCGCGCGACGTTCTCATCGGCGATCGGCTTGCCGCGGCTGTCGGTGGGCGTGTAGGGCAAGCCGCTTTGAAAACGTCCGGTCAAATTCACGCCGACGTTTTGCAGCCAGCGCGACCCGAAGACCAGCGGCCCCTCGTCCTTTAAATAACGAAAATCAAGGTTGAAATTAAACACGTGCGGCCGATCCCAATCGAGCGTCACCAGCGTTTTCAAAGGCTCGCGCGGCGGCACTTCGTCAAACCTCGAAGCGAGGGTATTCGGGTTGGAGCTGTTGCCCTCGGCGCGGGACAACGTATAGCTGAAATAGCTGGCGAAATGATTGTAGCGGCGCGTGCGCAAATTCAGCTCAACGCCGCGCGCGTTGGCAAAATCTTGATTCACATAATAGGTCGCCGCCCGCGGCAGCGCCGTCGGATAATAGTCGGTGCCGATCAAATTTTCAATGTCCTTATAAAATCCCGTCACCGTCAGCGCCAGAAAATCCGTGAGCTGCTGATCCCATCCCACTTCAAATGAGGTGGTTTTTTGCGGTTTCAAATTGCCGTTGCCAACCAGCCGATCAAGCAACGAGCCGCGCGTGGAAATTCCCCGGTTCTGAGAGACTTTGTCGAATTCCGGCGTCTGAAAAAAATGCCCATACGAGAAATGCAGATTGGCTTTGTCGGAAATTGGATGCGCCAATCCCAATCGCGGGCTCACTCGCCAGCGTTTCTTGCCTTGCACGATGCCGCCGGTTCTCGGATTGAAGGGGTCTTTCACTTCCCAGGTATCGGGATCCCAATAATCGAGGCGCACGCCGACGTTGACCACCAAATCGTTGAATTCCATTTTGTCCTGCGCGTAAGCCGCGGCGTTGACCGGATAAAACTTGAGACGATCGGCAAACGTGATGGTCGGCTCGCTGATGATGATGGCGTAATGCCGCCAAATCCGATGCCGGTTGAAATCGAGGCCGGCTTTCAGATTGTGATTGGCATTGACTTGATACGTGAAGTCGAATTTGCCTTGCCAGACGCGCTCTTCCTGCCGGATGAAACGCGGATCATCGCTCCCGTCGAGGGCAAAATCTTCGGTGGCGTTGAGGAACAAAATGCTATAAAGAGAAGGAGCGGTTCTAACCCGATCATAAAAGAAGCGCGAAAAACGCTGCAGGCGCAATTCATAAAACGCTTTATTGCTCAACGTATGCGTCCACGCCAATACCCCTTGCGTCGTTTCGGTATGAATGCGATCGTTGCCCTCGGGATTCAGACGCGCAAACAAATGCTCGTAAATTTGCAAATCCTTATTATTAAAATTTCCCGTCAGCGCCAGTTTGATGGTGCGCGCCGGCTGAAACGTCAGCTTGGCCAGGCCGCGTCGCGCAAATTCGTTTTGCATAAGGCCGATATAGCCGTCGGTCTGAAAGTATTCTCCGGAAGCAAAATATTTGGCTTTGGCCTTCGACCCGGGCAAAGTCCCGCTCAGGCTGAATTGCCCCTGATAGGTGCCCCAATTGGGGGTGTCCAAGCGGCCCTGGTTTTCAATCAACGCGTCGCGTTCGTCGAAAGTATAATCGCGCGAGGGCTTGCCGAAGATCGCGTCGGTAAAGCCGCGAAATTCAAAAGACGTTTTCGCGCCGCCCTCTTGCGTAATGATGTTGACGACGCCGCTCATGGCATTGCCATATTCCGCATTGAAATTGCCGCTGATCACTTGCAGCTCTTCGATCGCCGAAGTGTTCACGTCGGTGCCGACTCCGCCGGTAATGCCGTCGCGCGCATACAGCCCATCGACTAAGAAACCGGCGTCGTTGCTGCGGCTGCCGCGAATGAAATATTGGCCCTCGCCGGTTTGGCCGTCGCGAATCGGCGAGGTCGTAATGCCCGAATTGAGCGTCAGCACGTCTTTGAAATCGTCCGCGACCATGTTTTCCACCACCTCGGCCTCGGTGACTTGCATCGTCGTGACGCCGTCTTTTTGAATCAGCGGCCGCTCCGCGACAATCTCGATTTTATCGCCAAGCTGCAGCGTTTGCGACGACAGATCGAAATTGACCGTTGTCGTCAAGTCGACATTGACTTTGACATTGGAAACCTTGATGGTCTGATAACCGATGATCGACGCCGTGACGGAATAAGTGCCCGGCGCGATGAGCAAAATATAATAACGCCCATTCGCATCAGTAACGCCGCCAATCGTCGTGCCTTCGAGAACGACGTTGACGCCCGGCAGCGGCTCCTTCGTCTCGCGATCTCTTACCTCGCCGGCCAGCTTGCCGGTGGTTCCGGCGCCGGCGATATTGCACAACATTGCCAGCAGCGCCGGAACGATGAACAACGACATCGCGCGTTTGACAAATCGTTTCATACTGCCCTCCGTAATAAAAGGGATGGAATTAAAACAACGACATGATAACATGGTGCCAAACTTTCAATTGAGTTTCTCTTTTTAATGAACTGCCTCTCTTCCGCTAACCTCGTCTGCTTCGCCTCACTCTTCATTCCTGCCTTTAAAAGTTGGTTGACAATTGCCAAAAAAGCCTAAAGTGTTTTAAGTGATTCGAATAGCGATAAAATAGATTGTTTTTTGCTCTCCGGTATGTTTAAGTTTTCAAGCTTATCCATAAAAAATGGAATGTTGAGCTGTTTGGGTATCAGCGTTTTCTTTTCTTTTAACTTTTAAGAAAAAATTCCAAATTGATGCTTGCTTTAACATGGTTGCAATCCAACTCTAACTCGCGAACACAATCTGTAATGGCAGCGACGTAATCTCCTTTTTGGTAATATGCCCAACCACGGTTGTTATGCGCCGTAGCATACGAGGGATCTAATTCTATTACTTTACCATAGTCGGTGATGGCTTGATCAAATTCTTTTGTCTCGATGCTGACGTAGGCGCGTTCAAAATAGGCCAGGGTATACTTGGGGTTCAACTCTATAGCCTTGGTGAAATTTTCAATGGCGCGCTGGCAGTCGCTTTTCTTTTCATACGTGTAGCCCAGGTTATAACGAGCCAGGCTGTAATTGGGATCAATCTCAATGGCTTTGTTATAATCTAAAATTGCCTTATCATAATCTCCTTTGTTGTGATAAAGACGGCCGCGACCAACATAGGCTTTGACATAGTTCGAATCTACTTGGATGGTTTTGGTATATCCCGCAAGCGCCCTGTCATCGTCCCCGATGCCTTCATAACCCAAGGCGCGGTTATAATAGGCTGCAGTATATTTGGGGTCTGATATAATGGCCCGCGTATAATATTCGATTGATTTCTCATATTCTTTCTTTTCATAACTGGCATAGCCCAGATCAAAAAAGCTTCGCGGATCCTCGCTTTTCCCCTTTGTGGTTTGGGCGAGATAAACGTAATTGTTCAAATCCAGGTCAAAAAGTTGCGGCTCTCTATCCAAAAAACCCATCAAGTTTCGATCGTTGAAATAAATGCTGATTTTTCCCCAACTTTTTAATTTATTGTTCCTTTCTTCTTCAGCGCTTATTGAAATAGCCTTCAACAGTTTGAGCAAATTAACATCGCTTTCATTGTAAAGATCGATCAAATCCAAATAGAATTGCGGCCAGCGGAATTCAAGAACGGAAAGTTTCGCTAATATCATTTCTTCAATTTTAATCCCTCGCTTAACCGCCAATATCCTTTGCAGCTCAAACGTGTTTAACAGCCTTTTTATTTTTCGCGGATTATCACCGACCTCGGCAAGAATAGAGGCATAATTTTTTATGGCGTCTGAGGTCTCTAAATTTTGTATAAAATGCTTGGTAATGACTTCCTTACTTAAAGGAGGCAGCCGAAATGGAACTTGAACGATTTTTTCCAGGTAGTTTCTGCCCCAATCGGTGGATTTTTCGCCATATTTCTGCATGATTCCGTTTATAATGACATTCTGATCGGCTGCAACTATAAAAACAGAGGAGGGAACATTCAGAAAAAGTTTAATGGCTTCTAAAATGTCTATGGCCTTTTCCGGAATGCAGCGATCCAAATCATCGACGAAAACAACCAATCGCCCGGTTTTTCCCACATATTCTTGCGTCATTTTTTTAAATTCGTCTTCAAACTCGCCAATGAGTTCCAACGTCTTTTTCTCGTCCGGTTCTTTCAGAAAATCTTTAATTTCCAACTTCGCTAAATCCATCGTAGCGGATTTGTTTTTTGCCAAAAGTTGCGCGAGAACGGGAAGAAATGAAATGTAGGGACTCAGAACTTGCGCCATAATTGAAATCGTCGCTTTTCCGAGTCCGAACCAATTGACGCGACTCATCAGGTTTTTAGCCTTCGTCTTTATTTCCTCTTTAATATCCTGGTCATTCTCCATTTTCTTTAAAATCGTTTGAATCAACGCAATTCTTAAGTCATGGGCCTTATCAAACTTCCAAGCGTCGAACCACACGGTTTTAATATCTTTTCTCCGTTCTAGCAGATTTTGAATCAATCCCATCAAACTCGTCTTCCCAGAGCCCCATTCGCCATAGAGACCAACGCTCAAAGGAGTTTGAGATGAACCAATAATTTCTTCCAGGGTTTCGGCATAGATTCTGAATTGCAAAGAATCTTCGGCTATTTTGTTGATGGCGTTGTCCGTCAACATTCCTGATTTCGTCATGTTTAAATCTCGCCTGCTTAACGATAAGGTTTCTCGTAGTAAAAGAAGCTAATAGTCGATTTAGGCCCGCCCGCGGATTTTTGCCGTCCACCAGCGCAGCCCGACAAACAGAAAGCGCCAGTCACGGAGGAACTCCGGCGGCTTGCCTTCGAACCAATGGCCGACGAACTGAAAAATCCATCCGACCACAAACATCACCGCCGAAACTTTCCACAAATTTTTTACAAAAGGCGCTGCAACGAGAAGCAGAATCGACGCGGCAATCAGCGGAATACCGAGTGTATGAAAAAATCGGTTGACCGGATGCTGATGGCTCTGCGCATACTGCCGAATCCATTCGTCCCAACTTTTTCCAGCGAACATAAGTAATCTTCCTCTCTGATAAAATTTAGATGGCTTATCTCTTTTACGTCTTGCGCTTTACTCAAATATAAATATGCTGCGGATCGAGCTCTTCGCGAATGATGCGCAGTTCCTCTGCGGCGGGCAATTCCGTTGTATGAAGATCATCGGCGAAACGAATGTCCCAGCCGATATTTTCCCGCACCGTTTTTTTCTCAGCGCCGGGATGCAGATCGGTGAGCATCATTTCGCGCGTGAGACTATCAAAATGAAAAACCCCGAGATCGGTAACGACGGCAACCGGGCCTGGCGCCGTGATGCCCATTTGCTCGCGTGCATTGCCGCCGGTGAGAAAACCGGGGCTGGTCACAAAGTCAACACGTTCGGGGAAACTTCTTTTTTTGAGATGGGTGATAATGAGGATTTTTTCGGCAAGAATGGCGATTTCGCAGGCGCCGCCGCTGCCGGGGAGACGAACTTTCGGATGGTGATAATCGCCGCCGATCACCGTCGTGTTGATATTTCCATAACGGTCGATTTGCGCGCCGCCAAGAAAACCAACGGTGATGCGCCCGCCCTGCAAATAATTCAGGAAAACCTCCGGCAAAGAACAAACCGATAGCGCGCCGGCCACAAGCGCGGGATCGCCGATTGACACCGGCAAGCGCTCCGGCATCGCGCCAATCGCGCCCGACTCATAAATCAGCACGAGATTCGGCGCATGTGTCAGACGAGCCAGATTACATGCCAAATTCGGCAAACCGATGCCGACAAAGACGACGTCGCCGTCTTTGAGCTCGCGCGCGGCGCGGACCAACATCAACTCGCTGGCAGTGTATTCAGTCATGCGGTTTTCAATCCGTCTCCACTTTTACAACAGCAGTAAACGCGTGAAAAATGAGGCAAGCCGGCGCATTAAATTTGACTGCGTTCATTGAGTGAAAATTCAAGAGGTGAAAGAGCAGAACCACGTCGAAGATTGCAGTGCGAGTTGAATATCCGAATAGCCAATAGCAAGTGACGTAATTATGTCGATTTTTTTTTGAAAAAGCAAGCAAAATTTTAACGAGAGGCGCGACAAATAAATCTCATCCGCGCTGTTGACATTTGCCGGTTTTTTTGCGATATTTCTCGTGTTTGGCAAATTAAAGATCGAATATAGAGCAATTTTTCAACTACACCACGCGGGAAAGGAGCATTGCGATGTCTTACCTTGATCTGACCTATCGCCCTCAGCCAACGGATTTACTGTGCAGTTATCATCTCGAACCGACGGAAGGCAAAACGCTGGCCTCGGTTGCGGAGGAATTATGCAGCAAAGCGGCCATCGACATGAGCGCCGGCGCCAACCGCGAAACGCTGGCGGCGCGCGCGTATGCGATGGATGGCAATACGGTGAAAGTCGCGTATCCCGTCGAACATTTTGAGCCGGGCAACATCTCGCAAATGCTTTCAGTTGTCGCCGGGAGAATTTTCGGGTTGGCCAATATCGCTCATTTGCGCGTGCTGGACATTCAGTTTCCCGCGCCGTTTGTAAAAGGCTTTCGTGGTCCCACCCATGGCAGTGAAGTGCTGCATAAATATTTCGGCGGGCCGGAGCGGCCGCTGGTTTCCGCGCTGATGGCGCCGGAAGTCGGCATGGATTTGAAAACGTACACGCAAAAAGCTTATGCGGTTTTAATGGGCGGATGTGACATCGTCCGCGACAGCCATCAATTGACCGATCTGCCCAACAATCGTTTTGAAGAGCGCGTCAAAAGCGTGCTGGCTTTAACTCAGGAAGCGGCGAAAAAATCCGAATTGCCCAAACTGTATTTTCCCAACGTCACCGGCGCCGGCGACGCGGTTTTGAAACGAACGCGATTTGTCTCGCAAGCCGGCGGCAAGGGCGTCATCGTTGATTTTCACACTTGCGGCTTCGGGATTTTGCAAATGCTGCGCAATGAGTTTCCGGAATTGATCATCTATGCCGATCGCACTTCGCACGGCGCGACCGCGCGCAACAAACAGCACGGCGTCTCAATGACGACGCTCGGCAAACTGGCGCGACTGGCCGGCGCCGATTTGGTCGAGATCGGCTCGATTACCGGCGACATGATTGAAACGCACGCGCAAGTCGTGCAATTGCATTCCATTTTATTGGCCGATCATTACATCTCGTCCGACCCGCAGCGGCTCAATCAAAACTGGTTCGGTTTGAAAAAAAGCCTGCCGGTGATTTCCGGCGGTTTGTCGTCGGATGACATTCGCGATCTGCGCTACACCTTCGGGCACGACATGGTGCTGCAATTCGGCCGCAGCATGGTCGGCGGCGACAGCGTCACGCCCGAACACGTCGAGCGCTTCTTGTTCCACATGGGATCGCTGGTGCCGCTGGTGTAAATGAATTTTAAATTGAAAATTTTCAATTTGTTTTTTAATCCTGTTGATAATAAAAACGGAGAATGGGTTGGCCATTTTTGCCTTCAGGCGTAAGAGGTTTAGAATTTAGAAAATCTGCTCATTGAGGAAACGTTATCTTAAATTCCCGCGCCAATGCCTGAAGGCATCACTACAAACAAACCGCCGTCAGCAAAATCCCACTCATCCCACACGCCATATTCACTCCATCATTATCCAACCACCACCATCCCGAAGCATAGTTTGTTGGTTGCCCGCAATGTTCGCCGCGCTCGGTGATCTTGCCGCAAATTTCGCAGCGATTCCGCCGTTGCAGCATTGCGCCAAGCAAGCTGTCAATAAATTGCGCCACAATTCCGGAAATGGCAACGCCGACAAATAACAGCCAAACAATTTCACTCTCTTCAAAAATTTGATAACTCCACCAACCTGCCCATGCGACCAGCGTCGCGCCGAGAATCGCGCCCACTACACCAGCCGAAGTAATTCCACCCGAAGTGCCGGACGGAACCAATTTTCTTGTCAAAATCGAACGCGGGTTGCGGCCAAACTTTAAACCGATTTCCGTCGCCCACGTATCGGCGGTGGCTGCCGCAAGTCCGCCGAGATACAGCATGAAAGCGGTTTCTTTTTTCATGAACAAGCTGGCGATCACCATCAACGTCGGCAACAGACCGTTCGCCAAAACTTGTGTCGCGTCGCGGCGGCCGCTTTTGGCGATGATTTCTTGCGCGAGATTGGCGCCGCTTGGTGATAATTTGGAGAGAAGGCTTGAAACGATGAAGAAAAGCAACAGCGGAATCGCCAAGAGCCAGCCGCCGATGCCGAAAACAATGGTTCCAACTAAAAAACCGGCGAGCGCGCCGCTCAAATCCAAAACTTTTACAATGAAAGCAATCACCACGACCGCCAGCGCCAGCGCCTCGCCGAACAGAAACTGGATTTGCGTTTCCGGCTGCAAAATCACATACAACCCCAACGCCGACAACAACGGCACCGTCAAATTATCCGAGCCGCGATACGAAAGCGCTTCGGCAGCGGCGGCGAACAAGCCGATGGCCAAAGCCACTGCAACGCTGTTGATCAACGAAAAATTGTGGCTCTCGCGAAACAATGCCACTCCCGCTCCGACGATCAGCACGGAAGCGACGAACATCGCCGCGCTGCCTTGCAGCGATTTTTTATCCCATGGCAACGGCAGAATTTTTCGGTTGGCAATTTTACGCGCAATGATTCCCGCGCTGGCATCCGCAAAGGCCATCAGTGCGAATGAAATCGACAAAATCATGACGCTGCGTTCCCAAAACATGAGCAGCAAAACGACAAACGACAGCGGATAGTAAACCGTCCCCAGCGATGAACGCGAGACTTCGTGAATCGATTTCAACTTGCCGCGTTGAATGAACCAGAAATTCGCTATTGCAAAAATGATCGTGATGATAAAAACCGGCAGCCATGAGGTGAACAGCAACGGCGCCGGCAATACGGCGATGCCGGTGGCGATGTGAATGAATTTGCGCAGCGTTTCGGCGTGTTGGGGATAAAACCGATGGAGGCGCTCCGTCAAAGTTAGAAGAATAATCATCCCCGCCAAAAGCGCGAGGCCAAGCAGCCAATCCGAGGCCGGAACGTGGGTCAATGCGGGCATAAACAGCGGCGGCCTTTCATCGAAGTTCTCCTAAAAGCTGCCGGATTTTTGGGCGAGACTATTCCAAAACGCGGCGAGCGGCGGCTCTTGGCCGAGCTTTTTCGCAAAATCGCGCCTGGCGTAAATGAGTCCGACCTCGCAGCTTTTCTCTCGGCTCAAAACATGTTTCTGGTTCATGATTTCAACGTAAAACTCGGCGGCGGATTTGCACGAATTTTTCTCTAAAATTTTATCCGTGCAAATCCGTTTCATCCGCGCCATCCGCGTTCAAAGCTTTGCTTTTTCACTGCATCGTTATTCGCGGCGCCGGCTCCGGTTTGGGCATCGGCTGGCGCGGCAATTTTTCCTCGCGCATCGCGGCGTGATAAACGAACGAGGCCATGATCACCGAGGCTTGCATCAAATCGCCTTTGATCGCGTGATCGTAAACATCCATATTGGTGTGATGCGTGCGCGTGTCGTAATCGATTTCATCTTGAATGAATTGAAAGCCCGGCAAACCGACCGCATCAAAAGCTTGATGATCCGTGCCGCCGGTATTGCGAATCGTCAGCGTATTGGTGCCGAGATCGTTGAACGGCTTCAGCCACGCCTCGAAGATCGGCCGCACCATGTCGTTGCCTTGCAGATACACGCCGCGAATCTTGCCGGTGCCGTTATCGAGATTGAAATAGCCGGCGAATTTTTCATGCGCCGGCTTCGTCTGCATCGTGGCGCGATCGGCAAAATGCTGCTTCACATAACCGTGCGAGCCGAGCAGGCCCTGTTCTTCGCCGCTCCACAATGCAATCCGAATCGTGCGGCGCGGTTGCAGGCCGAGCGCCTTCAAAATGCGCACCGCTTCCATCGCCACCGAGCAGCCGGTTGCATTATCCGTCGCACCGGTGCCGGCATGCCACGAATCGAGATGGCCGCCGAGCATCACGACTTCATCTTTCAGCTTTTTATCCGTGCCGGGAATTTCCGCAATCACATTATAACCGAGCGAATCGTTTTCATAAAAACGATTTTGCGCGTTGACCTCGAGTTTGACCGGAATGCCTTTCTCCATCAAGCGCCAGATGCGCGAGTAATGTTCAATCGCCACCGTAAAAGTTGGCAGCGTTTCGGCATTGCGATCACGCGAGCTGCTTTGCACGAAGATCGTGCCGTGCTCGCCGCGACTGGGCTGCAGCAAAACCGCCGCGCCCTCTTCGCGAAAAAATTTTGCGGCTTTTTCCTGCAGCGCTCGTTGCGCGCGAAACTCTTCGCGTCTCGCCGCAAATTGCGACACGGCGCCCGGCTCCGGCGCTTGCGCCATCTCTTCCAAAGCTTTCTCGTCGCGACGCTTCGCATCCGCTTCAAAATGCGTTTCAGCCTCACGTGGTCTTTGCGCCAACACAATCGCGCCGGCCAGCTTGCCTTTATATCTCGCGAAATCTTCTTCCGATTTCAAATCCACTAACACCGGCGTACCAGATATGACACCTTTCGTGCTCGCCGTCCAGGCTTGCGGCCACGCGATGATCGGTTGATACTGCGGCTCCAGCATTTCGATCGAAAATCTCTCGGTCGTCCAACCGCGCCCGAACGCGCCCCACGCTTCGAGTTTCGCATTCTCCAATCCCCATTTCGTCATTTGATCGCGCGCCCACTCGCTGGCGGCCTTCATATTCGGCGGGCCGGTCAAGCGCGGCCCGTGCACGTCCGTCAGCCAAAACAGCGTTTCCATCACCTGCGAATTTTGCAAGCCTTCGGTTTTGATGCGCGAAACGACCTCCAAATTCACCGGCTCTTGCGCCGCCGTGAATTGCGTCACGGCCAGCGCGAATAAAACAAAAACCATTTGACAACGTCGCATGACTCTTTCTCCTTTGTGATGTGAAAGGGATTGATAACAGAATATAATCATCAAGACGCAGAAATCAAAGGTCTTGTTCAATGCAACCAATGAATTTGAAGCGCTATACTTGAGAAACATTTATACCGCCCTCATTCGCTCCAACGCCGCCAGCGCCTCCGGCGCATGCTCGCCCCACGGGAAGCGGTCGAGGTATTCTTGATAACGCTGCCGGGCTTCGGCGGTGCGGTCAATTCAAAAGATCAGCCGAAGAATTACCTTGACTTTCAACATGTCTTTTGCTAATTTCATTTAGCACAGTTGAGAGCGGGTTTGGCACTTGCCGAGCTCCAGGCATCAGCCCTCAAGTGTGCACTTTTATTTTGGAGATTAGCCTTCATGCGTAAACAAAAAAGTAACGAACGCAAGACGCCGTCACGTTATTGGGACGATAGCGATTGGGCCATAGCGAATGCCCAAATGTTATCCGAACAGTGTCCCAACCAATGGGTGGCAATTTACAACAAGAAAGTCATTGCCCATCATAAAGAACTTGGTCGAGTGGCTAAACAAGCTCAGAAACTGGACATCAATGATCCTGTTTTTACATTTAGTGAGAGGGGAATTCATGTCTATGGTTATTCCACTTCGATTTAAATCACAATATGATCCTGAGTTGTTCTCCGAAGGCGTTAAATTCAATTTGATTCGCCTTCTCGCCGACGTTGATTTCAAAGCCCTCAATGGGTGGTCTCCTAAATACCAAGCGATTATTGACACGGGCAGTCCGGCTAATATTATTCCTCAATACATTTGGTCACAGTCGATCAACCGCCTCATTCTCACTAAAAAGTTCTCTCTTGGTGGTATAGGCGAAGGGAAAGTTTTTGGGTACCTTGGAGAAGTCACTGCGCGTGTTTTATATCGTGCGAAATCTACCAAGCCATTGAAATTAAGAGCTTTCCTTCTCGAAACAGATTCGGTACCGCTCATTTTTGGATTTGAAGACTTTCTTACTATTAGCACATTACTCTCAAGTTATCCCAAAAATTTGGCAAGCGTGAAATTCTGACTGATTTTACGATTGAGGCAAGTTCTTTCCTTTCAAAATTTCCAAGCAGGCCGATTCATCGGCCTTTCATGTCTTAGCCTGCTCCATTTATGGGCAGGCGAAGGAAAATCACCCCAACCGCTCCAACGCCGCCAGCGCCTCCGGCGCATGCTCGCCCCACGGGAAGCGGTCGAGGTATTCTTGATAACGCTGCCGGGCTTCGGCGGTACGGCCAATTGAAGCCGAAGCAGCGTAACGCTCAAAAATGGCTTGAGTTTTAACGTTGCTATCGTTATCTTGATTCAGCACAGTTGAGAGCGGTTTTGGCATAATGGAAAACGGTTAAAATGCAAATTGTGAGGAAGGAAAACTGCGATGGCTCTCAAGTTTATTGAGCAAGATGCGACAACCTTGCGCGAAGCCTATCATGAGCGCAAGGCGGAGTACGATACTCTGCGAACCGCAGAAAGATGGTCGGGCGCCATCTTATACGCCGGAACTTTGCTCGAATTGGCATTGAAGCTGGTTATGTGCAAACATTTGGAAGTGTCAAATCTCCCCACTATTTTTCAAGTACATGATCTCGAATTGTTGCTTTGTTGCTCAGGCCGATATGCTCGTCTGACGGCTGACGAGCCTGTGTATGAGAATTTTTTGCTTATTCACAAACGCTGGTCGATGACGCTTCGTTATGAAGGCGCTACCCAAACGCAACGAGATGCCGATGCTTTTGATCAGGCCCTTTTTGCTCCCACACAGGGTGTCATAGCTTTTTTGTCCCAATATTTTTGAGGTGCACGATGAAGACCTTACTTTTAGAAAAATTGCGTGAAACCGCTGCCGAATGGGCGCGAAATCATAATATTGAAACCACCGTAATCGAAGTCAAACCCAGTGGCATCGCCTCAGGCGTTCATATATTAGTCGTCGCGCGCCGAGGTTTTGAAAATTGGCATTGATCTGAGCGCGAGCGCGACCTTTTCAGATTTCTCCGGGCCAGATTTAATGGCAACGGCGATTTCGTGATCACTCGCCTGGAAACCATGACCGAAGAAGAATACGAGAAGTACGAAGGCGTTGAAGTTTAGGCCAAACCAGCCTACGCCGCCCCCAGCCGCTCCAACGCCGCCAGCGCCTCTTGCGCATGCTTACCCCACGGGAAGCGGTCGAGATATTCTTGATAACGCTGCCGGGCTTCGACGGTGCGACCGGCGGCTTCGAGGGCGCGGGAAAGACCAAATATAGGCTTAGATAAAAGAAAGGGACGTTGTTCTAATTGAATTCCAATTTCATATTCTGGGATTGCCTTCTCTGGTTGATTGAGATACGCACAATAACTATCAGCTAAATCAATGTGTGGCCAACCATATTCCCAATCAATGTCAATAGCCTGTTGAAACTGTTGCAAAGCACCATCATAATCCCTTTGTTCTCGTAGAATACGTCCGATGTGACAATGTACCCAATGCAATTCTTTATTTAATTCAATAGCTCTGCGCAGACAGAATTCCGCTTCTTTGAAATTCTTCATTTCCTCATGATTAACACCTAGACCTCCCCAATACGACCCTTTTTCGGGCGCTAATTCTAGACCTCTTTTATAGTATGCTATCGATTCTTCAAAATTTTTTGAAAGTAGCAATGCCCATGCAAGTACACCTATTAACTTTACATCATTTGTTTGTTTCTCTATGATAGGCTTAAGAAAAGTTATTGCTTTTTCGGGAATTCGCATTCCAATAAGCATATATGCTAGATCATGTAATGCTGAATTTATTTCATTATAAGCACTGCAAAAAAGATCAGAAATTTTTTGGGTAGAGGTTTTGGACTCGATCGATAAAACTGTGAGCATATCTTGATATATTTTTCCTGCCCAAATCTGGGCTTTGAATTTAGGTCTTAATTTTTCAATTAAGATTATGGCTAGTTCATCAACAACTTTCTGTTCGATCCTCTTCGCATACGTTGTACATTTCGCCGCCAAATACAGATCTGTGTTCATGACTTCCCGTACCACGTCTGTCGCATCCTCAAGCAATCCGCACACAAATACCAAAACCTCCGCCCATTCCGGATCGCCAACATGCTTCAACACATATTCGATGGACTGGTGCAAAGCGACTTCCCGCGCAAAGAAATATTCCTGCACGGCTTGATGAAAGAAACCAGTTTGTCCAGCGCTTTCGCGCAATAAGCCGTGTTCGAGAAATTCGCGATTCAATGTGGCTACGTTCAAATAAGGCGGCGCATCTTTTTGGTTTTGCAATTCCGCAAGCCGAGCCGACATCGCCGCAGCCGCTTCATCCGCAGAAAGCAAAGTTCGATTCGTACCGAGTCGCCACGCCAGTGCCGAAAGAATTTCTTTTTCTACTCGTATCGAACCCGCGCCTTTGACGCGGGCCCATTCGCTCAAGTAGCGATCCACAAAGCGGTCGAAGAGTTGGGCGCGGTTTTGCGGCGGATTGTCGCTGGCGCGCAGCTCGTCGGCGAGCAGGGTGAGCATGAGCGGGTTGCGGCAGAGGTCGCGGGTGTATTCGTCAAGGCCTTTCCACGCGGCTTGCGCTTTCTGCTCGCCAATTTCAATCTCCAAAACTTTCGAGGCGTTGAAACTGCTCAAGCACTCCAATTGAAACGCGGCAAACTCGTGGCGCAACTCGTCACGATAAACACCGGGCCGGCAAGTCACCACAAAACGATTGTGAGGAACTTCGTTAATCAAATGACGAATTTGATGCACGACTTCATCATACGCTTCGCCGACTTCATTCAAGCCATCGAACAACAACAAACATCCGCCGGCAGCGAGACGTTTGCGCACATCAACATCATGCACGCCGCGCACGCTCGCGGTGATGAGCCGCCACAAACCGTGTTTGGAATCACCGGCAGATAAAGTTGGATAAGCAGAAAGATCAACAAAAATCGGCAGGTTGAAATCTTCCGGCTCGTTGAGGCCGGGTTCTTTGCCTTCGCCGCGCCAAACAGCATATTCCGCCGCCAGTTTTTTGAGCGAAGTCGTTTTGCCCGCGCCGGGCTCGCCGAGAATAAGCAGACGCGAAAACATTTTCACCGCGTTGCTCACTTTCATGTTGCGCGGGCGCTCGGCGTCAACTTCTTCGAGAAAAAGCGGCGGCAATGTAAGTGTGCGAAGCCGCAACGGGCGCGCGGTTTTTTGCAATTCAGTGCGGCAGTATTCGAGATGTTCGGCAAAAGCCGAGAGGGGAGGGGCGTCATTTGCTGGGGCGTCATTAGTAGTCACTAATTGGTCATTCGTCATTGGAGTTAATTTCAACAACCAATCGGTAACATGCTGGCGCAGCAATCCGGCCAAATGCTCGGGATCGCGATAATTTTGATACAGCGCGAGATGGCCGTCTTCAACTTGCTGTTTGAAATCCAAAACTTTTTGTAATTGCTGGCCGGGATCGGCGAGAAAATCGGGATGCACTTCGCGGAAATAGAGCATGATTTCCGGCGCGCGTTCTTTCGTGTAGCGCTCGCGTGCGAGATTGAATTCTTCCAACGTGCCGGATTCGGCCTCGCCGGTCGGCACGCCGAATTTTCGCCACAGAATACCAATGAACAAATCACATTCGCGCACGAGAGAATTAATCAGTTCCTGACTGCGGCCCATTCCGGGCGTGGCGTGCGTTTCCCAACCGACGGCTTCGAGCATGCAGCCGAGTTTCTGCGCCACGGGCTGCAAGCCGATGATTTCTTCACGCGCTTTCTCGCGCTCGAGCTTGACGTCGCTTGGCGAGGCAATGAAAATTTTGAGCAGACGAATTTGTTGGCCGGGCATGTTTTATGGAGTGCTGGAATAATGGATTGTTGGATTATTGGGTTCCTTGCCGCAGTCTTTTCCTTTCCCAGCAATCGTCTTTATCTGCGAAATGCGATTCAACCCGCTGCCTGCAATTCTTCCCGAATGACACGGCGCAGAATGCTCTCGATATTCTGGTCGCGAATTTTCGTCTTCAAGGCTTCGTTGATGAGCTTCTGAAAATTGCGCCCGCCGGCTTGTGTTTTAAAATATGCCACAACGCTGGCATCAAGCGAGAGATTGATTTTAACCTTACTTTTTGACACGGGCTTGCCGCCAACGCGCAACACCGATCGCGCCATTTGTTTGGCCGTGATTTCGGGGATTTCGGACAAATCGATATCTTCGTCTTGCATCTTAAAGATGCGGTTCCAATCAGTTTGAGAGGTTTTGGAAGAATATGTCTTGCTCATGTTTGGTAGCCTTTCGCATTGAAATAATTATAAAGATATTCTCCCATTTTAACAAGGATGATTTACTGAGTGATTATTTTCCCGATAAGCTATCCGGGTCATTTCGGCACGCCAAGCTGCTCACGATACGGTAGATCAGCATTATTATGCAATTGCCAATATGGAACGCGCAAGGTTTTGATAATTTCGCCTTTGTTGCCATCACTCGAATTCCATTTGAGAATACGATGCGGATAATTTTTTTAAACCCAGTAGGTTTCTTTGCGATTGCCGATTTGCCACGTCCAACGCCACGTTGGCGCGCTGCCGTTGCTGGCGCTCATCGCTTCGCCGGCTTCTTTCATGATCCAGCCGGATTGAAAGTCGGCTTGTTGATGCGAGGCGCGCGATATCCACGAGCTGGGGAAAATTTGCAGCTCGCGGCGTTGGCCGGCGACCATTGCTTCGCCATTCAGCTCGCGAATCCAAATCGGCAAATTATCTTCAAAAGCCGCATTGGCCGGTAATTTGATATTGCGCTTTTGATCGCCTTCACCTTGAAAATAACTGTGCCGCGTCAGCTCGACCTGATCGCGTTGCGGAATCAACATTTGCATGACGTGGCCGCACCATTCCTGTGCCGAAAAAGAAATTTTGAGCGGCTCAAACGGATTGCGGCCCAGCTCGGCATTCACGCTGCTGAAAGTCGAGGTCATAATCGAGTAATCGTACAGACCGGTGGTGAATTTGACGACGCGATTGAGTTTCAACACCGGCACGCGATCCGAAGCCGGGAGTTTTCCGGAATCGTCTTTGATGCGCGTCGCGCGAGAAATGTCCTCGGTCACAAAAACGAGAATGGAATAACCTTCGCGCAATTCGCCGTAGCGCGGCACGATAACTTTGTATGAGGAAAGCTCGCCTTTGCCATCACCCCACCACGACCAAAAATCCTGCGCCGAAGACAAAGAAATGTTGACGGCAAGCAAATTCAAAATGAGTATTAACGTTCGCATTGCTCTGCCTCTAATTTTGAACGGCAAATTCCGTCGACAAAACACTCGTTCCCCACGAAGCTTTGATTTTGTCGGTGGTGTCGTTGATTTTTTCCAATTCAATGGTGAAGGCCTCCACGGATTGTGGATTCGTTGACATCGCCAGCGGCACTTCAGCAAGATTATCCTGCTCTGAATATTCCGTGCCCCAGATGCCGGTCTTCTTGTTGAAGATAAGATGCCATTGATCGGCGCTGATTTTTTTCATGAACAGCGAGTAGCTGCCTTTTGGAATAGTGGTCGCACCGAATTTAAGATCGGCATCGGCTTTAAATTCAGTCGCTTCATTCATGCCCATGCGCCACACCATGCCGTCGGTAGCTTGCGCCAGCATGTCACGACCTTGAAGTTGCGGGCGGCCGTAATTGATAGTGATATTGGCATTGCCAAACGTCGCGCTTGCCGTGCCGCGATCGCTGGCCGGCGGCGGCTGCATCGTTGTTGCTGTCGTGTCGGCGGCAGTTTTTGGCTCTTCATTTTTGGCGTACATGACGAACAAAAAGAATATCGTTGGCAATAGCGTCACAAGGCTAAAACGGAAAATTGATTTCATCGTAAAATCTCCTTTGAATAAACTCGAGTGATTGAATCGGAATTATAATTGAGAATTTATTTCGCCGTGTCCGGCGCCAGCGCAATAATGCGCAACGGCCCGCCGCTGCCGCCTTTGATTTTCATTGGCAGCGCAAAAACTATCGCACCGGTTGCAGGCAATTGATCGAGATTGGCGATGTTTTCAAATGCCGGAATATTTTTGTCAAACAGAATTTGGTGGCTCTCGAAAAGTTGCGATTGGCCGTAATCGATGCTCGGCGTATCCAAACCGATGGCATTGATTTGGCGATTGTTTACGAGCCAGCGCGCCGCGTCGGGATGCAAGCCGGGGAAACGCAATTCGGCGACGCCTTCTGAACCCAGTTTGTTCGTGCCCATGTAGCGAACGCGATCCGGCCAGAATTTGCCGTAGCCGGTGTGCACCAACACAATTGATTTGTCGGGAATTTGGCCGTGCTTGAATTCCCACGCCGTAAAATCATCGATGGTGATTTGATAATCACTGTTGGGCAGCGCTCTTTCGGAAACGTCGATTACCATCGCCGGCGCAATGAGTTTTTCCAATGGAATTTCGTCGACGGTTTGACGACCTTCGGCAAAGTGAATCGGCGAGTCGATATGCGTGCCGCCGTGCTCCGCGGCGCAAAATTTATTGGCGGCGTAATAAAAACCTTGCGGCGTCCGGCCCGAAGAGACAACTTCTAATTTAAAGCCTTCTGCCGTCGGCCAGTAAATGGTTTCAGATGAAAAATCATGCGAAAGATCTATCCAGCGGCCGGTGGGGAACGGACTCGGTTTGGCACAACCAAGCAACAGCACCAGGCCGAATAGCAGATAATTTTTTGTCATAATCACCATCCGTAAAATAAATTGCACCGAAAAGGCTGCGCCCGCGGGGGGAAGAACCGCAACGAATATTATGAAGCTACTCTTCCTGCCTTTTTCCTCGTCAAAGCTTTCGAGCGCGAAGTTTTTTCCGGAAGCGCGCCACGGAATTTTTCGTATAAATCCAATTTTAAATCAGCAGTGATGCCGCGCAGCGAACCTTCGAGCGTTCCCTCGAGACGGCCAACGCGATCGGCAAAATGCGCATTGCTCTCGCGAAGACGGTCAACCTGGTATTCAAGTTTGCCAACTATTTCTTCGAGTTTAATGAGCCGCTGCTTGATGAACTCGACCTCTCTGGTCAGAAGATGTACGGCTTGCACAATGATCTGATTCTGCTGTTTCAACTCCGACAAATCTTCTTTCATTGCCTCTCGCACAAACGATACAAATGTCTCTTTCGTTAAGGTTTCAAACCAGCTCATGATAATCCTCCTTCAAGTTAAATCGCTTTTTGCCTTTTGCTTTTTGATGTTGCTGTTCACGTCTTTCGCGGCCCGCTCCAATCATAGGGAAACCAGTATTTTTTGCGCTCGATTTTGTAGTCAATGAGCACGTGTTTCGGCTCGCGAAATTCATCGAGGCCTTCGATGCCGAGCTCGCGGCCGTGGCCGCTGGCGCGCATGCCGCCGAACGGCGCGGCGTCGTTGTCGGTGAGCGGATCGTTGATCCAAAATGTTCCGGCTTTAATATTCTCCGCGGCCGTCATCGCCTTTTCCAAATCGTTCGTAAAAATCGACGCGCCGAGACCGTATTCGGAATTGTTGGCGAGTTCAATCGCTTCATTTATATCTTTCACGATTTGAATCGGCGCGACCGGGCCGAATGTTTCAGCGCGCATCAATTCCATATCGGGCGTCACCTCGGTGATGACGGTTGGCTCGTAAAAATAGCCTTTGGTAAATTGCGGCGGGCGTTTGCCGCCGGAAAGAATTTTTGCGCCCTGTTGTTTGGCGCGATGGACTTTCGCTTCAACTTTTTGGCGTTGAACTTCTCGAACCAGCGGGCCCATATCGACATCCGGTCCCATCGGATTGCCGAGGCGAAGTTTTTTGCTCGCTTCAACCATGCCTTCGATAAATTTTTTGGCGATGGGTTCGAATACATAAAAACGCTCGGCAGAAGTGCAAACTTGCCCGGCATTGAGAAACGCTGTCCATGCCGCGCCGGCGACGGCAATATCAACATCGACATCATCGCAGACAATGAACGGATCGTTGCCGCCGAGCTCGAGATGAACTTTCTTGAGCTGTTGCGCTGCGAGCACGGCGATGTGGCGACCCGTATCGACGCTGCCGGTGAACGCGATGAGATTAACGCCCTTTGAAGTAACAAGCGGCTCGCCGCATTCTTTGCCAAAGCCGCTAATAATATTGACGACGCCTTTGGGAAGATGATCAAAAATTTCAGCGAGGGCCAATGTTGAAAGCGGCGTGTATTCAGAGGGTTTGATGACGACAGTATTTCCAGCCGCGAGAGCCGGCGCGACTTTCCATCCCAAAAGCAGAAGCGGATAATTCCACGGCACAATCGCAGCGACGGTGCCGTACGGTTCTTTGGTGATGTAACTGAGTTGATGCTCGAACACCGGCGCGACAACGCGGCCTTTTTGATCGCGGCCGATTTCGGAGTAATATTCAAAACACGAGGCGACCCATTCGACTTCGTCGCGATTTTCGATGAGCGGCTTGCCGCCTTCCATCGTCATGAGCGTCGCGAAGTCTTCGCTTTTCGCGCGAAGCTTGTGTGCGACTTCGCGCAGCATGTCTTTCACGTCGAGGCTGCCGAGCTTGCGCCAGCTTTTGAATGCGGCGTTGGCAGCGGCGATGGCTTTTTCTGCATCTTGCGCATTGCCGCGCGGCACGGTGGCGATGATTTCTTCGGTGGCTGGATTTATAACGTCAAAACGTTGTTGGCCGGCACTGTCGACGAATTCGCCGTTGATCCACATTTGGGTGAGCATGGTGGGTTCCTCTTATCTTTACATTCAGTTGCTATACCGATTTGGGTAAATGACCAAACCGTGGCGACCAAGAGAATGCCAGGCGTTGAAGAAAGTCATCAGATCTAACGACATTTCTTTCCCATACCCAGGGTCGATATATTTCACTTCGTTTTCCTCAAGACCGCAGACGACAACTGCATGCAAGTCGGAATCACCATAAGGCATTTGTGTGACGTCCAGCGCAACAATCACGGGCCGGCCCTTCATCAAATGATCAACGAGATCAAACAAGCTTGCCTCTTCAAATTCTATGGCATCAAAATCCCAGAAACGAACGGCTTTGGCTGCCTCTTCGATGCTCGTACCCTCTTTGTTCGTTTTGCACGCTTGGGCTAACGTTTCTTCCGGCAAGTCGGTACCGAAATGATGAAGCACAATCCTGAGACATGCTGGCAAACAAGTTGAGTTTTTTTCTTGCTTGAAAGGGGCTAAATCAATCTTCATTTGCCTTCGCCTTTAGCTGTTCGGCTGTATTCGATTCTTGGGGTATCAAAAAGCCATCGAGAGTATAAGTGAGCTGACCGAGGTCTTTTTTCTCATAAGGCAATACCACTGTCACCCGCCATTTATTGACTTCTCGTACGGGCGTTTTTATGCCGGTTGCGTCTCCTACTTTTTTCAAAAGAAATATACGAGCACGCTTGGCGATATCTCGCGCGGTCAGTTCTTCCGGCTTGATTACGATGGTTCCGTTTTGGGGTTCAATAACGACTCTTGTGCCTTCTTCCCATCCCCATTGTTCGAGAACGGTGTTGGGCACAAACAAACCCTTGGCGGTAATTTCTTCAAAAATTTTGCTCATGACAATTCTCCATCGATAAACGTCTTTTTATTTTTTGGAGGGCAATTTTTTCTTGCCGAAAAAGGTGTAAATCAAACTTCATCGGCTCTGTCCGTGAGTTGTTCCGGCGTATCAGATTCTTCCGCTATCAAAGCGCCATCGAGAGTATAAGTTAGCTGTCCGATATCTTTTTTAAGATACGGCACGACGACGGTTACCCGCCATTTGTTGCCATCTCTTACCGGCGTCTTCACGCCTGTAGCATCGCCGACTTCCCACAAAAGAAATGTAAAGGCGCGTTTAGTGATTTCGCGCGCGGTCACTTCTTCCGGTTTGATGACGATGGCCTTATTGGAGGATTCGATAGCGACTTTTGTGCCTTCTCCCAAGCCCCATTGTTCGAGGAAAGTGTTGGACAACGTCAAGCCTTTGGCGGTGACTTCTTCAACTATTTTGCTCATCGTTGTAGTTCTCCATTTTATAAATGCGCAATTTTGTCTCTCTCGCAATATAGTTGAAAAACTGCAAATAATCAAGCAGGAGAATAACTCTCGTCTTTCCCGCTTTAGCCACTTTTTCCTTATGAAAATTGCTACCCCTCACTCAATTCTATCCGGAATCTTCGACTGGCTTTGCTCATAATGTTTCTCGCAGAGCCACAGATAATCGCCGGTGTAGGTTGGAATGCGTTTCAATCCGAGCTTTTCATGATGCGGATCGACCTCGCGCAGGAACGCGTGCAGAGCCAGCACGCCGGAGCATTCGGCTTCGCTCAGCACGTGTTGCCGCAGCCGCGAAGGATCGGAAATTTTGATGTCTTTGAGCAGATTGCCGGTTCCCTCTTTCATGAGATCTAATTCATCTTGCAGGCCCAATTTTTCAATTGTCTTCTCGCCCCAAAAGGTGTTCACCGCCGGCGCGACCATTGGCAAGAGAGTTTTCAATAAACCGGCAATAAAATTGGCATACGGCGCGATCTTCTTGATCCACTCGCGCGTGTCTTCGAATTCATAAACACCTTTGCCTTCTTCAAGAACCGGATGCGAGCAGCCTTCGGCCTCGCACCACAGATGCAGCCGAAAACGTTCGGCATGCCAGTTGCCTTTTGTCGGCATGATGTTGAACAGCCGCGGGCCGTCTTTGGATTCGCTGGCGATGGCCTGCATAATCATCATGACGTAGTTGGCCACACGGCTTTCCAAGCCTTCAAACTCTCGCCGCATTTCTTCAAAGCCGCGGTCGAGCTTCGTCTCGATGCGGACGAGTTGCTCGCGCGAATCTTCTTCCTCGAAACCAAACAGCAGTTGCACAATTTCTTGCCGTTTGCGGCAGGTTTGGCAGCGGATCGTCGTATCGCCTTCTTCCAAAAATTGGCGCAAGGAGTCGATATTAAAACGACCGTTGCAAAGTTTGCCGTCGGACTGCTCGCGGCAGGGGACGGCAAAGTAATAGCGGTCTTTCAAGCCGGGCCAATTGTCGGTGATCAGCTTTTGCAGAGTCTGCCGGAGCACATTCATAAAATACTCGGGCCACACCGCCTCGGCATAAACATGGAACTCGCGCTCGCGCAATTCCAACATGGCCTCGCCGTGACTCTTGTTGCGCAGAAACATGCCTTTTTGCCAATGCAGCCCGTAAGGGCTTTTGAGCCGGTGCGATTTGCCCTCGGCGCGGCGATCTTCATAAATATAATCATGCGTGCGCACGATCATCCACGGCACCAGGCCGGGCGGCGATTCTTCCATCACGCAGACCATCGCAATGCGGCGGCGGTCGGGTTGATGTTCTTCTTCCGGTTGCCACGGCAGTGCGGGGCGAACCTGCGGCACATGTTGGGCAACCAGCGAAGCCTCGCCGCTTTCGAGGCGGTAGGAGACGTCGTACTTTTCCATCAGGCGCAGGAAGAAGGGATACAACTCATTCGGGTACTTGGGCTCGTTCTTAAAAGGATGGTCGAACAAAACCTCGCGCAGACGGTTATCGGGCAGGATGCCGTCCATCTCCTGCGTCTTGCGATCTTCGAGCACGAAGCCGATGGCTTTGGTGAGCCACTCGGGCTGGAGCACGACGTCGTTGCGCAGGCGCTCGTCGTCGCCGTAGTAAACGATGTAACCGAGATCGTGCATGATTCCCGCCAGCGTGCGTGTGCCGATGGATTCCAAACCATGCTTTTCGCACACCGCGGCAAATTGCGCATAAGCGACATGCGGCTGGGTTTGCCCCAACGCAATCAGCTCGTCGCGAGCCTCCTTCCAAGCTTTGCCGAAGTCCATGCCCATGTGTTCGAGTTTTTGGGCGGCATCGGCAATCAGTTGCTTGAGCGCGGCGATGCCGAATTTTTCATTTTTATTTTGAGGATCCGGCTCGAGGCTATCCACTTCGATGAAGTCGACGATCATCGAGCCGTAGTCGCGCCGGAACACGGGTTGGTCGATGCGGGCAATGCGCTCGCCGGTTTTGGCATGGGTGGAGACGATGATGACTTTGGCGTCATCGCCGACGCGCAGGCGAATGAGCTTGAGCCAATCTTCAACTTGACATTGCTGCACGCCCATGCGCGGCTCCCAAACCAGCAGGTAGACCGAGCGCTTGCTGAAGAAGAATTGGTGCGTGACGCGATAAACCTCCTGCCCGCCGAAATCCCACGCGTTGAATTGGATGTTGACGCCTTGCTTTTCAGGATGGGGCAGGTGCATGGAATGAATGTCAATGCTCACGCCGTGAGTGGTCGGCTCGTTTTGCTTTGGCCCTTTGCCGGTGAGCGCTTTGAGCAAAGTAGTTTTGCCCACGCCGCCTTCGCCGACCAGCACCAGTTTGGTCTCGTAAAGCGGCTCGGCTTGTTCAAGACTGCGCAGGTAGGCCATGAGGGCGGGCAAGCCTTGTTCGTAGGCGCTCTTGAGGGCGGGGTTGAGGGGGTTACCATTCAGTACGAGTGTTTCGAGTTTCTCCAGCCGTACCAAGGAGGGAGGAATAATTGTGAGTGAATTACTTTTTAACCACAACTCTCTTAAATTGGTGAGCTTGCTTATGTTGTTCGGTAATAAGGTTAGGCCGTTATGCCAGAATACCAGTATTTTGATATTAGTAAGATCAAAGAGAAAATCCGGAAGCGTATGAATAGTAAGTCCTTGTAGCTCAAGCTCATCCATTTTAGCCAATGACTTGATCTCTTCCGGAATATGATTAAACTTATTACTTCCCAGCCATAACTTTACAATATTTTTTAGACAGCTAAAGGACTCCGGCAGATCAATCAGTTGGTTGTCGCTAAGATAAAGCTCCTGCAGGCTAGTGAGTTGGCCGATGGACTCTGGCAGGGCGGTCAGTTGGTTGCCATGCAGGCTAAGCGTTAGCAGGTTGGTGAGTTGGCCGATGGCCTCTGGCAGTGCGATCAGGCGATTGTTGTACAAGTTAAGCGTCTGCAGACTTGTGAGTTGGCAAATGGCCTCCGGCAGTGCGGTCAGTTGGTTGAAGCCCAGTTCAAGCGTCTGTAGGGTGGTGAGTTGGCCGATCTCGTCGGGGAGTCGGGTCAACTTGTTTTTGAATTCATCCGGTGTATCCCATCTATTCCCCAAATCCAGCTTTTTTAGATTTTTCAATTGCCCAATTTCCGGCGGCAGTTCGGTGATGCCCTTGCCGCGCAGGTCAAGCTCTTCCCAATTTTCGCGCCGGGCCTGCTCGATGATGGCGAGCAGCTCTTCGCGGGTCATCGGTTTTTGTTCATCTTTGGCCATAGGGCTTCCATGTTGGCAATTTATTACGGTGTGTCCTCAAATTCAGTCCCGAAGGGACAACATGAAAATAGCCCAGAAATTTATTTCTGGGAAAGGAATTTTAAAATACCTCGCCAGTCCCGAAAGGGACGAATGAAAAACAACTTTGGGGTATATTGGGTTTTGCCGTTTTCATTCGTCCCGTGCGGGACTTGAATAAAATTTTGGACTTTTTTCCCACCAATAAATTGGCGGGCTATTGTCGCATGTCCCTTCGGGACAAAGGCGTTTGTCCAATTTGAGTTCATCCGGCGTATTCCACTCATTCCCCAAATCCAGCTTTTTTAGTTTTTTCAATTGCCCAATTTCCGGCGGCAGTTCGGTGATGCCCTTGCTGCGCAGGTCAAGCTCTTCCCAGTTTTCGCGCCGGGCCTGCTCAATAATGGCGAGCAGTTCTGCGCGGGTCATCGGTTTTTGTTCATCTTTGGCCATAGGGCTTCCATGTTGGCAATTTATTACGGTGTGTCCTCAAATTCAGTCCCGAAGGGACAACATGAAAATAGCCCAGAAATTT
>Ga0247727_10000724_pt1 | contig 81067 bp, 83 predicted proteins | sample WisWelCaveWW1625_FD_202498 | JGI IMG/M metagenome (GOLD analysis project Ga0247727, IMG submission 202498) | Biofilm microbial communities from Wishing Well Cave, Virginia, United States - WW16-25 | ecosystem: Environmental > Aquatic > Deep subsurface > Groundwater > Cave microbial mat | place...
AGCAACGAGAACCTCCCATGCGAAAGACCAAGCCAGTATGCGGCCAGTCTGGAGGTGTAGGATAGATTTTTTCAGCCGGCCCAAATAAGCGCCACAGCTGACGCTCCGCCACGAATTACGAACCGGGGAAAATGGCCCAAAGCGGGCGCCGCCCCGTCATGTATAGGTCCGTGCCATGACGACCTTAGCGTGCTCAGTTCAACCGATTCCGCCCGAAGAGGCGTTCGTCGCGACGCATCCTTCGCGCGGCATTCTGCATTTGGGCTGGCGCGTTGAGCCGTGCCCGGTCGGTCTCAATGTTGATAGCCAGATCATTTTCGACATGCGTGACGACCGGCGAGTGATGGGTATCGAGTTCTTCGCGCGGGTGGGCGGAACGCTGCTTTCTCCGCGCGTCGCGCGCAAAATCGCGGGCACCAATTTTCATAGCCTGTTCCTCACCACCGCCAGCGGCTCGCTCTCGGCGGAAGACGCGAGCTTCAAGCTGCAACACAAAGGGGCGGACTGGATCGGCTGGACGTTCGGTCAGCCCGAAACGCCAACGCGATACTGGCTTGGCGGTGGCGGCTTTGCCGATGTTGAGCGCGGAGCGCTAGTCAGCATCGGCCTGCAATTTCAGGCCTAGAGTCTGCTTCCGGCGATGGCCTGCCTTAGCGGCCAGAGCATGACGGATGGCTGGTTTCGCGCTACCCTGCCGCTTGGCGATTATGCCCAACGGGCGTCGCCGGCTTCAGCCTAAGGCCACCGTAATGGATGGAAGTCATGAGCTACGCTGTCGGCTCCGGCGATTTAGTTCTTTGCGTCAATGCTGGTCCGAACCATGTCACGGGCGAGCCGGTGCCACTCATTGCCGGCGAGACCTATCGCGTCTTCTCGGTGATGGAGTTTGCGTGCCCGTGTAGACGTTCTGACGCTTTGCTGGACATCGGTGTGGACTTCGCTTGGTGCCAAACTCGTTTCCGGCTTCTGCCCAAGCCCAAGTTCAAGGCCGAGCCCAAGGCGCGTCAGGTCTCCGTTCCGAAAGAAAAGGAGACGGTGCGATGAGCGCGAGTGGCGCTTTCCGGCCCGATGAGCGTGAGGTCGCCTCCATGGAGCGGTAACGGCTTGTTTGGATGGCGCCTGCCCTTTCGCTGCGCTGCGGCGAACCAGGAAACCTGGCCCGAACTGGCCGGTTGCATCGTTCGATTTCCGGTTAAGCCAGTCGTCGGATGGCCCTTGAGGCAATGCAGTGGCACGGTCTTATGTTTCTCGCGTCGCCGACGCCCCGACGGGCGATTGAGGCGTCTCTCATGTCCAACTAGTCCTGACCTATTGCGACTTTGACGGCGGCCGTGGCGAAGCGACTGACCGGATTGGAGCGACCCCGCCCATCGGCGAAACCACAATAACAGCTTACGAATGAAGGGGCGCGTTAGCTCGTCCGGCTACGACTGCAAGAGGACATCGAAACCCCCGAAGATCATGCGTTTGCCATCGAACAGCGGGGGATCGGCAGGCGTGCTCATGAGCGGGTCTTGCATGGCTCTGGCCATGCCAGCATCGCGCGTGGCCTTGTCCGGCCACATGATCCAGGAGAACACTATCGTCTCGTCGTCGGCACACTTCACGGCCATGTAGAAGTCAGTGAGCTTGCCTTTGGGAACATCGTCGCCCCAACATTCGGTGACGCTGAGCGCCCCACAGCGTTTGAACAGCTCAGCCACCCTCTGCGCTTCCTCCCGGTAGCGTTCGCGATTGGCCTTCGGGACCGGCGCCACCCAACCGTCAACGTAGGTCATGGCTTCCTCCTCCATATGGTCTAAGCGCCACGCAGATCGCGTCTTGGTCTCCGGCTACGCCGAGCGCAAGCTCCTTCGTTGAGCACGGCCGCCCTAACAGGGCGCGGCCAGCTAGAATGGATGACTGAAACCGGCGAATTCCGTGAGCTTGGTTTGGAGGGCGGGAAGGGCCGGATCGAACTGATCTGGACGCTCGCGCCGCGCGCGTGGGGCTGGTCATTGGATCAACGGTTCGATCCACTGGTGTGAGCAGGTTGGAGCGCGCGCCTCCGGCGCGCATGCGGGCCGGAGGCCCGCGCTCCCAATCCCGAAACCGCGGCGTCTCGTCGGCGCTCCGCGATTGACGCGCCGCCACGCCCCCGCAATGCTCGCGCCATGGCAGACACCCAAACCGTCGAAGCCGCGCTGGCCAAAACCGCGCTGATGACGGCGCTTTCGGAGGCGACGCGCGCGCGGCTGGCCAAGCAAGGCGCGCCGGTCACTATCGAGCCTGGCGCGCTGTTGTTCGCGCAGGGCGAGAAAGGCGACGCGCTTTATGTGCTGCTCGAAGGCGAAGTGGAGGTGCGCACTTCTAACCAAGCCGGCCGCGACGTGCGCATCGCCGCACTGACGCCATACGCCGTGATCGGCGAGATGGCGGTGCTCGACGGCGGGCCGCGTTCGGCCGACATCGCCGCTATCCGTCGTTCAAAGCTGTTGCGCATTTCGCGCGACCAAGCTATCGCCGCTCTGGAGAGCGAACCGAAAGCGCTACTGCACTTGCTCGCAGAAATGAGCCGGCGCCTGCGCGCCGCCGACGCCGCGCTCGAAGACGCGCATTTGCTCGATCTCGGCGGGCGGCTGGCGCAGCGTCTGCTCGATGAAGCCGGCGCGGGAACAAGCATCGCGCTCACCCAAACCGAACTCGCCCGCCGCATCGGCGCCAGCCGCGAGAAAGTGAACCGCAAACTGCACGAATGGTGCGATGCAGGCTGGATCACTATCAGCCGCAGCGGCGTGAAATTACTGCAGCGCGATGAGCTGAAAGCGCTGATTGCACGGGATCGGGCTGACTAGATTCCGGACCGCTCTAAACCTTACCTCTTGCAATATGCACAAGTGCCGTCATTCCGGGGCGCACGACCCATATGTGGACGGCCCCCGATTGCAAGACGTTTTTGGTTCGGTTCGATCGGATCGCTTGCATCCATATGTCCGGCCTGTTGGTGGGCTCGCGATTGAGCGCTGGCCAAGATGGTGTTCGCGGCGCGGGTTCCAATCAGGGGGCGGTTTTAGAGGCGCCACTGGGTTCCACGGAGTGTCTCGCGCCTGATGATCGTCGGCGGCGTCATTCTTGCCGCGCTTTCGCGAGCCCCGGAATGACGGATGCGCAAATAATTCCAAGAGTCAGCACTTCGGGCCGTTCGTACAAGTCCTCACAACGGCATGAACAACACCCGCCCGCCGCGCTCGCTGGCGATGCGTCGGGCGACGACGCAATCGCTTGCTTCGGGCTGGGCGTCCGGGGCGACGCCTTCAACCCAGGCCCGGCACCAGCCGGGGCGGGGAAGCGCGCTGGCCGGCACGCCGCTAAAATCGTTGCGTCCATGATAGGCGCCTAGTTCCGCTTCGCGGCTGATGACGCGCCCGCCCCAGCTGCGCGCCAGCCAATCGGCGTGCTCGCACTCCATCGAAGCGGGCTGTTTGTCGGCTGGCAAGGCGTCATACCAGATGCGGCACTCGCCCGCGCGCGGCAGCGCCTCGGCTGGCACTCCGGCGATGGGGCTCACCGGCGTCGGCTCGATCCACATGGTCACTGACGCGCTCTCGGGGGTGCGTGGGGACGCGGTGAACACCACGCCCGCCAGTGCAATCGCGGACGCAAAACCGGAGGCCAACAGCTTCGACATGAACCAGCATCCCTTTCCGCTGAGATGCAGATAAGTACGATTTCAGATGCCGGGCCGTTACGGAGGTCACACCGCGCTCACTTTGCTGTGAGGGGAGGTAAGTTGCCGCGAGCCGGCACGTGGGCGAACCCTCCCCCTTGCGAAGCGCGTTCCTGGTTGAGCGCTGCCAGGGGGGCGAAGAGCGGATAGGCGGTCCTATCCTGCAGCGCACACTCCTTCCGCTGTATCCAAGACGGGGCTAAGTGTCTGCGACCGAGGGTGATCCAAATTTGGCCGATGTATTTATCATTTGCGTTCGTGAGGACGAGCCGAAAGCGAAGGCCCTCGCGGACATGTTCGAGGCCGCCGGCTTTAGCATTGGCGGCGCGCCTTCGGATGAAGCAGCACTGCGGGTTGCCGGCGCTGCTGTCGTGGTCTGGTCGCAGCTCTCGATCCGATCGCGCCCATTCCTCGATGCCGCCCAGCGCGTGATCAACGGTGGCAAGGCGGTGGTGGCGAGCCTGATCGAGCCGCCTCCGCCGTCCGCCGTCGGCAACTCGCCGGCATTCGACCTGTCAGTTTGGGAAGGCGATCCCAACGATCCAATTCTCGACAGCTTGTTCTTCGCGGTCGATCGCATGGTCATTTCCGCGCGTGCGGCGGTGGGCGTGGGAGCCGCATCCGGCATCGCGCCGCCGCGCGCTGCACCGGTTCGCCGCGCCAGCATCAATCCACTCGATGCCGAGGCGGAGCATTGGCGGACCATTCGCGAAAGCCGCGATCCAGCCGATTTCATGGATTATCTTGCCCGCTACGGCGCTGAAGGCGCGTTTTCAGAAATCGCTGAACTTCGATTGAAGCAACGGACAGAAGCCCAGGCAAGGACTCCTGCGGTCAGGCCGAGAAAAAGGCCATTGCCTCGCGTCGCGCTGAGACTCCGCGAACTCCGCCTCCTCCACTTGTCGCACCGCCCTTGCCGCCCAAGGCCGCAGCCGCCAAGCGATCAAAGATATTCGTCTCTTACCGCCGCGCTGACACGGAGGCGATTTCGGGCCGCATCCACGATAGGCTGACGACATTTTCTTCGACGTGGACACGCTCAAATACGGCGTGGACTTCGCCAGCCACATCCAACAATTCTTGGAACAAAGCCGCGTGGTTATCGCGGTGATGGGCGAAAACTGGATTGGCCGCGGCTCTGATGGTTCCATCCGCATTCGAGACTCGGATGATTGGGTGAGACGAGAGATTGAAATCGCTGTGCAGCAGAAAATCAAGATATTGCCTGTCTTGGTTGGCGCCTCGCAAATGCCAAGCGCTGCGGATCTACCGGAGTGCCTTCGGTCAATTTGCACGCTCAACGCGGCACCGCTCTCGACCGGGCGTGATTTTCACGTGCACATGGAGCGTCTGATCCAGGCCATCAAAATTTGATCAGGTTGAAACACCGCCCATCCGCGGAACGATGCCCCTCAATGAATCACGATCCGCCCTTGACCGCGAGGGTTTTTCAGCAAACTGCTAGGCGCTCTGGAACTGCAGACGCGACAGCCGCGCATAGAGACCGCCGCGTGCGACCAAATCGTCATGGCGGCCGATTTCGACGATGCGGCCATTGTCGAGCACCAGAATGCCGTCGGCGTCGCGCACGGTGGCGAGGCGATGGGCGATGACCAAAGTGGTGCGGCCTTGAGCCAAGCGTTTGAGCGCCGCTTGCACTTTGGCCTCGCTCTCGGAATCGAGCGCGCTGGTGGCTTCGTCCAGCAGCAAAATCGGCGCGTCACGCAAGAACGCCCGCGCCAGCGCGATGCGTTGGCGTTCGCCCCCGGAGAGCGAAGCGCCGCGCTCGCCAACGATGGTGTCGTAGCCTTGGGGTAGGGCGAGGATGAAATCATGCGCTGCGGCGTCGCGCGCGGCTTGCTCGATGTCGGCGTGGGCAGCGCCGATTCGTCCCAAGCCGATATTTGCGCGCACGCTGTCGTTGAACAGTGTCGCTTCCTGCGGCACCAGCGCCATCGAGGCGCGCACACTGGCGAGGGTGACCTCGCGCACATCCTGGCCGTCGATGCGCACGGCGCCGGCGCTGACATCGTACAGGCGCGCCAGCAGGTTGAAGATGGTGGATTTGCCCGCGCCGGAGGGCCCGACCAGCGCCAATGTCTGCCCCGGTTCGACCGCGAATGCGACATCGTTCAGCGCCGCGCCCTCGCCGTAGGTGAACGACACGTCGTGAAAACTGATCCGGCCCTTGGCCACATGCAGCGGCTTTGCGCCCGGCTTGTCCAGCACCGCATTGGGCTCGTCCAGCAAAGCAAACACGCGCCCGAGCGCGGCCAATGCTTCGTTGAGCAAAGTGTTGAAGCTGCCGACCGAGCGCGCCGCCGGCGTGGCGATGCCGACCGCGCCGATCATGCCTAGCAGATCGCCCAAGCTCATGGCCCCCTCGGCTATGCGCATGCCGGCGACATAAAGCACCCCCGCGAGCGCAAGGCCGCCGAGCACTTCCAGCAGCGGTTCGCTACGGGCGCGGTTGCGGGCAAGCTTCATCGCCAATTTGCGCCGTTGCTCGAACGCGGCGCGGGCGCGTTCGTGCTCGCGCGCCTCGATGCTGTAGGTGCGCACAAAGCGCGCCGCACCCAAACTCTCGGCCAAAAGCGCGGTCAGCGCGCCGATTTGGCTTTGCGCTGCTTCGGTGGCGCCGCGCGCGCGCTTGCCAATTTGCGCGAGCGGCCCCGCCGCTAACGCGAACACGCCGAGCACCAGGCCCGCCAGCACCGCATCCAGCCACAGCATCGAAGCGATGGCGCCGATCAGAGTCAACGTGTCGCGAATGGCGGTCTGCGCGCCGCGCACCAAGCCCTCGCCGATTACCCCGACATCGTTGGTGAAACGCGAGACCAGCTTGCCGCTGTCTTCGCGCCCAAAGCGTGCGAAGTCGGAATTCGTCAGCTTGACGAACATCGCTCCTTGCAGATCGCGCAGCACCTTGAGAGCAAGTCCTTGGGAGAGGATCGCTTGCCCCCAAATCGCCAGCGCTCGCACAATTGTTGCAATCATCACCGCGACGGGAACCAGCGCGATTGTGTTCAAATCGCCACGCTGGATGTTGTCGGTCGCAAATTTGAGGATCAGCGCATAGGAGACGCCGGCAAGCGCTACGATGGCAAGCACCGGCGTCAGCAGCGCGATGTCAGCGGCGTAGCGCGCGACGTAATCGCGCCACAGCCGGGCAAGGAGCGCGCTGGGTTTCATGGCGGCTTGCTTGAACCGCCGGCGTCCTCGCCGGCGCGTTGCAAGAAGTCCATCACAACTCGCCTTCGGGATCAGCTCCCGGATCGAGCAGCCGGTGGGCGTGGATGATGAAATAGCGCATGCGGGCGTTATCGACGGTGCGCTGGGCGGCGCCTTTCCAGGCATCGTAAGCGGCGCGGTAGTTCGGATAGGCGCCGACGAAATCGACGCTCGCGAGGTTCTCGAACTCGGGCCAGTCAAAACCCTTCAATTCGCCGCCAATGACGAGGTGAAGCAGTTGGCGCGGTTCACTCATGATGGCGCCTCCATGAGCGCACGTTCAAACGCCGCCGATTGCGAGGTCATCGACGATGAGGCTGGGGATTTCGAGCGCGCCGCGATTGTCGAGATCTGCGCCGCAGCGCAGGCGCCCGTAAATTTCCAGGAGATTGCCGGCGACCGTCACTTCGCTGACCGGATAAGCTATTTCCCCGCCTTCGAACCAATAGCCGGCCACCCCCACCGACCAATCGCCTGTGTTCATGTTGAGCGAAGGCGAGAACATGTCGGTGACGAACAATCCCTTGCCGGCATTGGCCACCAAAGCGGCGAGGTCCTCGCTGCCGGGTTTTACGAAAACGTTGGCCGAGCCGATGCCGGGCGGGCCGCCATGGCCCGAGGAAGCATGGCCGTTGGGCGCAAGCCCGAGTTGGCGCGCGGTGGCCGCGTTGAGCATCCACATGGTCACCATGCCGTCCTCGACCAGGGTCGCAGCCGCAACCGCCCCGCCTTCGCCGTCGAATGCGCGGCTGCCGAGCCCGCGTTTGACAAACGGATCCTCGTGCATGCGGAAGCCTTCCGCGAACACGCGCTGGCCGAGCTTGTCTTTCACGAACGACACCCCGCGCGCCACCGCGGTGCCGGAAATGCCGGAAAAGAACGGCGAGAGAATTCGTCCGGCCAGCCGGTTTTCGAAAATCACCGCCGCTTTTTGGCTATCGAGTTTACGTGCGCCAAGCCTGCGTGCTGTGCGCTCGCCGGCGATGGCGCCGATTAGTTCTGGCGCGGGCAAGTCGGCGAAAAAGCGTTTGGTGCGCCATTCATAGTCGCGCTCCATGTCGTCGTCTTTTTCCGCGAGCGGCTGGGTGCCGATGCTGTAGGACGTCGCGCTTTCGGCGCCCTCGAAACCGTCGGAGGTGGCGTAGACAAAGGTTGACACTTCGCTCGACGCGCCGCCGCCGCTGGAATTGGTGACACCTGGGATCGCTAGCGAAGCCGCTTCGCACACGCGCGCCAGTTCAAGCAATTGCTCCGGCGAAGGGCGGGTAGTATCGGATTGTTCCAAGTCTGGCCCGCGCCCGCGCGCCCGGAAGCGCTGGTCGAGCAGGCCGCAAAAAGGGTCTTCCGGCCCCGCGCGCGCCATCGCCACGGTGCGCTCGGCCAAGGCTTTGAGCCCCTTGGCCGAAAGGTCGGTAGAGGAGGCCGCTGCTTGGCGCTTGCCAATGAACGCCCTGAGCGCCACCGAGCGGCCCTCCTCGCGCTCCATGCCCTCGAGTTCGCCGAGCCGCACCTCGGCGGAAACGCTTTCCCGGGAGGCGTAAGACGCCTCCGAAGCATCAGCGCCGGAGGCCCTCGCGTACTCGATCAACGCCGCCAGCGCGGCATGGGAATCAGCGTCGAAAGCCATAGCCGCAACATGGGGGGTTTGTATGGGAGGGGCAATTGGTGGGAGTACGGTAGCCCGCTACGTCCCGTACCCCACCACCAGCGCCGCGTGAATGAGGCCCCCGCCGAGCAGCACATAGGCGAGCCAAGTGAGCGCCACGCCGAGGCGGCGGGCAAGGTTCAGCGCGCCGGTGTGCAGCCCGAAGGCGTGGGTCATGCGCCCGAGCGTCAAAGAGATTCCACTCGCGTGCAAAAGCCAGAGCGGAGAGCCCTCAAACAGCGCCAGCAAAACAATGCCCACCAGCCCAGCGGGGATGTATTCGGCGGCGTTGGCGTGGGCGCGGATGGCGCGGTTGAAATCGGCATTGCCGCCGTCGCCCAACACGATTTTGTGCTTCTGCCGCCCGGCGACCACCAGATAGGCCAGAACCAGCAATAGCAAAATATTTGCGCTCGCATAGAGCGCGGCAATCTCAAGTCGCATAATAGGCCAAGTCTCCAAACCAGATTCGTCGCCCACTTAGCCGCGCCCGCCGCGCCGCTTCAATCTTTTGTTTTCGTTTCGGAAACCGCGCGTTCATCGACGATGTGCAATATCGCTCACAACAAGATGCCTCGAAGGCAATGGGGTTGGTGATTTGATGGACGTTTGGAGCGTTGTTTGGGCGGCGTTCGCGGTGATCGCAGGTGCGGGCCTGGCGGTCGCCGCGAGTGCGCTTAGCCGCCACGCCAAGTTCATCGACGCGCTTGAATTCGACGGCGGCTACAACGCCCTCGCTGCAGTGACTGACCGCTAAACCTTAACGAAAATACAAACCTAAAAAATTGAACGACCGCGCCCCCTAACGCTATGCTCCCGCGTTCTCGGAGGCGTCGATCCACTAGCGCATGCTGTTTACTTGGCCTTGGCGCTGGCGCTCGCGGCGTGCGGGCAGAGTGCGGAGAAGAGATGCGCCCACACCCGCAGGGCAGAGCGTCGATCCGTTCGACCTGCACATCGAAATCGGCCGCTACGCTGGGCCACGTGCACAGCCTCGCCGCCAAGCGCCCCGGGGCCGCCGAAGGCCGGCTCGAGGCGCCCCGCGAACTCGCGCGCCCGCTATTCCGCCGCCATCGCTTGCGCGCGGCCGAGATCGACCGAGACCAATTGCGAGGCGCCCTGTTCGGGCATGGTGATTCCGTAAAGCCGGTCCATGCGCGACATGGTCACCGGGTTGTGGGTGATGACGATGAAGCGCGTGCTGGTCAGCCGCTTCATCTCTTCGAGCAGGCGGCAAAAGCGCTCTATGTTGGCGTCGTCCAACGGCGCATCGACTTCGTCGAGCACGCACAAAGGCGCGGGATTGGCAAGGAACACCGCGAAAATAAGCGCGGTGGCGGTCAGCGCTTGCTCGCCGCCGGAGAGCAGCGAAAGATGGGTCAGCCGCTTGCCGGGCGGCTGCGCGAATATCTCCAGGCCGCCCTCCAGCGGATCCTCGTTCTCGGTCAGCTTCAACGCCGCTTGGCCGCCATCGAACAAAGCGGCGAACAATTGCCCGAAATGCGCATCGACTTGCGCGAACGCGGCCATCAGCCGGGTGCGGCCTTCATTGTTCAAAGTGGTGATGGCGCGGCGCAGCTTGGCGATCGCTTGGGCGACATCATCCTTCTCCTTCGTCAGCACTGATAGGCGCTCTTGAGCTTCAACGAGTTCCTCGTGCGCACGCAAATTCACCGGGCCGGCCGCGTCGCGTTCGGCCTTGAGCCGCTCCACGCGCCGTTCGACTTCAACGATGGGTGCGCTCGCCAGCGCCGCTGAAATAAGATTTCCGGCAAGTCCGGCGAGGTCTTCAGGCGCGGCGCTGACTTGTTCTCTCGCCAGCGTCACCACGTCCGCCAACCGCGCGCTTGCTGCACTGGCGTAGGCTTCGGCGCTGGCGCGCTGTTCACGCGCCGAGGCATGGGTTTGCTCGGCCGCGCGCGCGGCTTCACCGGCGGTGCGCGCGCCGGCTTCGGCCTCGGCGACGCGGTCGCTGGCGTTGGCGCGGCGCGCTTCGGCAGCGCCGCCTTCGTCCATCAAATTATCAAGCCTCGCGCGCGCGCCTTCCGGCGCGGTCCTAGCGCTATCGCGGCGACGCTCGATCTCATCTAGCTCGGCACTGAGCGTTGCCAGCCGGGCATCCGCGTTCTCGATGTGTGCACGCCAGCCGGCGCACTCCGCTGTTACAATTGTGCGGCGACTGTCGCGCTGGGCGCGGTCGCGGACGATGCTTTGCGCCGCCGCGCTCGCATCCGCCGCCGCCAAGCGCGTCGCATCCACCGCTGCGCGGGCTAGTAACAGCGCGCTTTCGTCTTTGCAGGCTGAAGCATCGCCGTGCGCCATCTCGGCGGCGCCTGCAGCGGCGGCCGTTTCGGAAAGTTCAGCGCCCAAGTTTTCCGCTTGCGCGACGAGTTCGACATGGCGCGCGCGGGCGCTTGCTTGCGCGGCCTCAAGGCGCTCCAGTTCGCGTGCCGCCTCTGCCTCAGCCGCGGCCCGCTTGGGTGTTTGTGCGCGCAGATCGCGCGCATTGGCGTCGAGGGATTGGCGCTCGGCTCTGGCGTTCTCCCACACCGCCTTCGCTTGCGCATAAATTTGGTCCGCCGTTTTCAGCTCCGCGTCGGCCGCCGCGAGACGGTTCTGGCATTCAAGCCGCGAGGCGGGCGGCAGCGGCGCCTCCGCGCGGCGCACGAAACCATCCCAGCGCCACAAATCGCCCTCGCGCGACACGAGCCGCGCACCGGGCGCCAGGTGCTTGGCAAGCGCCGATCCGTCATTGGCGTCGACAACACCGATGAGCGAGAGCCGCGCCGCCAAAGCCCCTGGCGCTTTGACAAAACGCGCTAACGATTGCGCCCGCGCCGGCAGATGTGGCGGGGGCATCGCCGCGCCAGCCCAATGCGCCGGCGCTTCAACGTGAATGGAGGCGTCGAGGTCATCGCCCAACGCCGCCGCCAGCGCCCGTTCGTAGCCGGGCTCGACATCGAGCGAGGCGAGCACCGGGGGAAACTTCGCGCTTGCGGCGGGGGCCAGTTTCTCGAGCGTGCGCACCTCGGCGTCCAGTTCGCGCGAGGCGCCTTCGGCGGCGCGGTAAGGCGCCCAGGCCGCTTCCTTGCTCGCCTCCGCGCGCATCAACCCGGCCTCGGCTGCGACTAGTGCGCCACGCAAATGCGTAGCTTCCGCGCGCTTCGTTTCGGCGTTGGTTCTGGCGCCGGCGATGCGAGCGTCCAACGCTGACGCGGCAGGCAGGCTTGCGACCTGCGCATCGAGCACGCGCTTGCGTTCTTTCAGCTTTTGCAGCCGCCCATGCGCGCCTTGCGCTGCGTCGTTCAACGCGTGCACCCGCGCGCGATGCGCCGCGGCTTCGGCAGTGAGCGCTTCAAGTTGTAACTCAGCCTCCCCACGGTCTGCCGCTGTCGCGTCACGCAATTGCTCGGCGGCTGTCAGGGCTCGTTGCGCCTCCGCCCCGTCATCGGCGCCGAGTGTCGCTGATTCAGCGGCAAGGCGTGAGAGCGCCGCTTCGCCATCGCGCTTCAAGGCATCGAGGCGTTCGCTTTCCTCCATCGCCCGGCGTGCGTCCGCGTCACAGCGGGCGATGGCGGTTTCTGCCTCGGCCAAGTCGCGTTCAAGTCCAACGCGCACGCCTTCAAGCCTGCGCAAGACAGCCGCCGCGACCGTTTCCTCTTCGCGCAATGGCGCCAGCGCTTCGCGTGCTGCTTCCGCACTTCGCTCCGCAGCGCTTGCGCCGCTCGCTGCTTGCGCTACCGCGCGTTCAGCATCACGCGATTGCGCCTGCGCCTCGACCTCGCGCGCGCGCGCTTCGCTCCAGCGGCGATGCAGCAGCAGCGCTTCGGTTTCGCGCAGCGTGTGCGCGAGACCCCGATAGCGTTCGGCCTGACGGGCTTGTTTCTTGAGGCTCTGCGCCTGCGTTTCGATTTCAGCGAGGATTTCATCGAGCCGCGTCAAGTTCCCGTCAGCGGCGCGCAATTTCAAATCCGCTTCGTGGCGGCGCGCGTGGAGTCCCGCAATTCCAGCCGCGTCTTCGAGGATACGGCGGCGGTTTTCCGGCTTGGCCGATATGAGTTCGCTGACTTGTCCTTGCCGCACCAGAGCTGGCGAGTTCGCGCCGGTGGCCGCATCCGCGAACAAGAGTTGCACGTCCTTGGCGCGCACTTCCTTGGCATTGATGCGATAGGTCGAGCCTAGGCCCCGGCGGATGCGGCGCGTGACTTCGAGCACATCTTCGTTGTGGAACGGCGCCGGCGCGCGGCCGATGGCTTCGGCAAGCAACAGTGTGACTTCCGCGTGCTCGCGCGCGGGGCGCCCCGCCGTGCCCGAGAAGATCACGTCCTCCATGTCGGACCCGCGCATGGATTTGGCGCTGGTCGCGCCCATCACCCAGCGCACGGCCTCGAGCAAATTCGATTTGCCGCAACCGTTTGGACCCACGATTCCGGTCAGCCCCTGTTCGATCGGCGCGCGGGCGGGATCGACGAAGCTCTTGAAGCCGACAAGGCGCAGCTCGGTGATGTGCAAGCCTAGGCCGCCAATTCGGCCTCGATCAGGCGCGCTAGGCCTTCCCAGGTCACCGCGCTAGGATCGTCGAGCTTGCGTCCGTTGAGGATGAGGGTTGGCGTGCCGGTTATGTTGAAGTCACGATTGCCGGCTTCGACGATGCGGCGGATGCGTTCAGCGCCGGCTTCGTCGGTGATGCAGGCCATGACCTGCTGCTCGGAGAGGCCGGCGGCCGCGCCGATATCGATGAATTTCTGGCGCCCGCCATCGACTTGCAGCGTCGCGAACAGTGAACGTTGCTGGCGGAACAATTCCCCCAGGCGCACGAAATATTGTTCGGTGGTGGCCCCTCCGCAGCGCGCCAGCTGGAAGCCGGCCACGGCCACGGGCGCCGGCGCTGTCGGAAATTCGCGGAACACGAAGCGCACCTTGCCGGTGTCGATATAGGTTTGCTTGAGCTGATCCCACACCGTGTCGTGGAATTCCGCGCAGTGCGGGCAAGTGGTCGATGCGTATTCGATCAGCGTGACCGGCGCCTCGGCGGCGCCGAGCACCATGTCGTCGGGGCTGACGGCGGCATTGCCATTAGCGCCGCCGCAAGCGGCCAGGGCGCCGGCCAAGGCGAGCGCGCTGGCGCCCAAAAGCAAATTCCTGCGCCCAATGGCGAACATGGCGGCGAACATGGCGAACCTCCAGATTTGGCTGGGAGGCATAGAGTTTTTTTTGGCCGAGGGAAACCTCAGCCCTGCCTGACCGCCCGCCCGAGCCGCAGCAGCGCCGATTTGAGGCTGGGGTCGGCGACCGGGTCAAGCGTTTGCGCCAATGCAGCCTCCTCGGCGGCGCCAAGCGGGGCTTTCAAGTGACGGACATTGGCCGGGGTGGGCGCGGCGGCGGCGCGGTGCTCGATGCGCACCGATTTTACCTGCGCCCCGGCGACCCGCAGCCGCTCGATCAGCAACGGCGCCTGCTGTTGCAGGAACGGCGCGAGCGCGCTGGGCGCGCGCAAGGTCAGCACCCCAGCGGCCAGCTTTTCCGGGGTCGCGCGGGAAAACGAGTCACCCGCGATTTCGCCCCAGCGCCGCCTGAGCTCGTTGAACCCTAGACCCCCTTCGCGAAATAGCGGTCGCAGCAGCGCCGCGACCGCCTTGCCGGCGCGGGGGGCGGGGGCGATGGGCGCGCGCCCGCGTTTGCTTGCCAGTGCTTGGGCGGCGCGCGCTTCCGCTGATTCATGGGCGGAAGGCGCCGGTCCGCGCATCTCGGTACCGAATCTGTCGCGTATGGACATGACGCGGGAAGCGAATCGAGAATCCATGAACAAAGAGTAAAGAGAGCCGGTGCCAGCGCTTGCCAGAAACCCCGCCCAGCCTGTGAGCAAACCCGCCGCGACTCGGGAAAACCTCCGAAATTCATTGCTCTCTTGGTACGACTTGGCGGGGCGCGAGCTGCCTTGGCGGGTGCGCGGGGGTAGGGCCGAGCCTTACCTGGTGTGGCTCAGCGAAGTCATGCTGCAGCAAACGAGTGTCGCGGCGGTCGGGCCGTACTTCCAGAAATTCGTCGATCTGTTCCCGACCATTGAGGCCCTGGCGGCCGCGCCGCGAGACCTAGTGCTCGGGGCTTGGGCTGGGCTCGGCTATTATTCGCGGGCGCGAAACCTCCATGCGGCGGCGCAATTTCTAGCGGCGGAGGGCTTCCCGGAAACCGAGGCGGGTTGGCGGGCGCTGCCCGGAATTGGCCCCTACACAGCGGCCGCCATAGCCGCGATTGCGTTCGGCGCCCCGGCCAACGTGGTCGATGGCAATGTAGAGCGGGTGATGGCGCGGCTGCACGCAGTGGAAACACAATTGCCGGCGGCGAAGGCTGAGCTGCGCGCGCTTGCCGGCGAACTCGTGACTGCGCGGCGCCCCGGCGATTGGGCGCAAGCGTTGATGGATTTAGGCGCAACCGTGTGCACGCCGCGTTCGCCAGCGTGCGGGGTATGCCCGTGGCGCGCGCATTGCGCGGGCTTCGCCGCCGACGCACCGGAAACCTATCCGCGCCGCGCTGCCAACGCCGCGCGACCCGAACGCTTCGGCGCTGTGTTTCGGATCGAACAGGACGGCGCGCTGTGGCTGGTGCGCCGGCCCGACAATGGCTTGCTCGGCGGCATGGCGGGCTTGCCGACGACGGAGTGGCGGGCCAAAAGATGGACGCGGGCGCAATCGCTGGCGTGCGCGCCCGTTGTTGCGAATTGGACAAAGGCCGGAATGGTTCGTCACGTGTTCACGCATTTTGCGCTGAGGCTTGAGGTTTATGTTGCGAACGCGTCGCCCGCGGACGAAGGCTGGTGGGGCGATGCAAGCGTGCTGCCGAGCGTTTTCAAGAAGGCGGCGGCGATGCGCTGAGACCAACAGTCGGAGGTGCAGACATCGCAATTTCTTCCATCTTATTTCCGTCATTCCGGGGCGTGCGAAGCACGAACCCGGAACCCAGGAGGTCAAGGGCGCGATTGCGGCCCCTGGGTTCCGCGTTCTCGGCTATCGCCGAGCCCCGGAATGACGGAGCGTGTGCATCTGGGATTGCAAGGGTCATTGTCTGGGGCCGTTGGACTTACGTGCATGCGCCTCACAGGCACCACATCCCCAGCGCCAGGGCTATGGCGAAGTCTAGCCAGCGGCCAAAACGGGAGAAAATGGCAGCGTCCATGCGCGCTCAAGCCCTCAGATTCAGCACAATTCCTACTCGCCGCGCCGATCTTGCTTCGGCATAACTGCGCGAGTAAAGCGTTTCGGCCGGCGCGATATGGTTGACTAAAGTGACCGCGAACAATGGGTCAAAACGGTTGCGCGGGGCGCGGCGCTCCGCGGACCGCCTGTCCGCACGCCGGCCGCCGCCCTGATATTGGGCATTGTCTAACCAATCGGAGGCGCGGCGGCCTTGCATGCCGCGGGCGTTGCATTTGACATGCCAAACCAAAATTAACCCGGTACGCTCGCGCTTTCAGGAGACCACCATGCGCGACTACGCCAATCACGACGGATTAGGCTTGGCCGCCTTGGTGGCCGCCAAGGACGTGACGCCGGTGGAATTGCTCGACGCCGCCATCGCCCGCATCGAGCGTCACAATGGCGTGCTTAACGCCGTGGTTTACAAAGCTTACGACGAAGCTCGCGCCGTCGCCGCCGGCGCTTTGCCGGAAGGTCCGTTCACCGGCGTGCCGTTCCTGATCAAGGACCTGGGCGTGCGGGTGAAAGGCTGGCCGCGCAGCTCGGGCAGCCACTTTGCCTGCGTCGATGCCGATGGCGAGGATTCAACGCTGATCACCCGCTATCGCGCCGCCGGACTGGTGCTCGCGGGCAAGACCAACACCCCGGAATTCGGCATCCCCGGTGTCACCACTTCGGCGCGGCTGGGCCCGTGCCGCAATCCCTGGAACCCAGACCATATCTCCGGTGGCTCCTCGGGTGGCGCGGCCGCGGCGGTGGCGGCGGGCATGGTTGCGCTCGCCCATGCCAGCGATGGCCTCGGCTCCATCCGCATACCGGCGGCGTGCTGCGGGCTTGTCGGCCTCAAGACCACGCGCGACCGCAACCCCAACGGCCAACACGACACAGATCGCGCTATCGGTTTCTCGGTGGATCACGTGGTCACGCGCACAGTGCGCGATAGCGCGGCCATGCTCGACGCAACCGGCTATCCGGAGCCGGCGAGCCCGTTCGCGTGGCCGGCCAAGGAACGCTTGTATCTCGACGAGGTGAGCGCTAGCCCCGGCAAACTGCGCATCGCCTGGTCGAGCGAAACGCCCACGGGCAATCCGATCGAACCCGAGTTGCGCGCCGCGCTCGAACGCACGGCGGAAACTCTGACGGCGCTCGGCCACCAAGTGCGCGGGGAAGGCCTCGGCATCGATTACCGTGCGCTCTACCGGGCGCAGGGTCTGGTGTCGGCGGCGAACTTCGCGGCGGGTATGAAACGCTGGATCGAGATCAAGGGCCGCGAGCCGGGTAACGATATCGAAGGCCTAGCGCGGCGGCTTTATGAGCGCAGCAAGCAGTTGAGCGGCGAGGACGCATTCTGGGGCTGGCAGCAACTCAGGCTCATGAACCGGCAAATCCTGGCGCGTTTCGAGGGCCTTGATGTGTTTCTTACCCCAGTGCTCGCGGCTAATGTTCCGCGCGTGGATTTTCTCGACCCATTGATGGACGATTTGAAGGAGTTCGACGCCCGCCAGGCCGCGAGCTTCGGCTTCACCCCGCCCTTCAACATGACCGGCCAACCCTCGCTGTCGCTGCCGCTTTGGCACTCGCGGAGCGGGCTCCCTATCGCCATGATGTTCACCGGGCGTTACGCCGATGAGGCGACTTTGTTCCGCTTGGCCGGCCAATTGGAAAAAGAGCTGCCGTGGGCGGCGCGCAAACCGCTTATATGGAATTGAATCGGAGAGGTGTCGTATGCGGAATTTGATGGGTTCGTTGCTGCTCGCGTTGGCGCTCGGCGCCTGCGCCAGCACGCCGAAAACCGAGACCTTCGTGGGCGTGTACATGGCCGGCTTGGAGGTCGATACCTTCTATCCCCAAGCCCGCCCACTGAACCCCTATTGGGTCGCCGAGAGCGACGCGCGGGTAGCGCTGCGCGCGCTGGCGCCGGCTAACTTGACCCCAGGCCAAGGCGTTCGCATCCTTGCGACCGTGGAAGGCGAACTCAGCCGTCGCGGGCAATACGGGCCGCTGGGCGCCTATGGCCGCCAACTGCACATTTCCAACGTGGTGAGCGCGCGCCTCGAAGACGGGGGGCCTTAAGGCAGACTCAAGTGGGTCTGTGCACACGTTTCCCGGTGCGCATCGCCCAGGGGATTGGTGTCTGCGCTATTCGACGGCCATCGCCGCTGAAGGCGCCGCAGCGACATTGAGTTGCAAGATTTGGCCGATCAAGGTTGCCTCCGCCGCGGTAAGCGAGCGTCGCGACGTACGGGCGGACTCAACGATGCTTTGAACCGATGCCGCCAAAGTCGATCGAACAACAGCGGACACGGCGAGACCGCCGACGTAGTTTCCAAGAATATTCCGGCAGGTGGCTTCCAGTTCCGTGGTCATCGCGTATTTTTCCCGACGCATGATCGCCAGACATGTTGTCGGACCATAATCCTGCTCGTTCATCATGCGCACGATATCGACGATCGCCGCGCTGATATGTTCGGCTGTTCCGTCTGAAATCGTGGCGCCGCTAGGGTTGAGCGTGACGCCCACGGACATCGTCGATGCGCCACCTTCGCGCGCCGCCCGAATCCCATCGTCCAACGCGCGAATGATCGCATCGGATGAGGCGACGGTTTCCGCAATCTGCGTCCGTTCCCGCTCAAGGCGGCCCATTCGCTCTTGAAGTTGGGCCTTTTCCGCTCTGATCCGCGTCTGTTCGTCCGCGGGCACTTCTGATTGTCCAAGTCTCAGATCGATTTCCTTCACGCGCCTGTCCGCGTCGTCGTACTGACGGGTAAGTTCGCTCCGGCTCGCCTCGTTCTGGGCGCGCCGCGCCACTTCCGAAGCGCGCGAGCTCGACAGCTGACTCAGGATTTGTCCGGTCGTGGCAGAACCCGCCGACGAGAGCACGGTGGGCGCTGCGCGAACCGCTCCGGTAAGTTGTTCGATCGCCAACAGCCCGGCCAAGATGCGTTGATTGTTGCGGATGCCCAGCATCACATCGATCTCGTCACTCGCGCCGTTCATGTAGGCCTCGCAAATGCGATAATAGGCGTGGCGTTGCGACAGGATGGCGGTTGTGGGCGCTGATACCGCTGCCGCGGACTCGCCTGTCGCGGCGGCCAGCCCGGCTGCAAATTGGTCGTTGGCTTGCGCATTGCCAGAGAGCGCCGCCGATCTGGCCGAGAAGACGTCGGGCCCCGGTTCGGCGCAAACGACGCGCTGTGCGCCGTGGCGCTGGTTGCTGAGTATCACGCGCTGCTGGGCGTCAATAAACGCCGCCTCATCGGGTTCGAGTTCGTTGGTCCTAAACGCCGTGTTGAAATTTCCGAGCGACGCGCACCCAGATGTCAAGAGCGCCAGCGTGGCGGCGACCGTTAGCTGTTTCATGCCCCTCTCCCTTTGCCAAAGCCTGTCGTCCCAATCGCATCCTGGTTTTTTTCGAGATGGCGCGGCAAACGCGCGCATGTGGCCTAGGCGCGAAGATTAGGCGGCTCCCAACCCTCACGACGTAACCAAGAAATGGTGGCGTTGCAACTAAAGATTGGCCGGCAATAGGAGGGCCGATGCGAGCACATCGCTCGCGGCGCGAGCCATCAGCCGCCGAATTGGCGCCCGAGCCGCACTCCGAGCTGGTCCATGCCTTGGTTGCGGCCTTCGCCGAGGATTTGGCCGTGACTCAGGTGCGAAAAGAAGATCTCCGCCTCCCAGGGGCCTTCGAAATCGCGGGTGAGTCCGAGCGAAGTGCGGAACAAATCGCGCGAGCCCAATTGCACATGCTGTTCGGCGAACGCGGCCGCTTCGGGCGTGCCGTTGGCGAACGGATTGAGGGCTTCGCCATCATGGACGATGTAGCCAAGCCCTGGCTCGACCGCCCAGCCGTCGGCGAATTCCCAGCGCCATTCAAAGCCCAATCCGCCAAAGCTGGTCGCGCCAGCGGTGTTGACCGAGGCCATCACATAAGGCTGCGGCGCGCCGGCCCATTGCAAAAATCCGGGCGAGTCAAACGAGACCTGAAACTCGAAATTCGGCCCGTCTTCCTTGCCGGCGTTCTTGCAATCAGTGACGCAAACATTGTGCGCCATGACACCGACATGAACCTCATCGATCCCCGCCCGCGCCGCCGGCGCGAGCGCCATAGCCGCGCCAAACGCCGCCAAGCCCGCCGCTGTTCCCCGCATGGAATCCCTCCGCTGCGTCAGAGCTTTAGATGCGCGCCAAGAAGAAGGCAAAGCTTGAAGGCTGCTTTCAGCGGCAAGTTGTGCGCCAAAGTCATTTGCGGTATTTTACTACCCACCCCTCCCAGGACCGTCCTATGAAGTTCACTTTGGTTCACGGCAACTCGGTGACTGGCGGCGTGGCGGCGGTTCCGCGGAATTGGCTTATAGCGCTGGTAATTGTCATCGTCGCGCAGTGGACACTGTGGACGGCCACCAACATCGGCGACATCATTGCGGCGCTGGTCGTCAGTCGAAGCGATCTCTCGGCAATGGTCGATTTCACAGGAATATCTGATTATGCCGCATTGGCAATCGAACTGGCGGCTTATGGCGCGCTCGCAACTTTGGCGATCGTGCTGTAGCGCAGGCTCGATGGGCGCAATTTGCGCTCCCTCGGCCTATCGAAGCTGGCGGCGCTTGAGTCGGCGCCGTGGATCTTGGTCGGGCTGGCCACCTCGGTCCCGACATTAATTACATTCGGCTCGTTGTCGCGCGGTTGGCTCGAAATGGCGGGGAGCGCGCTCCTTGTCATCGTTCCCGTCACTATCGTACAGGCGGGCGCCGAAGAGATCATCTTTCGCGGCATACTGCTTGCCTCGCTGGCGGCGCGCTACGGCGCAGCGCGCGGGCTGTTGATCAGCGCCGCACTTTTCGCTTTCTGGCACATTTATGTTGGGCAGTCCTGGCCAGACATGATTTTTCGAGCAGGGACGACATTCGTGTTTGGCGTCACCGCCGGTTTGCTGGCGTTACGCCAAGGCCATTTGGGCGGCGTCATCGCACTGCACGTGGTGTGGAATGTCGTGATTCATCTAGCGGGTGGATATGAGGGCTGGCCCGACCAATTTTGGGAATCGTTTGTGGCGAATTTTCGCGGCTATAGCTCCACCGACGCGCTGGACGTTGAATCCGTCAAGGCGGCGTTGTTACCGCTGATCATCGAAACCGTGCTGGTACTGGCCGCAACGCGCGCAACTTATCGCCAGATATTTGAACCCGATCCTCCGCTCCGCGACACCTAAAACCGCAGCACCTTCGCATAGCGCACTTGCGGCAGGGCTTTGATTTGCGCCAGCACTTCATCGGGCACGACCTGGTCCACGCCGACCAATGCAATCGCGTCCTGGCCCTCGGCTTCGCGGCCTAAATGGAACGTGGCGATGTTGATTTGCGCGTCGCCCAGCAGCGTGCCGAGCGCGCCGATGAAGCCGGGTTTATCGGAATTGTTGATGAACAGCATCACCGGATGGAACGGCGCTTCCAAATGCATCGCCTTCACCTCGGCAATCTTCGGCGCTCCGGCGACGACGATGCCCGCGACGGTGCGCCATTTGCCGCCGGTTTTCACCTTAATGCGGATCAGTGAATCATAAGTGGGCGAGCGTTCGCGCGTGGATTCAGTCAGCGGCACGCCGCGCTGTTTCAGCAACGCTGGCGCCGAGACGATGTTCACGTCCTGCAAGAGCGGACGCAGCAAGCCCGCGAGCGCAGTCGCCGTGAGCGGCTTCATGTTGAGCCGGGCGACATCGCCCTCGTACTCGATCTCGACTTCCTCCAAGCCTTCATCGGAAATTTGCCCGGCGAAGGCGCCAAGCTTTTCCGCCAGCGCGGCGTAAGGCTTGAGGCGCGGGGCTTCTTCGGCGGTGATCGAGGGCATGTTGAGCGCGTTGGTGACCGCGCCGGTGAGCAGATAATCGCTCATCTGCTCGGCCACTTGCAGGGCGACGTTTTCCTGCGCTTCGTTAGTAGAGGCGCCGAGATGGGGCGTGGCGATGAAATTCGGCGCGCCGAATAGTGGGTTCTCGTTGGCCGGCTCGACCGTAAACACGTCGAACGCGGCGGCGGCGACGTGTTCGCTCTCCAGCGCCTCGCGCAGCGCGGCTTCGTCCACCAATCCGCCGCGCGCGACATTGATGATGATGACGCCCGGCTTGGTCTTGGCCAGGTTTTCGCGCGAGAGAACATTTTTGGTCTTCTCAGTCATCGGCACGTGCAGCGAAATCATGTCGGCGCGCGCCAGCACTTCTTCCAACTCCACCTTCTCCACGCCGATCGCCAATGCGCGCTCAGGGGAAAGGAACGGATCGTAGGCGATCACTTTCATCTTCAGCCCAAGCGCACGGTCGGCGACGATGCCGCCAATATTGCCGCAACCGATCAGCCCCAGCGTTTTCGCGTACAGCTCGCGGCCCATGAAGCGGTTTTTTTCCCACTTGCCGGCTTGCGTGGATGCATTGGCTTCGGCGATCTGGCGCGCGGCGGCGAACATCAGTGCGATCGCGTGTTCCGCCGTAGTGATAGAATTTCCAAACGGCGTGTTCATCACCACGATGCCCTTGGCGGTGGCGGCGGGGATGTCGATATTGTCCACGCCGATGCCGGCGCGGCCTATGACCTTGAGATTTTTCGCCGCGGCGATGATCTCCGCATTGGCCTTGGTGTTCGAGCGCACGGCAAGGCCATCGTACTGGCCGATGATCGCCAGCAGCTCATCTTTCTTGAGCCCCGGCTTGAAATCAACCTCAAGCCCGCGTTGTTTGAAAATAGCGATGGCGGCGGGAGAGAGTTCGTCGGAGATGAGGACTTTTGACATTTCGGTTCCTAACTCCCCCTCCCCGCGAGGGGAGGGGGTTCTTAAGCGGCCTTGGTTGCGAGGTCGCTCACCAGCGACGCGAACGCCCACTCGATCCACGGCACTAGCGCTTCCACATCCGCGCGCTCCACCGTCGCGCCGCACCAGATGCGCAAGCCCGGCGGGGCGGAGCGATGGGACGCGGCGTCGAGCGCAACGCCCTCCTTCTCCAGCAAAGCCGCAAGCTGCTTGGCGAACTCCGCCTGCGCCTCTTCGCTGAGCGCAGTCACGCGCGGGTCCACCACTTTCAGGCAAACACCGGTGTTGGACCAAGTGCGCGGATCGTCGGCCAGCGGCGCGATCCAGGGCGTACGCGCGGCCCAATCGTAGAGCACTTTGGAATTGGCATCCGCGCGCGCGTGCAGTGCCTCCAAGCCGCCGATGCTCTCGCCCCATTTCAACGTGTCGAGATAATCCTCGACCGCTAGCAAGGACGGCGTGTTGATGGTGGCGCCTTCGAACAATTGTTCGTCGAGCTTGCCCTGCTTCACCATGCGGAACAGTTTCGGCAGCGGGCGGGCGGGCGTGAAGTTCTCCAGCCGCGCCACAGCGCGCGGCGACAAAATCAACATGCCGTGCGCAGCCTCCCCGCCCATCACTTTTTGCCAGGAGAATGTCAGCACATCGCACTTGGCCCACTCGATGGCTTGCGCGAACGCGGCGCTGGTGGCGTCATTGATAGTGATGCCTTCGCGGTCGGCGGCGATCCAATCGAAATTGGGAATGCGCGCGCCGGAAGTTGTGCCGTTCTGGGTGAAGATAAGGTCGGCGTGTTTGCGCGCCTTGGCAAAATCCGGCAGCGCGCCGTAGGGACGCGCGACGTGCAGCGCGGCGTCGATCTTCAGCGTCTTCGCATCTGTGATCCATTCCTCGCCGAAGCTTTCCCAGGCGAACACATCGACGGGCCTTGGCCCCAGCATCGACCACATCGCCATTTCCACAGCGCCCGTATCGGAAGCCGGCACGATGGCGATGCGATAGTCGGCGGGAACTTGCAGCAGCGCGCGGCTGCGGTCGATCGCCTCCTCCAGCTTGGCCTTGCCAGCCTTGGAGCGGTGCGACCGACCGAGCATCGCGCCTTGGAGCGCGTCAGTGCTCCAGCCAGGACGTTTTTTGGTGGGGCCCGAGGAAAACCGGGCATCGGCCGGGCGCAATGCCGGCTTGGCAGGACTGCTCATCAACTATCTCCCATCCTCACAGATGGACGTCCGCCGTTGGGAGCGGATGGCCCAAGGACGAGGTGGCGGTATTCGCGCGGAATTGCAATGCGGCGGATTGGGGTGGGTTATGCAAAGCGCGTGCAGAAGGCCTCCTCCCCCTTGCGGGGAGGAGGTAGGGGAGGGGGTGCAAGCGCCACATTCTGAGAGCGCTCCGCCGTCACCCCCACCCTGCCCTCCCCGCAAGGGGGACGGTTTGCACATGTCGCGCTTGAGCGCCGTTGGGAGAGATGGCCCACTGACGCTGGTGCGCTTATTTGGGCCATTTGCAATGTGGGGCTTCAAGGGGGCATTGGTGGGAGCAGCGCGAAAACTAGGGCACCTCAATGACGAGCCACTTCTTTGATCCCTCCGCAGGGCGAGGTGGCGCTCCGCCTCGGATGTTGAGTGAGGGAGAAGTCGAACTACTCGCTCGGCTCGGCCACTTGCTCATGTTCTGGAACAAGTGCGAGTACTTCGCCCGACAAATCTTGAGGCAGCAGGTGACCGCTGGGTCGATTAATGACGCAGCACACGTCGCAATCTCAAAGAAGACCGCTTGGGACTTAGAGGTAGCCTTAAACGATCTCGTCATTCGCATCGGGGAACCCGGGCGAACTCACTTTGCATGCTTCGCAGAGGCATTCGGAGTCGCGCGCGAGCATCGAAATCGATTCGTCCATGGGGTTTGGGAGACTAGTGGGGGCGGACTCCTCCCGGCGAGCGGACTTCTCTTGAACGCCAAGCCAAAGGCTGGCGCACATCCGTTGTCAGCGTTCTTCACCGCCCGAGACATCCTTCCTGTGTCGGAACACTTGGTCGATTTGGCTATCTACGCGCAACGGATACACGTCGCCTTCACGCCAAGCGGCGCCCGCCGCCTTAACAAGGAAGGTGGGCCACAGGTGCCTGACATTCCAGTGCCTCCGCCGATGCTTCCGCCGTGCATGATTGAATACTTCGACGAGCAACCCGCGCCGAGCCCATGAACGAACGCGGCGATAAGACGACCTCGGCCCTACTCCCCCTCAGTCACCAAAATCCCCGGCGTGGGAAATTCTACTTCAACCGGCGGGGCCGGATGAGACATTGGCGGGCGCAGCGGGGTTTCCGCCAGCGGCGCTGCGGCAGCAGGCGCGCTTTCCAGCCCCGGCAACAGCGGGTCCTCAAAAATCGCCGGCAGTTGCTTTGCTTTGCGGGCGCGGCGTTTTTTGCGCGGGGGGGCTTCGGGGTGTTCGTCGATGCGGTTGTGCACCCGTGCAAGGGATGGATCGAGTTCGCCGCGCAAATACACCGCGACTTGCCCGAGCAGGCGCACGCTCGACAGCGTTTGGATCGCGCGGGTAAAGCCGCCACGTTTGCTGGCTTGGAATCCGATTACGCTTTCCATGTCGAAGCGGTCGCACCAATAAGGGGCGAGATCGGCGAAGGCCGAACCTGTCACCGGGTCTTCGTCGATGCCGACGCCGGGGGCAAAGAAGCGCGAGACGAAATCATAAGGCTTGCCCTCATCCGCCGGCGCGGTGACGACGAGATTGCCTTGGCGGGGCCCACGCACGATGGCATTGACGGCGGCGAAGTCTGGTTTTAGGCCCCGCACAATGGTTTCGTTTTCCAACACCACGTTGGCGTATTCGCCGACGAAGGCATCGACGAATTCAACCCCGCCGAGCGCGGCGGCGAGTTCCTCTGGCGGCGTCCAGGGCGAGCGCTGCTTGCGCGGCAAATCGAGCGTGTAGCCTTCGGGTGTGCTCCGCACCACCAGCGCGCCGGCGTGGGTGTCGAACACCACCACTTCCAGACCAGGTTCCATCTCCGACAGCAGCACCGCGCCGGCGGCCAAAGTCGCGTGGCCGCAGAGCGGCACTTCGGTGGCCGGGGTGAACCAACGCAGCTGGTAATTGCCCTTCAGGCCGGTCGGCACGAGGAAGGCGGTTTCGGAGAGCTTGTTCTCGGTGGCGATGGCCTGCAGCGTGGCATCCGGCAACCAGCGCTCAAGCGGTACAACAGCGGCGGGATTGCCGGTGAATACGCGGTCGGCAAACGCGTGGACGATCCAGATTTTCATGGGGAAATTTATGGGGGCTTGCGATTTCCAGCGCCAGCGTTGTCGCCGGTTAAGGGTGAACGCGCGGGGAAATCGCTCCTCTCCTCCCCGGAGAGGAGATGGTGATTGGGGCCACCTCGTTCGCTCAAAGCACGGAAAGGACCGCCACCAGAGCTAATGCAGCCCAATCTCGCGCTGCATGCCGGTAAGGAAGCCGAGCAGCGCGTCGGCGAGTTCGCAGGCGGCGCAATGGGCTTGGTCGCGATCGGCGCGCGGCAGCGCGTCGAGCAATTCGCGGCAGACCTCGGCGTGTTCGATGTCGGCGCTCTCGTGCACTTCAAAGAAACGCAGCATCTTGGCATCGGCCAATTCATAGCGCTCAATGAGGCCCTTGATCTTGGTTTTGGCGATCGCCGGCAGTTGGCTTTCATAGGCATAGAGCGCGCCCAGGCCCGACGCATACGAGCGGCGCGACAAAGCGCGGAAGGTATCGATCAGCGCCACGGTTTCCGGATTGAGCTTCACCGCGCGCACCTCGGCTTCGCCTGCGCCCATGCCGGCGGCAAAATCGAGCCAGAGGCTGGCGTGGTCGTCCTTGCCGGCGCCAAGGCCCTCCTCCTCGGCCAAATTCTCGGCGAGCAGGCGGCGGCCCCTGGAATCCGGGCAGTTCGCGTGCACGGCGCTGACGGCGCGTGGAAATGCTTCGACGTGATGGAAATATTGCTTGGAATAGGCCTGGAGCGCGCCGGGCGTAAGCGCGCCTTCTTCCCAGGCCTGATAGAAGGGGTGGGCAAGCATCGCGCGCGCCGCGATGGCGGCGTCGATCGCGGCGGAGGTGCAAACGTAACCGGCGAAAGCTTCAGACATTGGGGCAATTCCCTGGGAGGCGCGCCCACGGGCGCTTGGATTCGGCGCTGAATGTAGAGATTTCGCCAGCCGCGTGAAGGGGGCCAGCGGCCTTTATCTCTTGGGCCGCCGCCTCCCAGGCGGCTCTTTTTTGCTATTTCAGTCTGCAAGATGCCGGCGGTCCATTTTAGTGCGCGACCTTCATATAGGCCCGCAGCCAGCCTTCGTGAGCTCGGCGCAGATCGCCAAGGGCGAGGCGTTCGCGTTGGCCGCTAACGCCGAGATACGAGATTTCGCCGCCGCCGGCCTCGCCGGCCACGAGATACGCCGCGCCAGCTGCGCGCGCGCGTTGGTCGAGCAAATCCACGTGGTTCGGCGCAACCGCGATGAGATAGCGGCCCTGGTCCTCGCCATAGAGGAAAGCGGCGTCGCTCAGATCGCCTTGGTAGCCGAGCGCGATTCCAATATCGGCGCCCAGCGCCATTTCCGCCGCCGCGCAGGCAAGACCGCCGTCGCTCAGATCATGGCAGGCGCGCACTAGGCCTTCGGCAATCAGACCACGCACGAAATCGCCGTGCTTTTTCTCCATTGCCAGATCGACGCGCGGCGCGGCGCCGCCCAGAGCGCAAACTTCGCGCGCGTAGATGCTTTGACCTAAATGCCCAGCGCTTTCGCCGATCAACACCAGCACATCGCCAGCCTTCAGCGCGTCAGCGCTGGCGCGGCGTTCGAGATCATCAATGATACCGACGCCGCCAATCGTCGGCGTTGGCAAAATCGCTTGGCCGTTGGTCTCGTTGTACAGACTGACATTGCCGCTGATCACCGGAAACAAAAGCACGCGGCAGGCTTCGGCCATGCCGTCGATGGCATGCACGATTTGGCCCATGATTTCCGGGCGCTCGGGGTTGCCGAAATTGAGATTGTCGGTGACCGCCAGCGGGCGCGCGCCGACGGCGCTGAGATTGCGCCACGCTTCGGCCACCGCCTGCTTGCCGCCCTCGTAGGCGTCGGCCTCGACATAGCGCGGCGTTACATCGCAGGTCATCGCCAGCGCGCGCTGCGAGCCGTAAAGGCGAATGATCGCCGCATCGCCGCCTGAATCGGCGAGCGTGTCGCCCATGACGTGGCGATCATATTGTTCCCAGATCCAACGTTTCGATGCCATATCCGGCGAGGTCATCAGCTTGGTCAGCGATTGCGCGAAGCCGGGATAATCGCTCTGGAACCGCGCCTCTTCGCCTTTGGTGAGCGGAATGGCCTTCAAAGGCTGAACATGAGGCCGCTCGTATTTCGGCGCTTCGTCGGCGAGCGGCCCGAGCGGCAGATCGCAGACGATGTTCCCATGCCAGCGCAATGTAAGAGTGTCGCTGTCGGTGGTTTTTCCAATCACCGCAGCATCGAGGCCCCATTTGTCGAAAATGCGTTTAGCTTCGTGCTCGCGCCCGGGCTTGAGCACCATCAGCATGCGTTCCTGGCTTTCCGAGAGCATGAAATCGTACGGCGTCATGCCCTCTTCGCGCGCCGGCACGCAATCGAGATCAAGCTCGATGCCAGCGCCGCCTTTCGAGGCCATCTCTATGGAAGAAGATGTCAGCCCCGCCGCGCCCATGTCCTGGATGCCAATGATGGCATCGGTTTCCATAAGTTCCAGGCACGCTTCGATCAGCAGTTTTTCCAAGAACGGATCGCCGACTTGCACGGTGGGACGCTGGCTGTCATCGCCTTCGACGAATTCGGCGCTGGCCATGGTGGCGCCGTGAATGCCATCGCGGCCGGTTTTTGCGCCGACATAAACCACCGGATTGCCCGCGCCCCTGGCGGCGCTGGTGAAGATGCGGTCCTTGCGAGCGATGCCGAGGCAGAACACGTTGACCAGGATGTTGCCATTGTAGCGGGCGTGAAATTGGGTTTCCCCGCCCACCGTGGGCACGCCGACGCAATTGCCGTAAAAGCTGATGCCGCTGACGACGCCGTCGATCAGCTTGCGTGTTTTCGCATGCTCGGGCGCGCCAAAGCGCAGCGCGTTCAGAATCGCGACCGGCCGCGCGCCCATGGTGAACACGTCGCGCAATATGCCGCCGACACCGGTGGCCGCGCCCTGGAACGGTTCGATAAAGCTCGGGTGATTGTGGCTCTCCATCTTGAAGATGGCCGCGAGCGCGATTCCATCTGGTCCTGGGCCGATATCGATAGCGCCGGCGTTCTCGCCCGGGCCGTAGATTACATGCGCCGCCTTGGTCGGAAATTTCGCCAGATGCACGCGCGTGGATTTGTACGAGCAATGCTCGCTCCACATCACCGAGAAAATGCCAAGCTCGGTGACGTTCGGCGTCCGCCCGAGCTTCTCCAGCACTAGCGTGTACTCATCCTTGGAAAGGCCGAATTCTTCGGCGAGCGCCAACGTGCCGGGCGCGATGGGGTCTAGGGACATGGGGGTGCGGGATAGCGTGGGTCGGGGGGCAAGGGAAGGGTGGGCAGGCGGAGCGAGACGTTGCTTTGCCAGAAAAACCACGCCAAATTCCGTGCATAGTCGCGATGAGGGGTTCACAAATGGCCGCGGATGTAGAAGCGCCAAACGCCAAATCGGGCACACGGCTTGGAATGTGGCCCGCGACCATGGCGACCATGGGCGGCATCTTGACAAGTGTTGCGTCCATCGCCGCAGCGCTCAGCCCGCCGCTGCGCCAAGTTCATCCTCGACCAACTGAAGAAGTGACACGACGCGAGGCGGTTAGCGGAATAAAGCGACACGCACGCATTTTCCGCGTTGAATGGCATGGTGCGCACCGATTGCTGAACTCAAGGAATCGACCCCCCCCTCACCCAAACTCAACGCCTTCATAAATCTCCGCCATCGGCAAGGTGATTCCCAAAGACGGAAGTTCGATCGCTTCGCCAAGCCCCGCGGCGTCCAGTTGGCGCCAGCCGGCGCCGTCGCGGAGATACAGCCGCGCCCGCGCGCGTGACTGCGCCACCACCAGCACCAAGCTCACCGAGGGAACCGATTGGTAATCCTCAAGCCGCTCCAATTCCTCAATCATCGACGTTGACGGGCTCTCCACCTCCACCACCAGCCTCGGCTCGGTGGCGGCGAGGTCGGTCATCGCCTGCGGCCCGCAATCGACAGCGACGTCGGCGTATCGCCAATTGCCGCGCGGGGTGAGGATTTTCTGCTCGTGCAGCGCCATGCAGGGACCCCCGCGCAGCCGCGCGCGCAGCGCCAATGCAGTGTTGAGCGCAATCATTTGATGGGCGCGCGTCGCCCCCGCCATGGCCACGATGCGGCCATCGACGAATTCGTGCTTCTCCTCCTGGGCGATCTCCCAGGCCAGGAACTCCTCAGCCGTCATGGCCCGCGGCGCAGTTAATGTGGTCATTGGCGCATCCTACCTGAAGCGGGCGCGAAAAACACTTGTGGCGACGCAAGGTGATCGGCGCCTTCATTGCCAACCTGGCCAGCTTCAGCTACCCTCCTGGCCATGATCAAGGTCAATGTCCTGGAGGCCAAGAACCGGCTTTCCGAGCTGCTGCGCGCGGTTCAGGCCGGCGAAGAGGTCATCATCGCCAATCGCGGCCAGCCTGTGGCGCGGTTGGTGCCGGTTGCGCCTTCACAACCCGTCAGGGGCAGCGCGGCGGCCATTTTCGCCGCCCTCGACGCTAACCCGCTGCCGCCAGAGCTGCGCCGCAGCACAGAAGAGATCGACGCCTACCTCGCCGAAGAGCGCGATTCGTGGGACTGATTTATCTCGACACCTGCCTCGTCATTTATCTGGTTGAAGACAATCCCATCTGGAGCGGGCGGGTGCGCGCGCGCATGGCGGCGGAAGGGGGGCCGGGCTTCGCGATTTCGCCATTGGTTGCAATGGAGTGCCTGGTTGGGCCGCTCCGAAGTGGAAACAAGACCATCGAGCAGACAATTCGCGCTGCCCTTGGTGGGTTCGCCATGCTGCCGATCGAGGATGTCTTTGAAGGCGCCGCCCGCATTCGTGCGCACTTCAGGCTAAAGACACCAGACGCGCTTCATCTCGCCTGCGCCCAACATCATGGCTGCTCCGCCTTCTGGACCAATGACCGCCGGTTCGAGGCGGCGGGCGGTCCCTTCGTGATGACGCTTGGCGCCTAATCCGCGCCGAACTCGACAACGCACCTCGCGCTCTTTACGCAACTCACAGGAGCACACCCATGCGTGAAGTCCCGTTGGCCGAACTGCCCAGCCTGGTCGGCCAGGAGCTTGGCGTTTCCGATTGGCTGGAAATCACCCAGGACCGGGTCAATCGTTTCGCCGACGCCACCGGCGACCATCAATGGATCCACGTCGATATCGAACGCGCCACCAAGGAACTGGGCGCACCGATCGCGCATGGCTATCTGGTGGTCTCCTTGATCCCATTTCTGGCGCGCAACATCATCGCCTATCAAGGCGTCGGCCGAGGGATCAATTACGGGTCCAACAAAGTGCGTTTCACCAATTCCGTGCCAGTGGGCGCGCGCGTGCGCATGCGGCTCAAAATGCTGACGTGCGAGATGCGCGCCGGCGCCTACCAGGTGACCAACCAATCCACGATTGAGGTCGAAGGCCAAGAGCGCCCGGCCTGCGTGGCGGAGATTGTGTCGCTGCTCTATTCAGTTTGAGACGCGCGTCACCCCACAATGAGATGAGGTTGTTATGGATCGCCGCGAAATGCTGACGTCAAGCACTGCCCTCGCGCTCCTCTCTGCCTGCGCTTCAAGGGATGAGTGAAACACCAGTCCCTCCAGTCGCCCGCCGCGAGCCCAAGCTGATCGAGCAATTGGGGCGCGTGCGCACCGATGACTATGCCTGGATGAAGGATGAGAACTGGCAGCAGGTGATGCGCGACCCATCCTTGTTGCGTACCGACATTCGCGCCCACCTCGATTCCGAGAATGCCTATCGCGAAGCTCTCATGTCGCCGACAGCGGACCTGCAAGAGCGCATCGACCAGGAGATGCGCGGACGTATGAAAGAAGACGATTCCAGCGTGCCCGCACCGGATGGATCTTGGGATTATTACCGCCGCTTCGAAACCGGCGCGCAGCATCCGATCTTTGCGCGCCGCCCGCGCGGCCAGGACGGGCCGGAACAAATCCTCATCAATGTCGATGAGCAAGCGCGTGGCAAGACCTTCTACAAAGTCATCGCGGCCGAGCACGCGCCTGACCACGCCTTGTTTGCCTATGCGGTCGATGAACAAGGTTCGGAAATTTACACCCTGTTCGTCAAGAATCTCGTGAGCGGGGCGACGCTCGCAAACCCGATCCAAAACTGCACCGGCGATTTTTGCTGGTCGCCGGATTCGCGCTTTATTTTCTGGACGTTCAGGGACGACAATGGCCGCCCGGCAAAAATCTTTCGCCGCCCCGCGCGCGGCGGCGAAGATGTGCTGGTTTATGAAGAACCCGACGATGGCTTCTTCCTGAGCGTCACCCCGACCGAGAGCCGCGACTTCATTCTGATCGCGGCCGGCAACGGCAGCCAATCGGAATATTATACCATCCCGGCGCGCGAGCTCACCGCCGCGCCGACTCTGTTCAGCGCGCGCCAAGCCGACCTGCTCTATACGCCGACCCATTGGAACGGGCTCTGGCATGTGCTGACCAATGCCGACGGCGCAGTCGATTTCAAGGTGATGACCTGCGCCCCCGGCGCTACCGCGCGCACGCACTGGATTGAGTTCCTGTCCCACCAGCAAGGGCGCTACATACTGGGGCTGGGCGCGAGCAAGGATTGTCTGACGCGCGCCGAACGCTCGAACGCGCTGCCGCGCATTGTCGTGCGCCATCGCGATGGCGCCGAGCATGCGATTGCGCTCGATGAAGAAGCCTTCAATCTGGAACTCGTCGGCGGCTACGAATATGACACGCCGGTGCAACGCTACATCTACGAATCGCCGACCACGCCAATGCAATGGTTCGATTACGACATGGCCGCGCGCACGCAAATCCTGCGCAAGACCCAGGAAATTCCCTCCGGCCACGACCCGGCCAATTACGAAGCGCGGCGCTTTTTCACCACCGCATCCGACGGCAAACGCGTGCCGATCACCGTGCTGATGAAACGCGGCCAAGCGCTCGACGGCTCGGCCCCGCTCTATCTTTACGGCTACGGCTCTTACGGCATTTCGCTGGACGCGGATTTCTCGATCCGGCGTTTTTCGCTGGTGGACCGCGGCTGGATTTACGCTATCGCCCATGTGCGCGGCGGCTCGGAAATGGGGTTCGGCTGGTTCCAGGATGGACGGCGCTTTACCAAGAAAAACACCTTCACCGACTTCATCGCCTGCGCGGACGAGCTGATCGCGCGCGGCTACGCGCGGCCCGGGCACATCGTCTGCGAAGGTCGCTCGGCGGGCGGGCTACTCATGGGCGTGATCGCAAATATGCGACCCGATCTGTGGGCGGGAGTGATCGGCGGGGTGCCGTTCATCGACGTGCTCAACACCATGAGCGATGTTTCATTGCCGCTGACCCCGCCCGAATGGCCCGAATGGGGCAATCCGCTCGAGAGCACCGAGGCCTACGATTACATCGCGTCTTATTGTCCCTTCACCAACATCGACGCCAAACCCTATCCAGCCATCCTTTCAACCGGCGGGCTGACCGATCCGCGCGTCACCTATTGGGAGCCGGCGAAATGGGCCGCGAAGCTGCGCGCATCCACTACCAGCGCCCGGCCGGTGCTGCTGAAAATCAACATGGGCGCGGGCCATTCCGGTTCGGCCGGGCGTTTTGAATTCCTGCGCGAACTGGCCCACGATTATGCGTTCGCGATCAAGGCGGTGGGTGGCGAAGAAGCCGGGGGCGGGTTCTAGCGCCGCACTCCCTCCCCGGTATCTAGAAAATGGGGGGCCATCGCGCTATGAATCGCCCATGAGCTTGCGCCGCGACATAGGCCGGGCCCGTTACGCCGCAGCACAAGGCGCGCGCGTGGCGTGGTACATGGGCCAATACATGCTGGCGCGGCGCATCTCCGGCCCGTTCAATCGCCCCGGCGAACCGCGATTCCAGCCGCAAGCGCCCGAGGGCAATTCCGGGCGCATCCGCGCCGCGTTCTTGGCGCTGTTCGCCAAGGACCGCGCCAACATAGAAGCCGGGCTCTATCCCACGCCAACCGATGTGGGTGCGGCGCATGCGCTTTCGGCGCTGCGCAACTCGGCGCGCTTCTTTCGCGATTTGCCGCGGGTCGATGCGCGCCGGTTGCAACGCGGCAGCGCGGAAGTGCGCGAAGCCGCCAAGGGACATTACCCGAACTATTATTTGCAGAATTTCCACTACCAGACCGGCGGCTGGCTCTCGCAAGACAGCGCCAAGCTTTACGACACACAGGTGGAAATCCTGTTTGGGGGGGCCGCCGAGGCGATGCGGCGCATTGCGCTCGGTTGCCTCGCGCGCGCGCTCAAGGGCCGCGACCAGCGCCGCGTGAAACTGCTCGACCTGGCTTGCGGCAACGGGCATTTCTTGCGTCAGATACTCGCCGCTTTCCCGCGTCTCCCCGCTGCCGGCCTGGATTTGTCGCCGGCTTATTGCACCGAGGCGCGCGCACGCCTGGCCGATTGGCCGCGCGTGGAAATCGTCACCGGCGCGGCCGAGCGGGCGCCGTTCGAAGCCGAGAGCATCGATGTCGTGACCTGCGTGTACCTGTTCCACGAATTGCCGCCGCGCGTGCGCCGTCAGGTGGCGCGCGAAATCACGCGCGTGCTGAAACCAGGCGGCGCGCTGGTGTTCGCCGATTCGATCCAGGCCGGCGATGCGGCCGATCTCGATCGCATGCTGGAATATTTTCCGGTCGGCTTCCACGAGCCGTATTTCGGCTCGTATCTGAACGAGGATTTCCGCGCTCTATTCGGCGAAGCCGGGCTCGAGCACGAGGAAACCGAACTCGCCTTTCTCACCAAAGTGATGCGGCTGCGAAAGCCGTAATCGCCGTCACGGTTACGGCTTGAAGACGTATTCCAGCTTCAGCCCATCGGGATCGGCAAAGAAGACGGCGTAATAGCCAGGGCCATAGCGCGGGTAATCGGCCGGGGCGTCGAGGATGGTTGCGCCAATGCTCCGCAACAGCGCGTAAATCGCATCGACGTCCTCGCGGCTTTCGGCATACCAGGCGACATGATGCAGGCCGGGCGAGTAGCGGTCGTGTGCGCGCGCCGCATTGTCGCCGCGCGCTCGCAGAATGCCAATGGACGTGACGAGCCTGCCACCGTCGCGCAAGTCCATGTCGAAGCCGTATTCGTAGGTATCTACGACGGCAAAGCCCATGAAGCCCAAGACGGATTCGTAGAATCGACGTGACGCTACTGGGTCTTTCACAGTCAAATCGATGTGATGGACCGCGCCGCGCTTCATCTATTCGCTCCCGGTTTCCAAAGCATGTCAGCGCGTCCCTGGTCGTTGGCCCAGCGCGCGGCGATGAACAAGAGGTCCGACATGCGGTTGGCGAATTTGATCGCTTCAGGCGACACGCGCTCGGTTTCCGCCAGCGCCACTATCGCGCGCTCGGCCCGGCGCATCACGGAACGCGCGACATGCAGATGCGCCGCCGCCGGCGCCCCGCCCGGCAGCACAAAGGAAGTCAGCGGCGAAAGCGCCTCGTTCAGCGCATCGATTTCGGTCTCCAGCCGCAAGACCTGGCTCGCTTGGATGCGCAGCGCCCGGTATGGCAACGGCGTTTCGGTTTCCGGCGTGGCCAAGTCGGCGCCCAGATCGAACAGATCGTTCTGCGCGCGGTCGAGGATCGGATCGAGAATTGAGTCGGCGATGGTGTGCAGGCGCGCCGCGCCGAGAGCGCAGTTCGCCTCATCGACGCCGCCATAGGCTTCCACGCGCGCGCTCGCCTTCGAGACAGGCGCTCCGGTGGCGAGCCGGGTCTTGCCGCCATCGCCGGCCTTGGTGACGATTTTGTCCAATCTTACCATTTTTCTCTCCGCGCATGCGGACGCAAAACCGCTGCACACTTTTGCTGCATGCGCGGCCTAACCATGGCTCTGCTTCCACCACATCGCCGCCACCAAAATCACGATCGCCACGAATTGCGCCACTACCCGCAGGCGCATCGCCTTGTTCGACCAGGAACGGCCAAAATCGCCGCCGCGGAACAGCGTGTAGATGCCAAAGCAAAGCGCCGCGAACACGGCGATCAGCGCGATGGGGATGAGGTAAGCGAACACGTCCATGGGCCATCCTAGCGAGTTTTTGATGCAGCGGAATCACAAAGGCGACCCGCTCCCCCTCCCACCGGCTGCTTCGCACCCGGCGTCCATCCATGCCAAGATCGCTTTGCGATCTTGGAGCGGGGGAGCTGTCAGCGCGAAGCGCTGACAGAGGGGGAGTGGCCCGCAGAATTTTCCAGTTGCGCCTCTGGCAGCTTCTTCTTCAAACGCAGCGAGCACACCCCCTCCGCCGCTTCTCGGCGCCTCCCCCATCGAGGGGGAGGCTGGCGGCGCCGACACGCAATCACGCCTCCAGCAGCACCTCGAAACCGCCGAAAATCATGCGTTTGCCGTCGAACGGCATGGGCGCGGCGCCCGGCTGCATGCGCGGGTCAGCCATCGCCTTGGCCATGCCCGCGTCGCGCGCGGCCTTGTCCGGCCACCAGATCCAGGAGAACACCATGGTTTCATCATCGGCGCACTTCACCGCCATGTAGAAATCGGTCTGCTTGCCCTTTGGAACGTCGTCGGCCCAGCACTCCACAACCTTGAGCGCGCCGTGCTCCTTGAAAAGCGGCGCGGCGGATTTCGCCACCGCGAGGTAGGCTTCGCGGTTGGTCTTCAGCACCGGGATCACGTAGCCATCGACGTAAGCCATTTGCATCCTCCTTCAAGCGCCGCGAAACGCGGCCTCGAGCTTCGCGACATTGCTTCTTCATCTGCATTAGCGCGCCCCACAACCGGCCCGTCGCGGCTGCGTCCTTGGACGCCATCCATTTGGCCATCCGCGCTGGGATGATCTGCCAGGACAGGCCGAAGCAATCCTTCAGCCAACCACACATGCTTTCCGCCCCGCCATCCGCGGTCAGGGCATGCCATAAGCGGTCGATCTCCCCCTGGGTGTCGCATAGCACAATCAGCGAGACAGCCTCGCTCAGCTTGAAATGTGGTCCGCCATTGAGCGCGGCCAATTCCACGCCGTCCAGCGCAAACCGCACCAACATCGCCGTCCCTTCCGGCAGTGGTGCGCCGGGGCCGTAGCGGTTGACGCTGAGGATGCGCGAATTGGGAAACAGCGAGGTGTAGAAGTGCGCCGCTTCCTCGCCTTGGCTGTCGAACCAGAGGCAAGTGGAGATACGTTGCGGTTTGGACATGGTTCACCTCCGAGCGCCGCTCAAGCTTGGACCACCAAATGGCCCTGATTTCAAACCGGGAGGCGCGGCCGGTTTCTGCTAGTTTCAGATCATGACCGAATCGTTGCCGATCCTGCTGTTGTTGCTCGCGCTCGCCGCCATTGGCGCGGCGTTGTGGTTTGCCACCCGTTCCGCCGGCGTCGAGCCGATCCGGGCCGAGCGTGACCGTGCGCTGGGTGAACTTGAGACCCTGCGCAAGGAGGCTGCCCGGCTCGGCGCCGAACTGGCGGCGGAGAGGGCCGGCACCGCTGGCCGGTCCGAGTCAGAGGAAGCACGGTTCCTGGCGTTGGCGGCAAAGGCGCTCGACGCGTCGCAGCGGAGCTTTTTGACGCTCGCGAATGAGACATTCGAGAAACACAAGACGGCAGCGCAGAGCAGCGTGAAAGAAGTTGTGACACCCGCGCAAGAAGCGCTGGCGACTCTCGCCGCAAAAGTCGAGGCGCTGGATAAATCGCGCATCGAGGACAAGTCGGACATGGGCGCGCAAGTGCGCCAACTCGTGGACTTGGTCGGCAGCACCAACAAAACCACGAACGAATTGCGCAACGCGCTGCGCGCCAGCCCCAAGGCGCGCGGCCGCTGGGGTGAGCAGACCTTGCGCAATGTGCTGGAACTCTCAGGCCTCGCGCCAAATGTCGATTTCATCGAACAAGTCTCCACCAGCGACGGCGAAGGTGCGCGGCTGCGCCCCGACGTGGTGATCAATCTGCCGGGCGGGCGCTGCATCGTGGTTGACTCAAAAGTCGCTCTCTCGGGCTATCTCGACGCCATGGAAGCGATCGATGATGTGGCGCGCGAGGGCTTCTTGAAGAAGCACGCCGCCGAATTGAAAAGTCATGTGCGCAATCTTGCCTCGAAGGATTACTGGAAACACGTGCCGGACACGGCGGACTTTGTGGTGCTGTTTGTGCCGGGCGAGAATTTCCTCGCCGCCGCCGCCGAGCGCGATCCCAATTTGTTCGATGACGCCTTCGCTGCGAAAGTGATTATCACCACGCCCTCGACCATGGTGGCGCTGGCGAAATCGGTGGCCTATGGCTGGCGCCAGGAGCAAAGCGCCAAGAACGCCCAGGAAATCGCCGATCTCGGCCGCGAGCTTTATCGCCGCATGGCGGTGATGATTGACCACATCGGCAAAGTGGGTGAGTCCATCGACAAGTCCGCAAAGAACTACAACGCACTAATCAATTCCGTTGAAAGCCGCGTGCTTCCTCAAGCCCGCAGGTTCAAAGAGCTGGGCGCCGGCGACGCCGGCATCGCCATCGCCACACCGGACCTGATCGAAACCGCCCCGCGCCTGCCGGCCCCGCCCGAACAATTGGAACTGACCCCGCCGCCGGTGAGCGCCAAGCGCGGGCGCTAGAGGACGCGGGCAGTTCATATCATCGTCCAGATAAACGTCATTCGTCGCGCAGCCGCTGACGCGCGTCGATTGTCGCGCTAGAAACCGGGCCCGAGGATCACCCATGAGGAAATTTCTGATCGCCGCCTCGGCGCTTTTGGCGTTGGCCGCCTGCGCGCATCCGGCCGAACCCCTGACATCCGTCACCGCCGACGCTCCCCACATCCTTGCCGCGCTGGCCGATGCGCGCCGGCCGGCTGAAGACACCGCCCGCGACGCTCTGCGCCATCCCGCCGACATGCTCGCCTTCGCGCAAATCGAGCCTGGCGACCGGGTCGCCGATCTGCTGCCGGGCGGGGGTTATTTCACCCGCATCTTCGCGGTGGCGGTGGGCGAAGCGGGCCGGGTCTATCCCTTGATCCGTCCGCAAGCGACCGTCGGCGAATTCGAGACGCCGATCCTGTCGGTAGCGGCTCAATATCCCAGTGCGACCATGGCGCGCACCGAGTACGGCGCGCTCGCCTTCCCCGAACCGCTCGACGTCGTGTTCACGGCGCAGAATTATCACGATATGGCGATTGTTGATTATCATCTCGGCGACCGCAACGCCATGAATCGCACGGCGTTCGCGGCGTTGAAACCCGGCGGACTCTACATCGTCATAGACCATTCTTCTGTCGCTGGCGCGGCGCTTGAGACCGTGGGAGACACGGCGCTGCACCGCATCGATCAGTCCCTGGTGCGCGCTGAAGTGGAAGCGCCATCCCGAGATTACGTTCTCAATTCTGCCGATGAGGCCGATGCTTGAGGCATATGATCGCGGCGATCTCATTGCGGTGAACGCGCACTTGATGCGAACGGCCGAGCGTCTCCATGCCGCCGGTTGCGATTTCTTTGTTTGCCCCGACAATACCGCGCACATTGCTATGGACGCGGCGGCCACGCCATTTCCGCTGCCAGGTTTGCACATCGCCGACATCGTCGCCCAGTGCGCCAAGGCGGATGGGCGTAGCTGCGTTGGCCTGCTCGGCACACGCTGGACCATGACCGGTCCGGCGTATCCCGCCGCCTTCGCGCGCGCTGATCTGGCGTTTCGCGCACCGGGGCCGGCGGACAGTGAAATCGTCGATCGCATCATCTTCGAAGAGCTGTGCCAGGGCATCATTAGCGCGTCGGCGCGCGCGGATTATGTGCGCATTATCGCAGCGCTGGGGCGCGAAGGATGCGACGCCGTGGCGCTCAGCTGCACGGAAATTCCACTCCTGGTAACGCCCGAGGATTCGCCGCTGCCGACGCTCGATTCCACGCGCCTGCTCGCGCGCGCAGCGATTGCAGTTGCGCTAGGCCACAAGCCGATGCCGACTTGGCGCGGCGGGCGGGCCGAGCGTGTAAGACCCACGCCATGAGTTTCTACAGCCGCTACATTCTACCCGCAATGATCGATTGCGCCTGTGGGACCAAACCGATCCGCTATCAGCGCCGCAAAATCGTGCCGCGCGCGGCGGGCATAGTGCTCGAACTGGGCTTTGGCTCGGGGCTCAATCTGCCCTTTTACGACGCCGCCAAAGTCACCAGGATTTTCGCGCTGGAGCCGGAGGCCGGCATGCTCGCGCGGGCGCGCAAGCAGGCGCGGAGCGCGAACATCCAAATTGATATCATCCCTGAGAAGGCCGAGGAGATTTCCCTGCCGTCAGCCAGCGTGGACACGGTTCTTGTCACCTATTCGCTCTGCACTATCCCCGATGCCGCGGCCGCACTGCGAGGCGCGCGGCGTGTGCTGAAGCCCGGCGGGCGGCTGTTGTTTTGCGAGCATGGGCGCGCGCCGGACGCGAAGGTGCTTGCGATGCAAATGCGCGTTGAGCCGGTGTGGAAGGCGATCTCCGGGGGCTGTCATCTCACCCGCGACATTCCCGCTCTGATCGAGGCTGGCGGCTTCGCGATTGAGGGCGTGGAAACGATGTATCTGCCATCGACGCCGCGTTTTGCCGGTTTCAATTATTGGGGCGCGGCTAAACCGGTTTGAAGCGCCGGCAAATGCTATGCCCTGGACCTTTGCGCAGAAAGCGCCTATGTAAGCTGCATCGTTCTTCGTCGCGTCACGCGCGTTGTCCTCCGCTGTCGCGCCGGATCTGCCGTTTTCCTTCGAGTTCGACCCCGCCCGGGATGTTCCCGGCGGGTTTCACGACCCTCAGGAGACGGTCTCATGGCTTCAGGCACAGTTAAATTCTTCAACACCCAAAAGGGCTTCGGCTTCATCGCTCCCGACACCGGCGGCAAGGACGTTTTCGTCCACATTTCCGCGGTTGAGCGCGCTGGCCTGCGCGGCCTCATCGAAGGTCAAAAAGTGTCCTACGACATGGAAAAAGACCAACGCGGCCGTGAATCCGCGGGCAATCTGCGCACCGAATAGGAGGCACACGTGTCGATCGACGAGCGCATTCCGGCTCTCTCCGATAAGGAACTCTCGAGCCTGAAAGACAATGCGGCGCGGCTGGGGCTTTCGGGCTCGGTCCGTCAGAAGGCCGAGTCCGAACGTCTGACGCCGTTGATCGACGCGGAACTTGCGGAGCGTAAGGCGCGTGCGCCTACGCCCCGCAAGGCCCCGGTGCGTAAGAAGAAAGCCTGAGCCGCCTGACCCAGCCCAATCTTATCGCCGCGGCCGAGGAGGCTGGCGGCTTTGCCCGCTTTCTCGCGTTTGTGGACGCCGCTGGGCTGGCGGCGACACTGAAGGGGCCGAGCCGCTACACCATCTTCGCGCCGACCGACGAGGCCTTCGATGGACTCACCGACCGCATGCGCGACAAACTTAATCCGAAGGAATTGGTCTTTGTGCATCTGGTCAGCGGCCAGATGCTGTCGCAGCGCCTGCGGGGCCGGCGCATTCGCGGCAAATCCGTGCAAGGCAGCGAGCTTGTCATCGATGGCGTCGGGCCGATCAGCGTCAACGGCGCGCTGGTCGTGCGCCCCGACATCATGGCCGGGAACGGTGTCCTCCACGGCATCGACAAAGTGCTCTGGCCCAAGCGCGCGCAGCTGGAATTGGCCTGAACTGGCAATTTCGGACCGTCTAAAATCCCTACCCCGTTCCCCGTACGCGAGCCGGGTTCCATCGACGTTGCAAACTCATAGTATCGTGCGCAAGGTCTGGGACCCGGCTCTCCGCCGCACGGCGGCTACGACCGGGAGCCGCGATTCAGGTCGGTTCGAACACGCCTAATCTAGGCGCCACAAACAGGGGAGCGCGAGGCATGGGTCGGCTGATCCTAGCGGCGATTACGGTATTGCTGGCCGCGCTGGCGGGTTTTGTCGGCTACCGCACATTTTCCTTCAGCGCGCCGCCGCCGCCCGCCGCGGTCGAAATCCCCGATCCAAGCGGCTATGACATCGATGCCAACGCCGCGGCGAGCCGGCTGGCCGAGGCGCTCCGTTTTCGCACGGTCTCGTTGCTCGCCGCGACCGAGGATCGCTCGCCATTCCAGCAATTCCACGCCTGGATGGCGCGGACCTACCCGGCCTTCCACACGGCGGCGCGGCGCGAGACGATCGGCGAATTGTCGCTGCTCTATACTTGGGAAGGTAGCGATCCCGGCCAGCCGCCGCTTTTGCTGCTTGCGCACCAGGACGTCGTGCCCGTGCCGGAAGATACACGCTCGGCTTGGAGCGTCGATCCGTTTGGCGGCGTGATTCGCGACGATTCCGTTTGGGGCCGCGGGGCCATCGACGACAAAGGCTCGCTGGTGGCGCTGCTCGAAGCGGGGGAATTGCTGGCGCGCAGCGGTCGCCAGCCCACCCGCACCATCTTATTCGCGTTCGGCCACGACGAGGAAATTGGCGGCAATGGTGGGGCGGCCTTGATTGCCGCGCACTTGGCGGAGCGCGGTGTGCGCGCCTGGTTCGCCATCGACGAAGGCATGGCCGCAATCGAGCGCCATCCGCTCACCGGCGGGCCGGCCTCCATGATCGGCATTTCCGAAAAGGGCTCGGGCACGTTGCTCGTGCGCGCCTTGGGCATGCCGGGGCATTCGTCGATGCCGCCGCCCGAGACCGCAGTTTCGCTGCTCGCCGAAGCGGTCGACCGCATCCATGCCATGGCGATCGATCGCAGCCTCGAAGGTGGGCCGGCCTTAGGCATGATGCGTGCGCTCGCGCCCGAACTTAGTTTTACCAATCGCATGGCGGTGGCCAACGAATGGTTGTTCGCGCCACTCTTGCGCCAACGTATGTCCGAAAGTCCGGTTTCGCAGGCGCTGATGGGAACCACCGTCGCGCCAACCATGATCGAGGGCGGCGTGCGCCCCAACGTGCTGCCGGGCGAGGCCAGCGCCGCGATCAATTTCCGAATCCATCCGCGCGACAGCGCCGAGAATTTGCTGCGCCGCGCCCGCCAAGCGGTCGCCCATCTCGATGGCGTCAGCGTGGAATGGGCTGAGCCGCCGCGCGAAGCGAGCCCAGTCTCAAGCACCACTTCATCCAGCTACGCGCTGATAGCGGCGCTGTCGCGCGAGATCGTGCCGGACGCGCCCGTGGCGCCGGGCTTGGTGCTTGCTGGCACAGATGGGCGCCTCTATGCCGACGTCGCCGAAAACGTATACCGCTTCCAGCCAATTCTGCTGTCGGCGGCGGATTTGGAAATGCCGCATGGGCTCAACGAGCGCCTCTCGATCGCCAATTTCGAGCGCATGATACGGTTCTATGTCGGCTTGATGGAAGCAGGAGCGATGCCATGAGCTTGCGCAACATTCTTCGCCGAAATCCGTCATTCCGCGGTGTGCGAAGCACGAACCCGGAACCCAGGAGCCTCATGCAGCGCCCTTCGACTCCCTGGGTTCCGGATCGCGCTTCGCGCGTCCGGAATGACGATGGTTTAGTTATGAGTTCAGTATGCATTGCGCTGATCACGCTGCTTACCGCGTGCGCGCCCGCGCAAGTTCCATCGCAGCAACCCATGTCTTCGTCCGTCCCCGCGCCGACGCCGCAAGATGTAACCATCCGTATCACTGAGGCGCGGCAAGACCAAAGCATCGACGTCGTTCTCAACCAGCGCTTCGCCGTGGAACTCGTCGGCGTGCCGACGGCGGGCTACATCTGGGCGCCCGCTCAAATGCCGGCGTTTGTGTCGCGCGCCGGCGAAGCTAGCGGCGCCACCACACAGGCGCAAAGCCAGCCGGGCTTCACCGGCGGCAATCATTGGGAAGTGCTGATGTTCGTCGCCACCGCGCCAGGAACGGGCGAATTGGTGCTGGAACAACGCCGGCCCTGGGAAACAAGCGAGCCGCCAAGCGACGTGTTCCGCGTGACGATCGTGGCGCGGTGAACTTGGACCGCCGGCGTCCCCGCCGGCACTTGTTTGTGCTTGATGCAACGACGCCGGCGGGGACGCCGGCGGTCCAAGAGCCGTGATCCTGCTCGCCCAAACCCTGATTTTTCTTGCCGCGCTCGCCGGCATCGTCGCCGGCGCAATGGGCGGGCTTTACTTTGCCGGGGGCGCGCTTAACCGGGCCCGGCCCTCGAAATTTCGCCTTTGGCGCGCGATCTATGCCGCGCTTTGCCTGTGCGGCATCGTCGCAGCCGCTGGCCTAGGCTTTGTCGGCATCGCGACAATCATGTATTTCGCCAGCAGATGAGCGAACTTCTCAAGGACCTCTGGTATTTCGCCGCGACCTCGCGCGAGCTGAAGCGCGGCGAGATGTTCCGCCGCGAAATCCTGGGTGAGCCCTTGGTGCTGGGGCGCGATGAGCAGGGCCGCGCGTTTGCGCTTAGGGACATCTGCCCCCACCGCGCCGTGCCGCTTTCGGCCGGACGCATTACGCCTACCGATGGCGTGCAGACGGTCGAGTGCGCCTACCACGGCTGGCGCTTTGGCACGGCTGACGGCGTGTGCAGACAAATCCCCTCGCTGGTCGAGGGCCAGCCTTATGAGGCAGGCCGCATCCGGGTGCGGCATTTCCCGACCCACGAAGCCAATGGCATCGTGCTGGCGTTCGTCTCCGCCGATGCGCGTTTCACCGCTGATCCGCCGCCGCCGCCAGTATTCGATCTCGGCGGCTTCCGCGAACCGAAATTCGTCATCCACCGCATCTTCGCCGCCACCATGGACAACGCCGTCGTCGGCCTGATGGACCCCGCACACGTCCCGTACGTGCATAACCAATGGTGGTGGCGTCCGCCGAGCACGGGAAAAAAACTGAAAGAGAAGCGTTTCGTGCCGCGCGAGCGCGGCTGGGCCATCGAACGCCACGCGCCAAGCGGCAATTCGCTCGCTTACCGCATGCTGTTCGGCGGCGAAGTCACGACCGAGATTTGCTTCATGCTGCCGGGCTTCCGCTGGGAGGTGGTTGAAAATCCAAGCTCGCGCCTGTTCACGCTGACTTGCCTCACGCCGGAAAACGAAACCTCCACCCGCATCACGCAAGTGACGTACTGGAAAAATGCGCCGCTGCTGGATGCGCTCAAACCGATCCTCATTCCGGCGGGCCGCAAGTTTCTCGATCAGGACGGGGCGATGGTGGATCTGCAAAACGCTGGCCTCGCCTACAGCCCAAGCATGCTGTGGATCGACGACATCGACGTGCAAGCGAAATGGTATCTGAAACTGAAGCGCGAATGGAATGCGAGCCGCGCCGAGGAGCGCGAGTTCGTCAACCCGATCGAGCCGACGACGCTGCGGTGGATGAGTTAGCAGTCGCGTGACTGGAGGAGTTATGCCTACAACCCTACACAATAACCCACCCATCCCCGGATACGCCGCAGGCGAATTCCGGGGATGGGTAGTGAGTCAGCACGTCAGGCCGTTGGTGTTGGCCTTACAAATCGGAATAGGCCTCGTCATCCGCCGCCTCGGCCGACTCCCTGAAAACAGCGAACGGGTCGGGGTCGTCATCATCGGTCCAGTCCTGTTCTGGTGTGATGCTCATTTCTCAGTTCCAATACTTGCTTCTGGTATAGGCTTTGCCTCCGCGCGCGTCTGCAATATCGTGCGCCGTCCAGCGCCCCCGCGCAAATGAGAATGATCCGCATGAGCCGTCTGCACACCGAACGCCACCTTGTCGCGCGCATTGGTTGGCTGCGGGCGGCAGTGCTGGGGGCCAATGACGGCATCGTCTCGACCGCGAGCCTGATCGTTGGCGTTGCCGCGGCAAACGCATCGCGGGCGGATATCCTCCTGGTCGGGGTAGCCGGCCTTGTCGCCGGCGCGATGTCAATGGCGGCGGGGGAGTTCGTATCGGTGAGTTCGCAATCGGACACCGAGCAGGCCGATCTTGCGCGCGAACGCGGCGAACTCGCCAGCGACCCGGAACATGAAACCGAAGAACTCGCCGGCATCTATGCCAAGCGCGGGCTCGATCCGGTGCTCGCGCGCCAGGTCGCCCAGCAACTTATGCTCAAGGACGCGCTGGGCGCGCACGCGCGCGATGAGCTTGGCATTTCCGAATTCACCAGTGCGCGGCCTGTGCAAGCCGCGTTCGCCTCCGCAATCACCTTCGCCGCCGGCGCGTCGGCGCCGTTGGCGGTGGCTGCTCTGTGCCCAGAACGCCCGCTTATTGTGGCTGTGTCGGCGGCGTCGTTGCTGTTCCTGGCTCTGCTCGGCGCGCTCGGCGCCAAGACCGGGGGGGCGGGATTGTGGCGCGCGGCGGGCCGAGTGACGTTTTGGGGCGCGCTGGCCATGGCCATGACCGCTGCCATTGGCGCGCTGTTTGGCACGGCGGTCTAGACCCGTTTTTGCATCCGCGAACAGCTCGTCTAAACTCGCGCGGAATCGCGAGGGAAGCATGGAACTGTTGACGCACCTGGATGCCGTCGCCGCGGGCGCGGTGGGCTATAGCGAGGCCGCGCGCGCGGCGGTGAAGGCGCGAGTCCCGAAGGATGACCGCGCGGCGTTCGACCGCGAGCAGCACCTCGTGCACGGCTTGGCCTGGATCGCGACCTATGCCGAAACATTGCGCGAGGTCGCCGACTGGGCGCGTGCCTTGAACGAAGCGGGCAGGCTCGGCGAAACCGAACGATTGTTGGCCAGGCTGCTGGCGAGCGAATACGGCGCCCAGCTCGCGGGCGGCGTTGCAATGTCGCAATTGGAGATCATCCGCCCCGCCGATTTGGGCATCGCCGCCCCGCGCGGTGCGACGCCAGTAACGCAAGCGGAGAAGACCCGCCTCGCTGCATTGCTACGCGATGCGCAAGGCCGGGCGACGTTGGAACACACTGGTCTCGACGCGGACTTCGAACTCATGCGCGACCAGTTCCGAAAATTCGCGGAAGCCGAAGTAATTCCCCACGCGCATGGCTGGCATTTGCGCGACGAGCTGATCCCGCTGGAGATTGTCGAGCACATGGGCGCGCTAGGCGTGTTCGGGCTCACCATCCCGGAGGGATATGGCGGCTCTGGCCTCGGCAAGACGGCGATGTGCGTGGTGAGCGAGGAACTCTCGCGCGGCTATATTGGCGTGGGTTCCTTGGGCACGCGTTCGGAAATCGCCGCTGAACTCATCTTGAGCGGCGGAACAGCTGAACAGAAGGCACGCTGGCTGCCGAAAATCGCCAGCGGCGAGATTCTGCCGACCGCCGTATTCACTGAACCCAGTGTCGGCTCGGACTTGGCGAGCCTGAAAACACGCGCGGTGAAGCAAGGCGGCGATTACCTCGTCACCGGGAACAAAACCTGGATCACCCACGCCGCGCGCGCCGACCTGATGACGCTCTTGGTGCGCACCGAGCCCGCCAGCGCCGACCATCGAGGGCTTTCAATGCTGCTAGCCGAAAAGCCGCGCGGCGACGCAACAGGTCCGTTCCCCGCGCCGGGCATGTCGGGCGGGGAGATAGAGGTGCTCGGCTATCGCGGCATGAAGGAATACGAAATCGGTTTTGACGGCTTCCGTGTGCCTGTGGCGAACTTGCTCGGCAGCGTCGAGGGCCAGGGTTTCACGCAATTGATGACGACGTTTGAGAGCGCCCGCATCCAAACCGCCGCCCGCGCGGTCGGGGTTGCGCAAAGCGCGCTAGAGTTCGGACTGCAATACGCCTTGGAGCGCAAGCAATTTGGCGTGGAGATTTTTTCGTTTCCACGCGTCGCCAACAAGCTGGTCATGATGGCGGCGGAGATCATGGCGGCGCGCCAGATCGCCTATTTCGCCGCGCGCCGGAAGGATTCCGGCAAACGCTGCGATCTCGAAGCAGGCATGGCCAAGCTGCTCGCTGCGCGAATCGCTTGGGCCGCCGCCGACAACGCCTTGCAAATCCACGGCGGCAACGGTTTCGCGCTCGAATACCCTATTTCCCGCGTGCTCTGCGACGCGCGCATCCTCAACATTTTCGAGGGCGCGGGCGAAATCCAGGCGCAAGTGATCGGCCGCCGGCTGTTGGAGGAGGGTCGAAATTAACTGGCCTGCCTTCTATCGGGTTGATGTATGATTTTTGCGGCTGTGGCAAGGATTGCCGCTTGGGGAGAAGCGAGATGCGTTTTTTTGCCTTCGCGGGATTGATGTTGCTGGCAGCGTGCGGGGCGCCCGCGCCAAACCCCTATCCCGAGGCCGCGCGCGCAGACTTTCCTTGCACGGCGGACGCCGAACTCTGCGCCTGCACTTGGGACAAGATCATCCGCGCCATGACGAACGAGGAATACCAAGCGGCGGTGTCGCGCTTCCGGGAGACCGGCCGCATGGACCCCCGCGTCACCCGCGCGCGCACGCAATGTTTGGATATGCGCGATGGCTGAAGTACCGCCGGCTTCCAGCCGGCAGGCCGGCAAAATGCCGGCGGTACGTTACGAAGGCCTTCTGCTCTGCAGCGCCGCGAACAAGGTGCCGTCGTCCAGCAAGTCCAGCTCGCCGCCGACAGGGACGCCGTGGGACAATCGGCTCACAATGATCCCCAGCGGCGCCAAGCGCTCAGCCAGATAGTGCGCGGTGGTTTGCCCATCGACGGTGGCGGCGAGCGCCAAAATCACTTCACGCACGCCGCCCGCGCTTGCGCGCTCAAGCAATTTGGCGAAGCGCAAATCTTCCGGCCGCACCCCGTCGAGCGCCGACAGCACTCCGCCCAGCACATGGTAGCGCCCCTTGAACGCGCCGGCGCGCTCCAGCGCCCACACATCACCCACCTCCGCCACCACGCAAATAATCCCATCGTCGCGCTCGTGCGCCGAGCACAGCGCGCATGGGTCCATGGTGTCAAGCGCGCCGCAAGTGGAGCAGGCGCGCACTTTCTCCGCGGCGTCAGTGAGCGCCGCCGCCAGCGGCGCCATTAGAGCGTCCTTCTTTTTCAACAATTGCAACGCCGCCCGCCGCGCCGACCTCGGCCCCAGCCCCGGTATTTTCGCCAGCAGCGAAATCAGCGCCTCGATCTCTGGCGCGGCAATGGCGGATTTGGATCTCATCGGGGCAAGCATTAGCGCGCGAAGCGTTTTTATCACAGCCAAAACACCGACATTCTGGGCGATCGGAGCGAGGCCCGGAAAGACGAGGCAATAAACTTATCCCCGGGATGAACTTCCGTCTCACAATACTGAATCGCTGGCTTGACAATTAGTTGAGCCCCATTACTGAAGCGAACACTTCATTATCGGGAGCATTCATGAATCAGTTCAGCGTGATCCACAGCACCATGACGCTCGAGCGCAGCTACGCCGCTTCGCCCGAGCGCGTATTCGCCGCCTTCGCCGACCCCGCCGAGAAGCGACGCTGGTTCGCCGAGAGCGAGCACCACGACATCCTTGCTTTCGAACTCGATTTCCGTCTCGGCGGCGCCGAACGGCTGCAGTATCGATTTAAAGGGAATGCGCCGATCAAAGGCATGGTGCTGACCGCCGAAGGCCGCCATCTCGATATCGTTCCCAACAGGCGCATCGTCATCGCCCAAAGCATGAGTATCGGGGATGCGCCGTTCTCAGCGGTGCTGGCGACTTTCGAAATCGAACCGTCTGGCCAAGGCGCCAAACTTCTGCTCACGCACCAGGGCGCCTACTTCAATGGCGCTGACGGCCCGGAACGCCGTGAGCAAGGGTGGCGCGCGTTGCTTGATCGCCTCAACATGGCGGTCTCGTGAATGGCGCGTGCAAAGCAGCAGGTCGCGCGGGTCTTCCACGCACTGGGCGATCCAACTCGGCGCGCGATCATCGAAAGATTGAGCGCGGGCCCGGTTTCCGTTTCGCAGCTGGCCGTCCCATTGGGCGTCACGCTCACCGCCGTGACGCAGCACTTGCGGGTGCTGGAGGAAAGCGCTCTGGCGCGGACGGAAAAGCAGGGGCGCGTGCGCACCTGCCGCATCGAGCGGAAGGGATTTTCGATGTTGCAGCAATGGATCGACGTTCAGCGCACGCTTTGGAAAACGCGGCTTGATCGCTTGGACGATCTGCTGGACGAAGAGAATTGACGCCTCGGATTACCAGGCTACGGATCGCGCGTTCCGCGCGTTCGCAATGACGGAGTGTATTATTAACGTGATGCGCCTAGCTCCAGCACATCTTCCCAGGTCCGCAGGCCGCTCCGCTGCGCGTTCACCAGCACCGCCATATTTCCTGGCGCGTGTTTGTTATCGAGCATTTTTTCGTGGGCGTTGGGGATTTTTTCCCAGGGGAAGACTTCGCTCATCGCCGGATCGATACGACGGTCGATGACCAGCTGGTTGGCTTGGGAGGCGTGATACAGATGCGCGAAGTGCGAGCCTTGGATGCGCTTTTGCCGCATCCACAGGAAGCGTGCGTCCATGGTGAGATTGTATCCTGACGTGCCGGCGCAGATCACCACCATGCCGCCGCGCTTGCACACCAACACCGAGACAGGAAACGTCGCTTCGCCCGGATGCTCGAACACGATATCGACATCCTTGCCGCCAGTGATCTCCCAGATCGCTTTGCCGAATTTGCGCGATTCTTTCATGTAATCGGCGAATTCGGGCCCATTCACTTTCGGCAATTGGCCCCAGCATTTAAAATCGTTGCGATTGAGCACGGCTTTGGCGCCCATGCTCAGCACGTAATCCTTCTTGTCTTCGGATGAGACCACGCCGATCGCATGCGCCCCGCTGACCGCGCAAAGTTGTACGGCAAACACGCCAAGCCCGCCGGACGCGCCCCACACCAAAACATTCTGTCCTGGCCTAAGCACATTCGGCCGCCAGCCAAACAGCATGCGATAAGCCGTGGCCAAGGTCAGCGTGTAGCAGGCGCTTTCTTCCCAAGTGAGATGCTTGGGGCGCGCCATCATCTGGCGCGCTTGCACTTTGCAGAATTGCGCGAACGAGCCGTCGGTGGTTTCGTAACCCCAGATTTTCTGGCTCGGCGAAAACATCGGGTCGCCGCCATTGCATTCCTCGTCGTCGCCGTCGTCCTGGTTGCAATGGATCACCACTTCGTCGCCCGGCTTCCAGCGCTTCACCTTGGCGCCCACCGCCCAGACAATGCCGGAAGCGTCCGAGCCAGCGACGTGGTAAGGCTGCTTGTGCACGTCGAGCGGCGAGATCGGCTCGCCCAGCGCCGCCCAGACGCCGTTGTAATTCACCCCCGCCGCCATCACCAAAACCAGCGCCTCGTCCTCGCCGACCTGGGGCGTCGGCACTTGTTCCAGCTGCATCGCGGTCGCCGGCCGCCCATGCCGCTCCTTTCGAATAGCCCACGCCCACATCGTCTCAGGCACTTGAAACTGCGGAGGAATTTCACCTATGCCGTAAATGGATTTGACCGCTTTCAGGTTCGCATGCGCCATGGCTCGCCCCTTATGTTGCGGTGCACAATGGGTCCAATTCCGGTAAATCGTCAATGGGCGTCAAAGAGCGCCAATGCCGCCATGCGCCGCTAGCGACCGAGGGGGCGAAGGTGGGCCTAAACGGGCATGGACCGCCAGCGCCCTCGCCGGCTTATGCGTTGTGATTGGGAGCGCGGGCCTCCGGCCCGCATGCGCGCTAGAGGCACGCGCTCCAAGCTTCAAACACCGGCGCATGCCGGCGAGGGCGCCGGCGGTCCATATTGTGTTGTCCGTGATCCGCCCCACCCCTCACGCCTTAAACGGATCGCGCATCAAGATTACATCGTCGCGCTCCGGGCTGGTCGATACCAAAGCCGCCGGGCAGCCGATCAGTTCTTCGATGCGTCGGATGTATTTGATGGCTTTGGCGGGGAGGTCGCGTGAGGAGCGCACGCCGCGTGTGGCGGCTTTCCAGCCTTCGAGGGTTTCGTAAATCGGGACCACGGCTTGCTGCTCCTTCAGCGCGGCGGGAAAATAGTCGAGCGTGCAATCGCCGAGTTTGTAGCCGGTGCAAATCTTGATTTCGTCGAAACCGTCGAGCACGTCGAGCTTGGTCAGCGCGATGCCGTCGGCGCTCGAGAGAGCGATCGATTGGCGCACCAGAACCGCGTCGAACCAGCCGCAGCGGCGGGGGCGACCGGTATTGGTGCCAAATTCGTGCCCCGCTTCGCCGAGTTTTTTGCCGATGGCGTCGCTCAGTTCCGTTGGGAACGGCCCAGCGCCCACGCGCGTCGTGTAGGCTTTGACCAAGCCCAGCACATAAGTGATCGCGCGCGGGCCGACGCCCGATCCCGCCGCAGCTTGCCCCGCCACCACGTTGGACGAAGTGACAAACGGATAAGTGCCGTGATCGACATCTAGCAGCACGCCTTGCGCGCCCTCGAACAGGATGCGCTTGGATTCTTGCAGCGCCTTGTCCATCACACGCCAAGCCGGCTGCGCATAAGGCAGCACTTTCGGCGCCACCTCAGCAAGCTCAGCCTTGAGTGCCGCGACATCGATCTCCGGCAGATCGAGCCCGCGCCGCAGCGCATTGTGGTGCGCGGTAAGGCGCTCGATCTTCCAGGCGATGGCTTCGGGATCGGCGAGATCGGCCACGCGCACCGCGCGGCGGCCGACTTTATCTTCGTACGCTGGCCCGATGCCGCGCCTGGTGGTGCCGATGGAGGCCGCCCCCGCTTGCGCTTCGCGCGCGGCGTCAAGGTCGCGGTGGAACGGCAGGATCAGGCAGGCTTGGTCGGAGAGCACCAGTCTGTCGGGCGAAATGCGCACACCCTGGGCTTCGATTTTGGCGATCTCTTCCACCAGCGCCCAGGGATCGACCACGACGCCATTGCCGATCACCGAGAGCTTGCCCTGCACGACGCCGGACGGCAGCAGCGCCAGCTTGTAAGTCGTGTTGCCCACAACCAAAGTGTGCCCGGCATTGTGGCCGCCCTGAAAGCGCACCACCACGTCGGCGCGATGACATAACCAGTCGACGATCTTGCCTTTACCCTCATCGCCCCATTGGGCGCCTACCACCACAACCGCGGACATGCATGCTCCTTATGTGCGGTGCTGGGTGTATGCTTCGCGCGCGCGCGTCAAGCCTGGCCGCGCGTCCAACCTCAGACCCTCGGTGCGTTGGCGCGCGCAAATCCCGGCGGGTCGAATTTCGCGGGAGGTGCGGCCACGCTCATGTAATATTCGCCAGCCTTGGCGCCAATCTCATACAAGAGACCGAGGTTTGATTGCTCTGAGTTTGTTATCTCCCGAAGCGCTTTGAGCTGCGAGGGGGCGAGTTCGCGCCCGATCAAGACCTGAGCATGTTCGGGCCGGCGGCTACTCGCGTCGATTTCCTCAATGCGAGCATCGATGCGCTGGAAGTGAAGGAGCGGCTCACGAGCAAGATAGGGCGCGCTGGGCTGATCCCCCTTTTCGCTGTTGATGTACCAGCGTTGTTGGCACTCGGACAGCGCTTGAACGTAAGCGATTTGCTGCAGCGACACGTCATGGATCATACTGCGCAACGCGTTGAGGGTTTGGCCGACGAATGTTTTTCGGCGATAGTGCGCGGCGTCCTCCCGCTCGCGAATGAATCCAGTGCCGAGGGAGAGGATGTAGAGGTTGTCTCCACCTGGCGTCCATCGGAAGCCATAGGCAGGGTCGGTCGCGAGGGCCGCGAGTTCAAACGCCGGATTGTTGTAACCGCCGACGCCGCCATCAATCACGAAGCACGTCTGATTTTTATCGGCGTCGCCTTGCTTGGGCATCTGCAAGAGCACGCCCTTGAAGAAATGCGGCGCCGCCGCGCTTGCTTGCACTAGGTCGCGCACTCGAAAGCGACAATTGCGATCGAAATAGACCCAGTCGGGGTGGTTCACGAGGACCCAAGCGCTGCCCGTGTCGATCCGTTTGCAATAGATCGCCAGGCCGGTGCGCAAATCCTTCGATTCGAGTGTCCGCCCCTTAAATGCCGACTTGAGCGCACGCTGCAGCGGCCCGCTCAGGAACATGGGGAACAAGATGCCGACCCCCTGAAACCAGAAGCGACGAAAAACCTTCGGGATCACCGACTTATATAAGTTGGAGATCTCAGCCACGCTCATGCCTAGCGCTAGCCCAGCGGCTATGATCGAACCGGTCGAGGTTCCCCCGATGAGATCGAAATAGTCGCACAGTCGAAAATTTGGATTGCCAGCGCGCGCGCTCAAATGCGCTTCAAGCTTGCCCAGCGCGCCAATCGTAAGCAGCCCTCTGACACCCCCGCCATCGAGCGCCAGAATGCGCTTCGGTCCCGGCTGTTTGAAACGCGCGCGAAGATGTTTACCCAACGCAATCCCCCTTCTGGAGCTGGCGCCACTATAGAGGAAAATGCGCTCGGCTGAAACACTTCGATTCGCGCTTCGCAACGGCAGGCGACTGGCAAGTATCTTGGTATTACGGCTTGCGCGCGCCCGCGAGCGCGTCGAGCTGTTTTTGCATCGCTTCCATCTGGCGGCGCAAGTCGGCGACTTGGGAATCGTTGAAATCTTCCTCGCGCGGGTTCGGTTTTGGCGCCGCCCCTGCCATCGCGGGCGGCATGACCGCGGCTGTAAACGGGGTCCAAGCCGACATCGCCTGCTGGAACAGCGCCATGTTGCGCTGGGCTTGCTCCTCGAACGCGCCCATCGGCGTGGCGGCGCCAAAAGTGAGGGAGAAATTGTCGCGCATCTGTTCCTGCGCCTTAGAGAAGCTCTCCATGCTCATTTCGAGATAAGGCGGCAGGAAACCCTGCATCTGGTCGCCGTAAAAGCGGATGAGGCGGCGCAGGAACGGCACCGGGAGCAGGTTTTGCCCACGGCTTTCTTGTTCGAATATGATTTGCGCCAACACTGAACGCGTAATGTCGTCGCCGCTCTTGGCATCAATCACCACGAAGTCCACGCCCTCGCGCACCATTTCGGAGAGGTGTTCCAGCGTCACGTAGCTCGACGCCTTAGTGTTGTAGAGCCGCCGGTTCGCGTATTTCTTGATCACCACGCGTTCGGCCTCGGGGCCCGAGCCCGCTTGGGTTTCCTCCGCCGTCTGGCCGTCCCCCGCTGCTTGGCCATTAGTGTTCACCACCAAGAACCCCTCATCTTGCGCCCGCGAAGGCGCGAGCCGCGGGTAGAATCCGCTCTCCTTGCCCGCAATGCAAGACAAAGCACCCCAATTCACCTGCGCTTTGCGACCAGTCCACTTGGATTTCGCCTGGCGCTTGTGCAATAGGAGCCGAAACTCTCCCTTTCCGGCCAAAGCCTTCGCCCCCAAGGAGCCACTCCCAATGACCGACATCGTCATCGTTTCCGCCGCCCGCACAGCCATTGGCTCGTTCTCCGGCGCCTTTGCCGCGACGCCCGCCCATGAGCTGGGCAAGGTCGCGATCATAGCCGCGCTGCAGCGCGCCAAAGTCGATGCCAAGGAGGTGTCGGAAGTGGTGCTGGGGCAGGTGTTGACCGCAGGCCAGGGCATGAACCCGACCCGCCAGGCGAGCCGAGCGGCCGGCGTGCCGGACGAATCTCCGGCGTGGAGCTTAAACCAGGTGTGCGGCTCTGGTCTGCGCGCGGTGGTGGTCGGCGCTCAGCAGATCAAGGCGGGCGATGCGAAGATCGTCGTCGCTGGGGGCCAAGAGAATATGAGCCTTGCCCCCCATGTCGCGCATCTGCGCAACGGCCAGAAAATGGGCAATCTCGAATTCAAGGACACGATGATTAGCGACGGGCTGACCGACGTGTTCAACGCTTATCACATGGGCGTCACCGCCGAGAACGTCGCCGAAAAATGGCAGATCACCCGCGCCCAACAAGATACGTTCGCCACCGCCTCGCAGCACAAAGCCAGCGCCGCGCAAAAGGCCGGCAAGTTCAAGGATGAAATCGTCGCAGTGAATGTGAAGGGCCGCAAGGGCGACACCATTGTCGAAGCCGACGAATACATCAAACACGACGCCACGCTCGAAGGCGCCGCCGGCCTGCGCGCCGCGTTCAAGAAGGACGGCACGGTGACGGCGGCGAATGCCTCGGGCATCAATGACGGCGCGGCAGCTTTGGTGCTGATGAGCGCCGATGAAGCATCGAGGCGCGGACTCACCCCGCTCGCGCGCATCGCCTCGTGGGCCTCGCGCGGCGTCGATCCCGCTTTGATGGGCGCGGGGCCGATCCCATCGTCGAAGGCCGCACTCGAGAAAGCCGGCTGGAAAGTTTCCGATCTCGACCTAGTCGAAGCCAACGAAGCCTTCGCCGCCCAAGCTTGCGCCGTGAACAAGGACATGGGCTGGGATCAAGCCATCGTCAACGTCAATGGCGGTGCGATTGCGTTGGGACATCCCATCGGCGCGTCAGGCGCGCGCGTACTGACGACTTTGTTGTACGAATTGCAGCGGCGCGGAAAAAGCAAAGGCCTCGCCACGCTCTGCATCGGCGGGGGAATGGGGATTGCGGTGTGCGTGGAGCGTTGAGTAGGCCGAGATCCTTGGTCCACGCACTGGCATTAGGCATTCTGCTGGTGGGGGCGTGTGATCGTGGCACCCCCGCAAACAGCAACGAGGTCGTTGTACACACGGAAGATGTCGAGGAACGCGCTACGACTCAAGCCGACGGAAGCGTTGGGGGAAGTCGGGAGTTCGAGGGGTATTTCGAGCCGACACCGGTAGCGGTTCAGCATGTGCGAGCGACGCTCGTCCTTTGGGATGAATTGCAACGTTGCACGGCGGACCCACGCTTCGCGGAAGTGGGTTTTGCGCCCGCAACAACGCCTTGCAGGGGGTTGCTGGATCGAATAAATGCGCTAGCGGATGATAGGGTAGCAAGCCGTGAGGCACGGGGAACTGGTCTCGACTGTCTGGCTGGCGAGGTGGCCTCGACCGGCCTGGCAATGATCCCTCCGATGAATGAGGGTGACCGGCAGGTCGTCGCTTTCTTTGCCCCCAAGTTTGAGGGTTGCCGCACGCGGCTTGAGCGTTGGGAAAGCCGCTCACGCTAGCTAGATTTTCAAGCCGATGCTTCCACCCCGCGCCATCAAAAGCCAATGCCGAAGAAGCCCAAAGATACCAAGCAGCCATCGCCCCGTGAGGCAGCCCTCAAGACCGACTGGGCGCGCGTAGACGCCATGACCGACGCGGAAGTCACCGAAGCGGCCAAGAGCGACCCCGACGCACAGCCCGTGTCCGCCGAATGGTTCGCCCGCGCCGCCAAACGCCGCGCGGCCCGGAAGATCGCGGCGGAGTAGGGCGGGCGCCGTCCCTTCTCCCCCTTCGGGGGAGAAGGTGGCCCGAAGGGCCGGATGAGGGGCTGGCGCCGATTGCAGGGTGAGGCGCTGAGATTTATTTTTGGAGCTGACCCGGAGCGGCGATAGGCAGGCAATCACCGGCAAGGCGGGAGTTATGAAGCGCATCCTTCAAGTCGGTTTCGTGCTGAGTATCGTTTGGCTGGGCTTCACAATTGAAGTGCGTGCTGAAGAGCGTTGTTACGACGTGGCGCTTGTGGGCAGGATTGTTGACCAAAGCAACTTTGTGCCGTTGGACGAACTCGTCGCCGAGCCGGAGTCCGATGCGATATATCTCGGTGGCAGATTGGATTTACGTGTCAGCATTGATCGCGTGCTCGTAGGCGAAGGCCTGCCGCACAGCATCGACACTCGCGCCGTGATGACAGACGTTCCCTCGCGCCGAGTTCAGTTCATCTTCTTCCTGAGGCGAGGGAATGCGTCGCTCTTTGAAGCGGTAGATTGGGACTTTGCCAAGCGAGATGCTGCTGGCGAGTTTTTGTTGCCTATTGGCGACGACAACACGCCAACTCGTTGCAAGGCGGGCGTCCGCTGAAGCAAAGCGCGGAGCGCGCATCGAAGCGAGCGCATCCCTCATCCGGTCTCGCTGCGCTCGACCACCTTCTCCCGCGCAGCGGGAGAAGGGACGCGCCCCCCCTCACGCCTTGCGCGGCGGCACCACGTCCTTGAAGGCGTCGAAGCTCTTCCATGCCGGCTCGACGGGGGCCGTTCCGGCGTGGGGCGCGTAGGGGGATTCAGCGCCAGCGCCAAGGTCGTGGATGTAGCGCGGACAATTGGGGAAGATGTGCTCCGGCGTCACCCTGATCAGCGCCTGCACGCCGACAAAGTCAGCCAGCAGCGGATCGTCGAACGCGATGCTCGCGCGCCCGTTGACGCGTAGCCGCTTCGGCGCGCCATCCATGGCGATGAACAGCAGCGCGACGGCGGGGTTAACCTCGATGTTGCCGAGGCTGCGAAACATGCCGTTGCCGTCATAGTCGGGAAACACGATCAGGTCCGGCGCGAGCGCGCGCACGAAGCCGGGCGCGCCGCCCTTGTAGGAACAATCGGGGCGGCCCTCGGCATCCGCCGTCGCCAGGAAGAAGAAGCTGACGCCGTCGATGAGAGCCGCGTCGGCCTCGGTCAGCAGCGTGCGGTGCGTGACCTGCGCCAGCCGGTCGGCAAGCGCGGTCGAGGCAAAGCGATCCTGCACCGAGCGATGGCCGTCGTGGTAGAAGCCCATGGCCGTGACCTCGAAAAGGCTGTTGGCGTCTGCTAGCACGTATCGAGCGGCTCGGGCTAGGCTACCCCCAACCCCAAATCCCGCAGCACCGCGCCCTGATCAAAGTAGGGCCGCTCGCAGATAATCTTGTCGCTCCCGGGCGCGAACTGGAAGCTGCCGGCCATGCGCACGCGGAAGCGTTTGCCGGTGGGTTCGATGCTGCGCCCGCCGACGCGCAACGGCCCCAGATGCGTGCCGGTAAGCCAGAATTCCACCAGTACAACATCGCCGTCGGCGGCGAGGGCGATGATCTCGTTGGCCTGGTCGGGGAAGGGGGTGCGCGAGAGCGCGAAATAGCGGCGCACTTCGGCTTCGCCGTCGAACACCGCGCCCGAGCCGTACATTTCATAGCGCGGATGCGCGAAGGTGGCGATGACGCCGTCCCAGTCCTGCACGCATTCAAGCGCCATGTGCTCGCGCACGGTGTTGATGCGGGCGGCGGCGAGGTCGGTCATGGGGGTCTCGGTCGGTTTCTTGTGGACGCACCGTGGATACAAAAAGAGCCGGCTGGAAGCCGGCGGTCCATGTTTTCGATCTATCCCACGGCAAACGCCCTTCCCGGAGAGTAAAATCAAGGCGCCGTTGGGCCGTTTCCCGGACACGCGAAGCGTGAGCCGGGTCCATCGTGGTGGCAAACGCCGAATGCCGCAGCTTACGCCGCCATGGACCCCGGATCACGCTGCGCGTGTCCGGGGAGCGGTGTGGACATCAGTGTGTGTCGTTCAAAACAAGGCCGCCACCCTACCCCGCGTCGTGGAGCACTTCCCAGGTATGCCCATCGGGGTCGGTGAAATAGCCCGAATAAGTGCCTTCATCGTCGGCGGCCGCGGAGATGGTCGCGCCGGCGGCCTTGGCCTTGGCCACCAGCGCATCGACTTCACCGCGGCTTTCGGTGAAATAGCTGAGGATGGCCTCGGCTTGGCCTTTGGCGGCGGGGCGATGGCCGACGCTTTCGACATAGACGCCGAACTCGCTGCGGTCGAGCAACACCAGATAGATACCGTCGAGATTGAAGGCAGCGTGATCCGCGTCCTGTTCCTCCGGGGTCAGCCCCAGGCCTTTGTAGAAGGCCAGCGACTTCTGCAGATCATCGACCGGTAGGGTCACGCATGAAATCGCTGCGGGCATTCTCACCTCCATGATGACGCCGGATGCGTCTTCAAGCGCCTAGGGGTGCAGGGATTCTCGCGGCCCGAAAAGGCTCGATTGCGTTCAGCTCGAGGCGGCGATCTCCCCCGCCGCGCGCGCGCCAGAAGCGGCGTTCGCCGGCCTCGCGAGAAACACCCTAAACTATTGTAATTCACTGTGTTTTTTGCGCACCGCCAGGATTTAATTGTGAACGTCCAGGGGTGTTGAATTGTGCCTAGGGCACCGCTCTCCACAACATGACGGGTCCCACAAATGGGGTGAATTAAAGGGGTCAATACGATGCGTAGTCTAATCTTCGGTGCGGCGGCCTTGTTGGCCGTGGCCGCGCCCAGCATGGCGGCGGCGGAGACGGGCGGCGCGCTTAGGCTGACCTATGCCTCACTCGATGGGGGCAGAGACTCCTTCGAGTGCGAATGCAGCGATTCCAAGGACAGCATCGTCGCGCTGAGCGGAATTGTCATTACCGATCTCGATCATGAAGGCTGGCGGGTGCAAATCAACGGCGGCAGCGCCGATATGGATCACAACAACCATTCCGACGCCTTCAGCCAGGTAGAAGTCCATGCCGTGAAGGACCTCGGCCCGGTGCAAGTCGGCGCCTTCGCCGGCATGTTCAACAATAACGGCCACAGCTTCAACGAATTCGGCGTCGAAGCGGCGATGGATTTCGAAAAGGGCCGCATCGCGGTCAGCGCCACCACCGCCAACAGCCCGAACAGCAGCTTTTTCGACGACACGACTTCTGTCGCCGCCACCGGTACGTTCAATCTGAACGACAGCTGGAGCATCGGGGCGACGGTCTCAAGCACCGATTTCGGAAATTTCGGCAATGGCGAGGATGTCGATTCCTACGGCGTCAACATCGCCTACCGGGTTCCAGACTCGAACTTCACAATCGGCCTCGGTTATCGCTCGTCCGATTCCGATCATGAAGTCGATTTTGTCGGCGTGTCGCTGACATGGGGCTTCGGTGAAGGCGCACGCGGGCGCGATATGCCAGGCGCGATGGCCCTGCTGCCGGACGCAGCCGCCGTCGAATAAGAGCGGCGTGCCTCGCCTACAGCTTGAAAGCCCCGGCTTCGGCCGGGGCTTTTTTGTAACCATTCCATCGGCAACAGAGCGTGTTGACAAAGCAAAGGTCTGGCCCTGTCAATCGGCATAATTCAGCCCCGGAGCACACTTTGGACCCCGCTCAACTTGCTCAGGAAGCCAGCAGGCTAAAAGCCCTGGGCAAGCTCGACGAAGCTATCGGTGCTTATGCTGAAATTACGCGCCTTAGTCCAATAAGTGCGGTTGCTGAACACAATCTGGCGGCTGCACTCGGCGATGCGGGCCGCCATGGCGAGTGCGAAGCACACATCCGCAAATCGCTCGCTTTGGGCAGCGACGCTGGGGAGACTTGGCTGGTGCTGGCGCGCGCACTGATGGGGCTGAAGCGCTTTGACCAAGCAGGACAGGCGTTTCGCACCGCCATTGCACGCAAAGCCACGCTTTACGATGCGCACCGGGAACTTGCGCAGCTTTGTTGGATGATGTCGGCCGATATTGAGGCGGCGCTTGCGGACATCGACCAAGCGGCCCGATCAAGACCTGCTGACATTCGCCTGCAAGCGCTGAAGGCTCAAATATTGGAAACTGTTGGCGAACGGGAAAAGTCCAACGCGCTCATCTCGGCCTTGGCCCGCGCGCACGCGGATGAACCTGCAATCTGCGTGCAGGCCGCCCAGAGTGCGCAGGCGATTGGCGATTTGGTCGGCGCACTGGGCTTTGCCGAGCGCGCCGCCCAGCTCGCGCCCGGCAATGCCGCAACCAGTGTTACGCTGGCGGAAGCATGTCTCGGTGTGGGGGATGCCAAGCGCGCCGCCGATGTCGCGCTGGCGACGCTTGTGCATACGCCGAACAATCAGCACGCCATCGCGCTCGCAGCCACGGCGTGGCGAATGCTCGGCGATTTTCGGTATCGCGAACTCTACGATTACGAGGCCTTTGTCCGGCCAATGTGGATTGTAACGCCGGCGGGGTGGCGCGACCTAGATCACTATATCGCTGACGTCAAGGAAGCGCTCGCCGCGGAGCACGGGTTCAGCGCGCACCCGATGAATCAATCGATACGCTTCGGCACCCAGGCGACCAACATTCTGCAATGCGAGCACGCCGCGCTAAAGGCGCTGCCGCGGGCTCTTGATGGCCCGATCAATGAATATCTGGGCGCCCTTGGCCAAGGCGCCGATCCGCTGCGCAGTAGAAACCGCGGGCAATACCGCTTTCACGGCATGTGGTCGATCCGCATGCAGGCGGGTGGATTTCATATCGATCATGTCCATGCCCAGGGATGGATTTCTTCAGCTTGCTATGTCGCGCTGCCGCCTCTGAGCAAGGACAAGGAGGGCTGGATCAGATTCGGCCAACCCGGGATCAAGACGACACCGCCCCTTGAAGCAGAGCATTTTGTCGAGCCCGCGCCGGGCCGGCTGGTCCTGTTCCCGTCCTACATGTGGCACGGAACCGTTGCGTATTCCGAGCCAGGCGAGCGTATGACGTTCGCCTTTGATCTCCTGCCGGCCTGAGCGCCGCTCGTCAGGTCCGCAATTTCGTCAGCACGTCTTGCGCCACCGCCTTCGGCACTTCTTCGTAATGGTCGAATTCCATCACGTAGGAGGCGCGGCCTTGGCTGAACGAGCGTAGCGTATTGACGTAGCCGAACATATTGGCCAGCGGCGCCATGGCGTTGATGATAGTGGCGTTGCCGCGCATGTCCTGCCCGAGGATCATGCCGCGGCGCGAATTCAGATCGCCGATCACCGAGCCGACATAATCTTCCGGGCTGGTGACTTCGACTTTCATGATCGGCTCAAGCAAGCGCGGATCGCCTTTTTCCTTGAGTTCGCGATAGGCCGCCTGCGCGGCGATCTGGAACGTGAGTACGTTGGAATCGACGTCGTGATAGTCACCGTCGATGAGCGTCGCGGTGAAATCGATCAACGGGAAGCCGGCCAGCAGGCCGTTTTCTTTGCTCATGTTCAGGCCTTTTTCGACGCCCGGCACGTATTCCTTCGGCACCGCGCCGCCGACGATCGAATTCTTGAACACAAAGCCCGTCCCCGGCTCGCCCGGCCCGAATTCGATCTTGACGCGCGCGAATTGTCCCGAGCCGCCGGTTTGCTTCTTGTGGGTGTAGTCGATAGTGGCGGAGCGGCCGAGCTTTTCGCGGTACGCCACTTGTGGCGCGCCAACGGTGGCATCGACTTTGTAGGTGCGGCGCAGGATGTCGACCTTGATGTCGAGATGCAGTTCGCCCATGCCTTTGAGGATGGTCTGGCCGCTTTCCTGGTCGGTGGAGACGCGGAAACTCGGATCCTCGTTGGCGAGCTTCTGCAGCGCTACGCCAAGCTTTTCCTGATCCGCCTTGGACTTAGGCTCGATCGCCACTTCGATGACCGGCTCGGGGAAAATCATCCGCTCCAGAATCACCGGCTTGTGCGGATCGCAGAGTGTATCCCCGGTGCGCGTATCCTTCAGCCCCGCCAGCGCCACGATATCGCCGGCGAAGGCTTCCTTGATGTCCTCGCGGTTATTGGCGTGCATCAGCAGCATGCGCCCGCAGCGCTCTTTCTTGTCTCGGGTCGAGTTTACCAGACCGTCGCCGGTATTGAGCACGCCGGAATATATGCGGCAGAAGGTAATCGTGCCCACGAAGGGATCGTCCATGATCTTGAACGCTAACAGCGACATCGGCTCAGAGTCGGAGGCCGGACGCACAAGTTCCTTCTCGATGTCATCGGGATCGACGCCCTTGATGGCCGCGCGATCGAGCGGGTGCGGCAGATAATCGACCACCGCGTCCAGCAGCGGCTGCACGCCCTTATTCTTGAACGCCGAGCCGCACAGCATCGGGTACCATGTCCCCTTCAGCACCGCGAGGCGAATGAGGCGCTTCAGGGTGGCGATATCGGGCTCTTCGCCGTCGAGATATTTTTCCATCGCCAAATCGTCCATTTCGACGGCCGCCTCGATCATCAGATTGCGATACTCAAGCGCTTGTTCCTTCAGATCATCGGGGATTTCGACGATATCGAACTTCGCGCCAAGCGCTTCGTCCTTCCAGATGATCGCCTTCATCTCAACCAGATCGACCACACCTTTGAAACTCGACTCAATGCCGATCGGCAATTGCAGCGGCACCGGGCGCGCGCCCAGGCGCTTCTTGATGTCGGCGACGCAATTGAAAAAATCAGCGCCGATCTTGTCCATCTTGTTGGCGAAGATGATGCGCGGCACGCTGTACTTATCGCCCTGGCGCCAGACGGTTTCGGTCTGCGGCTCCACACCCTGATTGCCGTCCAGCACCACCACGGCGCCATCGAGCACGCGCAAGGAGCGCTCCACTTCGATGGTGAAGTCGACGTGGCCGGGGGTGTCGATGATGTTGAGCCGCTTGCCTACCCAGAACGTCGTCGTCGCCGCCGAGGTAATGGTGATGCCGCGCTCTTGCTCCTGTTCCATCCAGTCCATGGTGGCCGCGCCATCGTGGACTTCGCCCATCTTGTGGCTCTTGCCGGAATAGTACAAAATCCGCTCGGTGGTCGTGGTTTTTCCGGCGTCGATATGCGCCATGATGCCGAAATTGCGGTAGTCTTCGATCTTGTACTGTCGAGGCATGACAATTCTGTCCGTGAGTTACACTTGTACCGCCGCCTTCTAGGCGGCATGCCGGCTAGAAGCCGGCGGTACGTTTACCAGCGATAGTGGGAGAAGGCGCGGTTGGCTTCGGCCATGCGGTGGGTGTCTTCGCGCTTCTTGACCGCGTTGCCGCGATTGTTGGAGGCGTCGATCAATTCGCCGGCGAGGCGCTCCTGCATGGTGTTTTCGTTGCGCGCGCGGGCCGCGCCCACCAGCCAGCGAATGGCCAGCGCCTGGCGGCGCTCGGGGCGCACTTCCACCGGCACCTGATACGTGGCCCCGCCGACCCGGCGCGAACGCACTTCGATCGAAGGGGCGACATTTGTCAGCGCATCATGAAACGCTTCGATCGAGGCGCGCTTCAGCTTCTGTTCGACCGTCTCCAGCGCGCCATAAACGATCTGCTCGGCGGCAGATTTCTTGCCCTCATACATGATGTAATTCATGAATTTGGTGAGCACGAGATCGCCATAGACGGGATCGGGCAGAACTTGGCGCGGCTCGGCGCGGTGACGGCGGGACATTGACTTGGTTCCTTATTTCGGTCGCTTGGCGCCGTAGAGCGAGCGGCGTTGTCTGCGGTCTTTGACGCCCTGGGTGTCGAGGACGCCGCGCAGGATGTGATAGCGAACGCCCGGCAAATCCTTGACCCGGCCGCCGCGGATCAGCACCACCGAGTGCTCCTGCAAATTGTGCCCCTCGCCGGGGATGTAGCACACCGCTTCAATGCCCGTGGTCAGGCGCACCTTGGCGACCTTGCGCAGCGCCGAGTTCGGCTTCTTCGGCGTCGTCGTATAAACCCGGGTGCAGACGCCGCGCCGCTGCGGGCAGGCTTTCAGCGCCGGCGCTTTGTTGCGCACCGGCTTCGGGTGCCGCGGCTTGCGGATTAGCTGGTTAATCGTCGGCATCGTGCCTTTTTACATCCTGCTGGCTTACAACGTCGAATAGCGCGCCGCGTGGCCCCCACCTCTTCTTGGCTGGGGGCGCCGCCTCTCAGCGCGCCGCTTTTAGGTTCAAACGACGGCCCGAACGCAGCTTTGCGCCGAACCCTGCCCGAATGAGGCGCGAGTGATACTGGCGAGGCCGGGGGGCGTCAAGCGGGGGGGTTGACAGGTGCTAGAATTGTGGCGGCTAGGCTATACCCGCACTCCCCCGTTGCTATACCCACGCCCAATGAACTTGCCGGCGCACCTTCAACGATTTCGCGACCAGATCTTGGCCGACCCCTCCCTGCTGGCGCAAAAGCTCGATTTTTTCAGCCAACGCGTCCTTTTTCTACGTTTCGCCGTTGCTGACTACAGACATGCGAGCTTCTTGGACGACCGCATACTCACGCCAACCACGCAAGGCACGTGGGTGAGCTTTGACGACGTTTCGCTTGCCCTTTCCGGCGCTATCCAAGCGCGGCCGCTCCATTTAATATTTCATGCCGGGCATGTGGGCTCAACCCTAATAAGTCGCCTTTTGGAGGACGTGGGCGGTGTTCTCGCCCTGCGCGAGCCGCTTGCGCTACGGGCGCTGGCGGAGGCTCAAGATGTGCTCGGCGCGCGGGATTCTCTCCTCAGTCAAGATCGCTTCGAGCTTCTTGTCCGCGAACAAATCCTGCTCTGGAGCCGAGGCTACGCGGATACACGAGCGGCTATCGTCAAGGCCACCAGCGCCGCGGCGCGTCTTGGCCCAGCATTATTGCAAGCTTGCCCGACGGCGCGCGCGCTCTACCTCCACTTGCCTCTTCAACCCTATCTTGCCACGCTACTCGCCGGCGAACATTCTGTTGTTGATCTGCGCGGACATGCGGCGGAAAGGGCGCGACGATTGAAGCGCTTTGGCCAAGAGCTTTTGGCGCCGGTCTATGCCATGAGTATAGGCGAGTTGGCTGCTATGAGCTGGCTGGCCGAGCGGCTCACCGAAGGTGCGCTAAGTCGAGCCTGCGACGAACGCTTATTATCGCTAAACTTTGAACAAGTACTCAAAACGCCGGAAACGTCATTGCGCGCAATTTGCGATCATTTCCAACTGGACGCGCCAGATTCCTATTTCGAGAATGTCGCGCGAAACCCGAACTGGGGACGCTATTCAAAAGCCCCAGAACACCCCTATTCGCCACAAATACGCGAGCAAATCCTGGCCGAAGCCCGCGCTACCAAGGCAGAAGAAATTCGCAAGGGGCTCCTGTGGTTTGAGGCGATGGCGGCAAAGTCGCCATTGATCCAACACTTGTCCATTTAGTCGCGTACGCACAATTGATTGAAGCCTTTGACGCTCTGCGCTAGTTACTAAGTAATGTCAGAGACGTCGTTGGAAGAGATGATACGGCGCGCCGAGTTCGCGGAGCGCACGGGCGACCGCAGTATGGCCACCCAATGTTGGGACGCGCTCATTGCCGCCGCACCGCAGCATCCGCGTGCGCTATTCATAGAGGGCAAAAGGCTTGTCGAGCGCGGTGAAGCGGGCGCCGCGCTTGACGTGCTGGTGCGAGCGGAAGCGCTTGACCCCGTTTACCCCGAGATACCGCTCTACGCGGCGCTAGCGCATCGCATGCAGGGCGCGCTCACCGATTCGGTCAACGCGCTCGACCGGGCCCTCGCAAACGACCCCTATTTCTTTGTCGCACTTTTGTCGAAAGGCGCAATCTTAGAGCAACTCGGCAAACCGAGACTGGCGGTGCAGGTCTATAAGAATGCGATCAAGATCGCCCCCCCGCCCGAGAGGCTGCCCGCTTCGCTGCGAACCCCGCTCGACCGCGCTCACGCCCTCGTCACCGCAAGCGCGCGCGCCCTGGCCAAGCATTTGCGCTCACAAACCGCGGCCTTGCGCGCCCAAAGCAAAGGCGTCGCTCTCGATCGGTTCGAGGAAAGTATGGCGATCCTGGCGGGAGTGCAGCCGCGCTATGTGCACGATCCGGCCTTGCTCTATTATCCACGCCTGCCAGCAATCCCTTTTTTCGAACGAAGCCACTTTCCGTGGCTTGGCGAACTTGAAGCAAACGCAGCGATTATCACGTTGGAATTGAACCAAGTCTTGCGCGAGGATCTGGTGAAATTCACGCCGTACATCCAATATCCGCCGGGCGCTCCTGTAAATCAGTGGGCGCAGCTCAACCATTCACTCGCCTGGAGCACGTTCTTCCTTTGGCGCGATGGCGTTCGCCAAGACGAGAATTGCGCACGTTGCCCGAAAACAACGGCGATACTCGCGACGCTGCCGCTCGCGCACCAGCCAGGCTACGCGCCCACGGCAATGTTCTCAATGCTGAACCCGCGCACGCACATTCCGGCGCACACCGGCTCGGCCAATACAAGGCTCATCGTTCATTTGCCGCTTGTCCTGCCAAACAATTGCCGCTTTCGCGTCGGCGCGGAGACTCGCGCCTGGCGCGATGGCGAAGCCTGGATATTCGATGACACCATCGAGCATGAAGCTTGGAACGACAGCGACGAAACCCGCGTCATCCTCATTTTTGATATTTGGAATCCTTCGCTCAGTGAAGCTGAATGCATGCTGATTACCAAAATGATGGCGGCGTACAGCGCCTACTATGCCGAAGATAGCTCAGACTTATAAGCCAAGAGCTCCGCGACATGGCGCTCATAGCGGCGCCAACGGCCAGACGAAGATTTGTACAGGGGCTCGCGAACCTGCCATAGACTGGCGGTCTTAACTATCCCTTGATGGCGATGGAATGAGAGACAGTTCTCATTCCAATCGAGACCGCAGAATGATAGCAGACGCTCCAACGTCGGGCGTGGCGCGGCGACAAAGGCATCATAGTCAAATTCATGTATGTCCGCGCCATAGAGCGATTTCCAATGAATCATGAGGCGTCGGTGTTGGGTATAAAAATGCGCTGTATCCATCAGGTCGAGGGCGTAGGGCATGCTGTGATCGAGGTGCAGAAAATAAACCGAAAGGCAATTGTCCAGCGGATCACGCACGGTGTGCACGATTTTCGCCGCAGGGAAGAGCGCCTTGATCAAGCCGACATAGAGAAAGTTATCCGGCCGCTTGTCGGTAACTAGGTCGGCGCCTGGAAAAAGTGACGCCAGCGAGGCGATGTATCGGTTCGCGAGTCCCACAAGGCGCTCGTGCGACGCCTGCGCGGCGGCTGTCGAGAACGGCCCGAGTTCAGCCGCAATAGCCGGCAGCAACGGCAGCTCACCGCCAGGCGTCACACGCGGATGGGCTGCGAGCACCTGTTCGGCGAGCGTTGAACCAGAGCGAAACATGCCGCAAATGAAGATCGGCGCACGCGCCGCCGAACCAGCCGGACGCGGTGCGGGAAAGGCCGCGATTAGCGCATCGACGAGGCGCTCCTGGCGCGCCCGGTCATAGCCGCCGCGTCCAGGCGAGGCGCTTGCGCGGCTCATGCGATTTGCATCTGCATAGGCTGCGAACGCCTCGTCATAGGCGCTGGCGGCGTCGAGCACGCGCCCGAGCGCAAAGCCGAGGTTCGCCTTATCGGCGGGGGCCACATCGGGGCGTGCGAGCGCGTCGCGCAGGCGCGCGATCAAGGGATCGTCGGGTGCTGGCGCGCGCGCCAGATTAGCGAGGCGCGCCAGCGCATCCCAACATTCCGGGTCGCTTGCCAGCGCCTTATGGTAGAGCGCTGTGGCGCTGTCGCGATCACCACGGTCCTCGCAGAGATTGCCAAGATTGATCAGCGCCGGCACATAGTTCGGATTGAGCACGAGCGCACTGCGCAGCTCGCGCTCGGCGTCGTCAGGGAGCAAAAGGCAATCGGCGTAAATCACCGCTCGATTGAGATGTACCTCTTCAGGCTCACGCACGGCTCGATTAAGCGCTTGTTGGTAAGAGGAAAGCGCTGGTTCGTAAATACCAAGTTGTCGCTGTAAAAGGGCAAGATTATACCAGCTATCTGGCAAGTCAGGAAAACGCGCCAGCAGCCGCTCATAGGCGGCGACGGCGGCGACGGCGTTGCCCTCGCCGCGCAACCTCGCGGCGTCGCTTAGCATGGTTTCGAGCGCGCTTGCCATGAACCAATTCTAGCGTCCCGCGCATCATAAGAAAAGTCGCTCGCAAAAGGCCGCCGCCTCCAACGAGGCCGCCACGCGATCATCGCAGCGCCGTCAAGCGTCCCACGACACGTTGCCGCGATAAGCATCGAGCGCCCCGCATAACGCCGCGACGCCGGCCCTCTCCTCTTCCGAGAGTTCGGGACGCCAGACATCGAAAAGCAATACATAGCGATCTTCGCCACTTCGGTTCCAGGCTTCGTGCTCGATCGTGTCATCGAACACCCATGCATTTCCCTCGATCCATGGCCGCACCTCGTTGCCAACACGAAACTCGCAGCCTTCCGGTACGATCAAGGGGAGGTGGCAAATGAGCCTGGCATTGAGCATGCCGGTGTGCGCGGGAATGTGCGCGCCGGCGGCCAGCTTCGAAAACAGGATGGACGGCGTGCGGTTTGGGATGCGCGTCAGAGGCGCCGCCGCCAAGGCCGCAATAGTGCGCGGGCAGCGCGCCGCGCCCGCCTGCTCCGCGCCATCCTTGTACAAGAAGTAAGCGCTCCAGCTGGGATTATTCAAAAGACCAGATCGATCACTCTGGGGCCGCCCTAGCGCCTGAGTTACGTAGGGCCTAAAATCCCCGCCGATGACGCTCTTCAACTCGGAGTGGATCTTGTCGGCAGCCGCTTCCACGGCGTCCAACCAAGGAAACTCGCGCCGCTCGTAGAATTGAATTTGTGGCAGCTCGGGATAATAGAAATAGTGCGGCTGCTGCGCGTAGGCGTGTTTCTTACCGAGCAGCACGTCCACCGCGCGCGCAAAACGTGGCGGCGCCTGGGCGCCGAAGCCTTGGGTCTCCAGCTTGGCGCGCACGAATTCCCCGAGTTCGCGACCGACACGCTCGTAGGCGGCCTGGGCGCGGCGCAACGCGTCGCGCAGATGTGGCGGCAATTGGTTGAAGCGCGGCATGTATTGCAACGCAGCGCCGTAATAGGCGGAGGCCCCGCGCTGGTCGCCCTCGCTCACGAGGTGATCGGCCTTGGCGATCAATGCGCGCAACTCGTTGGGCTCGAGCGCCAGCGCCTCGTCAATCGCGGCGGCCTTGCCGGCCCTATCGCCGAGCGTCGCGCGAGCATGGGCCATGGCGAGCCAGATCGACGCATCCGCGTGCTTGGCCGCGATCAACTGCTCGAGCAGTTCGCGCGCCCACGCCGCCTCTCCCTTCGCCAGCGCCGCAACTGCAGCTTGCGTCAACGCGGCGACATCGATTGAAGCACCCTGCATCACCAATCCATAGGCATCAAACAAATGACTAGCGAACCCTTAGGCAGTGCATATGGCTTTCACCCGGGCCCTTGGGCAGCGCCCCCGTCGCGCGGTTTGTCCGACAGCGCGACGCTCAACACCATGCTGCTGAACGTTTCGAAGAAATCCACTTCATTGACCAGCAAAAGATCATCGGCGCGAACTGCCTTCAGGTCGCTCACGAATTGGCTGACCAGCGCGCGGTAACGTGGCCAGCCCGCCTCCGCCTCGCCATAGGCCGACCAAAGCGCGCGCCATTTATGCAGAAAGGGCGAAGCGATTCTGGCGACATCCGCGGTAATGGGCTGATTTGGCTGGGCTTCCGCGAGCAAGAAACTGATATGCTCACGAAGTTCCCAAGGGCTCATTACCTTCGGAACGTTCACGGTCTCGAATTCTAGGGTAGGTTTCGCGCCAGTCGGCCCGATTTTGCGCGCCGACCAACCGGGCGGGCTCGGCATGCGCGGGGCGCGACCGGTCGATAACAGCCGCAACAAGCCTTCGCCTCCGACCGTGTCGGCGACGAGATGGATGCGGGCGTGGGTCTGATCGTTGATCACCCGATGCAGGCTCCAAGTGTCAAACACCCAGCATTCGCCGGCCGCCATGTGCACGGCCGTTTCGCCGCAATGGAAGCTGACCGTTGGCTGGGTGACGATAGGGATGTGTACGCGCATGCGGTCGCGCCAATAATAGTTCACGTCCGCGTGTTCGCTGACCTCGGCATGACCCGAAAGGCGCATGAGCCGCGTGCGCCCTAGCACGGCGCCGAGGCTGCCCAACACTTCGCCCAAGTAAGGCCGATTCAACGACAGAAACGGCGTTGCCCGCATCGGCCCTTCGAAGGCTTCGTTGTGCGGGTCGCCGTATGCGGAGATGAGCGGCAGGAAATCGTTACCCTCATAGCCGGCGGGATGCGGCATCCAGTCGGATTCGGTCAGCGAGGCGATTTCCAGCGCTAACAATTCCGCATCAAACTGGACCGGCAGTTGAATGAAGCGGGTCTGCAGTTTCATCTTTCAAAATCCAGCGCTCCGACGTGCCGCGGAGCATTCAGCCTACCCTCTCCCGCGGGCCACCTGCAAGGTGCTGCCAGGCATCGGAACATCTGGGACGTTTGGGTCTTTTTGAATCGGATCGGTGAAATTGACCGGGTCGTTGCCGACATAGGCGTGGAGATTCATGCCCCCGCCAAAGCCGATCGGATCGGTTTGGGCGAAGCGGCCGAGCGCGGGCAGATAGGCGCGGGCTTTAAAATGGTTGAGCTGGGCTTCGGGGAGCCAGGCTTGGCCGGTGTAGCCAAAGCGACCGGAATTGGAGGGGCCGGGCTGGCCGTATTCGTCGTAGCTGTTGATGGTCACGCCGGCGGCGCCGGTCCAGGCCACGACCGAGCCGCGCTCATCGGCGATCAGGAAGCGGCGGTCGGAAGTTCCCGCGCCTTCGTACCAGACCAAAGCCTCGTCCGCGCCCGGGCCGAACACGCGAACCACTAGGTTGACGCTGCTGGACACACGGCGCGGTCGCGCTCTAGCGTGCTCGCGCGCATGTCCCTTGACCCCAAACAACTCGCCACGGAAGCGCATGCTTTAAAAGCCGCGGGCCGGCTTGAGCAGGCGATCGCGCTCTACCGTCAGATAATCGTCACTGCGCCGGCAAGCGCCGTCGCCGAGCACAATCTCGCCGCGGCACTGGGCGATTCCGGCCGTTGGCGTGAAGCCGAGCCGCATATCCGTCAGGCCTTCGCCAAGGGGATCGACGCGCCGGAGAGCTGGCTGGTCCTGGCGCGTTGCCTGCAATCGCTGGCGCGTCTCGACGAAGCGGAACAGGCGTTCAAGGAAGCCATCCGCCGGCAGCCATCGCTTTACGATGCATATCGCGATCTCGCGCAATTGCGGTGGATGCGCACTGGCGACGTTGCAGCGGCGCTCGCCCATCTGGAGAACGCGATCCTTGCCGCACCCGCCGACCCCCGCCTGCTCGTGGTAAAGGCGCAGGTGCTGGAATATGCAGACGACGCAGGCGCATCATACGAGCTTCTAGCCGCGCTTGCCTCCACGCACCCACAAGACCAGTACGTCGCCACCGTCACCTCGCAAATCGCCGCGACAATAGGCGATGGCGCAACCGCGCTCGCGCACGCCGAGCGTGCCGCGGCGTTGGCGCCGAGCGACGCAGTCATGGCGATAACGCTGATCACGGCGTGCCTTGCAATGGGCCAACCGGAACGCGCGAGTTCCCTTGTTGGGGAGCTACGCCGGCAGGCGCCCGACAACCAGCACGCCATTGCTCTCCAAGCAACAGCGTGGAGATTGCTCGGCGATCCGCGCTATCAGGCGCTCTATGATTACGACGCCCTGGTCTCGGCCTCGTGGCTCGACGCGCCCAATGGATGGTCGAATCTCGATGATTATGTCGCAGACCTCAGAGACGGCTTGCGCGCCGCGCACGGATACCGTGCGCACCCGTTCCATCAATCGGTCCGCCACGGCAGCCAAGCCTCCGACATTCTTCAACATGACCACGCAGCGGTGCGCGCGCTGCCGGAGGCGCTCGACGGCCCGATTAAGCGCTTCATCGCCGCTCTCGGCCAGGGCGGTGATCCACTGCGCGCGCGCAACACCGGCAATTATGTATTTCAGGGCATGTGGTCGATCCGTATGGGCGCGGGCGGCTTTCATATCGATCACGTCCACCCCAAGGGCTGGCTGTCGTCGGCGTGCTATGTGGAAGTACCGCGCAGTGGCAATGGGAAGGAAGGCTGGATCAAGTTCGGCCAGCCCGGCGTGCGCACGATGCCGGCACTAGAAGCCGAGTATTTCATAGAGCCTGCGCCGGGAAAGCTTCTCCTGTTTCCCTCATACATGTGGCACGGCACGGTGCCATTCACGGATCCGTCAACGCGGTTGTCGGTCGCATTCGATCTCACGCCAGCGTGACTGAGCGTTTAAGGCGGCGTCTGGCCAAGGTGCTGCACCAAAAACGCCTCGGTCTCACGAAACAAGGTGGTTCGATTTTCGATCGACCACGAGTCCCAATAATGGTCAGCGTCCTCAAGTCGCACCAAGCGCGCGGGGCGACCAACGTCCCGTAGAGCTCGCTCCATAAGCTCAGACTGGCGAATCAAAACTGTCTCGTCTTCTTCTCCGTGGATCAAAAGCACTTGCGCGGTGATATGCGACGCCAACCTGGCTGGAGAAGTGGCAATCAACGCATCGCCGCTAGTGCCTGGGTCGCCGATGGAGCGACGCCAATATTGATAGACGCTTGAGCGGCGCCCGCTTTCGATTCGCTCGCTGCGGAGCACATCAAGCAAGTCCGAAACGCCGGCGATAGATATGCCACACCGATAGAGATCGGGCGTCAGCGTGACTCCGGCAAGGGCGGCATAGCCTCCGTACGAGGCGCCAACAATGCAGATGCGACCAGGATCAGCGACACCGGTATCAACCATGTGGCGCACCGCATCAGTGACATCGTCCTGCATGCGCAAGCCCCACTGGCCGCGCCCTGCGTCGGCGAAGTCACGACCGAACCCCAGTGAACCGCGAAAATTCGGTTGCACTACGACCCATCCATGTGCGGCCAAGAACTGAACGTAGGCGTCGTAGCCGTACGTATCACGGGATTCTGGCCCACCGTGCGGCAACACGACCATCGCCCTTCGCCCTTCGCCCGGACGCGCCGTCACGTACGCCCAAAGCGAGGTTCCATCACGGGATTGGTACTCCACGATTTGGGTCGGTGACAGAAGCGTCAAATCAACACTTGGATAAATCGCCGCGAGTGGCGTCATATTTCTTTGCGCAACATCGTAGATGAAATAGCCGGCCGCCTCAGTCGGCGATTCGACACGAAGCAACCACTTCGAGGCGCTGGCCGACATGTCCACGAGGCTCACCGTGGCGCTTCCCTGGAAAAAGGCGTTCACCGCGTTCATGTGACGCTGCATCACGGGATCTAGCGCACGGCAGGTCACGCGTTGTACGAAGGCGCATCCGCCCACCACTTCGCGCGTGCCGGGACGAACCCATAGGCTCGAGACGTCCGCGTCATCACTGGCGAATGCGAGGCCGCCATAGCTTCCAGAATTGGTGTCGTAAAGATAGAATGCCCCACGATCCTGGTCCGCGCGCCGCGCGAAAACATAGACTTGGTTTGGGCCGGGACCAGCGCCAACGACGAAGAAATCAGGCGAGTTGGAGCGCAGGAGATCGCCGCGCGCCTCCATCACAAAGGTCCAGTCCGTTGCTCCCGATGCGCGGCGCATCACGCGATAGCCAGAACGATCGGCCAGTGCGTCGAACCGCATCACCGGGTAACCCGCGCCGTCTGTTGCGTAGGAACGCGTGTCCCAGGTGCCGTCGCTGACGCGTTCGACCCGCCCTGTGGCGATGTCGGCGCGCCAAACGCCGATGCCGAGATTGTCAGAGGCGACCAGCAGCACGTGACCGGAATCGTTTGGCAAATCATCGAGCAACTGCGTTGAGCCAAAGCCCCAAGCCAAGCGGTGAAGCTGACCTTCAAACATCTGTACAAAGTCACGACCGTCGCGACTAATCGAAACGACGCGGTAGACTGAGTAGTCTTCTCCGCGCTGCGGTAAGTTAGTGCCGATGGGTCTGCGTGTCTCTCCGAACATGAACGCTTCGACGCCGGCCAATACGTGGTCATCGCCTTTCCATGCGACCCAATTCACAACCCCGTGAGTGCGACGAACGGACTCCACGGTTAGAGTGCTGTTGGCGGCAAGATCGGTCACCACGATCTCCTCGCCCGCAATTCCCCTCCTGACAAAGGCGACGTAGGCGCCGCTTGGTGAGATGGTCGCTGATCGCACCGTCATTGGGTCAACGAAACGCGCAATGTCGACTGTTTGCGCCTGCGCGCACGCGATTGCCATAAGACTAGCGTAGGCCGCGCCTAGAAAAATCCGAATCATGCGCGCGCGCCCCCATAAGCCCCAATGCACGCTTGAATTTACCACATCAATTATTGATCTGAAAGCCCCTGAAACGTGATGCCGTCACTCGGGATTCTCTGCCGCCCCCGGGGGCCGAAGCGGCGGCGCGGCGGGATAAGCGTTGAGCACTGGGCCGAGCGCAGCTTTGAGCGGCGCCAGCCACGGCTCGAACGGACGCCAATTGTCCAATCCCGTACTGAAGATGGGCTGGCGCACCTGCTCCGAACTCGGCGTACGCACCGCGCGTGTGTTTTCATGGAAGCGAAGGCATTGCTCCTCGAATGGCAGGCCGCACGCGTCTAGCAGGCGGCGGGTTTCTCTTTCGGGGTTGGCGATAAGATCCTCGTAGATGACGCGATGCACGCGGTTGGGCAGCACGACGTCGAAGTGCGCCATCAGTTCAACGTAACCGCGATAGGTCGCACCAATGTCCGTTAGGTCATAAGCGAAATCCTGGCCCGTAGCCCAATGTTGCTTGAAGATTGAGAAACAGCAAGCAAGCGGATGGCGACGGACATCGATGATGCGTGCTTTCGGCAAGATAATTTGGATGAGCCCGACCTGGGTGAAATTGTTGGGCATTTTGTCGATGAAGCGGGCGGCGACGGATTTGCGGAAAATACGCGTACTGCTCAGATATTCCTCGCCGAGCTTGCGAAGTTCGCTCGCCGGCATGTCGCGCAGCAGCTCGGGGAAGGCCGCATTCCGACCGAGCCGCCTTGCAATCGCCAACAACTCAATCAATTCCATCGTGCCTTCAATGGACGAGTGGCTTGCCAGAATCTGTTCGACCAGAGTTGAGCCCGAGCGCGGCATGCCGACGATAAAGATGGGATCGTCGGCGCCGCATCCTGCGCCGATGCGCTCGGCAAAGAATTCTGGCGTGAAGACGGTGCGTGCGCTGCGCGACGCATCAGCCCGTTCTCTCTCATCGTACGGAAGGCGCATTCGGCGCGCGGCATTGGCTTGGCTGTACGCCTCGAACGCCTCCTCATAACTCGCTTGATCCTCGAGTGACTTAGCGAGCGCGAACAGCAAAGATTCTTTGTCCACTCCCGCTTCCAGAAGCTGCAATTGCTCACGCATATTCGCGATGTCAACCGGTAGAAACTTAAACGTTTTCAGGTTCGCGAGACCCCAATAGGCATCGCCCATCCGCGGATTGAGCGCGATCGCGCGCTTGTAAGCAGCTTCGCATTCCGCGCGTCGGCCGAGCGCGCGCAGGATATGGCCGTAATTCGACCAGGCGCTCGCTTCGTGGGGGTATGCGGCAACGATGCTTTCGAAGCAGGCCGCGGCCGCCGCGAATTCGCCGATGCGGCCGAGGGCTTCGGCTTTCAGGTTAAGATACTCGAGGCGATTGGGCTCACGCGCGAGTAGCAGATCGACTTGCTCAAGCGCGGGCGCTGGCTTGTGATCGTGGAGCAGCACGGTGGCCAGCCCGTAGCGTGCGAGCGCAAAGCTCGGCGTGTAATCGAGGGCAGTGCGCAGCAACGGCTCGGCTTCGTCGTAGCGGCCAACGCTTGATAGGACCTCCGCAAGCAAGCGCAACGCGAGAACATCAGTGGGATGGCAGGCGAGTTGAGAGCGAAGCGCATGTTCAGCGTCGGCGGTATCCTTGCGCTGAAGTGCGACCATGGCCTGGTGAACCGTGGTTTCCGCGGTTGGCGCCGCAAGGTGCCGCAAATACGCTTGCTCGGCGCTCGCTTTGTCGCCCAGCGCCCAATGCCGATCGCCAAACTCGCGCCATAAGCCTGGCAATGCGCCGCTCAGGCGCTCGGCTCTGCGGAGCGCGCCGATCGCCTCGGCGTGGCGCCCAAGACCGCCCAACGCCATACCAAGTTCGAAATGCACGCCGGCCCAATTGGGATGCTCGTTCGCAAGCGCTTGCGCCAAAGCATGCGCGCCAGCGAAATTGCCCTGAATGCGCAATGCTCCGGCAAGGAGCAATTGGCCGCTGGGATCATAGCCCGTCGCCAGGAACGCGCGGCACAGCTTTTCGCTGCGTGCGGGTTCGATATGGAGAAGCCGGAACGCCTCGGCGAGTTCGGCGGGCAGCTCCGCACTATTGCCGCGCGCGCCCGTCAAACGCTGCTCCTGACTGCGCCCACGAGTTCTTGGATCCAATCGGGCTCGGGTTGAGCGAGGTCGTAATATTCAAAGATCAAATGGATCCGATCGGTGGCGCCGTTGTTGGCAACCGCATGCACGCCCATATTGTTGACTTCCACCGCTTGCCCTTCCGCAAAGTGATATCCGACGCCATCGACGAAAAATGTCACGCTATCATTAGTCAGGAGCGGTAGGTGGATCTTGTGCGGCCACTTTGCCGCTGGGTTGCCGTCGCGATGGGGATGGATGACGCCGCCTGGCGCCATGCGCGCCAGCATGATGCGAGGATAGCCGCCGCGATCGTAGCCATAAGCCCTGGTCGCTTGCGCTAAAGCCGGCTCAAGCAGCGCGCGCCATTCTGGCCAAAGCCTGTGATCATCGGAGCTGCGCCAATCGTCGGTCTCGCTGACGAAACGGAACACAATGTGGCGCGTGCAATCAAGCGCCTCATAGCGGTTAGGCTTCACGTTGTTCTCGGCGTCCCACACGGCCTCGGGGATCGCGAGCACGGCCCTGCGCAGGTCCGTTATGTCCACTTGCCCGAGCTGGCGCACCGAAGTCGTCTTGCGCGGGTTTACGTACATGTTCACGTCATACCCTCTCCGAATTGGTAGCCGAACAGATCGAGGTCGCGCCGGTAGAGCGCGGCGACGCCATCGATCAGCGTCTTATCATAATAACCCCGATAATCATTGCGGCGCGAGCTGTTCACGTTCTCGAGCGACGAACTGGCGATGTCGAGCCGTTGGCAAATGGCATCAAACGAGACTTGCATCTCCTCAACCCTGCCAATCACATCTGTCAGCAGCGCGCCTTCGTCGTCGATGATGAAACTATGCTGCGGCTGAAACAGCAAATGATCCAAGGGCGGGTGGTCAAGATAATACCGCATCACCCCCCGCGGGTCGCGCTCAAAGTCGCCGTCGTCGCGCGTGGAAAAGGCGCAATAGGAGACGAAACGGTCGAAAGGATTGCGTACGAAGGCGAACTTGAGATAGCCGGAGAACGCCGCCTCGCCGAGAAAAGGGCGGATTTGGCTCAAGCTGATGTGGCCGTGGCCGAGTTGCGCCAGCGCCTCAAAGGGGAGGCTCTTCTGCACGAACAGCCCCACCTGTTCGAGATCATCCGGCCCTAGCTGCGCGCGTAAAGCCCGGCGCACCGAATGGGTGCCGGTCTTGGGGATCGCGGTGAAGACGAAGCGGTGCTGGTGGGAGATGATCATCGTTCATCCTCAACCCGACCATTTCCGCGTCAGGTTTTGGCGCACGACTTCCAAGCGCGTGCGGTTCAGCCAGTTCATGTTATTGCCCTCAAGCGCGCTAATCTCGCCAAGCTCAAACAGCATCGCGCGCTCTTGCTCGTCGGGAATTTGGCTCTCGATGAAGGTCAGCGACACCAGCCGCACGCCAGATCGGACCGGCGCCACTTCGTGCAGTGTGGTCGACGGGTAAAGGATGGCGCTGCCCGAGGCGGCCTTGAGTGGTAGTGCGCGGACGCCGAGATGGATCACCAGTTCACCGCCCTCGTACGAGTGCGGCGGCGACAAAAACACCGTGCAGGAAATGTCCGAGCGCAGCGGACCCTCGGGCAGCGGTAGGAAGGCCGCGTCCGCGTGCGGCCCATATTTCATGCCAGGTTCATAACGCGCCAGCAAAGGCGGCGCGATGCAGCGTGGGAACGCGAAGTCGCGAAATTCGCGTGAACGCGCGAACGCGTCGGCGACCAGCTTCACCGATTCCGCATAGGCTTTGTCGCCGGTATCGGCCTGAAGATTTTGCTTTTGGTCGAAGCCACTGTTCGACGCCCGGCCATCGACGAATTTCATCCCTTGGGACAACGCGACTAGACGGGCGATTTCCGCCTCCGCCAGCAGGTTCTTGATTTCCAGAAACATGGGCACTCACAGCAACGGCCCCCAACACTGACCCCGGACACGTTCCGTCATTCCGGACGCGCGAAGCGCGATCCGGAACCCAGGGCAACGGTGCGAGGCCCCTGGGTTCCGGGTTCGGACTTCGTCCGCCCCGGAATGACGGACAGAAAAGCTGGGTATGTTTCTGACAGTCAATGGTTCGGGCCGTTGGTATCCTCTACCTCTCAGCCAACCGAGCCGCAATGCTGGAGGCACGCACAAGAAAAGCGGCGGGCCAAAGCCCGCCGCCAAGCTTGCGTTTTGAGGCGCGTCCTAGAAATCGACCGTGGCGCCCACGAAGATAAAACGACCCAAGGAGTCATAGACCTGCGGGAAGGCGTTGCCGTTGCCAAACCCGGCGCCCACGTGGTTCGAGGTGCTCAACGGCGGATCGCTGTCTAGCACGTTGTTGACGCCGAAGCGCAGCCGCGTGTTTTCATATACTTCCCAATTGCCGGCAAGGTCGAAATAATTCTGCGCATCGAAGATGGTGCCAAGCTGGTTTGCCACTGGTGTAGTGGGGTTAGCCAACGTACCAGGGAATGGTACCAGTGTTTCGCGCGCAACCTCGCTGAAATAGCGCCAGGTGAGGTTGGCCTCGATATTCCACGGGGTTTCCCACGAAACACGGAAGCGACTGCGCCATTCCGGGTTCGGTGTGCCGCAAACAGAGTCGCCGCCCCATTTCCCGACGCACTCGAATGCCGGGAACGCCGCTCCGCCGCCCACGTCCGTGATCAGCTCATCGATCTTCGTTGCGATCAGCTCGAAGCCTAGGCCGCCCATGGCGCCGATCTCAAAGCGGTAGTTCCCATTGATATCCCAACCCGAGGTTACGACGCCCCCAATGTTTGTATTGATTGCCGTCACGCCCTGGGCATTATTTCGAAGGCGACCGTTGGCGAGCCGCGTAATGAGACTGCACGCGGCTAAATTACCCCCGTAATAACAATTGGCCATGATCGCTTGAGCAGGCGCCGCGACGGCGCCGGTGAGATCAATGTTCCAATGGTCGAGCGAGATGGACAACCCAGGCGCGAAGTTTGGTGTGAACACCAACCCAATGATCGTGGTATCCGCTTCCTCTGGTCCCAAGGCCGGGTTGCCCCCAAAGATGCCGTTGTATTGACCCGCCGGACTGTTGAGGGCGCCACTGGCCGATTGCGCAGCCGTGACTTGGTAGGGTGCGGGCGTGGCGCTGATACAGATCGCGGGAACGGCCACGGGGCTGTTCACGTCATCGCAGGGGTCGAAGCCCAGATTGAACAGGCCGGCGCCCTGAGGGGCGAACAATTCGATAATGTTTGGCGCTCGCACCGCGTGTTGCAAACTAGCGCGGAAGCGGATGTCCTCGACCGGCGCCCATTCGGCGCCGATCTTGTACGTATCGGTTTGCACACCTGAGAGATAATCGGAATAGCGGTAAGCCACATCGACGGAAAGCAGATCCGCGAACGGCGCCCCTTCGACCAACGGGATCCGCGCTTCGCCAAATACCTCGAACACGTCAGTAACGCCAGACAGCGGAACCGCGGCGCCAAAGCCAGCGCCCTCACCGGTTAAACTCGCGTCATCAACGGTCAGGTTCAGTTCGTCACGCCGGTACTCTATCCCGAACGAAGCTTGGGCGTTGGATTCGGCCGCCGGGCTATGGAAGCCCAGATCGCCTGTCATCGAAGCAAGCACTTGCTGTTGGGTCGTCTCACCCTCACTAAGCAATGTTAACGCCAGATAAGCCTGCGCCGCGGGGGTGACCGACCCCGGGGTTTGGGGGTTGAAGATATCCCAAGGCACGCATGCGGGATC